>Ga0105248_10010905_pt1 | contig 10027 bp, 8 predicted proteins | sample KBSS34metaG_FD_81524 | JGI IMG/M metagenome (GOLD analysis project Ga0105248, IMG submission 81524) | Switchgrass rhizosphere microbial communities from Kellogg Biological Station, Michigan, USA - KBS S3-4 metaG | ecosystem: Host-associated > Plants > Roots > Rhizosphere > Soil | place... | reverse complement strand
GCGCACCATCTGGAAGTTGTATCCGTAGGTCCAGGGCTGCTCGGCGAAGAAGTTGCCGGTGAGGTCCGCGGCCCCCGCCTGGTTGGGCAGCGGGTAGTAGCCGAGCACGTTGCGGGAGACGGGATTGATGCGATTGGCGGGAATGATGTTCCCCGGGAAGGGGTCGCGCGTCACCTGCCCGTTCACGAGCCGCGCCGTGCGCGGATCGTAGATCTGGATGCCGAGAGGCAGCAGCTCGGAGAAGTCGCCGCGCCGCATCTTCTCGGTGGGCACGAAGCCCGTGACCGTCTCCACCGTGTCGTCCTGCAGCTTCTCGTACGAGAGCATGAAGAACGTCTTGTTCTTCACGATAGGGCCGGTGAGGGTCGCGCTGAACCGGTTGTAGTTGCGCGGCGTCTTGCCGTCGCCGCGGGCGTTGGAGGCGAAGAGGTTCGCGGAGCGCGAGTCGTCGCGGTTGTAGAACGACACCGCGCCGTGGAAGTCGTTGGTCCCGCTCTTCAGGGCGAGGTTCACCGCGCCCGCGCCCGTGTGCCCGACTTGCGCGTCGTAGACCGCGGTGTCGACCTTGAACTCCTGGATGGAATCCGCGGGGGGCTGGATGGCCACGCGCGCCTGCGATCCCACGTTGCTGGACCCGTCGATGCTGAACTCGCTGTTGATGGCCCCGCTCACGGTGAGGCCGCGCAGGTTGTCGTTGTCCATGGGCCGCTGCAGCGCGTAGGAGCGCTCGAAGGTCGCCCCCGCCACCAGCCGCGTGAGGCCGTAGGCGGTGCCGTCGCCGAGCGGGATCTCGCCGATGAGCTTGCTGTCCATGACCTGCCCGGTGCTGGCGGAGCCCGATTCCAGTACCGGCCGCTCCGCCACCACCTCGACCTGCTCGCTGGCCACCTGCGGCTGCAGCGTGAAATCCAGCTCGACGCGCTGGCCGACGCCGACCTTCACGTCCTGGAAGATGGTCTTGCGGAAGCCGCTGAGCTCCGCGGTGACGCGATAGGAACCGGGCTCGAGCAGGAGCGCGGCATATTGTCCGACGGCGTTGGTGGTCGAGGTCGTGGTCGCGGACGTGCCCACGTTCACGACGGTCACGGTGGCCCGGGGCACCGCGCCGCCCTGGGCGTCGATCACGCGACCGCTGATGGAGCCGCGGGACTCCTGGGCGGTCAGGCCGGGCAGGCCGGCCACAAGCAGGCAAAGGGCCGCGCAAGCGAGCCACACGCCTCGGCGAAGGTGATTCATCGCTCCTCCTCGTACGGTCGGACCTTTGGTGCGTCGGATACGCGCATCTTGAGAAAGAGGCGGCCCGAAAATCACGAGGAGTTTCGGCTCGCGCGCCCTGTTCCGCAGAGCGGACCGCGCGGCGACCGATGCGAGGCCGCCGAGCGCCGCTGGATCTACAGTTCTTGGATCGATCCACGATTCCTCGCGCCGAACCGCGAGAGGAGAGCAGGGGGACGACGTCCTGTTTCACTCTGCGATACGCCGCCCGCGTGCGCCGCGGCGCCTGGCTGGTGGCACAATGCAGACCGCCATGAGTCATCCTGGCCGACGAGAGTTTCTGACCAGCGCTTTCACGGCCGGTGTCGCCGTGGCGCTGAGCCGCCCCCTTTCCGCCGCCGCCGAGCCCTCCGTCCGACGCCGCATGACCATCGACCTCATCTGCGGGAACCTCGGGGTGAAGGCGACCCAGCGCGAGGCCATCGACCTCGCCCGGCGCCATGGCTTCGAGTCCGTGTTCCCGGATGCCGGCGAGCTGGCCCGGCTCGAAGGCGCGGAGGTCCAGGCGCTGCTCGCGGACCTGAAGGCGGCCGGCCTGGTGTTCGGGGCCGCCTTCCTCGGCGTCGACTTCCGCAAGGACGAGGACACGTTCGGCCGCGGCCTGGCCGAGCTGCCCGCCTATGCCCGAGCCCTTCAGCGCGCGGGCGTGCGCCGCACGGGAACCTGGCTTCCTCCGAGCTCGGACGCCCTCACGTACCTGCAGCACTTCAAGCAGACTGCGCGCCGGCTGCGCGAGGTGGCCCGCGTCCTCGGGGATCACGAGGTGCGGCTCGGCCTCGAATACGTCGGGCCCAAGACGGCCTGGGCCGCCCGCCGCTATCCCTTCCTGCACACGCTGGCGGAGACGCGGGAGCTGATCGCGGAGATCGGGGCCACGAACGTGGGCCTCGTCCTCGACAGCTGGCACTGGTACCACGCGGGCGACGGTGCCGCGGACGTGCAGGCCCTGCGCAACGAAGACGTGGTGGCCGTCGACCTCAACGACGCGCCCGCGGAGGTGCCGAAGGACCAGCAGAAGGACAACGCGCGGGAGCTGCCGCTGGCGACGGGAGTGATCGACGCCGCGGGCTTCCTGAAGGCGCTGGCCGCGATCGGCTACGACGGCCCCGTGCGCGCGGAGCCGTTCAACGAGGCGGTGCGGAAGATGCCCGCGGAGGAAGCGGTCGCGGCCACCGCGCGTGCGATGAAGAAGGCGTTCGCCCTGGTCGAGGCCTGATCCCGCCGGCGTGGATCAGAACGCCATGGTCACGCCGGCGGTCAAGTCGCCCTGCCACAGCCCCGACCCGCGGAAGACGAAGAGGCAGGAGCCTCTGCAGATGACTCCTCCCCCGCTGTCCACGCTGACGAAGAAGCCGCGCGCCTCCGCGCGAAACCCGAACCGGTTGCTCAGCGCGCGCTTGAGCCCGAGGCTCAGGCCCAGCGTGAAGCGCACGTCCGAATCGTAGCCGAACAGACCGGGCGCGAAGCGGGTCAGGCCCGCCAGGAAGACGCCGAAGAAACGTAGCGGCGGCTCGCCTTTTTCTTCCTGGATGCCCAGGAGGTAACGCTCCATCTTGAGGCCGAGGGTGGGAACGTCTGGATGGCCGGAGAGCTCGGTCGTCTGTCTGGAGTACATCAGCTCGGCGCGCCAGCCCGGGACGAGCTCGATGTCCACGGTCGCGCCGTAATCGAGGCCGATCCCGAGCGAGACCGGGCGCCCCCCCGCCACCGACGTCACGGAGCCCGGGAACTGAACGCCGGCAAAAGGAGCGAGCTCGACATCACCCCCGGCCGCTCCACGCGCGCCGAGAAGGACGGCCAGGACGACGAGCGCGAGCCTCATTTCGCGTCACACTCTACTGTTCGCGGCATCCAAAGTCTCGGGCGAGCGGAGGCCTCAAAACCATGGACATCCTCGACGCGATCGGGAACACGCCGATGGCGCGGCTGCGGAGGATCACCGCGCCCGGAGGCGCGGACGTCTTCGTCAAGATCGAAGGCACCAACCCCACCGGCAGCATGAAGGACCGGATGGCGCGGGCGGTGATCGCGCGGGCGGAGGCGGACGGCCGCCTGCGGCCCGGCGACACCGTCGTCGAATACACCGGCGGCAGCACGGGCACGTCGCTGGCCCTGGTCTGCGCGGCCAAGGGCTACCGCATCCGCATCGTCAGCTCCCACGCCTTCAGCCAGGAGAAGCTCGACCACATGGCGGCCCTGGGCGCGGAGCTGACCCTCGTCCCGAGCGAAGGCGGGCTCATCACGAAGCAGCTCATCCTGGACATGATCGAGGCCGCGCGCCGGTTGAGCGAGGAGCCGCGGACGTATTGGACGGACCAGCTCCGGAACCACGACAGCATCGCGGGCTACCATCCGCTGGGCGAGGAGATCTGGACCCAGGCCGGCGGCGGCGTGGACGCGTTCGTGCACAGCATCGGCACGGCGGCGTCGCTGCGCGGCGTCGCGGCCGTGCTTCGAAAGCACAGGCCGGACGTGCGGATCGTCGCCGTCGAGCCCGCGGAGTCGCCGGTCCTGGGCGGCGGCGCCCCCGGCCGCCACAAGATCGAGGGGATCGGGATCGGCTACGCGCCCCCGCTGTGGCAACCGGACCTCGCGGACGAGATCCTGGCCGTCAGCACCGCGGAAGCCGAGGAGATGGCCCGCCGCCTCGCCCGCGAAGAGGCGATCTTCGGCGGGACCTCGTCCGGCGCGAACGTCGTGGCCGCCCTGCGCGTGGCCCAGCGGCTCGGGCCGGGCGCGAAGGTGGTCACGCTCAGCGTGGACTCCGGCCTGAAGTACCTGAGTACCGAGGTCTATCGGCGGAAATGAGCGGCGCCGCGTCTCATTTCGACGGCCGGGCCATGAGCTGGTCCATCACCACGATCACGATGACGACGAGGCCCACGATCAGCCGGTCGTAGAACGTCGCCCCCGGGATCTGGGGCAACGCGTTGCGCAACACCCCGAAGATGAGCGTCCCCAGCACGGCCCCCAGCACCGATCCGCGGCCGCCGCTGAGGCTCGCTCCTCCCACGACGGCGGACGCGATGATGTCCAGCTCGTAGCCCGTGGCGAGGTCGGCCTTGCCCTGCCCCTGCACCACCACGAGCACGACGCCGGCCACCGCGGCCAGCGTCCCCGCCAGCAGATACACGGAAGTCTTCACCCGTCCTACCGCGATCCCGGAGTACAGCGCGGCCGTCTCGTTGCCGCCGACGGCGTATACGGCGCGCCCCCATTGGAATCCGTTCATGAGGACCTGGAACCCGATGCCGAGCGCGATCATCACCGCGGGCGCGATCCAGGCCACCGGGATCCCCATCGGCTTCCATCCGGGCGGGAGCAGGCCGGACACGTCGAAGAACCGGCCCTCGGTGACGATGAACGCGACCCCGCGGGCGATGCCCATGACGCCCAGGGTGCCGATGAACGGCGGCAGCCCGACGAGCACGACGAGCCCCGCCGTGACCGCGCCCGCGATGACTCCTACGCAGAGGCCGGCGGCCAGGCTCAGGCCGAGCGAATGGCCCCCCTCCACGAACAGCTTCCCCGCGACCACGCCCGCCAGCGCGATGACGGCGCCCGGCGAGAGGTCCACCCCGCCCGAGATGATCACCATGGCCGCGCCCACGGCGGCGATGCCGTACACGGACGAATACTTCAGGATGAGGAGCCCGTTCGCCCCGTTGAGGAAGGGATGCGCGCGGCCCGCCTCCGGCCAGAGGTACCAGGTGAAGAACAGGATCTCGGCCAGCAGGATCGCCACCGTCCGCGCTTCGCGTATGCGCCAGAGACCTCTCACGCCGCCTCGCTCGAGGCGTGGGTGGCCAGGTGCATCACGCGCTCTTCCGTCGCGAACGCGGCCGCGATCTCACCCTGGAGCCGGCCCTCGCGCATCACGAGGATGCGGTCGGCGAGGCCCAGCACTTCGGGGAGATCGCTGGAGACGACGAGGCAGGCCCCGCCCTCCGCGGCCACGGAGCGCACGATGCCGTGGATCTCGTATTTCGCTCCCACGTCCACCCCCTTGGTGGGCTCGTCGAGCAGCAGCACGCGCGGTTGCGTGGCCAGCCAGCGCGCGAGCACGACCTTCTGCTGATTGCCGCCGCTGAGCATGTCGGGCGTGGCCTCGACGCTGGAGGCCTTGATGTGCCACCGCGCGATCTGCTCCTCGGCGGAGCGCCTCTCGCCCCCGCGGTCGATCGCGACCACGCCGCGGACGACCGCGCTCGGGAGCGCGAGGTTGTCGGCGAGGCCGAGGTTGAAGAGGAGGCCCTGGCCCTGGCGGTCCTCGGGAACGAGCACGACTCCGGCGCGGGCGGCCTCGCCCGGCGACCGGAAGCGCACCGCACGCCCGTCCAACTCCATCGTGCCCGCGTCGGGGGCGTGCAGGCCGACGAGCGTCTCCAGCAGCTCCGAGCGTCCGGAGCCGACGAGGCCGAACAGGCCCACGACCTCGCCCGGCCTCAAGGCCAGGGACACGCGCTCGAAGCCGGGCCGCCGCGTGAGAGAGGCCACGGTCAGACGCGGCGCCTCCACCGCCGGCCGCGTCCCCGGCTCTCGTGCGGGCAGGTCTCGCCCGACCATCGCGCGCACCACGTCCTCGGGGCGCACGTCCGCGCGGCGGAGCGTGCTCACGTGCGCGCCGTCCCGCAGGACGGTGATGCGGTCGCAGAGGCGGAAGACCTCCGGCAGCCGGTGCGACACGTACACGAGGGTCAGGCCGTGGGCGCGCAGGCCTTCGAGGATCGCGAACAGGTGCTCCGTCTCCGCGTCCGTGAGCGACGTCGTCGGCTCGTCCAGGGCCAGGATCCGGCACTCGAAGACGAGCGCGCGCGCGACCTGCACGAGCTGGCGGTGGGCCGCGGGCAGGCTGTCCATGGGGGCGTCGGGCGATACGTTCAGGTGGAGTCGCGCCAGGAGCTCACGCGTCTTCTCGCGCATGGCCCGCTCCTGGAGCCGCCCGGTGCGGGAGATGATCTCGCGCCCCGCGAACACGTTCGCGGCCACGGTCAGGTTCGGGAAGGCCATCGTCTCCTGATGCACGACGCCGATGCCGCGGGTGAGCGCCTCGCGTGGCGCGTGGAAGCGCACGCGAGTCCCGTCCAGGCTCAGCCCGCCCTGGTCGGGGGCGATGCTGCCGGCCAGGATGCGCAGGAGCGTGGACTTCCCGGCGCCGTTCTCCCCGACGATCGCGTGTGCCTCGCCCGATTCGATCGCGAATCCGACGCCGCGCAGGGCCTTCACGGCGCGGAAGGACTTGTGGACGTCGTGGAACTCGAGCCGGCTCACGCCCGGCCTCCGAACAGGTTCGGGAGACGGCCTTTGACGCCCGGCCGCAAGCGGAGGAGGCCGCCCGCCGCGGGCTCGCGCCTGCGCTCCTCGGCGCTCAGCGGCCGCCGCGCGCTGGTGACGTACAGCTCGTCGAGGGCGGCGCCTCCGAACGCGCAGCTCGTGGGATGAGAGACGGGCAACGGCACCGTGCGCTCGAGCGTCCCGTCCGGCGCGTAGCGGCGCAGGGCCGCGCCGCCCCACAGGGCGAGCCAGACGAAGCCGTCGGCGTCCACGGTGAGGCCGTCGGGGATGCCGGCCTCCGCCGGTACGGAGGCGAACGGGCGGCGGTTCGTGATCGCACCGCCCTGCCCATCGAAATCGAAGACGTCGATGCGCCGGGTCGGACTGTCCACGTAATACATGCGCCGTCCGTCCAGGGTCCAGTCGATGCCGTTCGAGATCGTGACGCCCGTCAGCATCCGGTGGACGGCGAGGTCGGGATCGAGACGATAGAGGCCGCCCTTGCCCGCGCCCTCGTCCAGGGCCATCGTGCCCGCCCAGAAGCGGCCGGCGGGATCGCAGGCCCCGTCGTTCATGCGGTTCTGGGGAAGGTCCGCTTCGACCGCGGCCAGCATGGTCGTGCGGCCCGAGTCGAACTCCAGGCGCGCGAAGCCGCCCGCGACGGCGAGCACGACGCTGCCGTCCGGGGCTCCCGCGAGCGCGCCCACCGGCTTCCCTACGTCAACGCTCCAGCATGCGCCCTTGTCCGGCCGGAAGGCGTGGACCCGCCTCGCCATGATGTCCACCCAGAACAGGCGCTGGCCGCGCGCATCCCAGCGCGGCCCTTCCCCGAGCTCCGCCCGCCCGTGGATGACGACCTCGACTTCGGCGGCGGTCACGTCGCGAACCGCGCGCCCAGCCCGCCGTCCACGGCCAGCGCGGCGCCCGTGATGGCGGAGGCCTCGTCGGAGGCCACGAAGACGACCAGGTTCGCCACCTCCATCGGCGTCGAGAGGCGGCCGAGCGGATGCACGGCCAGCACCTTGCGCTCCGCCTCCGCGGGATCGGGCTGCAGGCGGAACCACTCCTCGATCAGGCGCGTACGCGTCCAGCCGGGGAGGACGGCGTTCACGCGGATGTTCGCGGGCGCGTAGTCGAGGGCGAGGCTCCGCGTCAGCCCCACCAGCCCCGACTTCGCGGCCGCGTAGGGGAACATCCCGGCGATGGTCAGGGACGCGTGGATGGACGCGATGTTGACGATCGAACCGCCGTGGGCGCGCTTCATGGCGGGCAGGGCGTGTTTGGCGCAGAGCCACGCGCCCTTGAGGTCCACCGCGAAGACGGCGTCCCACTGCGCCTCCGTCATCTCGGTGGCGTCGAAATACGCGTTCACGCCCGCGTTGTTGACGAGCACGTCGAGCCCGCCCGCTTTCGCCAGCACCTGGCCGATCGCGGCCGCGACCTCGGACTCCCGCGTCACGTCCGCCGGCAGGAAGTCGACGGCGAGTCCGTCTGCGCCCAGGGCCCGGGCGGTGGACGCGCCCCCGTCCGCATCGCGATCGAGGAAGGTGACGCGCGCGCCCTCGCGGGCGAGCTTCTCCACGATCGCGCGGCCGATGCCCTGCGCGCCGCCCGTGACCACTGCGATCTTGCCCGCCAGCCGGTCCGCCATGGGCGCCTATGGTACGCCTAGGGCGGGTCGAGGTAGACGGTCTTGATCTGCGTGAAGAAATCGCGGGCGACCTTGCCCTGCTCGCGGCTGCCGCTGCTCGAGCCCTTGAAACCGCCGAACGGCACCTGCGGCTCCGCACCCGCCGTCTGCGAGTTGACGTGCACGAGGCCCGCCTCGATCTCGCGGATGAAGCGCATGGCCAGCCCGAGGTCGCGCGTCACCACGGACGCGCTGAGGCCGAAGGGTGTGTCGTTGGCGAGCGCAATCGCTTCGTCGAACGTCTTGGCCTCCATGACCGCCACCACGGGCCCGAAGATCTCCTCTCGCGCGATCTTCATGTCCGGCCGCACGCGGTCGAAGACGGTCGGGGCCACGAAGTAGCCCTTCTCGTGCTCCGCTCCCGTGAGCTTGGTCCCGCCCGTGAGCAGCCGCGCCCCCTCGCGCTTGCCCGCTTCGATGTACTCCAGCACGGTCTTCTCCGCGTCCGCGCTGACCAGCGGGCCCATGTAGGTGTCGGGCTTCATGCCGTCGCCGACCTTCAACGCCGACGCCCGCGCGGCCAGCTTGTCGCGGAAGCCGTCGAGGACGTCCTTGTGCACGATCACGCGGCTGGTGGCGGTGCACTTCTGCCCCGTGGACAACATCGCACCGGCGATGGTCAGCTCCACCGCCTTGTCGAGGTCGGCGTCACTCAGCACGATGACGGGGTTCTTGCCCCCCATCTCGAGCTGGTACTTGATCCCGCGCTCCGCGCACTGCGCGGCCAGCCGTGCGCCCACCGTGTTCGAGCCGGTGAAGCTGATGGCCTTGATGTGCGGGCTCGTGGCCAGGGCGGGCCCGATCTGCGACCCGCGGCCCACGACGAGGTTCAGCACCCCGGGAGGCAGGCCGGCCTTGTCGAGCACATCCGTGAGATGCCAGGCCGTGAGCGGCGTCAGCTCCGCCGGCTTGAGCACGACCGTGTTGCCGAAGGCCAGGGCGGGTGCGACCTTCCAGGTCGGGATGGCCACCGGGAAGTTCCAGGGCGTGATGAGGGCGACCGGCCCGATGGGTACGCGCTCCGCGTACAGGAAAGTCCCCGGAGCGGCCGAGCCGTAGACCTCGCCCGTGGGCTGGGAGGTCTCCCCGGCGTAGTAGCGCAAGAGGCTCACGCCGCGCGCGGTCTCGCCCTTGCTTTCGGCGAGCGTCTTGCCCTCTTCGCGCGTGAGCCCTTCCGCCACTTCGTCGATCCGCTGCTCGAGCAGGGCCGCGGCCTTCAAGAGGATCTCGCCGCGCTTGGGGAGCGGCGTGCGCGCCCAGCCCGGGAAGGCCTGTGCGGCCGCTTCCGCTGCGCGCGTCGCGTCCTCCGCTCCGGCGGAAGGAAAAACGGCGACGACCTCGTCGGTGCGTGCGGGGTTGCGGTCTTGCTGGGTGGCGCCCCCGGTGGCGGGGCCCCACTTGCCGGCGATCAGGTTCAGGCGTTCGTTTTCCATCGTGGCCCCAGCCTACTTCAGGTTCGGCGGAGATGGTTCAAATTCACGTGCCGGAAAGAAACCGGTTACCCGTTCCAGAACGGGTAGGCTACCCTCCCCTGGGCGTGCTGAAGTTCCTCCCCTTCGTCCTCCGCCACCTCCGCCGCAACACCATCCGCACGGCCAGCACGGTGGCGGCCATGGCCCTCTGCATCCTTCTCTTCTGCACACTGCAGAGCGCGCTCACCCGCTTCAACCGCGTGATCGACACCCGGAGCCCGCGGCGGCTCGTCACGCGCAACGCCGTCACCTTCATGATCCCGATCCCGCTCACCTTCGGGGACCAGATCCGGAGAGTCCCCGGCGTCCAGCGTGT
>Ga0105248_10010903_pt1 | contig 10029 bp, 8 predicted proteins | sample KBSS34metaG_FD_81524 | JGI IMG/M metagenome (GOLD analysis project Ga0105248, IMG submission 81524) | Switchgrass rhizosphere microbial communities from Kellogg Biological Station, Michigan, USA - KBS S3-4 metaG | ecosystem: Host-associated > Plants > Roots > Rhizosphere > Soil | place... | reverse complement strand
GGAGGTAGAAGCAACGGCTGGATCCTACAATGGCGTCCGGTACCAGGGGATCGCTCTTCCATCACATACGCAGGCGGACGCTATCAGGTGCCCGACAATCCAATCATCCCTTTCATTGAGGGTGACGGCACCGGCCGCGATATCTGGAAGGCTTCGGTCCGCGTCTTCAACGCGGGTGTCGAAAAGGCCTACAAGAACAAACGACGCGTCAGCTGGTACGAGGTGTTTGCCGGCGAAAAATCCATGGCTCACTTCAAAACGTGGCTTCCGGATGACACTATCAATGCCATACGTGAGTTCCGAGTCGCTATCAAGGGCCCTCTAACTACGCCCGTTGGTGGCGGCATTCGTTCTTTGAACGTGGCCTTGCGCCAGATTTTGGATCTGTATGCCTGCGTGCGCCCAGTGAAGTACTACAAGGGAACGCCTTCCCCCGTGCGCCATCCTGAGCGCATGGACATCGTGATCTTTCGCGAAAATACCGAAGACGTCTACGCCGGCATTGAATGGGAGCAGGGTACGCCAGAATGCGCCCGCCTCATCGACTTCCTCAACAACGAAATGCTGAAGGGGAACAAGAAACAGGTGCGGCTTGACTCCGGCGTGGGCATTAAGCCCATCTCTGTGACTGGAACTAAGCGCTTGGTCCGCATGGCGATTCAGTCTGCCCTGGCGAACAAGCGAAAGACGGTCACCATCGTGCACAAGGGAAACATCCAGAAGTTTACCGAGGGCGCATTTCGCAAATGGAGTTACGAATCAGCTACCCAGGATTTCCGCGAGCAGGTCGTGACGGAGCGCGAGAGTTGGATCCTCGACAATCAGGATCGCAACCCAAACCTCACCGTCGAGGAGAATGCAAACCTGGTTGAACCGGGCCTCGAGTTCGCTCCAGAAGAGTTCCGGCAATCAGTTTACAAGGAAGTAAAAGCCGTTCTGGAGAAGATTTATTCAACCCATGGCAAGGGAAATTGGAAGAAGAAGCTAATGGTTAACGACCGTATTGCGGACTCCATTTTTCAGCAAGTGGTAACCCGCCCGGACGAGTACTCGGTATTAGCCACCCCCAATTTGAACGGAGATTACATCTCCGACGCCTGCGCTGCGCAGGTCGGAGGACTTGGTATCGCTCCGGGCGCCAATATTGGCGACGGCTATGCCATCTTTGAAGCCACCCACGGTACCGCGCCAAAGTATGCCGATAAAGATGTCATCAACCCGGGTTCAGTGATCCTTTCGGGCGTAATGATGTTCCGCTTCCTCGGTTGGAATGAAGCGGCGGACCTCATCGAACAGGGCATGGAACGGACCATCGAGCAGAAGAAAGTCACCTACGACTTCGAGCGTTTGATGGAAGGCGCAACCAAGGTGAAGACCAGCGAATTCGCCAATTACATCATCGAGAACATGGAAGCTGGGGTTCTCAGCGCAAGTCGTTGACGCGTTCAGCCGCAAACGGCACGGTCTATGCCTGACTGAAATTAATTCGCACAGCCCTGCCTCGATCCCGTGGTTTACAATATGCAGTTTTCCTCAGGACGTGATCGCTACAAACGATCATGTCCTGCGAAAGGATTGTCTCCATGCGCAACAAGGTTTCCATCGTCGGATCGGGCAATGTGGGGGCCACGGCGGCCCACTGGATGGCCTCGAAAGAGCTGGCTGACGTAGTCCTGATCGACATCGTGGAAGGCGTGCCTCAGGGGAAGGGCTTGGACCTGCTTGAGGCCATGCCCATCGAAAAACGCGATTCCTACGTGATCGGGACACAGGATTATGCCGACACCGCCAACTCCGATGTGGTCGTAATTACCGCCGGGGTTCCGCGCAAGCCAGGCATGAGCCGCGACGATCTGCTCAACATCAATCACAAGATCATGAAGGATGTGGTCGAAAAGGTCGTCCAGTACTCTCCCAATTGCATTCTTATCGTCGTATCGAATCCCCTTGATGCAATGGCCCAGGCAGCGTACAAGCTGAGTGGATTTTCGCGCAATCGTGTCATCGGAATGGCAGGCGTGCTTGACTCCGCTCGCTTTCGCACCTTCATTGCCCAGGAGTTAAAAGTCAGTGTAGAAAACGTAACCGCGTTTGTCCTCGGCGGACACGGAGACACTATGGTGCCGCTCGCTCGGTACTCCACTGTCGCAGGCATTCCCATCACTGATTTGATGGACGCCAATACAATCGAGCGGCTGGTTCAACGTACGCGGGATGGGGGTGCCGAGATTGTGAAGTATTTGAAAACTGGAAGCGCTTACTATGCGCCTTCAGCAGCGGTTACCGAGATGGTCGAAGCGATCCTCAAAGACAAGAAAAAGATTTTGCCCTGCGCCGCCTACCTCGAAGGAGAATACGGCTTGAAAGGCTTGTATGTGGGCGTGCCCTGCAAGCTGGGAGCCCGCGGCATCGAGCAGATCATCGAAATCAAACTCACGCCCGATGAGAAAGCTGCTCTGGACAAGAGTGCTGGAGCCGTCAAGGAGTTGGTGAGCGTGATCGGAGTGTAGAAGTCTCAGTCCAAGGTCCAGAAAAGTGTGCGGAAGAAGTAATCCCGTCCGACCGGACGGGATTTTTTCTTGGAGAAAAGTCTGCCAACTGCTGTCGCTTACACCCGTTCGACCGTCACCGACTTCACCGTCACATCTTTCTTCGGGCGATCCTGACTGTTTCGCGGAAGCCCGGTGATTTTATCCACCACATCCTGACCTTCCACCACTTCTCCGAAGATCGTGTGCTTGCCGGTTAGCCAGGTCGTCGGGGCGACGGTTATAAAGAACTGGCTGCCGTTTGTATTCGGTCCAGCGTTAGCCATCGCCAGTTTGCCCGCCTTGTCGAACTTGTGCGGCGAACCTTTGGTCTCGTCCTCGAACTCGTATCCCGGACCACCCATTCCAGTCCCGGCCGGATCGCCGCCCTGGATCATGAAATCCGGAATAACCCGATGGAAAATCGTGCCGTCGTACAGCCGATCTTTGCTCTTCTTGCGCGTGACTGGATGCGTCCAGTCACGTTTACCTTCCGCGAGCTCTATAAAATTGGCGACTGTCTTGGGGGCTTCTTTTTCGAACAAGCGGCAGACGATCTGTCCTTCAGAAGTATCGAAAATGGCGTAGGTACCGGGCTGACGGCTCATAAAGTTCCTTTCTGATGAGAGGCTTCCGTCCATGATACCGGAAGCCCATTGATGACGAAGAAGGCCAGCTTCACCCAGCGCTATTGCGGTGCCTTGGTGCTCGACTTGGCGGTTGGCTTTTTCGCTAACGGCTTCGCCGCAGGTTTGGACGTGCTCGCTGCCGCTCCGCGTTCGATAGTGATGTGGTTGATTTTTACCGGACGAAACGGACGGTTATCCCGCGGATCGCTCGCCATCCGGGCAATTTGCTTGACCATTGCCACAGTTGCATCATCGCATTGGCCGAAAATCGTGTGGCGTCCATTCAGGTGAGGCGTGGGCACTTCCGTGATGAAGAACTGCGAGCCGTTCGTACTCGGACCAGAGTTCGCCATCGCTAGACGCCCCGGCCGATCGAACGTCAAGGTGGAGACGATTTCATCTTTGAAGGTATAGCCGGGATCTCCGCTGCCATTGCCGGCTGGATCGCCACCTTGAATCATGAAATTCGGAATCACGCGATGGAAGATAGTTCCATCGTAAAGCGGCGTGTTGTGCTTCGTGACATGGCTCACCGGGTTCTTCCAATCTTTGGTGCCAGTCGCCAGACCAATGAAGTTTGCTACCGTCTCGGGCGTTTGCTTTTCAAACAGCGTGCAGCGCATCTTGCCTGCTGTCGTGTCGATTACCGCGACTGGATTGCCACTGGTTGCAGCCGCCGACGGCGTTCGCTTGGCTGTGGTGGCGCTCTTATGAGGCGCGGTCTGAGCAGATAACCCACATGAGATCAAGGCAACTATGGCGATGCTGGCGAGAGACTTGGGCATAGAGTCACTCCTTAAGAAATGGCTTGTTTTGAAGATAAAGAATTGTACGACAGCAACTGGCATCACTTGCTAGCCTGAGGCGACGTCTGCATCTCGCGGCTGACGCGCTCCACCTCCCGCATGACTCGCAAGAGATTGCCTCCCAATATCTTTTTTACGTTGTCATCACTGTACCCGCGATCAAGAAGCGCCTGTGTGATCTTCGGCAGATCGGCTGCGGAGTGGATTCCATCCGGCAAAGCGCCACTGACCCCATCGAAGTCCGACCCTAGACCCACGTGATCGACCCCGGCCACCTTCGCAATATGGTCGATATGATCGATCAGCGAACTCAGGGGAGGCCGCGGGATTCGGGCCATCCACTCTTCCTGGATCTTTTCTGCGTCCACATATTGCACGTCTTTGCCGGCAGCTCTTTGTTTGGCCAGATAGTCCTTTACCGCAGCTTCCCGCTCCTTCGACTGCGCATCGGCGGCTTTTCGGAAATCCTCATTGATGAAGCCGGAAAAGAAGTTGACCATCACCACGCCGTTGTTCTTGCCCACCGCGTTGAGCATGTCGTCGGTCATGTTCCGCGGCGCGTTGGTAAGCGATCGTGCCGCGGAGTGGGACGCAATTACAGGCGCTTTCGTAACCCCGATGGCATCCCAGAACGTCTTATCGGCGACATGGGATATGTCCACCATCATTCCAAGACGGTTCATCTCCAGCACTACCTGTTTGCCGAAATCCGTGAGGCCGTTGTGGTGCTGGATCTTTGGATCATCGATGTCTCCGGACGAGTCTGCCCAGTTGTTCGTGTTTGACCAACTCAGGGTCATGTAGCGAACCCCTAACCGGTAAAAGTCCCGCAACAAATGGAGATCATCCTGGATCGCGTGTCCGCCTTCGATTCCCATCAATGCGGCTAGCTTCTTTTCCCGATGTGCGCGCTCAATATCAGCGGCGCTAAACGCCATCATCATGCGATCGGGGTGTCGCGCCGCCTGCTGGTAAACCGAATCAATCAGGTCCAGCGCTCTGCGATCGTAGTGACCCGCATCCGTAGTTTCCGGATCCACCCAGATCGAAAAGAATTCGGCACCCAGATTTCCGGCGCGAACCTTATCCAGGCTGATCTGGCCCGAGTCATTGGGGTCTGAAGTACCAATATCAAAGCCGCGATCAAGAAACCGTTGTGGAGTATCGGCGTGGGTGTCGATCACGATCGCCGAGTCTTGCAACGCGCGCGCATGCGCGCTCACCGTGGGACCGGTCCCGGCGTTCTGGGCAATGAGGGTGGTTCCGAATGCGAACAGGCAAAGGAGTGATACCACAAAACTAGATCTGCGCATGTTGATTGACGGGTTCTCCAGCAAGCAAAGAATTGTATACGGTGTGAGCGGAATCGGGAATGACTCACCGCAATGCGGACAACGCACACTCTACAGAGCTAGCGATCGGCTGGTCGGTATCTAAAACAGTTTTCGGGAGAACGATCTCTTCGAACCTTTCCCGCACGCGCAGATAGAGTTCGAAATCACGGTTTCCAGCTGCGTGACTATGTTGCGCATCCAGCCGCTGCTTTGCCGTCTCCTCGGAAGCCACGCACTCCAGGATTCGCCAAGGCTGCCCAAGTTCTTCCGCCACCTTCAGGACTCGGTCAATCTGCTCGCGTCTCGAAAACGTGCGTCCATCCAGAAACACGACGCGGTCCGGATGCTTGCGTAGGATGTAGGCTGCCGTCTCGAGCATCACTCCCACGCAGAAGTCGTCCTGCTCGGTTGAGTATTCCACGTCGCGGCGCTCGAACAGCGTATGCCTGATCTCATCTTTGCTGAGGATTGTGCCTGAGACCTGTGAAGCCAATTCCCGTGCCAACGTGGTTTTCCCCGTGCCGGGAAGTCCTGCCATCAAAACGATCACATCCAGCCCTTGCGATTCTGCTTCATTGCCAGTGAGCATGGATTATACTTCCCGGTTTCCCGATCATCTTGGAGATCAGCGTGAGAATGCGGAATGTGCTCGTGCTCGCAACTGCGTCGATATTCTTTTCGGTCAGTCTTGCTCAGCAGCAACAGCCCTCGGCCAGCACAAAGCCGCCGATCTTCGAACATCAGGAAGTCATGATTCCGATGCGCGATGGGATCAAACTGCAGACTGCTATTTTCACCCCCAAACGGGCCATGGGACCGCTACCCATCCTGATGACTCGCACACCCTACGGTGTTCCAGAGAATGAGAAGGCCATCATGGAAGGCGGCAATTACGATGACCTCATTGCTGACGGATACATTTTCGTTTTCCAGAACCTCCGAGGCCGGTTTAAGTCAGAAGGCAAGTTTGTCATGCAGCGAGCCCCGCGCCATCGAAATGACCCCAAGGCCATCGATGAGGCAACCGATGCTTACGACACCGTCGAATGGCTCGTTAACAATGTCCGCAACAACAACGGTAAGGTCGGAATCCGCGGCGTCTCTTATGCAGGGTGGACAACCGCCATGGCCCTGCTCGATCCCCATCCGGCGCTGAAAGCAGCATCCGAGCAGGCCAGTCCTGCAGACATGTTTCTGGGCGACGACTTCCATCACAACGGCGCCTTTCGCCTCAGCTATGGCTTCGAATATGCCGCGCTGCTGGAGACCTCGAAGGAAGAGAACACGAATTTCAAGTTCGATACGTACGACACCTATGAGTGGTATCTCAGGCTCGGTGCGCTCTCGAATGCAAATGCCAGGTACTTTCACGGAGAACTGCCAACCTGGAACGATTTTGTCGACCACCCCAATCGCGATGCGTTCTGGGAAAAACAAGCTTTTGCCACTTTCCTGACCAAAACGACTGTTCCCAACCTTAACGTGGCGGGCTGGTGGGACCAGGAGGACTTCTACGGTCCGCAGAAGGTTTACGAACTGCTGGAGAAGAACGATGCCCAGCACCTGAATTATTTTGTGGCTGGCCCGTGGAATCACGGAGGCTGGGCTCATGGCCCTGGCAACAAGCTCGGGCCGGTTTCGTTTAACAGTGATACGAGTAAATACTTCCGGAGCAAAATTGAAGCGCCATGGTTCGCCTATTGGCTGCACGGGAAGGGAAGTCGTCCAGCGAGCGAGGCAGTCGTCTTCGAGACCGGCTCTAATCAATGGCGATCATTCGCCGAGTGGCCCCCTCAAACCGACGTCACGCCGAAGAAGTTGTACTTCCATGCAGGCCGGAGTCTCTCGTTCGATGCTCCGACGGACGCCGGGCAAGCTTTTGACGCCTACATCTCCGATCCGGCAAACCCCGTACCTTACCGTCCTCGCCCCGTCACCCCAACCTATCCCGGTCCGGAGTGGCCGGTTTGGCTGTTGCAGGACCAGCGCTTCGTTGATCACCGTCCCGATGTTCTGACTTGGGAAACCGGCGTGTTGGACCAGGACGTTGTTGTGGCGGGCGATATTGTGGCCGACCTCTTCGCATCTACGTCCGGCAGTGACAGTGATTGGGTCGTCAAGTTGATTGATGTATATCCGGAAACCTACCCTCAGGATGAAAAGATGGGCGGCTACGAACTAATCGTTGCCGACGAGGTCTTCCGGGGTCGTTTTCTGCACAGTTTTGAACGACCAGAGCCTCTCAAGCCGGATGGAGTTAACGAAGTCAAATTCAGTCTTCGCACGAATGATCACGCATTCTTAAAGGGACATCGCATCATGGTGCAGGTCCAGAGTACGTGGTTTCCCCTCATTGACCGTAATCCTCAGCAGTACGTGGACAACATCTTCAAGGCACAGGACTCCGACTACATAAAAGCGACACAGCGAATTTTCCGGTCGAAAGAAGCGCCCTCAAGCGTGATTCTGCCGGTCGTTGCGCCCTGAATTTGTTGTTGGAAAGCTCAGCCGGACTACTGAGTCAACGCAAAGACGGTATCTACGTCGGCGGGAACGGCGATCGGGAACATAGTCTGCGTCTTGCGCCAATCAACATAGCGGGCCGAGACCATCACGTGGAACACCCATTGATGGCGCTCTTCTTCCGGTTCCACCAGGCCTAGTGCCCGGAGATAGAAGAGGTAGCGCTCGACGAAATGTACCTGCTGCTTGGTCATGCCCCGGCGTTGCAGGTCCAGAGTCAAGCCCGCCAGATGGGATGAGGCGGTTTCTCCGTACTCCGGAGCGGCATTGCGGTTGTGACGCCGCAGCTTGTGCTGCACCTTGATCGTTCGTACAGCTGAATTGACCTGCAGTTGGCTGTGAAATTGGCGGTAGTATGCCTGGCTGAGATCTTCGACGAAGTCTCGCGCCCACATCTTGCAATATCGACGCTTGGGATCCAACTTTGGATCGAATCGCAGAGTCTGGCTCTCCCGGATTTGCACCAGATCTTCACGCAATTTCAGTTCTTCAAGTTCATCATCGTCCGCAATGCGAGGAAGCTCCAGGCGATTGATCTCCTCATTCTGCCGCAGCAGGGAATCGTGGGAAGGACGGAACATCGGATTCCAGGCAATTCGGCGCCAATGCCGCCTGCTACGATGCGCGTGCCGCACGGGCACATTGTTGTGTAGACCGAAAGCCGGGCTACACACTATTGCCGCGAGCAGCGCAATCCAAAGAATTGGCCAGGCCAGCTTGGACGTCAACGAAGTGGTCCTCAAATCCGGGGAGCGCCTTCTCACCTCAAGGCAGGGTGCGATTCTAAACGAGCCCCTTCAAAAAACAAGTACTCAAACGTTCTATCAATTCGGTTACTAAGGTTATCCTTGGCGTAGTTACTATCCGGCTAATCGATCGGCCTGCGAAATCCCGCGAGCCGCATGGCTTCAGCCTGAATCAGCGACCTATGTTCTAAATAGGTCCCCGATTGCCTGTTTCATCACGTCGCGCCCCACCTCAGAGATCGATCGGGTCAACGGGATGTCCTTTGGGCAGACCTCGACACAGTTCTGGGCATAGCCGCACTCTTGGATGCCGCCATCTCCCATGAGAGCGGCCAATCTTTCGCGCTTGAGCGCCGCCCCGGTAGGATGCGTATTGAACAAACGTACCTGCGAAATAGCCGCCGCTCCGACGAAGCCAGTGCTCTCATTGAATTGCGGACACGCCTCCATGCAGCAGCAGCACGAGATACATCGCGATAGGGGATACGCATGCTCCTGCTCTTCCATCGGCATTCGCGGTCCTGCGCCCAGGTCGTAGGTGCCGTCCACCGGTACCCAGGCCTTTACTGCTTTCAGATTTTCAAAGAGCACGCTGCGATCGACCGAGAGGTCCCGCACCACCGGAAACTTCGAGAACGGCTCCAGCTTGATCGGCTGCTCCAGCTTGTCAACCAGGGCCGAGCAGGCCATCCGGGCGCGCCCATTGATCAACATGGCGCATGAACCGCACACCTCCTCCAGGCAATTGGAGTCGTAAGTGATTGGCGTTGTCTTTTTGCCGTCGCGGGTGACCGGATTGGCGGCGATGTCCATCAGTGAGGACGTCACGTTCATGCCCGGCTTCCATGCGAGCTCAAACTCTTCCCAGTAGGAGCGCGAATTAGGCGTGTCCTGGCGCTTGATTCGGATGACTACATTGTTATTATGGTCGGCCATTCATTAGCTCGTAAGAAGTACTCAGTATTTCCTTGGCCGCGGCGGGATGAGCGAGATATCCACGGCTTCGAATTCGAACCGAGGCTCATCCGCGTCGGGGGCAAATGTCGCTTTGGTTGTCTTCAACCAATTCTTGTCGTCGCGTTCCGGGAAGTCCGGCTTGTAATGTGCGCCTCGAGATTCATCCCGCATCGCCGCGCCTTGGGCAATCACTCGCGCCAGTTGCAACATGTTGTAGAGCTGACGGGTAAACACAAATGCGGTATTCGCCCACTGCGTTCGATCGCTCAGATTCACATGCTGGTACCGCTCCAGCAACTCAACTAATTTCGCATCCGTCTGCTGCAAATTCTTGTTATAGCGGATGACTGTACAGTCCTTAGTCATCACTTCGCCGAGTTCGCGCCACAGCAGGAACGGGTTTTCATTGCCATCAGCCTTCATCAGCCCAGCGTTGATGGCTTCCTGGCGCTTGCGCTCGGCGTCGAAGTGTCCGTTGGAGGGAGCAGCAGACTGGTTTCGCGCGT
>Ga0105248_10010901_pt1 | contig 10029 bp, 11 predicted proteins | sample KBSS34metaG_FD_81524 | JGI IMG/M metagenome (GOLD analysis project Ga0105248, IMG submission 81524) | Switchgrass rhizosphere microbial communities from Kellogg Biological Station, Michigan, USA - KBS S3-4 metaG | ecosystem: Host-associated > Plants > Roots > Rhizosphere > Soil | place... | reverse complement strand
TCTCTGAGAGCGTTGCACTTCATGCAGCAACGAATGCCCGGCTTCGAGTTCATTCAGCGCCCTCTGCTTCGCCTCAACTTCACCTGCGCCACTGGCCAGCGAGCGCTGGTAAACATCGTCGAGATGTTGGGCCAACTCCTCGACGATCTCGGCTTCGTTGACTGGCGACACTTTCAGTCCCCGCAGCCGCTTTCTAATTTCGTCGTTCCAGTCAGGCATGTTCAGGCCTGGGGCATGTTCGAATCCGTCAGGCATGTTCGAGTCCGGTAATGCTGTTGATGGCTTCGACGAATTGACGCCAACTGTTTCGTTGGGCCTTCAGAATCTTTTTTCCTTCGGCGGTCAGGCGATAGTAACGGCGGCGGCGCTGTCCGGGTTTTTCCACCCAGCGTCCCTGGATCCAGCCGCGCTTTTCGAGCCGGTAAAGCAGCGGGTAAAGCGACGCGACATTGAAGCGCAAGTGCCCGTGCGAACGCTGTTCGATGAGGGCGCCGATGTCGTATCCATGTCGCGGTTGTCCTTCGAGCAACGAGAGGATCAGCAGCTCGGCACTCCCCTTCTTCAACTCCCGATCGAGCATACGCGAGCCAATATATGACATAGCCACATATTATTCAGCCGCATATCAAGCGTCAACAACTGAGATTTTGCAGTGTTGATTGGAAGTTTAGGAGGTCAGGCGTCGAGCATAAATCCGTTGTGGCAGATTAAATCGCAGTAGACGCTCAGTGACCCGGCCAACCGGTGTCAGTGGTCAAAACAAGCCAAAGCCAGATTCGCCAGCAGAGTCTCGCCGCCGTGCGTCAACGCAATAATATGATCAGGTTTGTGAGGAAAGAAGGCTCGTATTTCAGCTAGTAAACAATACTCGCAACGCTCTCTTGCTCTTTCCCGCACCTGCCGCCGTAAGGTTGCGGCGATACGGACAGGGTTCATGTTTTCGTCTCAATATAAACCTCGGCTCGTGCCTTTACCAATTGCATGAAATGTTCAACTTCGCCAGACACTCCAGCTCTTCAGCTTCCTCGCTAGTCAATTCATCTGCCGCGTTACGATCCAACAAGTACCGTACGCGGTCCAACGTTTCTTCTGATGGTCGAAAGGCGAGAATTTCCGCGGGTGAAGGACCTCGCGCGAAAAAGTCGACTATCTCGTCGTAGCCTTTCCGCTCCGGCACTGGCAGGAACGGCTTGTTAGCATTACCTGTAAGGACTTCGCGTTTCATCATCTGTAGCGTGGAATCCATCGCATCTTACCCCGTATCTCGGGCGCTGACCAGCCGTAAGTTTTAAGGTGGTTTCCAAAACAAAAAGCGCTCCGAAGAGCGCTTCTTGTTAGCAGGACATAAACGCGAAGAGTTTTACTTACACTTGCTATAGCCGCAGTCGCGGCAGAAGTCGCAGCCGCTCGCATGCTCGAGCTGGCCGTGACACTCGGGGCAGATGCCGATCATGTTTGACATGATCGCGCCGGTGACGGGTTTTTGTGCACCGTGGTGTTGCTTGTTCACGGCCCGCGCGGAATCCGGAAGATCCTGCACGCGTCGCACCGTGATCATGATGCACTCCGCGACTGCCTGTTCGGGTGACGTCAGCAACCGCTCGTTGAACCAAACAGCGTGCGTGCCGGTTACTTTGTTAAGACTGTAAGCTACCTCCGCTGCATCGAAGCCGCCACGCAACATCTTCGAAGCAAGCAAACCCACGCCGCCACTGATTGGACCAGTGGCAAACACTTCCTGGATCATCTTGCCGTCGTGATTGACCGTGACGTAGAGGTTTTGACCGTCGAAAGGAATCTGCCACGTCGCGCCCCGCAACTCGCGCGGGCGTTCGATACGAATCGCGGTAACCGCCGGGACCTTGATCGACTCCGAATGCTCGCGAGCGATCGCCTCCTGACGCGCCGACGCGTCATCAGCAGCCGTCGCTTCCGCGGCGCTCACCGCTTCGTCGAGCGGCTCGACCACCGCTTCCGGATTACACGCGATCTCGCCTTTCGGTTCTTCCGCCTTCATCGAGGTCAACACCTGGTTCTCACGCGAACCGTCGCGATAGTAACTGACAGCCTTGCAACCAAGCTGGCGTCCCAGCCGATACAACGCGTCAACTGATTCGACCGTGTCGTTGACCGCGCCGTTGCACGTCTTCGACACACTATTATCGACGTTGCGCTGAGCAGCCGCGAGCACATGAACGTGCTGCTCAGCGCTTATGTTCATCGCCGAGATAAAGTGCGACGGCAACTCATGCTCGTGTTCCACGACATAAGCAGCAGCCGCATCTATCGAATCCTGATCGCATTGGTCCACGTCAATCCCGAGCGCCTGCGCCGCGAGGGTGTGCACGTAAGTGCGCGTCCCCAACGTGTCTTTGCGCACGTAAGCCCACGAGAAGTTTGGTTCGATACCGGAAGACGTTTCCGCAACAAGCGAGATGGTGCCGGTGGGCGCAATCGTCGTCACTTCGTAGTTGCGTGGCGTCAACGGAATATCACTCGGAATACCGATCTGGTTGTAGAGAAACTCGGTGTACGCTTCGCGATTCGGCTCAAACTCCGGAAACGCGCCCTTCTCCGCGCCCAGCCGGTTGCTCTCCATCCACGACTCGCGACGCACGAAGCCCATCACCTCGTCCATCAGGTCGATCGACGCCGGCGAACCGTAAGTGACGTTCAGGCTCAAACACAGATCCGCGAAGCCCATGATGCCGAGACCAACCGGACGCGTGCGATGGACCACGTCGTTGATTTCCAGCAGCGGCCACGCGCAGGTATCGATCACGTTGTCGAGAAAACGAGTGCAGAGATGCGTCACTTCGCGCAGGTGGTCCCAGTCGATCCGTTTCTCCGGATGATAAAACTTCGCGAGATCGATCGAACCGAGGTTGCAGGAGTTTGAGAAGTGTAGAAACTGTTCGCCGCACGGATTGCACGAGTAGATCGGCCCCATCGACTTCATCATGTGGTTATGACGATTAACCTCGTCGATGAAAGCAATACCCGGCTCGGCATACTTGTGCGCGCTGGCAACGATGCGGTTCCAGATGTCCGGAGCGAAGATCATGCCCGCGCGCGGCGGCTCCTCGATCGTACAGCTTGAAAGATCCGCGTTTACAAACGCCTGGCGATCGCAGAAGGTCACTGTCGCTCCATCAGCGTCGCGATAGATCACGTAATCACCGTCGCTGACCGGATCGTGAATCGGTTCGGTCCAGGGATCGCCGTTGAACTCGAGCTGAAACCACTCGCTGTTATCAACCGCTTTGAGAAACTTGTCGGTAACGTTAACCGAGATGTTGAAATTCGTGAGTGAGTGCTGATCGTTCTTCGCGTGAATGAAGCGCAGCACGTCCGGATGCGTCACGCGCATCATGCCCATGTTGGCGCCGCGTCGCACGCCGCCCTGTTTCACAACATCGGTCACCTGGTTGACGATGTTCATAAACGAGACTGGACCAGAGGCGACCCCGGTCGCAGAGCTCACCATCGCGCCGTGCGGTCGCAAAAACTCGTAGGTCATTCCCGTACCGCCGCCGGTTTGGTGAATGGTGGCCGCGGCCTTCGCGTGCTCCATGATCCCAGTGAGCGAATCGGGCACTTCGAGCACGAAGCAGGCGGCCAACTGTCCGTTTGGCTTGCCGGCATTCACGAGGCAGGGCGTGTTAGGGATAAACTGCCGCGCCAGCATCACTTCCTTCATGGCGGCAAAAAACTTGTCGCGTTTTTCACCTGTTTCAGCCTTCGAGACATGGCCGACGACGCGGTTTACGATGTCCTCCCACTGCTCAAACGGCTGTCCCTTGGAATCCTTTAGGGAATACCGTTTACTGACGACTTTTTTGGCATTTAACCCGAGTTCATGCGACTTTCGACGTGGGGAAACCACGGGAGACCCGGCCGGGGTGTTTCCGACTTTTTTGCCGATAGTTGCGCTCATCGATCTGCTGCCTTTCTCATCTGGGGAGCCCAAAAATACTGTGTTTTAGAAACGGGTGTGCACGGCGTATTGCTACGCATAGCCTTAACTTAGACTGTATTCTGATTACTGCGGTTGGCCCCAAAACCTTGCTCTCAAGCGGAGGGGAATATACTCCTTCGAACGGCACGTGTCAACCATATATTGTGGCTGTTTGTTTTTTGAAGGCTATACAGTGTGGGTTGCATACGTGGGCGAGAGGTAGCGGCAAGCAAGCACCGACAAACACCCTGGCTTTGATGAATAAGCGAGAGCGCCACTTTTGATCCAGCAGCTCTGCGACACATCTGTAAAAATAATTGGCCCCCCCTTCGACGTTGTTCGGAGGTGTCTATCCTGACGTTTGCTGGTGTGATAGATTACGCCCGGGGGACACGACAATCATGAATGTCGCTATCGAAGTGCCAAAGGAAATTGCGGAGGTTTTGGCCGGGCCGCACGACGACCTTTCGCGCGTGACGCTTGAGGCGTTGGCTGCACAAGGCTATCGGGACGGCAAGCTTACGCATGCTGAAGTGCAACAGATGCTCGGATTTAATTCCCGTTGGGAGACTGACGCGTTTTTGAAGCAGGCCGGTGCGTATCTCGACTACAACGAGGCGGATCTTGAGCGTGACCTCGAGATTTCGTCCGGAACTGCTGAGCCTCAATGATTGTTGCCGATACCTCACCACTCAATTATCTAGTCCTAATCAATCAAATCGACCTTCTTCCACAACTGTATGGCCGCTCTCTCATTTCTGAATCGGTACGTGCAGAACTCAGCGCACCCGGAACACCGCAAATAGTTCGAACCTGGGCAGCAAACTTGCCGGAATGGATTGAAGTATCCACTGCCGCGGGACGTGATGACGAGAGCTTGAGTCGGCTTCATCCAGGCGAGCGCGATGCCATAAAACTCGCACTCAATGTACGCGCGAAGACCGTGCTCATGGACGAACGCCACGGTCGTCGGGAAGCGGAAAAGCGCAGCCTGTCAGTAATCGGGACGCTGGGCGTGTTGACGGCTGCACACGAACTCGATCTGGTCGATTTAATCGCCGCCCTCAATTCACTTCGACAAACCAGCTTTCACGTTAGTCCCAAGCTGCTCGCCTCAATTGCTCTGAAATATCGGGTTTGAACGGTAAGAGATCTCGTGGCCGCATAAGAGTGCAAGGATTGTCCAGTGTTGGAAGCAAAACACCTCAAATCAGTGATATTAATCTACACTTGTTGTAAACGATTCTTTGCCAAACACATGAGTAATACCGTCAGCACAATAAATTAACAGCCATGGAAAGTGAAATAGGAACACAAACGAAGTGGAAGAAGCTTGCGGTTGCAATCTTCTCTCTGGTTATTACTTTGTTCTTTTTGGGCGTTGTTGTTTGGATTACCTGGCGAGCTTTTGCCTTTCTGTCATCGCAGGTGGCTGCAACTGTTATAGTCGGGATAATTACTGCTTCGGCCTCAGTTTTTGCAGTGATTAAGGCGAAACAGGCTGAGCACAGGCGGGATATAGAAAATGAATTGCGCAAACAGAAGGCGCCGATATATGAAGAATTCTCATCTTTCCTCTTCAAGATTCTCATGTCTGCCAAAACGGAGGAAGGTGTCTCGCAGGAAGAAATGCTTCAATTCATTGTGAATTTTAACCGTAGGCTAATCGTGTGGGGTGCGGATAGCGTGATAAAAGAGTGGTCCGCGTTCAAGAGTTTGCATGAGGGCACTAATTCCCCGCCAGCATTGACCCTGATAGCTATCGAAAGGATTTTATATGCAATTCGGGCGGACATGGGTCATAAGAACAAAGGTCTTGGCCAAGGTGATCTGCTTGCGATATTCATCAATGATGTTCACTTATACTTGAACGAGCACGCATGACGACGTCAAATGCTTACCTGATAAAAACTTCTCTCCATTTGGAGCAGGGCCAGTCGAGACTACGCTCAACCTTACGTGCAGTCGACAAGCGAATGCACTTTTTGATGCGAAGCGAAAATCTGGGAGGTATAGTCTGATTACCCACTAAAAACAAGCGGGCCGACTTGTGCGACAACACGAAGTCGACCCTAGGACCTCAACCTTCTGAAGAAAGGATGAAGACCATGGCTAAGGATGGTAGCGCAACCGTGTGCGAACAAACACCTCACGAAACCGAAGTAACACCTCACGTAAACCAAACAACCAGAACCGCAACCATCATCAATGCTCTCAAACAAAGAGCGCAGGGAGTCTTGAATGATAAGTCGATCGACCCGCAGAGTCGGGCGGTTATTCGCTATGCTTTGGAGATAAACGATCCGTGGCTGGCGCGGCTTGTGGAACACGTCGAGGCGGGCCAAAGCATTCGCGATACATTCGACTTCTCGCAAATCGACGAAAGCAGTCAAGTCGAATCAGGAGATGAAAAGATGGAAGCGCTTGCCGATATCATTTGTCGCGCTGGTGAGCAGTCTGCGGCTGCGCTACTCGTGCTGATGGGAATGCTCGAAAACTCGGCCCATCCCAAAGTCCTTGTGAACGTGGTCAAACACGCCGCTTTACGCACTGCGGCGAGCTAAACCTGCACGCAATGATCGATGCTCAGATTGCACTGGCCGCGCGTGATCTCTCGATCAGATAAAGCAAAGCTAATACGGGAGCTCAGATACAAAACATGGGCTCCCGCTTTGCATCAAAACCGCGGTAATAACTAACACGGACGTCGAGATTGATAAGAGTTCGCTGGTGATTGCTAACATCGAGGAAGTGTTTACAATCCCGCGCGCTCTGTTAGTTAAGTCGCGGCGGATGTTGATTAAGATTGGCCCACGAACGTTTAAGATCGAGCGCGTCGTTATAAACTGCGGGTCGGATGTACTTATAAGGACTCGAATTGAAGATAAACCCGACGGGATCATAAACAACTCGGCGACGATTATTGAAATGATTCACCGGCACATTGCAATCATCCGCTCGAACGTTGAAATGATCTGACAGAACTTTGCAATGATTTTGCGGAACGACAACTTTTACCTTCATGTCGCGGCGTTTCTACCGATCAGTTTGCGAAACAATGGAAGTAAAGCGAATAAAAACGCTGCTCCAACAAGCGTTATAAGTCCGAGCGATCCGAACAGTCTGAATAACGCATTAGCATCATCCTGATAAAAACCGGCTGCTACTCCAGCCAGATAGTTTCCAATCGAGGTCGCCAAAAACCAGACTCCCATCATCAATCCAACTAATCGAAGAGGCGACAGCTTAGTGACAGTGCTCAACCCCACAGGACTCAGACATAACTCTCCAATGGTGTGGATGAAATACACAATGACGAGCCAGAGAGGGCTGACTTTGCCACTCCCGATAAGCAGTGACGCGGCAGCGATCACAAACATTCCGATGCTCACAAAAAACAAGCCAAAGGTGAATTTGGCAGGACTCGAGGGCTGACGCGATCCTAACCGCAGCCAGATCCAGGAAAAGACAGGCGCCAGTGCCAGAATAAAAATCGAGTTCACTGACTGAAACCAACTGGAGGGAAAGCTGAAGCCGAGAAACTCCGTGCGGGTATGTCTCTCGGCAAACAAATTAAAGCTTGAGCCGGCTTGCTCGAAGGCGGTCCAAAACAGTAGTGAAAAGAAACAGAGCAAGATCACTACAACGAGCTGGCGCTTGTCTTCGCTGCTGAGACTCCGCGGGTTTGCAGTTCTTCCAGCCTTCGGTACGGTATTGCGACGACCGACTGACGCGAGCCGGTTTCGTTGCGCTAAGAATTGGATCAAACCCAGAGTCATTCCCACGCCGGCCATGGCAAAGCCTGCGTGCCAATTAATTCGTTGTCCGATATACCCGCAGACTAACGGAGCGATCATTCCCCCAAGATTTATTCCCATATAGAAGATCGAGAACCCACTATCGCGCCGCGGATCATTCTCGCGATAGAGTTGTCCGACCATCACCGAGACGTTCGGCTTAAGCAGACCGGTGCCGATAGCGACCAGGAAAAGTCCCGCATAAAAGCTCGGCAAGGCCTGGAAGGCCAGCGAAAAATGTCCGCAGGCGATTATGATTCCGCCGATTAATACGGCGAGTCGTGCGCCAAGCAGGTTGTCAGCCAACAAGCCACCGAACACGTTAGTAAAATAAACGGCGCCGGTGTAAATGCCATAAATGCTCGTTGCCTTTGGAACGTCAAAGCCGAGGCCGCCAGATGCCGCCGGCGCGACCATGTAAAGGACGAGCAGTGAGCGCATGCCGTAATAGCTGAAACGTTCCCACATCTCGGTCAGGAAAAGCGTACTTAAACCCTTAGGATGGGCGCTGGTATCCGATCGAAAGTCTTCGCTGACGTGGTCGTGCGCAACTTGCATCTTCCTGGTCCTCTCTTCCAGAGTGATGCGGCGTAACCTAACGACCAGTGCGCGAAGAAGTCTCGAACTAAAGATGAAATTGTGCTGAAGAAATTTGGGGGGTCCTTAAGAACTTCCGAAAAACTTCAGAAATAACCCTTGATGGAGTAACTTTGTTTCGGCATGTCAACACCCGAAGAAAAGCATGAGTTCGGCCTCTTCACCCTCAACGTGACAAAGCGCCGGCTGTATTGCGGACAAGACCATCGCCCTTTGGCGCCCAAGCCATTCGATCTTTTGACGTACATGGCCCGGAATGCCTCGAGACCGATAAAGAAGCAGGACTTGATTGCTAACGTTTGGGGTAACGATTACTCGGGAGCAGAAGACTCCCTGGTCCATTACATCAATGTGCTTAGAAAAGCCCTGAACGACGAGTTTCGCAAGAAGGTGATCGAAACCGTTCCGACTATCGGTTACAGCTTCAATCCTGAAGAAGCAGAGGGGACAGCAGAAATTCAAGAAGCCTTGGAAACGTCTCCTCCGAACGAAGATCTATTGGTTGAACCGAGTACAGACATACCGCCGCCGGCTCAAGAGATCGATCGAGGAACAAGTGTTTCCCAAACCTGGACAGATTTTGTGGATTGGATCTCCGGCCCGGGAACGCGCCTGACGTTGACGCTTTTCTTTCTATCCGTCGTTCTTACCCCTCTATTGTCGATCTACGTAGCGCTGGGCTGGACCGAGCCCGCAGCAATGAAAGTCGCAAGCTGGGCCCAGTTTGCGATCATTCTGGGTCTACTTATCCATTCCTGGTTTTGGAATCCGCGACGGGAGCTCAAATCAAAGGATGAATGTCAGAACGCTGATGCAAGAAGCGCGGGCTTCAAGAGTCTCGACGATTTTGCGCAAGACCGTGCTGCGTTACACCACGCCGCGGAAAACTATACGTACCGCTGGCGTCTGCTGTTACTGTCATGGGCACCGCTTTATGCGCTATTTGCTATAGGAAACTTCCAGCTGGTTGAGTATCAAATTGCGCAGGTAATGCTCAATGTCCTGAATACGTGGATGATTCTGCTTTGCTTCAACGCTCTCAACAGCGATTCAGATGCTCAAAGTGGTCAGCATTTGAGCGATACGGTGCTGGGCTATATTCTGTTCGGTTTATTGGTGGTAGCAGTAACGGTAGTAATCATGATTCGTAAATATGAAGCGGCAACTTCTCTCAGCGGAATTGCGGCCGGAGTATTCATGGCCCTTTTTGTTGGACGACTCCAAAGCAAGTTTATGGGTCCGCGGATTTGGGTTCTTTACCTGTTTTACTCATACACCGCAATTCAACCGATGGTGCTGTATTTTCAGACGCATCCTCGTTGGGGAATCGTCATCCTCGACTTCGCGTTGATACTGAAATCCCTGCTTTATCTTTACGTGACCTGGTTGCTGCAATCCGGCTTGCTTCTATTTTATTTCGCGAGAATAAAACGCACTTCTGCCAGAGTCATCAAGCAGCGGTTAGCATTTCGGAAACTATTGAGGTGATCCGGCGGAGCTTACTTCGAGGTGCCGGTGTTCGAGAGGAGCAATTCGTATTTGCCGATGTCGCGGTTGTGGGTGTCGAGGGCGGCGAAGGTGTCCGAGGTCTCTTCCAGCATCTGTTTGGTCATCGCAATCGAATCGCTGAGCTGCTCGAAGTCCAAGGACGAGACACGTTCCGGTGTAGGTAATGTC
>Ga0105248_10010899_pt1 | contig 10030 bp, 8 predicted proteins | sample KBSS34metaG_FD_81524 | JGI IMG/M metagenome (GOLD analysis project Ga0105248, IMG submission 81524) | Switchgrass rhizosphere microbial communities from Kellogg Biological Station, Michigan, USA - KBS S3-4 metaG | ecosystem: Host-associated > Plants > Roots > Rhizosphere > Soil | place... | reverse complement strand
TTGGAGCGCGGACAGTAGTTTTCGATGCCGACAAAGGCTTTTCGCTGAATGGGAAGTCGATGAAGATTCAAGGCACATGCAACCACCAGGACCATGCCGGAGTGGGCGCAGCACTGCCCGACCGGCTCCAGTATTTTCGTCTGGGAGTGCTGAAGGAGATGGGCAATAACGCCGTCCGCACCTCGCACAATGCGCCTACTCCGGAATGGGTGGAAGGCTGTGACCGCCTAGGAGTGATGATGATGTGCGAGACGCGCCAGATGTCCTCCAATCCAGAGGCCATGGCGCAGCTTGAAGTGATGGTCAAACGCTTCCGCAACTCGCCCTCGATCATCATCTGGTCCATTGGCAATGAAGAAAATGAGCTTCAGGAAGAGATGGCAGAACAGGGTGCAAAGATTGCCACGACCATGGTCCGGCGCTGCCACGAACTTGACCCCACGCGTCCTGTGAGTTCGGCAGTCAACGGCAGCAATGAGAAGGGTGTTTCCACAGCCTTTGACATCATTGGCTTCAACTACCATCTCAACTTTCCCGATGGCTACCATAAGACACATCCGAAGCTGGCAATCTATGGCTCCGAGACCTCAAGCGCCATCGCAACCCGGGGCGTCTATTCTTCCGATCCGCTGCGCAATACGGTCAATGCCTATGACGGCGTTGTGCCGTGGGGAGAGACTGCAGAAGAGTGGTGGAAGTTTTACGGCGAGCGGGAATGGATGTGCGGAGGCTTTGCCTGGACTGGCTTCGATTACCGCGGTGAGCCGACGCCTTATGGATGGCCGTCTATCAACTCTCAGTTTGGCATTGTGGATATGTGCGGCTTTCCCAAAGACCATTTCTTCTATTACAAGGCGTGGTGGAGCAAAGAGCCATCGCTGCATCTCTTTCCGCACTGGAACTGGGAGGGCAGGGAAGGCGAGCAACTCAAAATATGGGCTTACTCCAACTGCGACGAGGTAGAGTTTTTCGTCAACGGTACGAGCCAGGGCAGCCAGAAGGTGCCGCATCTCGGACACGTTGCCTGGACTACGAAGTATGTGCCAGGCGTGATCGAGGCGAGAGGCAGCAAGGGCGGCAAGGTCATTCTGACCGAAAAGCGCGAGACGACCGGGGCCACAGTGAGCATACGGCTTACGGCCGATCGCACGGAGATTGACGCCGATGGAGAAGACATTGCCATTCTGAAAGTCGAAGCGCTGGACAAAGACGGGCGTCCGGTTCCGACAGCGAATAACCTCCTGGGTTTCAAGGTAAGCGGTGCGGGAAAACTTATCGGCGTTGGCAACGGCGACCCTAACTGCCAGGAGTCAGATAAAGAGCCGAAGCGCAGCCTATTCAACGGGCTTGCGCAGGTCATTTTGCAGTCCACCCGGGAGGCGGGTGAGATCCGCATCGAAGCGGTAAAAGAAGGCTGGGATGGGCCAGAGCTTACTCCTGCGAAACTTACGATTGTTACGAAGAAGACCGCGCTCCGGCCGCAGGTCGATTAATGAAGCTTGCAACTTTGCGTACCGGAATATAAGTTCCGGTACGCAAAGCTGATGCTGCGTCTATAAGTGACCAACTTAGGCTGTTTCTCTGGCGGATAACTTCTTACCGCGCCAGCAGTGTTCCGTCGAGAGTAACTCTTTGGCCCAGGGTGTCGGTATCATCGAGGCGGTCTTTGAGCATCTCGACAAAGGCCTGCATTGCCGGGGAAACCCATTTGTCCTTATGCCAGACGACGTGGGTAGCAATATCCAGCGAAGGGCCGGCCCAGGCCAGTTCCTTGATGTGATGCTGGCGGAGTTCCTTCTCGACGACAATGCGCGGCAGCAACGCCAGTCCCATGCCGGCGGCGACGCATTGCTTGATGGCCTCGACGCTTGAGAACTCGACGATGCTCCCCGGGCGCACATTTTTGAGCGCAAGCACCTGTTCCAGCTTTGCCCTATAGCCGCAGCCGGCCTCGGTGAGCAGTAGCACCTGGCCGCTCAGATCGACGGGCTCGATTGTGCAGCGTTGCGCCAACGGATGTCCCATGTCTCCCAGCAGCAAAATCTCTTCATCCCGTAAATGCGTGGAATAGATCCGCGCATGAACCGAAGCGCTGGCATTGGCAGGGATTCCCTCATCGTCCATGTGGATTGCCATATCCAGCTTGCCGGTCTCAAGCTCGATGGCAAGCCGTGCATCGGAGTACGGCCTGAAGATCAGTTCCACCTGCGGAAACCTGCGCCGAAAGGAGCGGATCACCTTGGGGAGACGGTAGGTAAGCACGCTTTCCGGTGCTCCGACCCGCAGTTCGCCGCTCGGCTCGGAGCCGGCCTTGAGCGCGCGCATGCCATGCTCCATCGCCTCCAGCGCCCGCTCGGCGAAGGGCTGAAAACGCCGCCCTGCTTCGGTAAGGGTCACGCGGCGTCCCAGCCGGTCAAAGAGAGGGACACCCAGCTCTTCCTCCAGCGCTTTGATCTGGGTCGTGACATTGGACTGCACGGTATGCACCAGTTCTGCCGTCCGGGTAAAGCTCAGCTCTTCAGCCAGCGCCCGGAAAATCTGCAATTGACGTACTTCCATAAATATCTCCAAAACAGATAATTTGCATTCTATCAATCTATTGGACGAATGCGCCATGGCGGCACACACTCTTTTTAGAAGCTGTCTCATGGATTGTTTTGGGGTTTCATTCGCGTTCATGAGACAGGCCTCCAGTAAGAGATTCCAGGTTCGCGCAGGTATTTGCTGCTTCCCGCTTATCTGCGAATTGCGAGCAATTGGCGGGAAGCGCACGGCAACAACGATTTTTTAGTGTGACCGTATGAACGCGATACAGACAATTCGAAACCGTGGAAGCAGACTCGCTCTCTGCCTCGTTGCTGGAACTTCTCTACTGATGATTGCCCGGTCTGCTCATGCCGCAGACCTTACCTCTGGTCTGGATAAACCGACGACGGTTGTGGTGTTTTCAGATCGCCGGATGGAGCCGCAACTTTGGGGTGACATTCTGTCGTTGGCGCAGCAGGAACTCGCGACGGACCGGCCTCCTGCGATATCGGGCTCCGCAATCATCACGGTGATTCGCGGAGACCAGATGCCGCTCGGGATAAAAGTCGAGTCTTCGATCAGCGTTTATCTCCACGGCGATTGCAATCTTGCGCTTCGAAGCAGCATTGCTCTGCCGCACCACATCACCGGTGCTCTCGGCTGGGTCGAGCGCGACCATGGGCGTATTCTGCCCTTCGTCCATATTGATTGCTCATTGATCGGCGATTTGTTGCGATCCCGCCCGGCACTGCTGGCGGCGCTGGCTGATCCAACTCAGCGTTTTCAGGTAATGTCGTATGCCATCGCTCGCGTGTTCTTACATGAGTATCTTCACATTGCTACGCAGAGCGATGCCCATGCGAGGTATGGTGTCACGAAATCGGAGTTCGATGTCAAAGACCTGTTGGCTGGAGCGCCGATGACCGCAGCGAATACTGAGGATAACGACAGGCCACACGCGGCTGCGGGAAGGGCAATGGGGCGGTAAGGACCCGGCTGGCGTTACCGCCTGAGCACTTCACGACCAGTCACCCTGCCATGTATTCTTCCCGTCGTGCTGAGAAACCTGCCGCGACCCGCTCTTAATCTGTTGTGCCACCTGGCTGTTGGGCTTTTGGTTTGTATCGCCCCAGCTCTGGCGATGGCTCAGGCTTCCTCATCTCCGCCGCCGTCTGAGAGACTGCCTGCCGTGGGCGACTCACCGGCAGATGCAGGCCCGCTTGCTACGGGCCTTTCTCCGGAATTTAAAAAGAAACAAGTAGCTCGGGCCCTGCGCAAGGTAGCCGATTGGCAACTCAAGCGGGTTACGGGCAACTACCAGCAGGACTGGACGATGGCCGCGCTTTATACCGGATTTATGGCCCTGCCTCCGGCCGTCCATGGGGCAGCCTATCAGGATGCCATGTTGTCGATGGGACAACAGTTTCACTGGGAGTTGGGACCGCGCAAGGAGTTTGCCGACGATCATGCCGTAGGCCAGACGTACCTGGAGCTCTACACAGCAAAACACGATCCGGCGATGCTGGGGCCTACGCGCGAGCGCATGGATGCGCTCGCGGCACGTACTGACGATCCGCAGAAACCACTCTGGTGGTGGTGTGATGCGCTGTTCATGGGCCCGCCAGTTCTATCACGTCTTTCTCAGGTAACCGGCGACCGCAAATACATCGATTTCATGAACCATGAATGGTGGATCACTTCAGACCTTCTGTACGATCCACAACTACATCTCTATTCGCGAGATGCTACCTACCTCGACAAAAAAGAGGCCAACGGTGCGAAGCTCTTCTGGTCGCGCGGCAATGGATGGGTGATGGCAGGCACGGTCCGCGTGTTGCAGACGATGCCGGCGGACTATCCGGATCGTGCGAAATACGTGAGCCAGTTCCAGCAGATGGCAAAGGCCGTCTCCGTACTTCAGGGAGCTGATGGACTCTGGCGCGCGGGGCTTCTGGATGCAGGCGCTTATCCGCTGCCGGAGGTATCCGGCTCTGCGTTCATCACGTATGCGATTGCCTGGGGCATTCGCCAGGGACTGCTTGATCGCGAAGAGTATCTTCCGGTGATCAAGAAGTCCTGGGCTGGTCTCCAGACCCACATTTACAAAGATGGCCGCCTGGGCTGCATTCAGCCCATCGGAGGCGCTCCGGGCAAGTTCTCTCCCACATCGAGTTATGTCTATGGAGTAGGAGCTTTCCTGCTTGCCGGTTCGGAGATTTATGAGCTCTCAAAATAGACATAGGTGCTTCGTTGCACTTACGGTACTGGCTCTGAGCCTCTCACTGGCCTGCGTTACCAGTCTGGCCCAGGAGGTGATCCTGACCGGTCCGTCTCAGGAACTGATTCTGACCAGCCCGGCAAATCAGGCTCGACAACAGGAGGTTGTGTCGATTCCATTGCGCGAGCTTCGGCAACGCGTTCCTGATTTCGAAACAATGCAGGCCGAGGACATGAAGACACATCAGCATCTGCCGACACAGATTGACCTGACTGGTGGTCTTTTCCTGATCGCCGTCGAGATGCCTGCGAGCGGCCGTCTGGAGGTTGCTTTCGTCCCTAAGTCTGTGCAGTCTCCAGCGCCGCTGGTCTTTGGCCGTGAGGCGACTGAACGCAAAGACGATTTTGCCTGGGAAAATCAGTACGTCACCTACCGTGTCTACGGTCCGGCGTTGGAGGCCACAGGCGAAATCACCTCCGGCATCGATGTCTGGTCAAAGCGCGTACCCAACTTCGTTATCGACCGCTTCTACAAGCGAGACGCGAAAGGCGCACGCACCCACAATCCCGCCTTGTCGTATCACAAAGACGACGGCATAGGCCTGGATTCCTACCTTGTTGGTCCCACACGCGGTTGCGGCGGCACTGGCATCTTTGCCGACGGCAAGCTGTGGGTTTCCAACAACTACACCCACCTCAAGCAGCTCTCCGATGGCCCGGTCCGGTTTCAGTTTGAGCTGAGCTATGCACCATGGAAGGCGGGCAGCGTCATTATTACCGAAACCAAACGCATCACACTTGATGCCGGAACCCACCTCAACAAGATTGAGTCGACCTTCACTTTTTCCGGACCAGAGACGATCAGCGTCGCCGCAGGCCTGCCCATCCGCGCGGGCGGGGAGTTTACTTCGGTGCAAGATGGCCAGATTCTTGCCGTTTGGGATACTCCTCAGGACGCCACCGCAGGCCGTATCGCAACCGGCATTGTGAATATCCCAGGACAGAAGACCTCAGTCGTTCAGATCGATGCGGCGGCAAAACAGGCTCTGTTGGTCCATACGATTCGCTCCGGGGAAACCTTCACCTATTACGCAGGCTCCGGCTGGTCCAAGGCCGATATGCCAACGCCGCTGGCCTGGCAGCAGTACCTCGAGCAGGCCCGCTATAGCCTCGAACACCCAATTCAATACCACTGGAAATAGTGCTTCCAGCACTGCACGATGCGATTCGTTTTCGCACGCCGAACTACAAGTTCTGCTGGGGTATGGGCGGGGAGAACCATGTTTATACCGATATGGACTTAGCGCCGATTCAAGACCTGCGCTAAGTCCGCGTGTACAGCCACGCCCAGAGCATCAAAGGGATCTGCAAGGGAAGCCGCACCCAGATCGCCCATAATGGGATGTGCGCAAACGCCTCCGGGTGCAAACACATATTCACATGAACAGGAAGGAAGCACGCCAGCATCAACACGATGCCCCAGGCAGCCATGGGGCGTGTAAGCGGAACGAGTACTCCAATCCCACCTAGTAGCTCCGCAATGCCGCTCCAGAGGATCACCGCATCGGGCCACGGAATATAGGGCGGCATTACGGCCAAATAAAATTGCGGCGTGACAAGGTGGTTCAGGCCGGCCGCGATGTAGAAGACGCCCATCACCGCCAAACTGATCCAATACAACCGTGAACGCCGCACAGCAACTCGATTCACGCGTACCCCACAGCCTCAAATCATAGCCGTCGTGGCAGGCGTCTGCGGTCCGCTAAAGAATGCCACCTTCATGTAAGAACAAGAGCGATGCGCTGCGTCAGGCAGTGCATCGCTCTTTTGGGTTGGGAAAGGAAGCCTTACTGACCGTTTCCTGCTACGTTCTGTACCGCAGTCAGCATACCGAGCAGGCCATTCTGCTCTCCATTGGGCCCGGCGCTGAAATACAACGCAGTCGAAGAACCAGCCTTTGCATTGTTGCCAAAGGAGATGCCCCAGAGCCCGGGAATCTGAATTGGAGTACCGTCGGCATTGCGCAGCTTCCCTTTGAAGCTGCCGTGAATCGGATCGAAGGCGAGAATCTCGCCGCTGCCAAAGTTGCCTACAAGGATGTCATGGCTAAAGGCTCCAAAGTCGCTGGGAGCAGCGGCTACGCCCCACGGCGCGTTCATCCACGGCCCCTTCTGCAGAATGAGATCGAGCTTGCCATCGGGACGGAAGACTTCTACATCACCCAACCCTTCACCGTCGATCTCATCGTGCCGCGCGCTGTCGCGCAAGGCATAGGTGATAAAGATGTTTCCACCGATATTCTGCACGTTGAAGGGCGCGAAGCCGTGAGGGATTGTCGAATAGGTCTTATCCAGTTCAGCTTCGATCGCAGGCACACGATGGAAAGAGCTGTCGAAGACCTCCATCTTGCCCGACCTGAAGTTGGCTGCATACAGATAGCTCTGCAGAGGGCCACCGTTCAGGCTGGCCTGCCCCATCGCCAATCCCTTAAAAACCGCCCTCTTATTCTCGTTGACCATGATGACGGCCGAAGTTGCGGCTACCCCGGGATTCCAGCCTGAAATTGTGCCGTCTTCGGTGGCAAACAGGAAGATCGCGGGCTTTCCCGGAGCGAGAGCGAAGTCCTGAGTTCCGTTAAAAATTGTGCCGGTCGGTGTGCCGGTTGTGCTCACGTTGGGATCGGCGGGGGGAATGGTGACGACCAGGCCTTGAATTGCTCCTGTTCCGTCATAGAGTGTCGAGAGACCTGTGCCATTGTCCGACACCCACCACGGACTACCCGAGGAACGGGAGAGTCCCCAGGGGTTCACAAGGTTGGTGTCTGTCACTGGAGCCGGACCCGTGGTGTCGGCAACAAGATTGGTTTGCGTATATGACTGCACCGGCTCCGGATACACCGGATAGTGGCCTTGTGCAAATCCAGTGAGTGCGGAAGCAAGTGCAAACGCGCCGGTCGTGCATAGCTTGTAGATGTGCATAGCGTAGTACCTCTCTCAGGCTGCTTTCTGCAGGCCCCCAACCAATCTAGGGAGCAAGGAACACACCTGGTGTCATGCAAATGTCACTGCATTGTGATCTTTCCGCTCACTCTGACGAGTAGCTCCGAAAGCATCCGAGCGATTAAAGTAAGCAGATGAGCGGGCAAGTCAAACCAGGACAGGAATGGAAGAGGGAACTGGCCGATCTGGTGAAGCTCGCCTTACCTGTAGTTCTCAGTGAGCTTGGATGGATGGCTCAGGGTGTCGTGGACACCATCATGGTGGGCCGTCTGGGTCCTGCAGCTATCGGAGCCGTTGCCGTCGGCAATGCATGCTTTTACACGCCATCGCTTTTTGGAATCGGTCTGCTGCTCGGCCTCGATCCTATGGTGGCCCAGGCCTATGGCCGCAAGGACTATGACGAATGCCATCGGTGGCTTGCCCAGGGACTCTACCTGGCAATGGTCATCTCGCCTGTCCTGATGGTGCTCGTCGGCTGCGCCAGCTTTGGGTTTGCGCGCATCGGCATCGACCCGGCGGTGGCGCCATCCGCCTCAGGCTATCTCCGCGTTCTTCTCTGGAGCATTCTGCCGCTACTGGTATACGCAGGAACGCGGCGCTACCTGCAAGGCGTTGGCCAGGTGCGTGTGATTACCCTTACCTACATCGGCGCCAATCTGCTCAACTGGGGAGGGAACTGGGTGCTCATCTACGGGCACCTCGGCTTTCCCGCTATGGGCGTGCGTGGTTCGGCGTTGGCCACCGTCATCGCCCGTATCATGATGGCCAGTTCGATGCTCGGATTCGCATGGGCCTACGAACGCCGTCGCGGCCATCCGCTCTTCCGCCACTGGGCCAGTCCACAACTGGATCGCATCAAGCAGCTTTGCAAACTCGGCCTTCCCGCGGCGGTGCAGATCAGCCTCGAAGTCGGTGCATGGAACACTGCCACCATGGTCGCTGGCCTGCTTACTCCGATAGCTCTCGCCACCCATCAGATCGCCATCAACTACGCCAGCATCAGCTACATGATTCCGCTGGGTATTTCATCGGCCGCGGCCGTCAGCGTGGGCCACGCTGTCGGTGCTGGAGATAAAGCGCGCGCACGCCGTGCCGGGTGGCTTGCGATGGGCCTTGCCACAGCCTTTATGACTCTGGCTGGTTTGGCATTTTTCATCGCGCCCAAGCCGCTGATCGAGCTTTTCACTCATGATCCGCAAGTTCTCGCCGTCGCGCCCAGCCTGCTCTGGATCGCCGCCGCTTTCCAGATCTTCGACGGGGTCCAGACCGTCTGCACCGGTGGGCTGCGCGGCCTTGGCAAAACACGCGCTCCCATGGTCGCAAACCTCATCGGCTACTGGCTGCTTGGCCTGCCTCTGGGAGCCTTTTTGTGCTTCGTGTTGCGATGGGGCATCTACGGTATGTGGATTGGCCTTACGCTGGCGCTCATTGTCATCTCTTCGATTCTGCTTCACCGCTGGCGCGTAGAGTCGCAGCGGACGACTCAGGTTCCCGTAGAGGCATGATTCTTGCGCATCGTCAGGGCGCGAACCGCCGCACACTGAAGGCAATCGGCAGCCCAACGACCACCATATGTACTGCCAGACCCTGAATCAAATCGTTTCGTTCGTACGGCCCCGCGGAATGCAATGCGGACAAAGGCAGCACCACAAGCCGCATCACCAACTCCGCCGCCATGCCAAAGAACAACCCGCAGACCAGCCAGTGGTCCCCGAGAAAGAGGAGTCTCCTGCTGGTCGCCGTATAGATTGCCGCTGCACTCAAAGCGATGATGAAATGCAGTCCAACTCCCAGGCAATAGGTGCCTGCCCCTCCTGTAAATGCCGGCTTCCCCAGCAAGCCTCCAGCTATGACCAGAGGGATATCCCAGCCAAACAGCATGCATGCCTGCAGCAGATCCAGCGAACCGGCGACCAGACCACCTACAGCGATCGCTTTCACAATGCTTCTTGCTCCAAAATTGAATTTCATACGACCTCCTCTTTGTTTGTGTGTAGCGAGTTCCTGGAGCTAGAAGAGCTTCCGGCTCCGGTTTTCCCACGCCGTCACCAGCAGGCATACGATCAGCAATGCGTTGTATTCCCAGCCACCCTCACCGGCACCCACAAGGAAGAAGCCGTGATGCCGGTTGAACAACATGATTCCGGTGAAGTAGATGAGTGAAAGAATCAGGCTGATCGGCATCACCAGCAGACGAAGCGCCAGCAACATAGTGCCTGCGGTTTCTGCCAGGCAAACAAGGCCTGCCAGCACCATGCCGGCGGGCAAACCCTCTTCCTGCAGCAGAA
>Ga0105248_10010898_pt1 | contig 10030 bp, 10 predicted proteins | sample KBSS34metaG_FD_81524 | JGI IMG/M metagenome (GOLD analysis project Ga0105248, IMG submission 81524) | Switchgrass rhizosphere microbial communities from Kellogg Biological Station, Michigan, USA - KBS S3-4 metaG | ecosystem: Host-associated > Plants > Roots > Rhizosphere > Soil | place... | reverse complement strand
TCGCGCGGCTTCGCGCGGCGCTCGCCGGCGGCGACGATCCAATGGACGACTTCAAGCCGCCCGCCGATGCAGACGCGGCGCTCGTCAGCACCCAGCGCCACCTCCTGCTGAACCAGGTGGCCGAGCACCGCGCCAAGATCGCGGCACTCACCCGTCAGCAAGCGCAGAAGGAGGCCGAGCAAACCACGACCGGGGCCACGATCCGCAAGCTCGAGACGATAGTTCCAATCGTCCAGTCACGCCTCGACATTCGCAAAACGCTCACGGAGAAAGAGCTGGGCTCGAAACTGACGTATTTCGAGGCTCTCCAGCAACTGGTCGAACAACAAGAGGAATTGGCCGTCCAGAAGAGCCGTCTGAAAGAGGCCGAGGCGGCAGTGGCTGCGATTCGCGAAACGCGGAGCCAGGCGACGGCAGAATTTCGCCGCAGCCTGTCCGAAGAGCTTGCCAAGGCCGAGCAAAAAGCAAACGGGCTTGCCCAGGACCTGATCAAGGCCGAGCAAAAGATCAGGCTGCAGTTGCTGACCGCTCCAGTGGACGGCACGGTGCAACAGCTCGCGGTTCACACGGTGGGCGGTGTCGTGACGCCCGCTCAGGCACTGCTCGTGGTCGTGCCGAGCGACAGCCAACTCGAAATTGAAGCAATGGTATCGAACCGCGATATCGGCTTTGTGCGGCCCGGACAGCAGGCCGAGATCAAGGTCGATACGTTCAATTTTACCCGGTATGGGCTCCTGCACGGCGAAGTTCTCGGCATTTCGCAGGATGCCGTCATCCGCGACCGGCAACAAAACCGCACCAGCGATCGAGGATCGGGGACCCAGAACGACACCAGTGAGCCGAAGGGCCAGGAGCTAAACTACAGCGCGCGCATTTCGCTCGACCGCAGCAAAATGAAGATCGATGGCCAGATGGTCAAGCTGTCACCCGGCATGGCGGTGACAGTGGAGATCAAGACCGGATCGCGAATGATCCTGGACTATCTCTTGTCTCCGTTGCTTCGCTACCGGCAAGAAACCATGCGCGAGCGGTGAAGCAGAACAGACGGTGATGCCGACGATGGTCAGCGTTGTTGAATTCAATCCTGCGTGCTCGGCAGGATTTTGGATCGTCGGCAGGAAGCGTTGCCGCAGAGACGACCAGCGAACGTCCGAGATGTTTTGAATCGAAGTGTGCGATTTCGCGCGAGGTGCCGCGTGCCAGTCACTTACCTTCTGCATATCAGATGTCATTCCTGACATCGGACAATAGAAGGAACACTCTCATGCTGACTTCAAATCGGTTCAAGATTGCCATGTTCGCCAAGCCTACGCTGGCCTTCATCGCGGCAGTCACGGCGGCAAGCATCGTATCGCCGGCGTTCGCCCAGCCGTCTTATTTCCGCAATACGGCGGGCGCCGATCGCGAGATCGTTCGGCAGCACGATGAGCGCACCATCAGCAAAAGCGCCAGAGAGGCTTTCAGTATGGCTCCCGGACCGAGCTTGCAGCTCGATCCCAACAGCCCGGAAGCAACGGGCGGTGGCAGCCTGGGGTACAATCAGAATCTGCTGATTTACTGAGCCGAAGTGAAAGGGATGAGGGTGGCGCGGGGTCGACCCGCCCCCCTCTTCCTGACTGGTCGCATGTTAGGCGACTTCGTCGGGCTTCATGGCGAGCTTCCACCGAGCGAACGCGGTGGTCACGGGCAAGTGGAGGCTGGAGATCCCCTGGCTGCTAAATCATGGAACAATCTTTCGTCTTGCGATCGGGGGATCGGAAAATGTTGAGCAAGATCGTCTTTGCTCTCTCGATTTCGCTTGTTCGCAGCATGGTTTCTTCGGCCATGGAAATGCTCCGGCATAAATCCAGCCCTCCTCGATTAATCTCTTCACGTACACATCGTGTGCCTATGTATTTCTGGCAGCATCATGAGCTGAAAGCTGAGAATTGGGATTGTCTTTTTAAATATGACCAAAACGGCCGCCTCGAGTCTTCGGGCGAACTGCGCGCCGCTGGCGGGCCTAACGACCATCACGTGAAATAACTTCGCTTTCAACGGGAGAGCAGGATGCCTAACTTCAGTCCAGAACTCATTGCCGTCATGCGAGCAGCTTTAGACGACGTGATGTCTCACGTTCCTGTCGAACAAGTCACTCCAGCTATTAAGGTGCGATTGGCTGAGTTCATCTTGAGGGCGGCCGGGGACGGGCACACCAGTTACGACGTACTGTTTGTCGCGGCGTTCAGCCAGATTCGAACAGTGCTCGTGATGGTGGCGTAAGTGCCCAGAATTTTGAATGCAGCGCATGATCGGACAGCCGGAGTCATGCGTGCGCGACATGTGCGAACTTTGCAATCCGCGCGTCCTTGATCGTTGCGAACGAACACTGATCGCATACGTGGAGCACACGAATATTTAGGCGCCCACTAGCAAACAGTCTCATTTGGCAAACAAAGCCCGGTGCCCGCATGGGCCGGGCAGTTCGGGACCTCCATCAACGCGAAGCATCTACTGCACGGTCGAATTAAAACAGACGAACTCGACGCTGTGTCCCTCCAGGTCGCAAATATAGAGAGAGCGCCAATGGGCCCACCCATGCTCGGCCGTCGTCACGACCAGTCGCAATTGCTCCAGGCGGTGTTTTTCGGCCGCGAAATCCGCCAGGTCGATCTCGAAGGCGATGTGGTCCACCGTGGTCTTGAGTGGCTCTAGGCCGGCGTAGCCGGCTTGGCCTTTGCGGTCGAAGAGCGCGAGAACCTGCGTGTGCCCTCCGTGGCCATCGCCGAGCTTGAGGAAAGCGGCTCCCTCGAATCGCTTGATCAACTCCAGACCGACGACCTGATCATAGAAGAGTTGCATGGAGTCGAGATCTTCGACGCGAAGAGCGATCTCACCCAGGCCCTTGATTGGTCGACGTCCTGTTTTCATGGGAAAGAAGCTTGCTTATCGAGGTCAGGCTTGAGTTGAAAACACTGCCATCGGGTTGAATTGCCTGATAACTCTACGCAATCATCTCAGAACGATACCTCGGCTCGTTTCTAGATTTGGTCTCAGATTCAATCCATGTCTGACGCATCATCGATTGCTTTCCGCAGCTTGTTGGCATCGGTGAGCACGAGGGCGCCTCGCCGACGCTCGAGTAGCCCTGATCTTTCAAGCGATTTGAGCTCACGTGCCACCGCTTCCCGTCTGATACTCACGCGCGCGGCGATTTCGGTATGCGCAGGTGGCGGCGAGACCACAGCCTGCTTCGGGTTTCCGGTGACAGGTCGGGATAGTCTCAGAATCTCGGCATAGATCCTGTACTTGGCGTCTAGGTTTGTGAATTCGTTGACGCGGTTTGCCAGCGTCCGGATCTGGCATGCCAATAAAGCAAGCAGTTTATCGCAGACGTCGGGGTGTGTGTGAACGGCGTCACGGAAGACCAACGCCGGCATTCGCGCGATGGTGACCTCGGTGAGCGCCACTATACCGGAGGAGCGCGGCAGCTTGTCGATCGCGGCAAGCTCTCCGAAGAACTCGCCCTCTTTGATCTCGCGCAGGATCACCTCACGTCCGGACGGCGCCTGCAGTTTCACGTGAACCCTCCCGCTCACGACAAAAAACACATCGTTGCCTTGGTCCTGGTAGTCGATGATCCAATCTTTTGCAGATGCTCGTCGCCACGAACACTGGGTATCCAGGCGCTGAATCTCCACAGGTTTCAACGAGCGGAAGAGCGCGATCTTGGCAAGCGTTTCGACCCGGCGTGCCATGTTCACTCTTGGAGGGGCGAGCGCGGAACCGAGCATGTGGCGAGCCGAGTTCTCAACGCTGTCACCAGAAGCGGTATCCATGGGCTAGAGCCTTTGGTTGCTGCGACGATGAGCGATTCGCGGGGCTGACGACCTCGTCCGCAAGCGCGGATTTGGAGAGCAAACCGTGTTGCCGCCTGTGCCGCGTATTTCGCTAAGGCATGTTGCAAAATCGCGCATGTTGCAGTTTTCGTAATAGTCGCTGCCACCGCCAAAGCGCGCACACCACGGACTTTCGTCGTAGGCCTGGCTGCCTCGCAAGCTGGACATAAGAGCGAGAGCGCACAGTCCGGATAGAGCGATTTTCTTCATGCATCATCCTGTCTGTATTGGAGGACATCGGGTATTTCATCGGCATCCAAAAGGGATTCGAAAACTTGCTCGATGATCTTCTTGGTCGGGAGGGACCCCCGACGGGAAAGATGGAGAGAGAATCCCGCCGGGGGCCCAACTTCGTGCGCTGTTTGATCGGGGGGCTAGATCAATCTCACGGCACGAAGTTTCTCTGGATTCGGAACGCTCCGGACCACACGTCTTGATCGCCAGCCGTGAATGTACCGGCAGGTATGGTTCCGTTTGCCGAGACATTCACAGGGCCAGCAAAGCCTGAGTTGATGTGGTTGTAGAGAACGTCGAGGCCCAGTTCTAAGCTCGCCACAGGCCTCCAGACCGTGCGCGAACCAATCTGCCAAAAGCCGAAATTTGGACTGCAATTGCCAGGCGTAAATCCGCCTGCACTTGTGAATGCTCCGGCTCCGCCAGGGGCAAGTCCGGTGCACAGCCTGGACGTGGCTTCCGTGCCGTACGAGACGCCTTCGTACCCGCCATAAAGAGAGGTGCGCCATTTCGAATTCCAGTTGTGCTCAAGTCCGGCGGTGACGCTCCATGCAGTTGTCAGTTCGAGATCGCTGCCCACGCCGCTGTAGACAGCGTCCGTGACGAAGCCAATTCCAAGATTATTGCCTCTAATCACATTGAACGTGCTTTGCCCCTGGCCGACATAGGCCGAAGCACCTTTGGCGTAGACCACCTGCATGCCAAAGGTGTCGCCCGGTGCTGTTGGCAGATTCAGAACCGTGCCGCCCGTCACTGCATAGCCGAGCTTGTCGTCAGGATGTCCCAAAGTAACCAGACCGCCAGCACCTCCGCCAATCGCCAGTGCGCCGCCGCCGCCCGCGGCTGTGGTGTTGGTGGAGTAATAGGCAGCCGAAACCTTTGCCAGGGCGACCGATGCCTGGGCCGTGCCCCACGTTTGGTCGAGCCGCAGGTCTGCAACGAAGTTAGGCAGTGTCTGTCCGGCCTGAGACGTGAAGGTGCCGGTGCCGAGGTTTCCGGGTGCACCGCCTGCGTTGTTGTTGAGGTTCAGGAATCCGCTCGTCCCTATCGTATTGACGATTGGCTTGCTGCGGGAGGTGTGGTCCTCCGCCGACATCGTGGCGGAGAGCCCGTTCCCCAGATCTGCCGTATATGCGAACAGGTTGATCCCGGTGCCACCGGAATCGCTGCCGATGATGTTGCTCTGAAACGAATGCAGACTGAAACTGTAGACATCGAAGAACGACACCGCCCGACCCGCCGTCAAACCGCCGAATTGAAGAAATGCGCGGTCGATATAGGCGACCGCGCCGCTTCCCGCGTTCACGCTGTCCCCGGTGCTCCATTGGATGCCCGTACGGGCATAGGTGCGGATCAGACCGTATTCACTTTGCTGACGCGTATCGAACGACCACAGAAAACGCGAGCGCTGCACCAGCGATTGCGATTCACGGTTGTTGATGTTGTCCCGGTTGCCGGCAGATCCAGGCCCGACAGCCGGCGTCAGCGTGCCGGCCGCGTTGACGTCGGCTTCGGCCCGAAGGTAGCCGCCGACCTTGATGCAAATGTCGGTCCCCGGGATGAAGTAGAAGCCTGCGCCATATAGCGAACATACCTTCACATACTCGATCGGCTTGGCCTTTGCTGGCAGGTCGGCGGCAGATGCCGCTGCGCTGGTCGCAAGACAGGACACCGCTGCGAACAGGGCGTGCTTAACTTTTCTCATCAGAGTGCTCCGCTTTCGTTGAGGAGCCGTCCGCAGGCCCGCCCCACGAATGTCGCCTCCCATCGCCCTCTCTTCGAGGCTGTGCCTCCGAGAGCGATGTGAACCTGACAGCAGAGAACGTCAGTTTCGAATCACGAGGATTCGTTCAGATGCTCGAATTGTCTGACGACGTGTTGTGGAAGAAGTGAAAACAATTTGGGAATAAAATTTTTTGATTATGAAGATATTGATTGAGCACGGGCTTTGTCGACAACAGCCGCGCATGCGCATCACGAATATTGGGTTGCGAACGACACGGCGAAAAATTCCATCTTTGTTTGCATTGCTGCTTCTACATCAGCGAGTAAAGAAGGCGTTTCGATGTACCAAATCGATGTAAGGCTCAACTAAAAAAACCGCCGACAGAAATTTATTCCCGATTGGAAGAAGATTCTTGTGGTTAGGCTTCTGACTGGCTTTGTAATGCATTTTGTTTTCGGGCGGTGGGAATAAACGCGCCGGTGGCGCGATCTAGCTGCAGCATGGGGTCTGTGCGGCGCTGACGCAGGAAATCTGCGGGTAGCGCCATTGCATAGGTAGCGCCGCTGCAAATGGCAATTGATCGGAGGACGGCATGAAAATGTTAACAGCGGTCGGAACGGCGGCAGTTGCCGCTGCTGCTGGCGTCGCAGCATGGTTCTTTGGGGGGTTCTATAGCGTGGCGGGTACCGCGGGCGATCCCGACATCGTCAAATGGGCCTTGATCCAAGTCCGCACCGCTTCGATCAATCGTCATGCGACGCAGTCGCCGCCCGCGGACTTCAGCGCCGAAGGAAGAAGGCCGGCCGGCGCGCGGGCATTCGCGGAATTCGGCTGCGCCAATTGCCACGGTGCGCCAGGTGTTACTTGGGCCAAATTTTCTGAAGGTCTGCGGCCGGATCCGCCAGATCTCAAGGAAGCGGTGGGCGATCGGTCGGCGCCTCAATTGTTCTGGGTCATCAAGAACGGCATCAACATGACTGGCATGCCGAGCTTTGGCCTCGCCGGGGCAAAGGATGATGACATCTGGTCCATAGTTGCCTTTTTGAAATTCCTGCCGACTGTTTCAGAGGCCGAATACCAAGTCTGGACTGCGCCAGCTCCCACGGAGGACCAATCCCCCGCAGTTGTACCGAAGTCAGCGAACGAATAGAGGCGATTGCACGGCGGACGTCGGGGTGAGCAATCCAACAACTCATGTGATGAGATCAGCCCGCCTGGGCACAGGTCTCATTCTCTTTGCCTATTCAGCTTCGCATTTTATCAACCACGCGCTTGGGATCCGCTCGCTGTCGGCGATGGAGGCGGGGAGCGCGGTCTTGCTTGGTCCGTGGCAGACTTACGTCGGGCTTACGGCGCTGTATTCTTCATTTCTGCTGCATGGATGTCTTGGCTTGTTGGCGTTGCTGAGACGCCGGCATCTGCGCATGCCGGCTTCCGAAGCATTTCAGCTCGCCACCGGCCTTGCTATCCCGCTTTTGCTCATTCCGCACGCCGCCGGTATTCGTCTCGGCTATGCAATTCAAGGAATGGAATTCGGCTATGCGCGGCTGCTCTATCAATTCTGGGTCGTCTCTCCGGACTTCGCCCTGCCGCGCCAAATTCTCCTGCTTGTGACGATCTGGATTCACGGCTGCATCGGCCTCCGATCGTGGTTCCGCACGATGCGCTGGTATCCTCGCGCTGTGCCCGCGCTGGCGTCATTGGCAACACTGGTCCCCGTGTTGGCCATGCTGGGTTTGATCAATGCCGGCCTCGATATTCGTGAAGCGGCGCAACACGGCGAATTGACCGTCACTGTCGCGGCCGCGCACGGAGACACCGTCGATCGCATTGTGCGGGCCATCTTGGGCCTGTACATCGGCGGGGTCGCGTTCACATTGCTTGTGCGCGTGGCCTTGAAATGGCGTGCAAGGCGATTCTCCGCAGTCCGAATAACCTATCCGAGCGGCCAAATTGTTTCGGTGCCGCTCGGCTTTACGATCCTCGAGGCGAGCCGTTGGGCCGGGATCGCCCATGAGTCGGTATGTGGAGGCCGCGGCCGATGCTCGACCTGCCGGATTCGGATATTGCAGGGATCCGACAGCTTGCCAGTTCCGGACGAACTGGAGTTCCGCGGGCTCCGCCGAATTGGCGCACCGTCCGACGTCCGGCTCGCCTGTCAGCTGAGACCGCGGAGCGACCTTGCCATCGAACCGCTCGTCCGTCCACGAACGGCCGGCGACGTCGACACGATTCGCTTTGATGCGGCTGTGGGTGGAAGCAAGGAGATCGACATTACGGCCATGTTCGTCGATCTACGGGGCTCGACCGAATTGGCGACCGGGCGCCTGCCTTACGATGCCTTGTACCTTTTCGATCGCTATATCCAGGTGGTAAGCGGCGCGATCCGCGCGCACAAAGGCTACGTCACCAGTATCGCCGGCGATGGCATCATGAGTGTGTTTTCGATGGACACCGGGGCTGGACCGCGTCATTCGCTTCGCTCCGTTCTGGATATTTGGAAAGACCTCGAGAATCTCAACGCCGAACTGGCCGACGACCTCCCCGTGCCGCTGAAGGTTGGCATAGGAATGCACGTCGGTACCGCAGTCGTGGGCTGGATCTCGGACGGTGCTTCGCAATCGCTGCAATTCCTGGGAGACACCGGAAACGTCGCGGCGAAGCTCGAAGGCTATACCAAGAACCTCCAATGTACACTGGTCGTCTCTGAAGCAGCACTCCTTGCCGCCGGTGCCTCGCTGACCCTTGAGAAGACGGCTGTCAGGATCGCTGGCAGAAGAGATCCGTTGCGCGTCGGATTCGTAAAGCAGCGCGCGGACCTTGAAAGGTTGTTGTCTCATTTGCCTGCGACGTAATCAGCCGTGCCGGCCGCTTGTGTTGCTGGCCGCCGTCCAATCACCACGGAGGGTCTCGCCTGGCCTAATCGAAGTGTGCGAATTCACACGTGGTCTCTTGTCTCACGAAACTATGTTTTGGATATCGGATGTCGAAGACATCCAACAACAGCAGGAGACTTGCGATGAACACACAATTCAAGGCACTCGCCATCATCTCATTGGCAACGATTGTTTCGTCCACGTCGGGCTTTGCGCTCGATCGCAGCCATGATGCGAAGCCGGCCGCGAACGCGCGTTATACCGCACCGTATAACGCGCGAGCCGAGGGCAACTATGTGCCCAATGGGGACTTCTCTCTCACACCAATGATGAGGGGGGAGCCATTCTCCGCGGCCGAAAGGCGCGCTTTTCAGGCCCCGACCGGGCACGAAGTGGATGGCTGGTAATATGCATGTCGGCGGAAGATGAGATTAGCGGGCCGGTGAACCGTCAAAGAACCTGGTCGTGCCTGACTTCGGACCCGTCGACAGTCGTTTCAGTCTTGCTCCATCGTGGCGCCCGGCCATCGTCTGGGCGCCACGAATTTTTGTAGCCAGAAGATCCGATCTTTTTCCAGGAGTCATGAGCGCATTCGTGCTGGTGCGGCCGACAGCCGCGTCGCAACAGAATCCCGGCCAGCAGCGCCTGCAAGCAAACTCTCCGCGGATAGGCCAAAATTGACGCGATTGACCACCGCGGACATGGTGCTTGATAGACACGTCCTGTCCCCGACCATAAACTCGATTCGAAAACGCGGGAGAATCATTGCCATGACGCATCGGCCGTCGACGGATGACGCTGCTCCGGCGGGAGCCGATGACGACGAGGATGTGGCCGTCAACGACAGCGCCGGCGCGACAATTGGCGATGTGATTGCCGAGCGGCTCAACCGCCGCAACCTCATGACGGGCGCTCTCGCCAGTTCGGTCATCGCCGCGGCGCTGCCGCAAGCCTTCCTGAGCGCGGCGGCGGCAGAGGTAAAGACCGCCAAGTCTGCTTTCAGCTTTAGAGAGGTTGCCGCGGACACCGATCGCGATCATCATGTCGCGGACGGCTACAGCGCCGACATTCTCATTCGCTGGGGCGATCCGGTCCTGGCGGACGCGCCGGTGTTTGCACCGAACAATCAGACCGCGGCAAGCCAGTCAAAGCAATTTGGCTACAACAACGATTTTATCGGCTACTTCCCGATCGAAGGATCGCGGCGCGGGCTTCTTGCGGTGAACCACGAATACACCAGCACGGAGCTGATGTTCGCCGGCCTGAAAAGCGTGGTTGATGCGCGGAGCGGCCAGGCGGACAAAATTTCCAAAACC
>Ga0105248_10010897_pt1 | contig 10031 bp, 8 predicted proteins | sample KBSS34metaG_FD_81524 | JGI IMG/M metagenome (GOLD analysis project Ga0105248, IMG submission 81524) | Switchgrass rhizosphere microbial communities from Kellogg Biological Station, Michigan, USA - KBS S3-4 metaG | ecosystem: Host-associated > Plants > Roots > Rhizosphere > Soil | place... | reverse complement strand
TGCTTCTTGAAGTGCGGCTGACGGTTCACCGTCCAGCTCAGCAGCCACGAAGAATCCCGCACGCTCACGATACCGCCTGTGACGACCTTGCCCGATCGCGTTGGACGCTTCGCAATCTTCTCGATATACGCCGGGATGCGCTCATCCAGCGTAGTGATCGAAGCCGAAGCCCACTGCGACTCCTCTGCTCTTGTGCAGAACTTGTCCGGCCTGCCAAACATTACGTCCTGCGCCGCGATATTGCGCCACAGGTGCCAGCTGCCGCCGTCATGCACGATCGGGTCCCACTTCGCAGGTGTATGGTGGTCGCCCCACTCCGAGTTCTCCACCAGTGAGCCGTTCGTAACGAACACCAGCTCGTTCTCCGTCAGGTCGACTCCGCCAACCACTCCCTCGTGAATCCAGTCGATGCGCTTTGCGATCTTCTTCTCCGGCGCGATGTCGAACTGGACGTTCATCACCTGCGTGTCGAACTGCACCTTCACGCCCTGCTTCTTCAGCCAGGTAATCAACGGCAGCACCAGCGACTCGTACTGGTTGTACTTGGTGAACTTCAGCACGCTGAAGTCTGGCATGCCGCTTATGGCGTGGATAAAGCGCTGCACGTACAGCTTCATCTCCAGCGCGCTGTGCCACTCCTCGAACGCAAACATCGTCCGCCAGTAAAGCCAGAAGTTCGACGCGAAGAAGTCCTTGCCCAGCACCTCGTTGATGCGCTTGTCGTAAAGCTGCTCCGGCAGCGCCAGCACCAGCTCGATGATCTCCTTGCGCGCCTTGCCCGTCAGCGTGAAGTCCATGCCGGTCTTCGCGTCTTTGCCCTGCTCGATGGTGGCTCGTTCGAGCGAGTAGTTAGGGTCGTCCTTGTTCAGCCAGTAGAACTCGTCCAGCACGGAGCCATCGACCTCAAGCGAAGGGATGCTGCGGTAAAGGTCCCACAGGCACTCGAAGTGGGCCTCCATCTCGCGGCCTCCACGAATCAGCCAGCCGGTCTCTGCGTCGCCCGCACCATCCAGCGCGCCGCCGCCTATCTTCGACGCCTCAAGGATAGTGATGCGTTCCCCGCTCATCTGGCCGTCGCGTACCAGAAATGCCGCTGCCGCAAGTGAAGCCAGGCCTCCGCCCACGAGATACGCTGACTTCTCGTCTACGCCTGCTGGTTTACGCGGACGCGCAAACGCCTCATAGTTTCCTTTGCTGTAGTACAAGAGACCCTCCTGTGATGTACGTCGCTGGATGAATAGGGATTCAATCGATACCGTCCAAGATACACACCCTCTGCATACCGCACCGCTGTACCTGCTCTCCACGGCATATGGCCATCTCCGGCAGTCCGCGAACAGCCGCAAACCGCTGCCTGTAACCACCTCAGTAAACGATAGTTGCCGATTTTGAAACCCCTTTCTCGGGGCAGTCATCCTGCATTCACAAACTCCACTCATACTGCACCCGAGCGAGCTTGAACAGCTCGGAGGCCCAATGAGTCAGTCAACCATCTCCTACCTCTGGCGCGAGCCCAAAGCAGCAGAGGGCTGCACCACCGGCGTCTCGCGGCACAGCCACACCAACCAGTCGCACGAGACTCTGGACTTCCTCGCCGAGATGTCACGCGACTGGGGCTTTCTCCAGCCCATCATGCGCTGGGCCGAAGCTCGCTCGCAGCGCTCCTCCGGCATCAGCCCCGACTACGCCCGCAGCTACTGGACCCCGCCGCTCACCCCTCGCATCGCCTTCGACCTCGAACGCACCCAGATCGAAGACAAGCTGCAGATCCCCGCGCTCGTCTCGCTCACCGATCACGACGACATCAACGCCCCGCTGCTTCTGCGCTCCGTCGACTCCGCCCGCCACATCCCCGTCTCCGTCGAATGGACCGTGCCCTTCTACGAGAGCGCCTTCCACATCGGCGTCCACAACATCCCCTCGGCTCAGGGCATCCTCTGGATGGAGCGGCTCCGCGCCTTCACCGCCATCCCCGTCAACGAACGCAGGCCCGGCCTGCTGCGCGAGGTCCTCGCCGAACTCCACGAGATCCCGCAGGTGATGATCATCTTCAATCACCCCATCTGGGACCTCTATCGCGTCGGCCCCGCCCGCCACATGGTGCTCGTCAACGAATTCCTCGCCGTCTATGGCCAGTACATCCACGCGCTCGAGCTCAACGGCCTGCGCGACTGGAAGGAGAACCGCGAGGCCGCCGAACTCGCCGGCAAATGGAACCAGCTCGTCATCTCCGGCGGCGACCGCCACGGCATCGAACCCAACGCCAACATCAATCTCACCCGCGCCACCAGCTTCACCGAGTTCGTCCACGAGGTGCGCCGCGAGCGCCAGAGTCACGTCCTCTACATGCCGCAGTACGCCGAGCCGTGGAAGCACCGCATCCTGCAGTCCACCCTCGACGCCATCCGCAACTACCCGCACTTCCCCGAGGGCTCGCAGACATGGGACCAGCGCGTCTACCACCCCGATTCCAACGGAGACATGCAGCGACTCTCCGACCTCTGGCCGGGCGAGGGCACAGCATCGCACGCCCCCCGCTGGATCGAAGTCATCCTCGCCTGCGTACGCCTCATGGGCGAAGCCCCATTCTCCGGCACACTGCGCTACGCCTGGGACGACTCCGCCAAGATGCGCGCAGCCTTGGCCCGTCAGGAAAGCTAGGAGTATTGTCAAACTCGTTATATCCACCAGGACGTATCGCCATAGACGTATAGCGCAAGTTCCCGATCTTAGGAGAACATGTCCTCCCGAGCGAAGCAATCGAGTGTCCCCCTGAGAAGTGTCATCCTGAGCGAAGCCTCTCGCAGCGTTATCGCGAGAGGCGCAGTCGAAGGACCTGCGGTTGGCTCCTCATGCACCACCTTTACCCGCCTCAGCCGGATGCCGGGTGCCCCATTCATGCGGTCTCATCGCATGAGTGGGTTTGCAGAACGCCACACGAAAATTCCTCACACCCCTCACGCATAAGGTTTAATGAACCTCATGCGTAGAAGTCTGCGTTTGGGCGCCTGGAGCGCGATCGTCTCATTAGCGCTCATCGGTTGCAGGGGGGATGCAAAGTACGTGGTGCCGGAAGGGCCTTTACCGCCAGACACGATTCTTCTCTCGGGCATGATGCGCGAACTCTCCGCCACGCCCGGCTTTACTGAAGCCCTTCTCGCGCAGCTCAACGGCGGCAAGCAGGGCCCCGCGCTGATGACGCCCGCGCTCATCAGATACCTGCGCGAACTCATCCTCGGCAAAAACTGGCAGGGCCTCGACCGCTTCCCCGGCTGGACCCTCTCCACCATCAACCCCACCGTCAAGGTCGCAGGACGCATCGTCGCCAAGCACGACGACAACACCAACGAAGACTCCGGCGCCGAAGAGCATCCACCGCTCGAGACCGGCCCCATCTCTACCGAGCGCCTCAAGCCCTGGATCGACCTCGAGCCATATCCCATCGAGAAGCCTGAAGCCGTCGACCTGAGCAAACCATCCACACTGCCAGGCTTCACGACAGAAGGCATCGTCAGCGAACTCGGCGCAGGAGTCACCCGCGGCGACGGCCCCAACGCAAAGCTCGCCCCGCTGCACGCCGAAAGCCAGCGCCTCGCCGACGTGATGAATCGCCTCAGCCTGAACACCCTGAGCCAGGCAAAGCCCATCACCGCCAGCATCGCAGATCAGCACGCCGTCTCACCGGAAGAGCTCATCGCCGCCCTCATCGCCACCGGCCACACCGTCAACGTCTACGACGCCCGCTACTTCGCCAACTTCGGCCACTTCCACTACAAGAGCCACGGTTCCGAATCATCGCAGGAAGTCATGATGCCCTTCTGGATGGACTCCCAGATCCGCATCCCCGGCTCCGACCGCTCCCTCCTCGTCCCCGTCAGCCACGCCGAGTACGAGTGGGAGGTCCGCGCGCCTGAAGGCAGGCCCGGCATCAACGCCAACATCAGCTGGTACTTCGGCATCGACGGCAAGAGCCAGTTCCGTACCATGGACACGCAGGATCAGGCCTGGGTACTCGGCCGCCACGCCCACACCTACACCGGCAAAGACGCCGTCGAGGTCACGCGCCTCGTCGGCCGCATGATCCTCGCCTTCGTGCATCAGCACCTGCGCCGACCCGACCTCCCCTTCGGCGGCTACTATCCCCTCGGCGTCTGTCAGGACGGCGTCGCCGCCATCGAGAAGAAGATGACCGGTGCCGACACCCTCTTCCCCAACACCGCCGACGTCGCCCTCTTCGACGACCCTCGCGACGCCGAGGTCAACGCCATGATGGCCGCCATCCCCAAGGACCACGACGGCGCGCCGCCCGAGCCCGAACGCATCTTCGGTTCGCTGCCCACCGACAACCTCAGCGCCATCACCATCCCCGGCCTCGCCGACGATCTCACCCTCGTCAAAGATGCCTGGCAGCAGGGCTCGCTCGAACGCACCATCAGCTGGAAACGCAAGGCCGCACTGCGACTTATCGCGCTGCTCTCCGGCGCCGTGCTGCTCTTCCTCCTCTGGCGCCGTCGCCGCCTCGGACACTGATCTCCCAACGAACTGCACGCCTTACGACAACTTCAACACCACTTGTCGCCTTCTCATCTCCGCAGGGAGAGTAGTTTCATGGCAACAAAGAAGGCAGCCAAAAAGGCAACGAAGAAAATCGCGAAGAAGTCAGCAGTAAAAAAGGCCCCCGCAAAGAAATCGGCAAAGAAGTCCGCTCGCAAATACAGCCCATCCGCCGGCAAAGACGTTGAGCGCGAGATGAAGGCGATGAAGCAGGGCAAACTGAAGAGCGGACGCAGCGGAAAGAAGGTCACCAACCCGAAGCAGGCCATCGCCATCGGCCTATCGGAGGCGCGCAAAGAGGGCAAGAAGGTCCCTCCGCCGCCAAAATGATTCATTGCTCTATGTAGCACGTAAACGATTCGGGACCCATAGCTGCACGCCGAGAAACAGGAGAGCTATGAAAACCACGACGGCTGAAGCAATTGAACGCAAGCAGTTATTGAGCGCCCTGCTTGGTGGGCGCAACGTCTCCCGCGTCGATGTGCGGGAGATCACCTTTCAGCCGGGGCAGAAGACGCCGCGACATCTGCATCCCTGTCCCGTTCTCGGCTACATCGCCAAAGGCTCCGTGCTCTTTCGCCGCGAAGGGCAGGAGAAGGCCACTCTGCTCGAAGCCGGTTCAGCCTTCTACGAGCCCGCCGACACCGTCATCGCCAGCTTCGACAACGCCTCGCAGACCGAGACCACAACCTTCATCGCCTGCTATCTGCTCAACGACGGCCACGAGGTCATCCAGCTGCTGCCGGAAAAGTAGCCGCTATTTAGTTACTTCTTGTCCGATGACGAAGAGGAAGGCGTTGAAGCCGCCGGTGCAGGCGCGCTCGCCGGTGCAGCCGCCGCAGTCGAGCCGCCGCCAGAGTCCGATGAGCCGGACGCCGCAGTCGAACCGCCACTCTTAGGCTTCGAGCTGGAGTAAAGATCGGCGTACCACCCACCGCCCTTAAAACTCACCGCAGGCGCCGAGAGCACGCGCTCCAGCTTCCCCCCGCAGAACGGGCACTCCGTAATCTCCGGGTCGGAGAACTTCTGTATCTTCTCGGTTCGCTTGTGGCAGTTGGTGCACTCGTATTCGTAAAGCGGCATTGGGTCGGATTATTCCTTGCTGCGTTCTGTTGGTCTTCTCTAGCTTATCGAATTACTTTCGTCGCCCAAAATACAAGGCCCCGGCAAACGCCGAGGCCTCGATATTCTGCTTGCAACGAAAGCTCTTACAGCTTGCCCAACTCCACCAGCCGTACGCTGGCAATCGCCTCGACCTTGCGCAGTGCCTCGACCGCTGCATTCGCCACGCCAACGTTCGGCACATCGATCTGCACCACCGCCAGCGCCTGTCCCTGCGGCACACGCTGCGACTTCGCCTGCCGCGCCGGATCATGCGCCCGGCCCAGCGCGAAGTTGGCGATGTTCACCGCCTGCTCGCCCAGGATCGTGCCGATGCGGCCGATCACGCCCGGTACGTCATGGTTGCGGATCGCCACCAGCGTCCCCGTCAGCGGGGCCTCGATGTCGATGCCGTCATACGTCAGCAGACGCGGCGAAGCTCCATGCAGCACCGTCGCCGAACCCGAAGCGTCGCCCTCCGAAGAGTGCAGCGTCAGCTTCAGCACCGACCCCGCGCCGCCCGTCGTGAACTCCTTCTTGTCCTCCTGCACACGGATGCCGCGCTCCTCCGCCACCGAAGCCGCATTGATGCGGTTCGCGGCCGAGCCGCCATCCGAGCCGTCGAAGATGCCTGCCAGCGCAGCATTGCGCACCAGGTCCGTCTTGCCCGCAGCCAGTCGGCCCGTGTAGCTGATCTGGATGTTCTCGAGGTTCCCCGGCGTCGCATGCGACAGGAACTTGCCCAGCCGTGCCGCCATCTCGATGTACGGTGCGATCTCCGTGTACTCCTCGTGCGTCAGCGAAGGCACGTTGACTGCATTCTGCACCACGCCCAGCTTCAGGTAGTCGCGGACCTGCCGCGCCAGCTGGATGCCGATCGCCTCCTGCGCCTCGTCCGTCGAACCTGCAATGTGCGGCGAAAGCAGCACGTTCTCCATCTCGTAGAACGGAGAATCCTTCAGCGGCTCTTTGTGGAACACGTCCAGCGCAGCTCCGCCCACGTGCCCGCTCTTCAGCGCCGCAGCCAGCGCCTCTTCCACAATCAGCTCGCCGCGAGCGCAGTTGATAATGCGCACGCCCTTCTTCATTACCGCCAGCGAGGTCGCGTTGATCAGGCCCTCCGTCTGCGGCGTCAGTCCCACATGCAGCGTCAGGTAGTCCGAGCGGCGAAAGATCTCGTCGATCGGGCAAAGCGTCACATCGTTCTCGCGAGCGATCACCGGCGCGATGAACGGGTCATAGCCGATCAGCTCCATGCCGAACGCTCGAGCGCGCTTGGCCACCTCCAGGCCGATGCGGCCCAGCCCCACGATGCCGAGGGTCTTGCCGCGAAGCTCCTGCCCCTGCAGCGTCTTCTTGTCCCACTTGCCGGCATGCATCGTGGCATTGGCGCGGGGAATCGAGCGGGCCATCGAGATCATCTGGCCGATGGTCAGCTCAGCCACGGCGATAGCGTTCGCTCCCGGCGTGTTCATCACCACGATGCCCTTGCGGGTCGCGGCGTCGGTGTCGATGTTGTCCACGCCAACGCCTGCACGTCCAATCACGCGAAGCTTGGGCGCCGACTCCAGTAGTGCGGCATCGGCCTGTACGGCCGAACGAACGACCAGCGCATCTGCATCAACCAGCTCGGCGGCAAGGCCGTTTTTAATCTGGTCAGCGGTGACTATCTGCCAGCCGGCTTCTTCCTGGAAGACTGCGGCTGTGGCGGGAGAGACTTTTTCTGCGAGAACGATCTTCATTTTGTCCTTTTCAGGTAAAAAACGCGTTGTCCCTATTCTCGCAAATCCACGGCAAACCCGTCTTGGGCCCGATGACCTACACCCCACGCCCGCACAAACAAAAGGGAAGCGTCCCCTGCTTGCGAAACCTTCCCTTTCGCCCACGCCCCTCGCACCTGAAAGAAAAGCGAACGGCAGCAGCGATGCTTCGCTTTCCTGCCGTCCGCCCTTCTTCCTGTGCGATTTACAGCTTTGGCTGCAATCCGTTCGTCGGACTCACCTGTTCCAGCTGCGATGCGACATGCAGAATCGTCGATTCGGCGTTCCAGCTTCCGACGATCTGCACCCCAATCGGCATCCCGTCGCTGCTCGTCCCAAACCGCATCGAAACCCCCGGCAGCCCCGTCACATTCAGTGGCGTCGTCGCCGACATGATGTTCAGAATGTCCACGGTCTGCCCATTGATCTCGAGCTCCTTCTGCCCATGTTTGAAAGAAGCAACCGGCAGCACCGGCGTCAGCAGAACGTCATACCGCTCGAAGTACTCGGCATAACCATCCTTCAGACGCTCCGCTGCCTGCACGGCATCGATGTAGTCCGCTGCAGGCGTATCCGGCAGCGACAGCATGAACCGCGCCATGTACGAGATCTCGTCCTCGCTGCGCCCAGCCGTAGTCTCCACAAACGCAGGCTTCATCTCCAGCACGTGCAGACGGCTGAACACATCCAGCGCAAAGTCCCGCTCCAGCGCTGGGATCCGCACTGCCTCTACCGTATGACCAAAACCCTTCAGCGCTTCGGCGGCATCCTTCACCGTCGCCGCAACCTCAGGGGCTATCGGCCCCAGTCCCGGCTCCACCAGCCATCCCACGCGCAGCGGTTTCTTATTCAAGGCTCCAATGCCGCTGTCGAACGCCACCGTGCTGCTCGCATAGCCATCCTGTCCATCCGGCCCGGCCAGCTGCGAGAACGCCAGCGACAGATCCCGAATGCTCCGCGCCATCGGACCCACATGCCACAGACGCCGCGGCACACGCGGCCATATACCCGTCATCGGCACGCGCCCATGCGTCGCCTTCAGCGAAACAATACCGGTATGCGCCGCCGGCCCTCGCACCGAGATCGCCAGGTCCGTCCCCAGCCCCAGCGGAGACATCCCCGCCGCAATCGCCGCCGACTCACCGCCGCTCGATCCCCCCGGAGTAAGCTCCAGGTTCCACGGGTTCTTCGTCCTCCCCGACAGCAGGTTGTCGCTCTCAATGCCATACGAGAACTCCGGAAGGTTCGTCTTAGCCAGCAGGATGCCTCCCGCACTCTTCAGCCGCGCCACGCTCGTCGCATCGGTCTCCGGCGTACGCCCCTTGAAGATCGGCGTACCGCGCTGCGTCGGCACATGCGCCGTGTCGATCGAATCCTTCACGGTAAAGGGCACACCGTGCAGCACACCCAGCTCGTCTCCGCGCCGAACAGAAGCCTCGGCCTCTCTCGCCTGTCTCAGTGCATCATCCGCGATCGTCACAATCGCATTCACCTTCGCATCCACCGCCTCTATCCGGTCCAGGTGCGCCTGCACCACCTCCACCGGTGAGACCTCGCGTGCGCGAATCAGTTCGGCCAGCCTCGTTGCGTCATAGCGTGTCAGTTCATTGCTCATGGTTCCATCTCCCTACCTGCCACTTGGCAGGTTATGGTGATTGAGATTCTACCTGCCACATGGTAGATTCAGAAATCGAGAGATTTTCTCGCGCGTCTACGGAGGTGTTCATGAGTGCAAATGCCCGCGAAGAGATCCTGGCCGCCGCAAAGCTCGTCGCCCAGGCCCACGGCTACTCAGGCCTCAACTTTCGCGACCTCGCCGAGCAGGTCGGCATCAAGGCCGCCAGCGTCTACTATCACTTTCCCGGCAAGGCCGAACTCGCCACCGCCGTCGCCCGGCGTTACTGGGAGGACGCCGCGGCCAGCCTTGAGTCGCTGTTGCAGAACGCCGCAAAGCCGCTCGACGCCCTGCGCCGCTACCCTGAGACCTTCCGCGCCGCGCTCGAAAACGACAACCGCATCTGCCTCTGCAGCTTCATGTCTGCGCAGTTCGACGACCTCCCCGACACAGTGAAGAAAGAGGTCCAGGCCTTCGCCGACGTCAATATCGCCTGGCTGAAGAAGGTCCTCATCGCCGCCAAAGTCGTCACACCCCGCGAAGCCGAAAAGCGCGCACAGGCGATCTACTCCGGCATCGTAGGCGCTCAGCTCATGGCAAGAAGCCGTGCCGACATCAGCGTCTATGACACACTGATCGAAGGCTACCGCAAAGCAGGCCTGCTGCCGGCGTAGCAGCTTCGCACGAAGACTCGTTTCTCAAGGCGACAGAAAGATGGGTTTAGCGCAACATCACGTCAGCTCCATCGACATCAGGCCGTCGCTCTCGCTCCTGCTCATCGACGACGACCGCGAGCTCTGTGGAATGATGCAGCAGTTCTTCACCGAGTCAGGCCATCGCCTCGACTACGAGATGGACGGCACAAAAGGCCTCGTCGCCGCCACCAGCGGCACCTACGACCTCATCATCCTCGACGTCATGTTGCCCGGCATCGATGGCTTCACGCTGCTCAATCAGCTGCGCCATCGCAGCAACGTCCCCGTCCTCATGCTCACCGCCCG
>Ga0105248_10010892_pt1 | contig 10035 bp, 12 predicted proteins | sample KBSS34metaG_FD_81524 | JGI IMG/M metagenome (GOLD analysis project Ga0105248, IMG submission 81524) | Switchgrass rhizosphere microbial communities from Kellogg Biological Station, Michigan, USA - KBS S3-4 metaG | ecosystem: Host-associated > Plants > Roots > Rhizosphere > Soil | place... | reverse complement strand
GTCGACAATCCGCCGCGGATGTTGTCCGGCGAAGGGTTGGTACCGCGAACGTCGAGTCCACGCGAAAGGGCATTGTGCTCGGCGCTCCTGATGCGGTCGAGAAACTCGCGCTTGACGTCAGGGTCCTGCGCCCGCTCGGCGAACAGGTGCTCGGCGCCGACGAACTCCCATGTCTCAGAGATGATCGCCGTCCCACCGTGGTCGATCAGCGTATCGGCGACGCGCCCCATGAGCGGATTCGCGGCGAGCCCCGACGTCGTATCCGACCCGCCACACTCGAGCCCCATCCGCAACTGCGACAGCGGATACTCCCGGCGCCGCAGCCTGGACGCCTCGATCACCAGCCGTTGCGCCTTGCGTGTACCCTCCTCCAGCGCCCGGATCGTTCCGCCCATTTCGGCGACGACGATGCAATCGCAGGGTTTGCCGGACTCCTCCAGGCGTGCTACGACTTCGTCGGCGCTAGTGCTTTCCAGGCCGACGACGAGCACGGCGGCGATATTCGGGTTGGCACCGAGCCCGGCGAGCGTCCGATAAGTGACTTCGCGGTCGTAGCCATACTGCCCCCGCCCGAACAGCATCGTGATCGGCAGCGTGCCGGCGACATTGTGTGCAATGCCGCGCGTCACCGGGTTGACGTTGTCCATCACCGAGAGGATCGCGACATGGTTGCGGATGCCGGGCACGCCCCGAGGACGTGGATACCCAAGGAACGAAACGCCGACAGTCATCGCTGTTCCTCGAGATCGCCCCGTCCGCGCAACGACTCGATGTTGTGGACGTGCACCCAGCGGCCGGCCGGGATCGGCTGAGTAGCCCGTCCAATCGTCTGCGCGTATTTCACGATCGATTCGCCCTGCGCAATATCGCGCAACGCGACCTTATGCCCGTATTGAATGTCTTCCTTGAGTACTACCGATGATCGGCGAGCGCCATGGACGTCGCAGTCATCGCCTTCCTTGCCCTGACCGAGCAATGTGACGACGTTGTCGGAAGCGTGAATGAGAAAGGCTGCGAGCTTTGCCGACTCCACCGTGGCCTCCGGTCTCAGCGGCTCTGCGCGGTGCGCTACCGATAGGAGACCAGATCGCTTCGCAGCGACTTCAAAGGCGCAGGATCGATCCAGGTCTTCGGGTCCACGGACTGCTTGACCACACCGACCGACGCGAGAAACTCGCCTTCGGCGCGAAGATCGGCGACGACCTGCTCGCTCAGCGCCAGTTGATACTCGTTCTGCTTCATGAACACCTTCACGTCATCGAGCGGTTGACCAAGCACCTTCGAAATGGCAGTCGCCGCATCATCGAAGTTCTCGCTCATATAAGCGTAAGCATCGATAACCGAAGCGAGGATGTCCTTGACGAGCTCGGGATTGGCGCTCTTGAAGTCCTCGCGCACGACCACAAGCGAGTAGTCGCCGAACGTTCGGTGCAGAACTTCCTTGCCCGTCAGATAGGACCGGGTCCCGGTCAGCAGGACTTTCGCACCGAGCGCCTGAGCACGCGAGACGAACGGCTGAAAGATGATGCCGGCCTGGATATCGCCGCGTCCAAGTGCGGTGACGACGCCGGTACCGTCGAGATTGTGAACGCTGATCTTGCTCGCGTCGAGTTTGTATTGCTTTACCACCTCACGATAGAAGAGCTCCGTCGTCGTGCTCTTGACCAGTCCGATCGACTTGCCCTGCAGATCCTCGATCTTCGTGATGGTCGCGTTTGGTCCAACGAGCAGGGCTTGCGCGCCCGCAAGGTTGGACAGTGTGGAGACGATCTGAATCGGGACGCCACCTGCCCGAGCGGCCGTCGCCGGAACTGCGCCGGGTGCGCCGACGGGTACGCTTCCCGCCGCCATCGCCTGTATGAGTTCGGCGCCGTTACCGAAGAACCGAATGCTCGCCTTGATTCCGTGCTTCGCGAAGAAGCCCTTCTCGTTCGCGATGACAAAGCCCGGCGCGGTCTGTGTGTCTTTCGCGGTACCGAGGATCACCTCCCGCTCGGCTGCGCCGGCGACGCTCGATGAAACGCAAAGCAGTGCTACCAGCGCTGCGCGAAACACCATGCTAGCGAATGGGCTCATCGTCTCCTCCTCCTCCCCGGTTCTTGCCGAAGGCCGTCGACCGCTTCGCGCCTTCGGGCTTCGCTTTAATGTCGACATTTCAGCACAGCACCTGACGGCATTCAAGCGGCCAGCCGGCTCGCGATCAACGCAGCGCGCGCGGCCCACGCGCCACGGGGACGCGCCCCTTGGCCGAGCCTTTCGAGGCAGTAGAGCGGCTCGTGCGCTGCGGGGAAGCCTGCCTGTGCTGCAACTGCTCGAGCGCAGCCGTTCGATTTCTCACCGCCAGCTGGCGATGAGTGGTCTCGGCAAGGTCCGCGTCGCCGGCGACAATCGCGTCGACGAGCTTTCTCCAACTCGCGAACGACTCATCGCGACGCGACTGCGAGCTCAGCCCCATCCGCGCATAGCGCCCGATGCGCTGGGCGAACATGGCGATGTGCTCGACGAGCTGCTCGTTGCCGGACATGCGGGCGATGTCGAGGGCGAGGTTCCCGCTCTCGCGCGCATAGGCGGTGGCGTCGCGGCGGGCGGCTGCGAGCACTCTTAGTCCTGCGCGCAGGCGCGCCGAAACGCGTTGATTTCGCTGCAACGCAAGCCGCCGGGACGCGAGGCCGAGCAGCACCGCGCGGATCTCGAACATGTCGTCGAGCTCCTTGCGCGACAGATCCGTCACCTGCGCGCCGCGTTGCGGCACTATTGAAACGAGCTTGCGATTCTCCAGGATCCGCAACGCTTCGCGCACCGTCGCGCGACTGACGCCGAACGAGGTCGCGAGGTCAACCTCTTTTAATCGCTCCGCGGGCCGGAACTGCTCGTCGATGATGCCCGCGCCGATGCGATCGGCAATCTGCAGCGGGAGCGTCGGTATCAGTCCATGACGCGGAAAATTCCCGTGCCGTGCATCATATTGATCGGATGTCGACATACTGGCAGACTGTACTCGTTTTCCCGACGTTGGCCCACCTGCCGCGCGAGGTTCCGGGTGAGCGAGATGGTTCAGCGGGTGTTCGTCACCCCTTGGTGGATGCGTTGCCCGCAACCGCCCTGACGGCATCGGCAAGAGCGACGAACGGATGCTCGGTTCGAGACAGCGGCGGGTGATTCGAGAACATCCGGTTATGGCAGATGGCAGCCGACAGCCGGCTATCGAGGTCCGCCCACGCTACCGTTTGCCCCCCGCCCACCATGCAGAGCACGTGCGGCGAATCGCCCACCGTCGGCTCGCTTCCGGGATATCGGCCACCGAGCCAGAACCCGCCCATGCCGATGGGAACGATATGACCGAGCACGCGATCGACCTCATCGACGAACGGACGCGGCTCGCAAAACGACAGAACGCGTGCCGCCGACAGCAAACGCATGTTGCCAAGGCGACCGCGGTTGGCGAGCAGCGAAAAGAAGCGCGCGGTGGCTCGCGCGGTAGCAATCCCGTTCGCGCCGGGAATGAAGGCGCGCCGAACTTCTGGTCGATTGAACACGGCGGGCTTGGGGGCAATCTGCGGCGGAGTGGCGAGCGCCCGGTACGGGGACAGATCGAAACGCGGCCCGTCGTACTTCTCGGGATACAACGTCGCGACACGGTCTTCCTGCTCGGCCGGAACACCCAGAAAGAAGTCGGAGACGCCGAGCGGCCCGAGCACCTCGTCTTGAACAAATCGCTGGAACGATCGCCCTTTAGAATCCGTCCGTCGAACGAGCTCTCCTATCAGCCAGCCAAACGTGTACGCGAGATAGCCACTCTCGGTTCGCGGAGCAAGCAACGGCTTCGCGGACGCCAAGTGGTCGACCATCCGGTACCAGTCGCCGAACGAGCTCGGCGTGACATCCTGCGGCATCTGCGGAATGCCGGCACGGTGGATCAGCACGTCGCGCACGGTGACGTCCTGCTTGCCGTGTGCGGCGAATTGCGGCCAGTATGCAGCCACTGGCGTTTCGTAATCGATCAAGCCGCGTTCGGCCTGCAGATGCAGCGCCGTGGCGACGACGGCCTTGATGATCGAAAACACCGGGAACAGCGTGTCCCCATCGACCGAGGTTTTCGTGTCGATGTTCGCTTCGCCCGCCCACGCATCCACGACGAGGTCGTCGCCAACGTACGCGGCCACTTGCACCCCGATCTCCCCGAGATCGAGCGCGCGTCGGAGGGCGCTCGCGATCGCGTCGGGACAACGTTCACCACCGACAACATCGGAAGATCTCGTCATGGCCTTGACCGCATGTTGAATCATTGAGGTGTTCATGAAAAGCACGGGCCCGGATGAGCCAAAACGCGATTTTCGCGGATATGGCCGGCAACCGCCTGCGGTTGCATGGCCGAACGGGGCACGGCTGGCGATGAGCTTCGTCGTGAATTACGAGGAAGGTGCCGAGTACTCGTTGGCGGACGGTGACGACCATAGCGAGACGCACGGTGTCAGCTACGGGATGCCATCCACCCTTCGCGACCTGCGCGCGGAATCGACGTACGAGTATGGCAGCCGTGTCGGTGTCTGGCGTCTGATGCGGCTCTTCGCGCAATACGGAATCAAGGTGACCTTCTTCGCGAGCGCACTGGCGATCGAACGCAATCCCGACGTCGGTGCGCTGATCCGCGAGGAGGGTCACGAGGCTGCCGGCCACGGCTGGCGTTGGATCGACGCGTGGAAGCTCTCCGAGCAGGAGGAGCGGGAATCGATCCGCCGCGCGGTGCAGTCGATCGAGCGCATGTGCGGGAGCCGACCCGTCGGATGGAACACGAGAGGAGGTCCCACCGTCCGCACGCGCCGCCTGCTGATCGAGGAAGGGGGATTCACGTACGACTCCGACGCCACGAATGACGATCTGCCGTACTACGACGAGGTAGGGGGCCGCCGACTGCTGGTGATTCCTTATACGCGGGTGATGAACGATGGACGGTTTGTCAACCCGCCGACGTATGCGTCGGCGTCGGATTTTCTCGAGGACTGCCGACGCGGTGTGCGTTACCTCTGGCGCGAGGCGGAACAGGGCGGACGGCTCGCGACGATTGCACTCCACACACGGCTCATCGGCGAAGCTTCGCGTATGGATGCGCTGCGGGAGCTGCTCGACTACGTGTGCGGTCTCGATTCGGTCTGGATAGCCCGACGCGCCGACATCGCGGCGTGGTGGTCGGCCAACTACAGATGACCGCGGCGGCCAAGATCGAGATCCGATCGGTGCGCAAAACCTACGTGTCGGGCGCGACGAATCAACTGGTCGAAGCGCTGCTGCCGGTGGACCTCGATATCGCGCACGGGGAGTTCGTGTGCCTTCTCGGCCCCAGCGGTTGCGGCAAGAGCACGCTGCTCAATTGCATTGCGGGTCTCGTCACGCCCACCTCCGGCGAAATTTTGGTCGACGGCAAGGCGGTGCGCGCGCCGGGAGCCGATCGCGGCATGGTTTTTCAGGAGCACGGATTGTTTCCGTGGATGACAGTGGGCGACAACGTCGGATTCGGTCCCTTGCTGCGGGGTATGCGCAAGGACGAGCGGGCGCAAATCGTCGAGAGATATCTCGGACTAGTCGGATTGAGCGGCTGGCAGCGGCGCTTTCCCGGCGAGCTGTCGGGCGGGATGAAGCAACGCGTAGGCATCGCCCGGGCGCTCGCGAACTCTCCGGAAATCCTTCTGCTCGACGAGCCATTCGGATCGTTAGATGCGCTCACTCGCGATCGCATGCAGGACGAGCTCCTGAACATCTGGCAGGCCGCAAAAGTGACGTGCGTTTTCGTAACGCACAGCATCGCCGAAGCGGTCTTCCTCGCCGATCGCATCGTAGTGATGACCGCGAGGCCCGGCAAGGTGAAGGCACTGATCTGCATAACGACGCCCAGACGCCGCGATCGCGCATCGTCCGGCTTCACTGACATCTATCACCAGGCCGAGCGCCTGCTCTCGACGGAGGTCGTGGAATGAAGGTGATGGCCCTCGGCTCTCCTCTTCTTCGACGCATACCGGGAGGCCGCCAGGCGCTCGAGAATCGCGCTGTCGGCATCACCTCCGTTGCAATCGTGCTCGTGATCTGGTGGATAGTCACCCGACTTGGCTTCGTCAGTCAGGTTCTCCTTCCAGCACCCGCAGCAATCACAACGACGTTCGTGGAACTCACCAAAAGCGGCGATTTGCCACGCCACATCGCAGTCAGCATGGGACGGGTGCTCGTTGGCTTTCTGATTGCGTTTTCCTTGGCCATTCCGCTCGGAACATTGGTAGGTGTGTCGCGAATCAGTCGCTCCGCCATCATGCCGCTCGTCGAGCTCGTCCGACCCATTCCTCCGATCGCCGTGATTCCAATGGCGATCCTCTGGCTCGGCATCGGCGAGGTTTCCAAGTACTCGATCATCGCGTACGGGGCATTCTTTCCGATCTTCCTCAACACGATGACGGGGTTCGCTGCCGTGGATCCAGTGCACGTACGTGCGGCACTGACGCTGGGAGCCAGTCGCGCGCAGGTCTTCCGTTACGTGATCCTGATGAGCGCGTTCCCCAATATAGTCGTCGGCGCGCGCCTCGGCATGGCGATGGCCTTCATCGTACTCGTCGCGTCGGAGCTCATCGCGGCTGAATCGGGCCTCGGCTTCCTCATCATGGATGCCCGCAACCAGTTCCGAAGCGACTGGATGTTCGTCGGGATGATTTCGATGGGTATCCTCGGATACCTGCTCAATCTGGTGCTGCTCGGAATAGAACGTAGGGTGCTTCGTTGGAGGACGGTGGTTCACGCAAAATGAGCCTCCAACATGCGGCGTCTTCTCCCAGCGCGGCGTATGCCGTCGGACGGCTCGATGAGCACCTTGCGCAAATCTTCAAGCGCGGTGTCGGTGATGTCCTCGACGGGGTGTCGCGTACCGACGGTTCCGGTCGCGCCGCTGTCCATCGCCCGCATTCACGCTGATACCGATCTCTGCTCGTGTTTGAATGGGAGGTTGCAGTAATACGTTTATTGAGCCCGCCCTCTTGAAGAGCTTTCAGGGGCAGGCTGATTGCGCGCTTCAGACATCGACTGACACCCGGCATTGTCAGATAGCCGCGTATTACTGCTGCCACCGCCAACGTTCGCGCCGGACGTGACGCGCGCGGTACTTGGGCCTTGGTGATGGGACCGGCCGATCAAGTGAATGTGTACCGCTCCGTCATCGGCACATGTTGGCTCGTCCTCGTCTTGTACTGGGCCGTGGCCGCAATCGGGGCGAAACTTATGGACGGCCGGGCGCACCGTAGGAAGGGGACTGGTGTGAGGTTGGCACTCATTGTGCTGATCGTGCTCGCGTTTCGCCTTCCACCTCTACGGCAGTCATTGCTAAGCGTGCAAGCTCACCTGGCGCGCAATGCCGTAGCTGGCGTTCTCGGCGTCGTACTCTGCGCGCTGGGCGTTGGTCTCGCGATCTAGGCGCGGGTACATCTCGGAAAGAACTGGGGCATGCCCATGTCGCCAAAGGCGAATCCCGACCTCGTCATGACCGGACCCTATGCGCACGTTCGCCATCCGATCTACAGCGGAATACTTCTCGCGATGCTGGGCTCGGCCATAGGCGCTAGTGTGTTCTGGGTACTGCCCTTCGCTCTCTTCGGCACGTATTTTTTCTACAGCGCCCGGCGGGAAGAAGCATTCATGGTCAGTCTATTTCCACAAGACTATCGAGACTATATGGCGCGGTCCAACATGCTCCTTCCGTGGCCAACTCGGGCCAAGCGAAAGCGAAGCTGACGACGAAGGGGTGGCGGGAAGTAACTGACCCTAATTCGGTGCCTAATAAGCCGCGTTGATTTGGTGAGGCGCCGCGACCCCTTCGATCATCACGTTAAGCCGAGCTAAGACGGCGCGCACGCTGTCGCCGTCGATTACGATCGGCTCCACCTCGCGTAGATCACTCGGCAGACTGATGTGCATAGGGCCCGGGCGGCCGATTGCGCGAGCGCTATAGCGCGAGTGATGTCCTCGCTGACGCCATCCGGACAAATGCACGTCCACGCCGCTATCGTGACTGCCGCCGCCATGTCTGCTTGCGGCATTTGCTGAAAACGCCCCCATGCCGAGTTGCGGCGAGAGGCCCATAACCGAAAGTAATGACCGGCGACTCCTCCATTCGGCGGTTCTGCACATAAACTCGAACACTACTCAAGCACGGTCGCATCGCAGAGTTGACGTCCGATCAGCATTGGGCTTGTGACCGGTATGCCCCTCGGCGGTGTTGAGCACAGGCGGACGGGGCACGGACGGCATGACTCGGCCAATTCCTGCGCGATCAGTCCGCCCATTGAGTGTCCCATCAAGACCGGTGCACCAAGATTTTTGGCCACCGCGAGCGTATCTTGTACGAAGTCTAGAACGGATACTCTACCGAGATCGGCAACCGGACGGCTGTCATGATGTCCTCTCAAATTCAGGTGCGTGTGCCGCATAGCCGCGATCAGCCAGCAATCGCGGCCAACCGTCGAACTGCCATGCGCCAGCGAATACCCCGTGTACGCAAGAGGAAGGACGACCCACGTCGCTTAAGCGCGCTTCGACGCCCTGCGGTAAAGCCGCTTCGCGCCGTTAAAAGCGTGACAGCTCGATCAAGTGGCAAGAAAGCGGAGATTCACGCAGCAAGCCCATTACGCCGGTGAAGACGCTTCCGCATACGAGCGACGGCGCCGTTCGTCGCAAGCCTGCTGCCGAGTAGTGTGGGTACGGCGATGGCGCTCGAAGCCACGGGACCGATCAGTAACGCTTCAAGTGCTACGAGAACGCACGACGCTAACTAAGTCTATTGGCCGAACCCGGTTTTCAGAATTTCAAACGCGCGCCTGACCTCGTTCGGATTTCGCTTCACCTCCTCAACGACCGCTCGGACATCGGCATCGGTCAACGCAATACCAGCTCCTCGCAAGGACGAGATCAGGCTGTCCGCAAACTTCTTGTATTCCTGTGTAGTGTGCACGAACGCCGTCGGAGCGACTCCGAGCGAGAATCGAATGACGATCTGCTCGAGTACGATCAACGCCACTTTCAACATGGAAAATACACCTTCAGCGGCATACTTTCCCGCAGAGCCGATAATGACTCCTACTCCGAAGGCTACGATTTCCGCCGTCACGCTGCCACCAAGCTTCGACCTCCAATCTTTCCACACGCGATCGAGGATCGCGTTGAAGACCTTGTCGTAAAGCCGCGGGACTTTGTTTCGCAGGATTTCCCTGGCCTGTAGGAAGGCTTTGAAGGATCGCGACCACTTGGCAAAGTTGTTGCGGTTTTCGACCGTGAATTGCGCGACTTCCGTCCCAACTACAGTCGCAAATCCAACTCCGCTGGCACCGGCGACAATGCCCATCATTAGCTTCATTTCCACTTCGGCCACGCGCGCCATGAATGCCGCGCCGCGCGCGCCCACGATGAGTGGTGCGGTGCGCACCTCGTTGGCAAAGCCCCGGGCCGACTGGCCGTAGAACCTGCCGCCGGAACTATAGACGACATGGAGTCCATTGGCTGACCAGATGAAGCGCTTCCCGTCGGACGCGAGGACCGTCTGGCCGGCACCGACCTCGCCCCAAATCCCACCTAAGAACAGTTTTGTCCGGGTGTCTAGCCGCGGCACGACAACACTGGGGTTTGAGATCATTACGGGAAAATCAGACACAGGTCACCTCCGGTGCTGTTTCCTTGGCAGCATCTTATTCCAGGAGGCAGGGAAGATTGACGTGAAGCGACGCCGGCGCTGGTTGTCGCTGGTGTAGGCCTGCGATGCGACCGATTCCGCAATCATCCTCGGCCTCTCCAGCAGGTTCCGACGTCGCAGTTCCTCGAATCGGAGTGGCCCATCGTCCGGCATTCAGATCATCGAGCAGGTCTAGACGCACGGGGAAGCGCTGTTCCGCGCGATCGTCGACGGCGACCACGAGGGTATCGTGTCGAAGCGAGCAGACGCTACTTATCGGGCGGGCCCGAGTAGGGGATGGCTGAAGGAGACGCATCAGAATCAAGTAGGTGCTCCCCTAG
>Ga0105248_10010887_pt1 | contig 10037 bp, 12 predicted proteins | sample KBSS34metaG_FD_81524 | JGI IMG/M metagenome (GOLD analysis project Ga0105248, IMG submission 81524) | Switchgrass rhizosphere microbial communities from Kellogg Biological Station, Michigan, USA - KBS S3-4 metaG | ecosystem: Host-associated > Plants > Roots > Rhizosphere > Soil | place... | reverse complement strand
GTGCGCGTCGTTCCGGGCGCGGCGCAAGCCGGCCAAGAACTCGCGCGCGGCACCTGGGATGCGGTGATGGTCGACGGTGCGCTCGGGCTCGCCGAGGCGCGGGCCGTTGCCGAGGCCTGCCCGGCCGGCGTGACACGACGCCTCGTCCTGGTGACGCCGCAAAGCCGCGGCGACCTCGCCGCACTGCGTGACGCCGGTTACTTCGGCTACCTGATCAAGCCCGTGCGCGCTGCCTCTCTCGCCGCGCGTTTCGGCGCCGAACACGCCAACCTGTCGCCGGACGTGACGGCGCGCCAGGCCGCGAGCGAGGGACCGGGCCTGTCGGTGCTGGTTGCCGAAGACAACGAGATCAACGCGTTCCTTGCGCGCGCCTTGCTGCAGCGGCTCGGCCACCGCCCGACGCTTGTCGGCAGCGGCGACCAGGCCGCGGCCGCTGTCGAGGCCGCACATGCCGCCGGCACGCCCTTCGATCTTGTGCTGATGGACGTGCACATGCCGGGTGTCGACGGCATGCAGGCGACCCAAATGATCCGCGCCGCGGAGGCGCGACAAAGCCGCACGCGCACCCGAATCGTCGCGCTGACCGCCGACGTCACCGCGTCCGATCGCGACGCCTGCGTTGCGGCCGGCATGGACGGCTTCCTCACCAAACCGCTCGATCGCGACCGCCTGCTCGACACCGTTGCGGACGTGCGCAAGACCGCGCGCGCGGCGGCTTAGACTCCCGCACACCTCCCGTCTTGTCACATTTCTGTGCCCCGCGCATGATTTGCAGGGGCACGGCAGCTTCACGCTGATTCGCTGCTCGCGATTGGGACGCGCGCCGGGGAAAATGATTCCACAAATTGGCTTTCCGAACTTCATGCCAGCGCTGCGCGCCTACAGCGGCTTCGCCTGGCGGGACCGCGTCGCCAGCGACGTCACGCTCGGCCGGATCGGCTCACTGGAAGTGCGGTTGGCGCGCAATGCCGCCGAAGTACGCAGCGCCCAGCGCCTGCGCTATCGCGTGTTCTATGAGGAAATGTCGGCGGTCGCCGACGCCGCGTCGAAGCTCGCGCGCCGCGATATCGACCCCTTCGACGCGATCTGCGACCAGTTGCTCGTGCTCGATCACGACGCGCCGCGCGGACCGTCGCGCAAGCCCGCCGTGGTCGGCACCTATCGCCTGCTGCGGCAGGAGATCGCCGAACGTCACAGCGGCTTCTATTCCGAGGGCGAGTTCGACGTCGGCGCACTGGTGGCGCGGCACCGCGGACTGCGGTTCCTCGAGCTCGGGCGTTCCTGCGTGCTCGCGCCCTATCGCAACAAGCGCACGGTCGAGCTCCTTTGGCACGGCATCTGGAGCTACGTGTTGAGCCACAAGTTTGACGCCATGATCGGCTGCGCCAGCCTCGAGGGCACCGACCCCGACCGGCTCGCGCTGCCGCTCTCGTTCCTGCATCACCATGCACGCGCGCCGGAGCAATGGCGTACCCGCGCCTTGCCCAATCGCTATGTCGAGATGAATCGCCTGCGCCGCAGCACCGTCGACAGCAAGGCGGCGTTGCGCGCGCTGCCGCCGCTGATCAAAGGCTATCTGCGGCTTGGCGCGACTTTCGGTGATGGTGCCGTGATCGATCGCCAGTTCGGCACGACGGATGTGCTGGTGGTGCTGCCGGTCGCAACCATCAGCGCGCGCTATGTCGCGCATTTCGGCCCGACCGCCGAGCGGCACGCGGCTTAGTTACAAACGCCGCAACGCCACTTCCTCGACGCTGTGGCTCTTCACCTTTGTCAGGATCAGATCGGCGCGCTGCCGCGTCGGCAGGATATTCTCGTGCAGATTGACGAGATTGATGCGCGTCCAGATCGAGGTGGCGATTTTGGCGGCTTCCTGATCGGTCACTTTTGAATAGCGATGGAAGTAGGACTTCGGATCGCGGAACGCGGTCCCGCGCAGCGTCAGGAAGCGGTCGACGTACCACTCCTTCAGCACGTCCTCCTCGGCGTCGATGAACACCGAGAAGTCGAAGAAGTCGGACACGAAGGGAATGGCCTTGCCGTCCTTCGGCAGGCGCCCGGCCTGCAGCACATTGAGGCCTTCGACGATCAGGATGTCGGGACGATCGACCTCGATCCACTGGTTGGGCAGAACGTCGTAGGTGAGATGCGAGTAAACCGGCGCGCGCGCCGGGCGGCGCCCGGCCTTCACGTCGGTAAGGAAGCGCAACAGGGCCGGAAGGTCGTAGCTCTCCGGGAAGCCCTTCTTGTCCATCAGGCCTTCGCGCTCGAGCACGGCGTTCGGAAACAGGAAGCCGTCGGTCGTAAGCAGGTCCACCTTCGGCACGTTCGGCCAGCGTGCGAGCAAGGCCTGCAGCACGCGCGCGGTGGTCGACTTGCCGACCGCAACCGAGCCGGCAACGCCGATGATGTAGGGCATCTTGGTGTCTTCGGTGCCGAGGAACGCCTGCTGCGCGCCGAACAGCTTCTGCTTGGCCTCGACATAGAGCGACAACAGGCGGGAGAGCGGAAGATAGATCGCCTCCACCTCCTCGATGTCGAGGCGGTCGTGCAGCGAGCGCACGCGCGTGACCTCGTCGGGCGACAGCGTCATCGGCGTGTCGGCACGCAGTCGCGCCCACTCGGCACGCGAATAGAAGCGGTAAGGCGACAGACGGTCTTGGGTCCGCTGTTCCATAAGGTCAGCCGCCCTTGCGCGACGCCTTTTCGTCGAGCCCGGACTGCCGCTGACGTTGCGCGAGTTCGGCCTCGACATCGTCGAGCGTGACGTCGCGCGCCTTGAGCACGACCAGCAGGTGGTAGAGCAAATCCGCGGTCTCCGAGATCAGACGCTCGCGATCCTCGCTGGTCGCGGCAAGCACCGTCTCGATTGCCTCTTCACCAAGCTTCTTGCTGCAGTGGCCAATGCCGCGATCGAGCAGCTTGCGCGTATAGGACACGTCCGGGCTCGCCTCGGCGCGCTCGCGGACGCGTTGTTCAAGATCGTGCAACGTGAAACTCATGAGAGCGTCATACCATCTCTGCGGATGCTCGTCATTGCGGGGTTACCTGACAAGGTAACCACTCAGGCATCCATCCGCACCGGCAGCCCGGCGCGCGCCATATGTTGCTTGGCCTGGCGCACCGAAAACTCCCCGAAATGGAAGATCGATGCGGCGAGCACAGCGCTGGCATGGCCGTCGCGGATACCCGCCACCAGGTGGTCGAGCGTGCCGACGCCGCCCGAGGCAATCACCGGAACGGTGACGGCATCAGACACCGCCCGCGTCAGGCCGAGGTCGAAGCCCTGTTTGGTGCCGTCGCGATCCATCGAGGTGAGGAGGATCTCGCCGGCGCCAAGCGCGACGACCTCGCGCGCATAGGCGACCGCATCGATGCCGGTCGGATTGCGGCCGCCGTGCGTGAAAATTTCCCAGCGCTCGGGCTCGCCCGGCTTCGAGACTTTCTTTGCGTCAATCGCAACCACGATGCACTGGTCGCCGAACTTCTCGGCTGCCTCGTGGACGAATTTGCGATTCGACACGGCCGCGGTGTTAATCGACACCTTATCGGCGCCCGACTTGAGCAGCGCGCGGATGTCGTCGAGCGTGCGCACGCCGCCGCCGACGGTCAGCGGCATGAAACAGGCCTCAGCCGTGCGCTTCACCACGTCGAGGATGGTGCCGCGGTTCTCGTGGCTCGCGGTGATGTCGAGAAAGCAGAGTTCGTCGGCGCCGGCGGCGTCATAGGCAATCGCTGCCTCGACCGGATCGCCGGCATCGCGCAGGTCAACGAACTTCACGCCCTTGACGACACGGCCATCCTTCACATCGAGACAGGGGATGAGACGGACTTTGAACATCTCAGGCCGCCCGCGCCGCCTTGATCAGCCGCAGCGCGGCGGCGGCATCGAGCCGGCCGTCGTAGAGCGCGCGGCCGGCGATGGCGCCTTCGAGCCGCCGCGCACGCGGCTCGAGCATCGCACGCACGTCCTCGATCGACGCAAGCCCACCCGAGGCGATGACGGGGATCGACATCGCTTCGGCGAGCGCGATGGTGGCATCGAGATTGAGGCCCTTCAGCATGCCGTCGCGCGCCACATCGGTATAGATGATCGCCGCAACGCCGGCATTCTCGAACCTTTTGGCAAGCTCGAGCGCGGTGAGTTCGGATGTCTCCGCCCAGCCCTCGACCGCGACCTTGCCGTCGCGTGCGTCGAGCCCGACCGCCACGCGGCCGGGAAACGCCCGCGCGGCCTCCTTCACAAGCTCCGGATTGCGCACCGCCGCGGTGCCGATGATCACGCGGTTGATGCCGTCGGCGAGCCAGCCCTCGATCGTGCGCATGTCGCGGATCCCGCCGCCGAGCTGCACGGCGCAGCCGACCGTCTCAAGGATGCGCTCGACCGCATGACGATTGACCGGCTTGCCGGCAAAGGCGCCATCAAGATCGACGATGTGCAGATACGCAAACCCTTGCGCCTCGAAGGCATGCGCCTGCTGCGCCGGGTCGCGATGAAACACCGTCGCCCGCGCCATGTCGCCCTGTTCGAGCCGCACGCAGACGCCGTCCTTGAGATCGATGGCCGGAAAAAGGATCACGGCTTCCACGCCAGGAAATTCGCGATCAGCGCCAGGCCCAGCCGCTGGCTCTTCTCGGGATGGAACTGCGTGCCGGCGAACGAGTCGCGCGCGACCATCGCCGTCACGGGGCCGCCGTAATCGGCATCGGCCACGAGATCGGAGCTCTCGGCGACCTTGAGCTGATAGCTGTGCACGAAATAAGCGTGCAGGCCCTCAGGTCCGACGGCGATGTCCTTGAGCAGCGGGTGGGGCTTGCGCGCATTGAGCGTGTTCCAGCCCATGTGCGGGATCTTCAGCTCCGGATTTTTCGGCGTGATGCGGTCGACCTCGCCGGCGATCCAGCCGAGCCCGGGCGTCACTTCATACTCGCGGCCGCGCTCGGCCATCAGTTGCATGCCGACACAGATTCCGAGGAACGGCCGGCCCTTCTTGCGCGCGACCTCGTCGAGCGCGTCGACCATTCCCGGAACAGCATCAAGCCCGCGACGGCAGTCGGCGAAGGCGCCAACGCCCGGCAGCACCACGCGATCGGCGCGGCGCACCTTGTCGGGATCATTGGTCACCACGATCGGCTGATCGTGCCCGCTTTCACGCGCGGCGCGCTCGAAGGCCTTCGCTGCCGAGTGCAGATTGCCGGAACCGTAATCGACGATCGCAACGCTCACCGCGTCCCTCCCGGCGGGAGGAATTGCCCGACGACATAGCTGTCGGGGTCATAGGGCCGCGGTGGCGAGTCCGGCGCAGGCGGCGGCGGTGCGCTCTCCGGCGCCGCGTGCGCAGGCGGCGCGACATCGGCCGGCGCCACGACGGTGGGTGTGATGTCGGTGATCATCTCGCGCGGCGCGCGCGCCACCCAGCGATCGAAGAAGCGCTGTTCGGCGCCCACAAGGTCGTCGGCAATGACGACGCCGGCATCGCGCCAGCGCCACCACAGCAACTTGCGCCGCCGCAGCGTCGCGGCCTCGAGCCCGATGATGATCGCGAGCAGGAAGCTCACGCCCGCCTCCGCGCCCAGGGGCATCACGCGGTAATAGACCGCGGCGCCCAGTGCCGCCACGATGACAATGTAGACGAGCAGTGCGAGCCACAGCCGGTGGCGCAGCATCCACAGCGGACCGAAGATGAATGCGGGGAACGAGAAACCGTCGCGCACGAACCTGAAGCGTTCGGCGTGCGTCATCAGATCGTCATCGCGCATACGCGGCTCGAACACCGCATAAACTCTCATCGTGATCCTCGAATTTCCTGGCGCATGATCTCTTCCGAAAACCGGTACTCACTTTTCGGGATCATGCGCTAACCGCCCAGCGATCCCTTGGTCGATGGGACTTCGTCCTTGGCGCGCGGATCGATCGCGATCGCGGCGCGCAGCGCCCGCGCCAGACCCTTGAAGCAGGATTCGGCGACGTGATGGTCGTTCGAGCCATATAACGTCTCGACGTGCAGCGTGATCCCGGCGTTCATGGCGAACGCCTGGAACCATTCGTTGAACAGCTCGGTGTCGAAGGTGCCGACCTTCGAGCGCTTGTAGTTCGACTTGAACACCAGGAACGGCCGGCCCGAAATGTCGATCGCCACCCGCGTGAGCGCCTCGTCCATGGGAACATGGACGTCGGCGTAGCGGGTGATGCCCTTCATGTCGCCGAGCGCCTGCTTCACCGCCTGGCCGAGCGCGATGCCGACGTCCTCGGTGGTGTGGTGGTGGTCGATGTGCAGGTCGCCCTTGGCCTTGACCGTGATATCGATGCGCGAGTGGCGGGCGAGCAGGTCCAGCATATGGTCGAGGAATCCGATGCCCGTCGCGATCTGCGACACGCCCTTGCCGTCGAGGTCGACGGCGACCTCGATGTCGGTTTCCTTGGTGGTGCGCTTGACCTTGCCGGTGCGCATGAAAACGACCTTTCTTTGCGCATGATCTGATCCGAAAGCCGGTGACCACTTTTCGGGATCGTGCGCCAGCGCGGGCCTTGTAACAGGGGTTTCCGGCCTTCGCCACTGCAGCAATTGCAATAGGTAAAGCCAATTCCTAAGTTTCCAAGCACGGATCAAGGTTTTAACCCCATGCAGACGCCCGAAGCCGCGCCTTCCTGGCACGGCACCACCATCCTGACCGTCCGCAAGGGCGGTGTGGTCGCCATCGGCGGCGACGGCCAGGTCTCGATCGGCCAGACGGTCGTAAAATCCAACGCCAAGAAGGTGCGCCGGCTCGCCAAGGGCGACGTGATCGGCGGCTTTGCCGGCGCCACGGCCGACGCATTCACCCTGTTCGAGCGGCTCGAGGCCAAGCTCGAGCAGTACCCGGGCCAGCTGATGCGCGCCTCGGTCGAGCTCGCCAAGGACTGGCGCACCGACCGCTACCTGCGCCGGCTCGAAGCCATGATGATCGTCGCCGACAAGGACGTCTCGCTCGTTCTCACCGGCACCGGCGACGTGCTCGAGCCCGAAGCCGGCGCCATGGGCATCGGGTCGGGCGGCAATTATGCGCTCGCCGCGGCGCGTGCCTTGCTTGACTCCTCGCTCGATGCGGAAGCGATCGTGCGCAAGTCGATGGATATCGCCGCCGACATCTGCGTCTACACCAACCGCAACATCACCGTCGAAACGCTCAAGAGTTGAAGATGGCGCGGTATCAATTTGTGCCGATGACGGCCGCGGACCTCCCGCTGGTGCAGCGCTGGCTGCAAATGCAGCATGTGATCGCGTGGTGGGGCGAGCCCGACGAGCAATTCACCCTGGTGAGCGGCGACATCAGCCATCCGGCGATGGATCAGTTCATCGTCACGAGCGACGACCGTCCGTTCGCGTATCTGCAGTGCTACGACCCGGGCGCCTGGCCCGAGGGCGGCCTCGGCGATCATCCGGCCGGAACACGCGGCATCGATCAGTTCATCGGCGAGCCCGACATGGTCGGCAAGGGTCATGGTTCGGCGTTCATTCGTGCCTATATCGAGGGCCTGCTGGCGAATGGCACGCCGCGCGTCGTCACCGATCCCGACCCCGGTAACGCGCGTGCGATCCGCGCCTACCAGAAAGCCGGCTTCGCCAAGGCGCATCTTGTCGACACGCCCGACGGGGTCGCCTTGCTCATGGTGCGTAACGCATGACCGAGTTTTCTCCGCGCGAAATCGTTTCCGAGCTCGACCGCTTCATCGTCGGGCAGAACGACGCCAAGCGCGCGGTCGCGATCGCGCTGCGCAACCGCTGGCGCCGGTTGCAACTCGACGAGCGGCTGCGCGAAGAGGTGATGCCGAAAAACATCCTGATGATCGGCCCGACCGGAATCGGCAAAACCGAGATTTCGCGCCGGCTGGCGCGGCTCGCGGGAGCGCCATTCATCAAGGTCGAAGCCACCAAGTTCACCGAAGTCGGCTATGTCGGCCGCGACGTCGAGCAGATCGTGCGCGACCTCGTGGAGGCCGCTATCACGCAAACGCGTGAGAAGAAGCGCAAGGATGTACAGGCGCGCGCGCATCTCGCCGCCGAGGATCGTGTCGTCAACGCCCTGGTCGGCGACAACGCCAGCGCGTCGACCAAGGAGACGTTCCGCAAGAAGCTGCGCGCGGGCGAGATGAACGACAAGGAAATCGAGATCGAGGTGCAGCAATCAGGCGGCATGCCGATGTTCGAAATTCCCGGCATGCCCGGCGCGCAGATGGGCGCCGTCTCGATCGGCGACATCTTCGGCAAGATGGGCGGGCGCAGCAAAACGCGTCGGCTCAGCGTCAAGGAATCGCATGAGATCCTGATCAACGAGGAAGCCGACAAGCTGCTCGACCAGGATCAGATCGTGCAGGAATCGATCAAGGCCGTTGAAAGCAACGGCATTGTGTTCCTCGACGAGATCGACAAGATCTGCGCGCGCGACGGCCGCATCGGCGGCGATGTCTCGCGTGAAGGCGTACAGCGCGATCTGCTGCCGCTGATCGAGGGCACCACGGTCTCGACCAAGCACGGCGCGGTGAAGACCGACCACATTCTGTTCATCGCGTCGGGCGCGTTCCACATTTCCAAACCGGCCGATCTCCTGCCCGAGCTGCAAGGCCGCCTGCCGATCCGGGTCGAGCTCAAGCCCCTCACCCGCGACGACATGCGCCGCATCCTGACCGAGCCCGAAGCATCGCTGATCAAGCAATATGTGGCGCTGATGGCGACCGAGGGCGTCACCCTCGTGTTCACCGACGACGCGATCGACGCGATTGCCGACACCGCGGTCGCGGTGAACTCGACGGTGGAGAACATCGGCGCGCGGCGGCTGCAGACGGTGATGGAGCGCGTGCTCGACGACATTTCCTTCGCCGCGGCCGACAAGTCGGGCGAGACGGTGACGATCGACGGCAAATACGTGACGAACCGCGTCGCCGATCTCGCGAAGAACGCCGACCTGTCGAAATTTATTCTGTAACTAGCGCTTCTTGCGCAGGCGCACGTAGAGCGCGCCCTCGCCGCCGTGCCCGACATGGGCTGGCTCGACGCTCAGCACCATCTCGCGGAACTCGGGCAACGCCAGCCACTGCGGCACTTGCTTGCGCAAAACGCCTTGTCCCTGCGCGCCCTTGCCGGTCACGACCAGCACGAACTTGAGCCCCCTCGCATGCGATCGGTAGACGAATCCAGTGAGCTCGCCATGCGCCTCGCGTTGCGTCATGCCGTGCAGATCAATGCGCGCATCGATGGTTTCGCGGCCGCGCGCCAGTCGCTGCCTGGTACGGCGATCGAGCGGCGCCATCGGCTTGGCGGCAGGCGGCGGCGCCGGATGCTCTGAGATATGGGCTGCTGGCGCGGGTTTTCTGGCGGTTTTTGCCGGCGCGGGGGAGGCTTCAGCTTTTTTCGCGGGCGATTTTCGCAGCGGTTTGACCGAGCGAGCGACGCCCTCCCAGAGCGTCTCCTCGTCCTGGCTCAAGTCGCGGCCGCGTCGATTGCTCACGAATGCCTTCCCGGACGAACGTGGGCTTTCGGCCGCCTGGCCGGCGCCGGCGTTTTGGATTGCGCTTGCGCTTTTTCGGCCGCCTGTTCTTTCTCACGCGCGGCGAGGATCGCCTCGACATTGGGCCGAGCCGGCGGCAAAGGGAAACGCGCGCCCGCCGTTACCGGATCAATCTCGCGCGGAACCAGCAGCGCGAACTTGCCCTGGTGACGAAAACGGCCGGCGATGCGGCCGGCTTCGTCGCCGGCGCCGAAGTAAAGATCCGCCCGCGCGGGCCCGACGATCGCCGAGCCGGTGTCCTGTGCAATCATCAGCTTGCGCCATTTCGTTTGCGGCAGCGCAGTCGAAATCGGCAACTCCGCCTCGATGTAGAACGGGCTGCCATAGACGTGCAGCAATTTGTCGACCGCGATCGAGCGCTGCGGCGTCAGCGGCACGCCTTGCGCGCCCGCCGGCTCCTCGTCACCGGAGAGCCCGACGATGCGAAAGAACACATAGGACCTGTTGTGCGAGCGGAGTTCCTTGCCGGCGAGCGGCCCCGCCGCATTCAT
>Ga0105248_10010884_pt1 | contig 10040 bp, 7 predicted proteins | sample KBSS34metaG_FD_81524 | JGI IMG/M metagenome (GOLD analysis project Ga0105248, IMG submission 81524) | Switchgrass rhizosphere microbial communities from Kellogg Biological Station, Michigan, USA - KBS S3-4 metaG | ecosystem: Host-associated > Plants > Roots > Rhizosphere > Soil | place... | reverse complement strand
TGTCCCATCGACAGGTGCAGCGCGGCCACCTGCACGTGGTGCCACGCGAGCGATTCCGGATCGTTCGGGCTGGTCGCCTCTAGGGCCATCGTCATCAATCGGAGCGCGCCCGGCACGTCGCCCTGCAACTCGCGGGCATATGCGGCGCGCGCGTAACTGGCGGAATCCGGCCGCAGGGCCACCATCTGCTGAAAGGCATCAAAGGCCTGGTCGTAATCGCCCAGCTCCAGGTGCGCATCGCCGAGGACGCCCATCGGCCACGCGTCGCGGGGCTGCATTTGCCTGCAGCGCTCGCCTTCACGGATGGCCTCACGGAAACGATGCTGCGACAAGTACACGGTCGCGAGCATGCGGCGCGCGTCGTAGCGCTCGCCGTCGGCGGCCAGAACGCCGTTCAAGACGCGCTCGGCGCTCACAGCGAGACCGGCGTTGTTGGTGACGCGCGCCAGTCTCAACAGCGCGTCGGCCAATCGCACGGCGGCGACGGCGTCGCGCGGATTGGACTTGAGCCGCGTCTCCATGTCCTTTCGCGTCTGTTCCAGCGATTCGCGTGATGTCGAGGGGGCCGCCGGCGAGCCGAGTGGCTTGACTACGGCCTCGGCCGCCGATCGACGGGCGACGGTGGACTGCGAACAGCCCACCGTCGCCAGAACCAGGACGCACACAAGCGCGCCAAGCGGTCGCATGGCTACTGCTTGTTCCCTGCGTGCGGCGTGCCGACGTACGGGAAAACCGGCAGGAAGGGCCGATCGTTGGCGGCGACGCCGTCGCCCAGTTGCGTGTTGATGCCGACATTGAATTGCGGCGTCAGCGGCGTCGCGCCCGCCATCGCTCGCAGCGCGATGTCGACCACGTCGTCCGTCAGCCGGCGGCCATTGGGAAAGCCCGCGATGTCATTGCCCAGCACGCCGTAAGGACTCGGCTGGCTCGACGGCGGAATGGCCATGTTCAGTCTCAGCATTTCCGACGGACGCACGCCAGGCGGCTGATTCAGTCCCGGGATGCCAGTGAGGAAGATCGTGACCAGGTCATTCCTCGGCGCCGGCGGCGACTGAATGCCAAACAGCAGCGACAGCAGCTTGGGCACTTCGGGGTCGAGCACGAACGGCAGTGCGGCTGCGTCGTCGACCGGCTCGAGGCTGTTGAAGAGGTCCTTCGCGCCACGCGGAATCACAACCTCGTTCACGAGCGGATTGCCGAGGCGCGACACCTGGATGGTGTTGCCCTGGCTCTTCGCGTCCCCAGTCTTGCGGACCGTCGTCGACGGCCGGCTCGCGGTGGACCAGACGCCGATCACGGCGTTCGGATCGCCGGCGGACGTTGGTGTGGTCCCGTTGGCGGCGAGCATCGCCATGGGCACCTCAATCGCGATCGTGTGCACGTTGTAGCCCGCGAGCGAGTCCGAGTTATGCGTGTCGGCCGGCGGCACCGCGAGCAGATCGAACACGTTCAGGTCGACGAAGAACGGATCGTCGCGCTGACCGGCAAACACCTGGATGCCGCCGGACAACTGGCGAACGGCGGCCGCCGCGAGCGCTTCATAGTTGGGTGTCGATCGGATGCCGATGTTCACGGGCGGCGTCGGCACGTCGGTGGCCAGCACCGTGCTGCGATTACCAGTGGAACCGAGCACTCTGGTCACGGTGTACGACTGGCGGACGTTCCAGTTGGGGTCATCCAGGGACGCGATCGGGCCTGTGTTGTACAGGAACGTGTTCTGGTTCATCACCGACGTCTTGAACCGGAACTGGAAGGTCACATCCTCGCGCGCGTCGCCGTTGTTGTCGATTTTGATTTCGTACAACACGTTGTCATCGAACTTGTAGTAGTTCGGGCCTCCGTACGGCGCTTCCAGCGGAATGAAATTGGCGATGATGGTGACTTTGTCCTGGCTGGTCGGGCTGACGAACGCGTAGAGATCCGTGTTGTCGGCCAGCGGATCCTGGCTGATGAGCGGAGCTTCTCGATGACTCGACGCCGACACTGGAACGTAAATCGCGCTCGCCAGGATGGCGACGGTCCCAAGGACGACGATCGGCAGGTATTTCTTCTTCATAGGCAGCACCTCTGGGGAATCTACGGCGCCGCCCGTGAGTTGGATGTGGCGAGAACGCCCTGGCCGGTCCGTTCCAGGCGTTTCTTCGATTCCGCTGGCTAATTGGGCTTGCCCACCAGGACGATCGGCAACGTCGGGGTGGCCGATCCTCCCGCGGGCTCAATCGTCACGCCGAAGGCGTCCGGCTGCCTCGCGCCTGGGGGGACGATAGCTGAGATTGACACCGCGCCCTGGGCATCCGGCGTGAACGTGCCGGCGCCGGTCGCGACCGTCCCGGTAATGGTCCACAACTGATACACACGGCCGGCCGGGAGGGCGGGCAGGCGGTCGGCGGTGAACATGAGCCCGGCGGTGCGGCTCCAGAAGGCGCGACCGGCGGCGTCGGGCATCGTGCCTTGGCCTTTGAGATCGACCTTCAGCATGTCCGGCGCCTTCAGCACGTTCATCGTCCGCGTCACTTCGACCCAATTCCGTCGCAGCGTCGTCAGCTCGCCGCGCAAGGTGGTGGCCTCCGCTGAACTTGCGGCCACGCTTTGGCGCAACGCGACGATTTCCGATCGAAGCCCCCACGCGTAGAAGGACGCGGCCACGGCGATCAGCACGCTGGCCGCCAGCGCCAGTCGCAACATCGACGAAGACGCCGCGGGTCGATCGTGGTGCCGCTGCGGCGTGAACGGCACGGGCGTGCGGCCCGGCATCGAACGCTTCGCTTCACTCGCGCTCAGACCGGCGACCCGTTCGAGGACACGCGCCTTGAGGCCAGGCGGCGGCGTCACCGGCGCGGCTTCCAGACCGATGCCCATGACGACGCGCTCGAGTTCGGCGAGTTCGGCCGGGCAGGTCTCGCACGTCGCGACGTGCGCGGCCACCATCTGCCGCTCGTCGGCATCCAGGGCGCCCAGCGCAAAGGCCGGCAGCGATTCCCGCAGTTCGTCGTGTGTCATGCGAGTACGCTCCGCAATGTCCCCATGGCGTTCCGCAATCGCGTCTTGACCGTCCCCAGCGGAATGCCCGTGCGCGCGGCAATTTCGCTGTGTGACAGGCCTTCGTAGTACGCGAGCTCGATGAGCGAGCGGAATTGATCGGGCAGGCGCGCGAGCGCGCCGCGCACCAGCTGCGTGTCTTCGGCCTTGAGGGTGCTGGTTTCGGGGGTCGAGACCGGCGATGGTAGCGGTCCGGCGGCCTGCGCATCGACCGCGGCCACCTGATCGGGCCGCGCTCGTCGCGCGCGGAGCCGGTCGATCGCGCGCGTTCGAGTCAGCATCACGATCCAGCCCGCGACCGTCGATCGAGCCGCATCGTAGCGGCTCGCTTCGCGCCACACTTGCGCAAAGACGTCCTGCACAACCTCTTCCGCGAGATCCGGCTGACCCAGCACGCGTAATGCCAGCCCGTAGACCGTGGCGCCATACCGGTCGTACAGCTCCGCCACGGCATCGCCGGACCCGCCCGCGACCGCCCGGATCGCCAGGCGATCACGTTCGGCGTCCGCGAGGGACGATCCCGGGAGCACAGGCCGGTCTGCCAAGTGGTCCACGAGGGTACTACGGCCGGGGCCCTGCCGCGGATGTGGGGCTCGTCCCGGCGTTCACGGATACGATGCAGAGAGGACCTCATATGCCTGACCCGGTCTCCACGCTGAACGCGTGGGACAACTTCTACGTCATCGTCGGTTCGGCCGGCGCGGCGCTCACTGGACTGATGTTCGTCGTGGTGACATTGATGTCGGAAGCGACGCCGGGGGCGTCGGAAGAGGGCGTATCTGCGTTCGCCACGCCAAACGTCGTGCATTTTTGCGCCGCGCTGCTCGTCTCGGCCCTCCTCACCGCTCCCTGGACCGCCGTCTGGCAGCCCGCCTGGGCCGTTGGCCTGTCGGGGTTCGCGGGTTTGCTGTACCTGATCGTCACTTTCCAGCGCGCGCGGCGGCAAACGGCATATGTCCCTGTGGTCCAGGACTGGCTGTGGCACTTCGTGCTGCCCTTTTTAGCCTACGGGACGCTGGCCATCGCGGGGTTCATCGCCACCAGGCACGCCGGCAACGCGCTGTTCGCCGTGGCGGCCGCCACGACGTTGCTCCTGTTCGTCGGCATTCACAATGCGTGGGACACCGTCACCTACATGGCGCTGGCACGCATGCGCGCGCGGCAGAAGAAGAAAGAGCAGCAGGCCGCCCAGGCGGCGGAAGCTGCCCGCGACGCCCGCTGATCGCTCGCCGAGGCGTTTGCTCCTCTTCCCCTCCCTGTGTATTTACACAGTTACGCCGGCACCGCACCGATTGGTAGAAAGAGTGCACCGCGATCTCACCAGAGGTGTTGGTCATGTCCAGGCGTTCCTCCATCCGCGTCGTGGCACGAACGGTGCTCTTCCTCGCGGGTCTTGTCGGCGTATCCGCATGCCCTCCGAAGCCTCCCCCGACCCAAACGGCTGGTTTCGCGGTGAGTGGCGTCAGCCCCAACCAGGGCTCGACGCTGACGTCGACGACCGTCAGGATTGCCGGATCGGGATTCGTGACGGGCGCGCGAGTGACCGTCGATGGCGTCAACACACCGGGCTCCCTGCTCAACGCCTACTCCATTGAGATCACGGTCCCGGCACATCCAAGCGGCACGGTGCCGATTGTCGTGACGAACGGGAATGGCGACGTCGCGCAAGCCCTCACGTTTACTTACGTCGCCCCGTCACCTGTGACGATCTCCGGGCTGTCGCCGGACAACGTCGTCGTCACGGGCGGGCAGTTTCTAATCAACGGCTCGGGATTCAAAGCCGGTGTCAGCGTCAGGATCGACGGCATCGCCGCGACCACGACCTTCCTCAACAGTTCCAGCCTGCAGGTGGTCGCTCCGGCCCACGCGGCCGGGGCCGTCGATGTGACGGTGACGAATCCTTTCACCGCCGCACAGGTGTTCACCAGTGCACTCACCTACCGGCCGCTGCCGCCCATGCAGATCGATCACGTGGAGCCGGCGGTCGGTTCGACCGCGGGCGGTGCGTTTCTGGCGATCTATGGCACATCGTTCCAGAACGGCGCCACGGTCACCATCGACGGCCAGAAAGTGCCGGCCGAGATCGGGGACTTCGAGGCTCTCTACATCGATGCACCGGCACACGCCGCGGGACCCGTGGACATTGTCGTGACGAATCCTGACGGCCAGACGCAGCATCTGAGCGGCGGATTCACCTACGCCTCGCCTGACACCTTCAATTTCAACGGCGAGTGGCCTGGATATGTCAGGCCAGCATGGCTGCTGGGCCCAACGATTGTGATCGTCAATGGCACGGTGACGCAGCTGAAGTGCGCGGGCCTGACCGGGAACCTGATCCCGACCCCGGCGCCGGTCGTGACGAACGGCGCGTTTTCGTTCACCGTCGCCGGCGGTGCTCTGTTCACAGGGCATATCGTGGCCCCAGACGAGGCGGCCGGCACCACGAACCTGCCCGGATGCGGGCAGGGATCTTGGTACGCCTATCGGAAGTGACTCCGGCGCGTGTCGCGACTCAACGATCGATCACGATGGTGCCGATCGGCGCCTTCGACGTGCGGCACGCTGACGGGTCGAAATAGTAGAGCGACGAGGGCGGGACGCCGCTGAACGTGTGCGCGTATGTCGCCGGCTGCGGGTCGCCGAATTGCGGAAATTGGCCGCAGGCGCGCATTTCCGACGAACTGCCGCCATCCTGCAGCTCGAGATGTGTCACGCCGCGCCGAAGACCGCCACTCCCAGAGCCTTCAGCAAGGACGTGCGAAGGAAAGGCATGCGGGAGTGTAGCCTGACGCATCCATGTCATACACTCCGCTGATGCGCCTCATTCCCATCAGTCTCGCGGCTCTGTTGACGGCGGCGGCCATCTCCACGCCGGCGCAAACACCGGCGTTTACCCGCGCGTATCCGCTGGCGGCCACGGAGGGTGTGTTCGCGTACTCACGGATTTCACCGGACGGCCGCTATCTGGCGTATGCCTCGCAGGCGTTCGACACCGCGCGGCCGGGTGTCCAGTCCCCCACCAATCTCTACGGCCCGGCCGGCATGGTCAAAAGCCAGACCGTGACCATTGTCGATCTGAAAACGGGCCAGGTCCTGTACACCGAGCGCGGGATCGATCCGTACTGGTCGCTCGACAGCGAGCGCGTCATCTACTCCGGTCCGACGGTGAGCATCTGGCATCGCCAGTCCGGCGAGGTGGCGCGCAACGTCGTGGCCGGAAATCTCGGCGATTACTACAGCTGGGCCGTCAAGGACGGGCGCGATCTCATCCTGACGATCACCGGCAACTACTACTACCTGGATGGGGACAAGGGCGTGATGCCGGCGAGCAAGGTCCCCAATTGTCCAGGCATTGGCGCCGGCGATCGGCCGCTGATCTCGAAGGACGGCCGGCAGATCACGACATTCGTGCGTGGAAACGTCATCGTCCGCGATCTCGCCGACTGCGACGGCGTGATCAATACCGGCATCGCCGGCCAGAAGGCCGATTTCTCGTACGACGGCCGGTACATCGCCTTCCACGCACAGCGGGCCGGCACGAATCACTACGACATCCTGGTCGTCGATCTGAAAGAGAAGACCTACCGCACCGTCACGGCCAGCCTCACGGGATCGAGCCTGTTTCCGAACTTCACGCGCGACGGCCGGCTCTCATTCCGCTACGACTCGCCGGAGTATCGCGGATTCATGTTTGCGTCTGACTTTCTGAGCCTGCCGGCATCGCCGCTTCCCCCTGCCGGCGCCGAACTGTCGGCCGACCGCGTCTGGGGCGACGTGTTTGCGGAGAAGGATCAGCCCTCCACCGGCTACACGATGGTCTTGATCTGGAGCACCTGGAGCGCCCACTCTCCGATGGCGCTGGATGACACGCAGCGCGCGCGGGAGTACTTCCGGAATCAGCACTTCGACCTGACGGTGTTGTCGGCCGTCGAGCCGGCGTCACAGCCGGACGATGTGACGTTGCTGCTGTCGCGAAACGGCATCACGCTGCCGTCGATCCCATTGACCCCGGCCGGGCTCGCGCAAACCGAGGGACGGAATCAGATGCCGACGACGTTGTTGTTCAGAGGGGACCGGCTGATCGATCGACGCCTGGGCGCGCAGTCGTTTGACGAACTCGTCAACTGGGTGACGGCCGCGGGAGCCAAGGCGCGATAGCGCGCGCACCCTACTTGCCGGGCCTCTCCGGGTTCACCACGAACCGAATATCGCGGCGCAGGTTCGGGTCGCTGGGCGGTGGAGCCTGCGCGCCGCGACGCGCCGGCTGAGCTGCCCGGCCTGGGCCTGGAGCGCCAGTCGATGCTTCGAACGTCAGCAGATAACTGCCGGGCTGGAGCGTAGCGATGGGCACGGCAAAACGGAAGCCATACGACCGATCGGGATTGGTAAATGCCATGACCGGCAGCGTGGTCACGCGATTGACGACCACGACGCCGTGGCTGTCGGTGACGCGGGCGGCCATGACGACGGGTTTCGGGTCGTTCTTGCCGTGCTGATAGATCTTGACGAACGCGGACACCAGATCCGTCTTCCTGTCGAAGTACCGGTTCGTGGTCGGGACGAGCGGCGTGAGATCGGCCAGCCGATCGCGCGGCGCCGCGATGAGCGACGGCATGACGCTCAACACCGCGCCGGACAGCGCCAGATCCGTCTTTGAGAAGTCCGGCACGTCCACGTTGTAGTACACGCTGCCACTGGTGTTCGTGCTGGGCAGGTTCGCGCCCAGACGCAACTCGTAACGGCCGGGTTTCAAATCAATGCGGGTCAGCACCTCATAGCCGATCTTGCCTTTGACGTTCGGCTTGAGCGCGACGTCGGCCTTGAGGCCGTGCGCCGATTTCGACGATCCGTCCTGGCCGAAGGCGTCAACCAGAAAGTCGATGTGCTCCACCTTTCGCACATCGCCGGTCTCCGCCTCCTGCACAATCCCGAGCACGATCGCGACGGTGGAGAGCTTCTTGTCCGGCGCGGCGAAGGACGCCGCAGAGACCTGCATCGGCAGATCACCCACGGGCAAGAGACCGTTGATGGCGGTGGCGAGCGGTGACGGCCCCGCCTTGCGCGACGAGCCGGACGAGGGCGACTTGGTCGCATCCGGCGAGTAATAGCCACTGCGCGCGCGTACTGTCAGGCCCGGACGCGCCTTGACCTCCACCCGGTGGTACTTGCCGTCATTGCCGGCCGGCGGCTCGTAACCCAGCAAGTAGTACGAGCTGTTTTCGAGGAACACCTGGGCGATCCCCTGCTGGTAGTCGGTGCTGTTGACGATCGGAAACCCGCCGGTCTCGTTGGACACGCTGAACAGAAAGTCCTTGCGAGCGTCGGCCAGGCCGCGACCGCCGGCGGCGCGATCCAACCCGCTCGGATCGATCGCGTGGATGTTGACGTTGGCCAACTGCGCCTTGCGAAACACGTCATGCATTTCCTGGATAATGAGCGAGGTCGCGCCGGCGCGATCCCCCTGCGTGTTCCCGCGAGGGCCCGCAAACGTCGGCATCATGTTTTCAATATTCACGTTGATGCCGGTGCTGACGTAGAAGACGGCTTTGCGGCGCTGCGGAATCTCGAGCAGGTAGTCGGCAATCTGTTGCAGGCAGTCCACGGAATACCGCTGGAACAGCTCGAGGTCCGCCTGAAGTCCGGCATGGAACCGATCGACGGCCGCCACCAGCTTCGCGCGGTCGGTCGTGAAGTCCTGCTGGCTCTTCTGATCCACGGTGTAGATGACCGCAGCCAGGTCGCCTGTTCCCAACTGATCGAGGATCGAGTGCCCGATGGCCTTCACATTGTTGGCGATGTGCGGATCCATCGAATCGATCTGCGCATCGTCGAGCACGATCACGATCAAGCGGCGATCGTTCAGGTCGTCATTGCGTTTGATGTCGGGATCCACGTCGCGCATCCAGGCGGTGGTCGGCACTTCGGGTTCGGGAACCTCGACCTCGGCGAACGCGCTGATCGGCTGGGGCTTGCCGTTGTCGAGCACGGTAAAGTCCTTGACCGTGAGGCCCTTGACGGGCAAGCGCGTGCCATCCAGCACGGACACGTCCAACCGGATGAGATCGGCCGACGACTTGAACGGCTGGCCTTGTGGCGGTGATTGTGGGGGCGTCTGGGCCGGCGGTTGCTGGCCCGAGGCCAGCACCGACCACGCAAGGATCGCCCCCGCGACAAGCGCCAGACGTTTCGGCATGGTATCGAGCTTACCCCTTTCAGACTGGAACGCGCCCTTGATGGATAAGACCCTCGGACGATGGCGAAGGTTGAAGCGGAGTTCTGGAGGGGACGGAGAAAAGCTTCTATTTGACGCCAAACCTCACATCTCGCCTGACCGTGACCTTACCGACAGCGGTCTCGAGTGTCAGCAGGTATTCCCCGGCTGCCAGTGAATCGAGCGGCAACCTGAACTGGTAGTCGGCGGCCTGTTCCTGCTCGAATCGCTCGGCTGGGACCTGGTCGCGCCGGTCAAAGACCCGATTGCCTGCGGCGTTCTGAATTCTCGCGTTCACGGTGAGGGCGACCGGAGCGGCGCCGTGATGTTGATACAGCCGCACGAATGCGGTGACAGGATCCCCGCTCGCGAACTCCCGCTCGGTCGTCGGGAGGACGCGCATCACGTCCTGCAGCACGCGTGTGGGCGCGACAGGCAGCGCCGCAATCGGGCGGCTCAGCACGACACCCGACATCGACACGGTCTCCTGGCCGAAATCAGGGACCGCGACATCGAGGAAGATGCTCCCGCGCGTGTCGGTCGCTTCACTATGCGCGGCGACGCGGCATTCGTACCCGCCAGGCCCGGGCACGTCGAATCGCACGAGCACCTCGTACGGTGAAGACCCGCCGGCCCGCGAGGCGGGAACGGTGACGCGGATCGTCTGCTGGTCCGATCCCTTCCACAAGCCATCCGATGACTGCGCCTTGACGAGCACATCGATGGTGTCTGGCGTGCGCACGTCGAACCCCGGCTGATCCAGCCTCAACGCGAGCGCAATCGTCGAGGC
>Ga0105248_10010882_pt1 | contig 10040 bp, 8 predicted proteins | sample KBSS34metaG_FD_81524 | JGI IMG/M metagenome (GOLD analysis project Ga0105248, IMG submission 81524) | Switchgrass rhizosphere microbial communities from Kellogg Biological Station, Michigan, USA - KBS S3-4 metaG | ecosystem: Host-associated > Plants > Roots > Rhizosphere > Soil | place... | reverse complement strand
TTTCGGCCGCCGTACAACGTGCTGCTTCGCGACGATAAGAGCTTCCCGTTCATTCTGCTGCGCGAGGATCATGATTTCCCGCGGGTCCAGAAGCATCGCGGGGCGCGGCGCATCAAAGGGCAATATTATGGCCCTTTCGCTAGCGCCGGATCAGTCACGCGAACGCTTAACGCGCTTCAGAAGTTATTCCTTCTAAGGAGTTGTTCCGATAGCTTTTTCGAGAACCGGTCCAGGCCATGTCTGCTTTACCAGATCAAGCGCTGCTCTGCGCCGTGCGTGGGCAGGATCAGCGAGCAGGACTATGACGAGCTCGTCGATGAGGCGAAGGAGTTCCTGGCCGGCAAGTCGACGGGCGTGCAGGCACGCCTCAGCAAGCTGATGGCGCTAGCTGCGGAGAAGCAGGACTATGAGCTTGCGGCCGTGTATCGGGACAGGCTGCGGGCGCTGACTTACATTCAGGGCAGCCAGACGGTGCATGCGGAGGGTCTGGGCGATGCCGATGTGTTCGCGCTGGCGTGCAAGGGTGGGACCGTGTCCATCCAGGCTTTCTTCATTCGCGGCGGCCAGAATTGGGGGCATCGCGCTTTCTTTCCTGCGCATACGAACGACGTGCCGGAAGACGAGGTACTTTCGAGCTTTCTCGTACAATTTTACGAGGACATGCCGCCACCGCGGCGCATCCTCGTCGATCGTGATTTGTCGGATCGCGAGCTGTTGGAAGAGGCGCTTTCTGAGCGCGCCGAGCGCAAGGTGGTCATCGAAAAGCCGCAGCGTGGCGCTCGTCGCAAGCTGCTCGAGCAGGCGCAGCGCAATGCCGAGGAAGCGCTCGACCGCCGGCTCGCCGAGACGACCACGCAGGGCAAGATCCTTCGGGAGCTGGCCGACACCTTCGAGCTTGCGGACGTGCCCAAGCGCATCGAGGTCTACGACAACAGCCACATCATGGGCACGAATGCGACTGGGGCGATGATCGTCGCAGGCCCGGAGGGCTTCCGGAAGAACAGCTATCGCAAGTTCAACATCAAGCGGAAGGAGACGCAGCCCGGGGACGACTTCGCCATGATGCGCGAGGTCCTCGAACGGCGCTTCGCCCGGTTGGAGAAGGAAGATCCGGACCGGCAGAGCGGCGAATGGCCGGACCTGATCCTGATCGACGGAGGCAAGGGCCAGCTCTCGGCCGTTTGCGAGGTGATGGAGGACGCAGGGGTTCATGACATCCCTGTGATCGGCGTCGCCAAGGGACCTCATCATGGTCGCGAGGGCAGGGAGGTGTTCCACCTGCCCGGAGGGCGGGAGATCACGCTGCCGCCGAACTCCGCCTTGCTCTTCTATATCCAGCGGCTTCGCGACGAGGCTCACCGCTTCGCAATTGGGACGCACCGGGCGAAGCGGGCAAAGAGCCTGACGACCTCGACGCTCGACGAAGTTCCGGGTATCGGCCCCAACCGCAAACGGGCGCTGCTGATGCACTTTGGCACGGCACGGGCAGTGAAAGGCGCAGCGCTCGAGGATCTCGAGAAGGCGCCGGGCATCAGCAAGGCGATGGCGCGCCAGCTCTACGATTACTTCCACCCGCGCGGATGAGGATCGACACCCCGGCAATCATCTGCGCGCTGAGGAGCCATGGCGAGCATGGCGCCGTGGTTCGGCTAATGACTCCCGACAATGGCCTGCAGGCGGCGTACGTGCGCGGAGCCCGCGGAAGACGCATGCGGCCTGTTCTCATCGCAGGGAATGTCGTCGAGGCAAGCATCTCGGCGCGAACCGACACGCAGCTGCCGCAGGCGACTATAGAGCTGGTGCATAGCCGCGGTCCTCTCTTTTCGGAGCCGTTGCCGGCAGCGGCGATCGAGTGGGCAGCAGCGCTCACGGCGACGGCGCTTCCGGAGGGGCAGCCTTATCCACGGCTCTTTTCGGCATTTGAAGGCTTGCTCGACGCAATCGAAGCTGCGCCTTCAGCCAACGGTTGGGGGGCGGCGCTGGTCCGCTACGAGCTTTTGCTGCTTGCCGAGCTCGGCTTCGGCCTCGATCTCGACCGCTGCGCCGTCACCGGGAGCAACGACAATCTGGTGGCGGTAAGCCCGAAATCCGGGCGTGCCGTCAGCGCGGCCGAGGCGGAGCCCTACGCCGACAAGCTCCTGCATCTTCCAACATTCGTTCGTGAGGGCGGTCCCGCGTCCTGGAGCGACATCGCACTCGGATTGGACCTTACGGGACATTTCCTGCTGCGCGACGTTCTCACGGACCGATCTCGGCCCATCGCAGAAGCGCGTTCACGGCTCGTGGAGCGGTTGCGCCGTGCCGGTGGTCTCGCCTAGGCTGGCTTTGTGACCGCAGACGCTCTGTCCATGCTCTTCCCCAACGTCGCTGTAACCCGCGGAATTGCCGTGCGGGTCGCGGTCAGCTTCCTCGCCGAGCAGTCCGACCCTTCATCGGACCGCTGGTTCTGGTCCTATCATGTGCGGATCGAGAACGGGTCCGACAAAGCTGTTCAGCTGCTTTCGCGCAGCTGGACGATTATCGACGGGCGAGGGAGCGTCCACGAAGTCGTCGGGGAGGGCGTCGTTGGGGAGATGCCCCTGATCGCGCCAGGAGCGAGCTTCGACTATGTCTCGGGATGTCCGCTCGACACGGCATCCGGTACGATGAGCGGAAGCTATCGAATGGTCGACGAGGACGGTGGGGCATTCGACGTTGCAATCCCGCGCTTCCAGCTCCTCGGCGCCTGACCGGCGGCGGGATTCAGCCGATGTTTAACTGACTTGTCTTACTTCGCCCCTCAAGGGCGTGATCCATGGCTTTGTTCAACCGGAGGCAGGACGGGGCGGCGCGGGCTAAAGGGGCCAAGGGCTACCGCGCTTACGTCATCGGCGACGTCCATGGCCGCCTCGACCTTCTCAACCAACTGATCGCCGACATCCACCGCGACATAGCCAGACGGCCGCCGCGGAAGGTACTGCTCGTCTTCCTTGGCGACCTGATCGATCGCGGCCCGAATAGCGCGCAGGTTCTCGAACGACTGCGGACATACCGATCGGATGGTGTCCGAACCGTGTTCCTGCTCGGAAATCATGAGGAGGTCCTCCTGCGGATCCTCGATGGCGACCTGTCGCCCATCACGAGCTGGCTGCAGTTTGGCGGGGCCCAATGCCTGCAGAGCTATGGTGTCGATCCGCGGCAGATCCAGGCTGCTCGTGAAAAGGCGGTCACGATCCTCAGCCTTGCAATTCCGCCCAGGCATATCGAGTTTCTGAGGAGCTTCGTCGATACCTGCCGCTTTGGTGACTATCTCTTCGTCCACGCGGGGATTCGCCCAGGTGTCACGCTCGACGAACAGGTTCAGTCCGATCTGCGGTGGATCCGCGACCCCTTTCTCCTGGACGATACGGATCATGGATGCGTGGTCGTGCACGGTCATACGATCACCAGCGAGGTCGAGGAGCGCCCGAACCGGATCGGCATCGACACCGGCGCTTATCGGAGCGGGGTCCTAACGGCGATGGCCATCGAAGGTGCCGAGCGGTGGTACCTCGACACGAGCAATCTGCAGACGTCTGAGACTGCTTCGCATTGAATTGGTCCGTTATGGAGATTACCCCTCTCCACATTGAACCTAACTGGGGTAATGGGGAACCGCGCCTATCTCGCGAGGAACGATCGTGTTTGCTGATCTTGCCCCACGTCGAATGCGTTCCGGCGCTTTTCTGGCAACAGTCCTGCTCCTGTCGGCTTGCTCCGACAGTCGCGGCGGGCCGATTGCCTACAACCAGACATTTGCAGCGCCCGACACTCCTTCGGTCCAGCAGCTCGCGGCCAATTACAAGATCCTTCCGATGGACAAGCTGGCGGTGAAGGTTTTCAAATCGGAGGATCTCAGCGGGGATTATGACGTCGACCTTGCAGGCCACATCTCCCTGCCTTTGATCGGAGAGGTGGAGGCGGCCAATCTCACGACCGCCGAGCTCGACCAGAAGCTGACCGAGAAGCTTGGCGAGAAGTATCTCGAACATCCGGACGTGAGCGTCAGCATCAAGCAGTCGGCAGGCCGGGTGGTGACCGTCGATGGAGCAGTAAAGGATTCGGGTTCGTTCCCGGTCATGGGCAATCTCACGCTCATGCAGGCCATCGCGCTTGCGAAGGGCACCAGCGATGACGCGAACCCGCATCGTGTCGCCATCTTCCGCACGATCGGTGGGAAGCGGCAGGCGGCTGCATTCGACTTGACCTCGATCAGACGGGGCGAGGCGCCTGATCCGCAGGTTTATCCGGGCGACATCGTCGTGGTCGACGGCTCGTCGGTCAAAGCGTTGCAAAAGCAATTGCTGCAGAGCATTCCGCTGCTGGCGATCTTCGGGCCGCTGTAACGTGAGCGGTGGGGCAGCGAAACCGCGGGGCGAGCGAGCATGAACAATGGCCTGGCCGTACCCAATGAAGGACCATGGCCGCTGGCGAATTATGCGGCGCCGGCGCCGGCGGCCTCCGGGCAACGCACCTATTCCGCCACGAGCATTCTCGATTTTCCGACGCTCATCCGCATCCTGCACCATTGGCGGTGGCTGGTGCTCGGAGCGGTTGCCGCGGGCCTGCTCGGCGGCATTCTGATCTCACTCATCACGACTCCGATCTACCGAGCGTGGGTCACGCTCGAAGCCAATCCGCCGAGCTTCTCGGTCAGCGACGAACAATCGCGTGAGCGCGACGCAACGAATAGCAATACGTTCGATTTTGTAGCCACTCAGGTTGGGCTCCTGTCCAGCAAGAGCGTTGCGCAGCGGACGGCGCAGGAGCTCAACCTCGTCAACAATCCCGCCGTAGTTCCGCAAAATGTAGACGCGTCGCAGCGCCTGCGGATCGCTACTGGCGTGGTCGGCGGCGGTCTGCACGTCATTCCACCGCAAGAGGGACAGCTGATCCGCTTCAGCTATGATTCGACGTCACCGCAAATGGCGGCGACGGTCGCGAACGGTGTCGCTGACAGCTTCATCAATACCGCCCTCCAGCGCCGGTACGAAGCCTCGGCTTACGCGCGCAATTTCCTCGAGCGGCAGATCGCCAAGACGCGAACGGACCTCGAGCACTCGGAGCGTTCGCTGGTCGCTTACGCTCAGGCGGAGGGCATCATCAACACGGGCTCAGGTGCTGACGGCAAGTCACCGTCCGGGGACACCAACTCGTTGCAGGGCGAATCGCTCGTGAGCCTGAACAAGGCGCTGGCGGACGCGACCGCAAGGCGAGTGGCGGCCGAGGGTGCTTATCGTCAGTCGATGGCGACCGGGCCAACGAGCGAGGTGACCGCGAGCACGCAAGCGCTTCGTCAGCAAAGGGCGACGCTCGAAGCCGAATATCAGCAGAAGCGCACGTTCATGAAGCCGGAGCATCCCGAGATGCTGAGCCTGCGCTCGCAGATCGACGAGCTCGACAAGCAGATCGCCGAGGAATCGGCACAGATGTCGTCGGGCCGGAACAATACCCTTCTGGCCGATTACCGGGCCGCTGCCGAGGCGGAGCATGCGCTTCAGTCGAGGGTATCAGGCCTCAAGGGCGATGTGCTCAACCTGCGCGGCCGGAGCATCCAGTACAACATCCTCCAGCGTGAGGTGGACACCAACCGCAGCCTCTATGATGCGCTGCTGCAACGCTACAAGGAGATCGGTGTCGCAGGGGGTGTGGGAATGGCCCCGGTGTCGATCGTTGATCGGGCGGACCCGCCGACGTTTCCGTCGAAGCCGAACTTGATGCTGAACCTGCTCTTTGGGCTTGGCGGAGGCCTGCTGGCCGGGGTTGCCGGCGCCGTCGGGCTCGAATTCCTGACCGACACCATCAAGACGCGCGAGGATGTCCGCAAGAAGCTGGGCATCCCTTGCCTGGGCGCCGTTCCGAAGACGGCGGCTCGCGATGCCTTTGTGGAAGATCTGAAAAATCCGACGTCGGCCGTGTCCGAAGCCTATTCGGCGATCGTTGCAGCTTTGCGGTTCAGCACCGAGGCCGGCATGCCGAAGGTCCTGCTCCTGACGAGCACGCAATCCGCTGAGGGCAAGTCGTCGAGCGCGCTGGCGCTTGCGCAGAATTTTGCCCGCCGCGAGAAATCGGTGCTCCTGATCGATGGTGATCTTCGCAAGCCCGCTTTCAAGGGTGGCACGGATAATGTCGGCCTGAGCAAGCTGCTTACCACCGAGGAGCCGGTGCGCGCACACGTGCTCGAGACGCAGCACCCGAATCTGTCGCTGCTGCCGAGCGGCCCGGTCCCCCCGAACCCCGCCGACCTCCTCGCGACCGGCCGTATCCGCAAGATCATCGCTGAGGCGGAGGAGCAGTTCGACCTCATCATCCTCGATGGTCCGCCGACGCTCGGCCTTGCCGACGCTCCGCTGCTCGCAGCGGCCGCAGGCAATGTCCTGTTCGTGGTCGAAAGCGGATCGACCCGCACACGCGCGGGAATCGAGGCTCTGAACCGGCTCGAGGCTACGGGGGCGCACGTGCTCGGCGCCGCCTTGACCAAGGCGTCGGCGAACGAAGGCTATGGCTATGGCCGTTATGGCTACGGCTACGCCTATGGGCAGAGGCGCGTGATGGACAGGAAGCGCACCGAGATCCTGATGATCCCTCAGGGAAACGACAGCTGAGGCCGATCCGAGCAGTAAGAATTTGATGATGGGGCGGGCTCTGGTCGTGCTCGCGGCGGCGCTTTTGCTTGCCGTCCAAGTCGTCAGGAATGCGATCGTCACGGCGCTGGCCGAGCGCTATCCCGACACAGCGGCCCGCATCTGGAGCGGTCATCCGAATGCCGAACTCGCCCTCGGACTGACTCAGATTGGAAGAGCCGCGCGCAACGGCGAGCCGGTTCCGGCGTCGGTGTTTGCGATGATAGACGACGCGGCGACGAAAGCGCCGCTCGCCCCGGAGCCGTTCCTGGTGCGGGGGGTTCGGGCGCAGCTTGCGGGGAACAACGAGCTCTCGGCGCGGGCCTTCCTGGCCGCTGAACTCAGGGATCCTCGCTCGCTGCCCGCACATTATTTTCTTGCCGACCACTTCTTTCGCGCCGGCGATTCCCGGGCGGGACTGCGGGAAGCTGCGGCACTCGCGCGGCTCGCGCCGGGGGGTGTCTCGAGCATGGCCCCGTACGTCGCGGCCTATGCGAAGGACCCGCGAACGTGGACGCAGCTCCGCGAGATCTTTGCCGCCAATTCCGATCTCGAATCCGCCGCGTTGGGAGTCCTGGCAGGTGATGCGGCAGGCGCGGACGCAGTCATGGCGTTGGCGGATGAGCAGCATCGCGGGCGGGCCTTTGGGTGGGTTCCGATCATGCTGAACAGCCTCGTCGAGGCGGGCCAGTACGCGAAAGCGCGCGCAATCTGGGCGAACGTCTCGCATGTCCGCATGGCGCCGGGACAAACGGTCTATGATCCCGAGTTCGCCCACGCGAACGCGCCTGCACCCTTCAATTGGGAGCTGATGTCCTCTGCGGTCGGCCTCGCCGAACGCCAGCCCGGTGGCCGCCTGCATCTGATCTTCTACGGACAACAGGACGGGCTGCTCGCGCGCCAGCTTCTTCTTCTGCCGCCGGGCGAGTATCGCATGACCTTCGCCGCAGCGGGCAATCTCGCACATGGCCGGGCCCTGACCTGGTCCATTCGATGCGATCGCGCCGACTCGCCCTTCGCGGCCATTCCGCTCGACGTTGGCGCGACGCGACCGTGGACGTTCACAGCGCCGCAGGGCTGCCCCGCGCAGTGGCTTGAGCTGACCGGCGTATCGTCCGACGTGTCGCAACAGTCCGACTTCACCATCAGCAAACTCAAGCTCGTGCCGGAGAAATCGGGTGGCTAGCCGCGCCAGGCAGGCGATCGCGCCGCTCTATCTGTTCGCCTGCCTGATTCTGGGCGGAAGCGCACAGGGCATTTGGGCGAACATGGTCCTGCAACTTCTAGGTATCGGCATCATCGCCTGGGCCACGCTGGCGCGGACGGACGGGGCTATGCCTTCGCCGCCGCGGCAGTTGGTGGTCCTGGCGATGCTCGCCGTGGCTGTCGTGGCGATCCAGTTGATACCGCTTCCGCCGTCTGTCTGGACCAGTCTCGGCGGGCGCGCAGCCTTGGCGGGGGGCTATCATATCCTTGGGCTGGAGCTGCCGTGGTTGCCGGTTTCGCTGATGCCTTACCGCTCGCTCGACGCTTTGCTCGGCTTGATCCCGCCACTGGCCTTGTTCTGCGCGATCGTGCGGCTGAATGCCTATCGGCCGAGCTGGCTCGTGGCTGCGCTGCTGGCGGGAACGGTCGCCGGGATCATGCTCGGCGCATTGCAGGTGTCGAGCGCCAATCCCGACTCCTCGCCCTGGTATCTTTACCCGCAGTCGAGCTTCGGAGTCGCATCCGGGTTCTTCGCGAATGCCAACCACATGGCGACGCTGCTCGTCGTCACCCTGCCATTCCTGGCTGCGCTCTACGCCTCTGCGCGAAGCGGCGGCAGGCAGGGCAGCTTCGCGGTGCTCGTGGTTGCCGCCGGCGCCGCGTTGCTCATCTTCGTCGGCATCCTGCTCAACCGTTCCCTCGCGGCATATGGGCTCACGCCAGTGGTGCTCGCCGCGAGCACGCTGATCTTGCAGAGCCACAGGAGCGGTTGGCGGCGCTGGACCCTGCTCCTTGCAGGGCTATTGCTGATCGGAGCTGTCGTTGTCCTGGCGACGAGCTCGATCCGCAGTTCTCAATTTCAAGGCGAAGCGTCGACGTCGGTTCAGACCAGGCAGCAAATGCTGATTACGACGGCAAGGGCGTTGCGGGACTTCATGCCATGGGGGGCGGGGCTGGGATCGTTCAGGAGCGTCTACCAGCTCTATGAAGACCCAGCTCGGGTCACCACCACCTACGTGATCCATGCGCACAACGACTATGCCGAGTTGGCGCTGGAGATGGGGGTCGCGGGCATCTTGCTCATGGTCCTGTTCCTCGGCTGGTGGGGGCGGGCAAGCTGGCGGGCCTGGCTCGGTGACGCGGGCCCCTATGCGCGCGCCGCTTCGATCGCGTCGGCGGCGATCCTCGTACACAGCCTTGTCGATTTCCCGTTACGAACCGCTGCGATCAGCGGCGTTTTCGCAATGTGCCTGGCGCTTCTCGCCGAGCGGCCACCGCCGCCCGTCCGGGCGAAGGGCGACCTTCGGCCCACTCGCCATGTTGTCGTGAGATAGGAGCGGCGGTGCGCCAGGTCTGGCACGCGATCACAACGGCCATGGCGTCGTGGCACCAGGGCAAGCTCTTCATCGAGCATGCGGTGCAGATCAGCCACGATTCGCTGCATTTGATTGTGGGGGTGCTGGTATGGCTGGTGCTTGCGCTGGTCTCGCGGCGGCCCATTACCAGCTGGATTCCATGGCTGTGGGTGCTCGCCTTCATCCTTTGGAACGAGACCGTGGACCTGTGGACCGAGCGCTGGCCTGACGCGGGCATGCAGTACGGGGAAGGCGCCAAGGACGTAGCGCTGACGATGCTGCTGCCCACTGTGTTGATGCTCGCGGCGCGGGCGCGTCCGGACCTGTTTCGCGCGGGGCCAACGAAGCGGCATCGGTAGTTTTGGAAAGCCGGGATTAATCTCTTCGGTGTAGCCCGGTCGCAATATGCCGCTTCCGGATCGGCCCATTCACCCATATGTCGGATCCATGCGAACTTCGTTGAACCGCGCCGAGGCCGAGGGAGCCTCGACCTCGACTCCATCCTCAGCGCTGGTGGGCGCCTTTTACACCAACCCCGTCCTTGACGAGGACTTTCCCGACCCGGCGGTCATCCATGCGGCTGACGGATATTATTACGCCTACGGAACTCAGACGCTGCGGGACGGGCAATGGATCAATATCCAGCTCGCGCGCTCCGCTGACCTCGTGCATTGGCAGCTTTTAGGAGACGCGCTTCCGGAGAAGCCGGAGTGGGCGCAGACGACGCAGGACTTCTGGGCGCCGAGCGTCATCTACGACGGCACCACCTACTTCATGTATTATTCGGCCACGCCCGATGTGTGCCAGCTGCACGAGCGGGGACATGCGCTTGCCGTTG
>Ga0105248_10010880_pt1 | contig 10042 bp, 7 predicted proteins | sample KBSS34metaG_FD_81524 | JGI IMG/M metagenome (GOLD analysis project Ga0105248, IMG submission 81524) | Switchgrass rhizosphere microbial communities from Kellogg Biological Station, Michigan, USA - KBS S3-4 metaG | ecosystem: Host-associated > Plants > Roots > Rhizosphere > Soil | place... | reverse complement strand
GACCGACGTCGCCGACGCGCTCGGCATCTCCCGCCGGACCGTCTACAACTACTTCGCCAGCACCGAGCAGTTGTTCACCGCCGTCGCCGAGCTCGCCCTGCAGGGTTTCGTCGCGGACGTGAAATCAAAACACCTTCCGTCGTGTGCGGAAGGGCTTGCGGCCTTTCTCGCGTGCGGACGGGTCGCCGTGGGCGGGGACCACGATGTCGAAAACAAGTACATCGCTCCCACGGTGCTTGTCGACGTCGGGCTCGGCGAGGCCGTGATGCGGGAGGAGATCTTCGGACCGATCCTTCCGATCGTCGTCGTGTCCAACCACCGCGAGGCCATCTCGGTCATCAACAGTCGAGCCAAGCCGCTGGCGCTGTACGCGTACACCCGCGAAAGAACAGTTCGCCGAGACCTCCTCGAACAGATTGCATCAGGGGGCCTGGTCTTCGGGGCCGCGATGGTGCAACTCAGGGTTCCCGATCTTCCCTTCGGCGGTGTCGGACCAAGCGGCGCAGGCGCTTACCACGGACAGCACACCGTCCGCACCTTCAGCCATGAGCGCGCGATCTTCCGGAAGCTGGCAGGCCCGCATCTCGCCGCGATGGCGCATCCGCCGCACTGCCCGAAACGAGAAGCTGATTCGGCGCCGGTGAGCGCCATACTGTGGGTTCGTTAGACGCGACGAGGCAAACACGTTGCAGATTCGGTTTGTTGTGAATTGAACTCGAGTGCTCGGTGGCGCTCACATGCATCCGCGGCCGAGTGCGACCTCGAACTGCTTAATCGACGCGAGGCCGGACAGGTATGAATAACGACGCGGCAAGCAGCACCGGAATGACGAGCGCGACGATGTTCAAGATCTTGTCTTGGGTGTCGTACATGTGAAGCGTTTGCACGTGGTAGATCAGGTGCAAGACGCCGAATGCCAGCGCCACTGCGGCCACCGTCCGCACGACGGCTTCGTTTCTTACGTAGACCAGCGCCGCACAGCTCAGGACTGTGAGCGCCAAGAACCCAGCGCCGATGTCTTTGACGAAGTGTTCGTTGTACGGGCCATGCTGCGATAGCCAGTGCCGCCCAAATCCAGGAAACGTGGCGTACCACGAGTAGGGGCCGAAATATGCCCAAACACCAAGGGCGGCGGTGCTGATCGCCGAGACGACCAAAATCACCCGCCGAACGGCGATCGTCACGACATGCGTCCGCGGACCATTGGAGCGCAGTGGTTGATAAAGATCCCAAGCCGAGTGGCGAAGCGATCCGCTTCGACAAGGTGGACCATGTGGCCCGCGCCGTGCCATTCCTCCAGCTGTACGTCCGGGATCAGATTGGTCATGTGTTTACGCTCGTCGCAGGAGAGTTCGTGTCCGAATACGGCAAGGCAGGGCGCAGTCACCGACGCGAACTGCTGCTCGATTCGTCGTTGCAGTTGCATTGGGCCACAGTGCAAGATCTCATCCCAGTAGCCGAGTACGACGTCGCTGTCGACGCGGCGGCTCGCAACGACGTCGGCTTGGACTGCGGGCGACAACAGGTCCAAGCCCATGGTCCGCTCGAACATGTTGAACGCGCTTAGGAAACGCTCGCTGTACAGCATGGGGGCTGCTTGGTGCACCAGCTTGGCAAAGGGACGAATGTCCCATGGCTGATCGACGTCAACGACGCCGCGGACCGGATGTGCGCCGGCATAGATCATTGCCAACGCGCCTGACATGGAGTGGCCGACCACGATGGGCGCGTCGATTCCGCCGATAGTGTCGAGGGTGTGGGCAATTCGCCCAGCGAGCTGCTCGAGCCCGCATGCTGGGCCCGGGCTGCCGCCGTGCCCGGGCAGGTCGATGGCGATGCTGCGCACGCCGGCACTCAGCCGGGTGATTATCGGCCCCCAGCTGCGGCGGTCGAAGGTAAGGCCGTGCAGGAACACCACGGGGATGCCTTCGCCGTGTGTTTCATAGGCGAGGGGCTCGTCGGGAAGTGTGCGGTTACCCATTACATTCTCCTCGTGCACGTTTCGTCACGACGTAACGTAACGGCGTTGCGGTACTGTGTCAAGGGTGGGGCGGCCGAAGGAACACGATGCGCAGACCGCTACCGCGCTGCTCGAAGCCGCAGAGCGGGCCATCGAGGACCAGGGGATCGACTCCCTCTCGGTGCGCGGTGTGGCGGCCGATGTCGGCACCAGCACCCGCGCCGTTTACAGCCTGTTCGGGTCGAAGGAGGGGCTGGTTGCGGCGCTGGCCGCACGGGCGTTCGATGTGCTCGGCAGCGCGGTTGCGCGCCTGCCTCGCACCGACGATCCCACCGCCGACCTAGTCCAGGCCGGGCTAACGTTTCGCCGGTTCGCGATCGATCACCCATCGTTGTTCGCGATCGGGGTGCAGCGCACCGAAGGCCTCCCCGACGAATCATGGAATTCTCCGAATGCTGCCCGTATCGCTGCTCTTAGCGTGCTCGAAGACCGACTAGCCCGATTGCGCTCGGCACGCCCGCTCGGCGAACGAAATGTGCGTTCGATGGCCATACACTTCCATGCCTACTGCGAAGGCATGGCAGCACTCGAAATTCGCCGGGGCGTGCCGATGGACAACGCAACGATGGAGCGGCTGTGGGTAGACGGACTCACCGCCATACTGCACGGCTTCCAGACATCGACCACCTCGGACACCATCCTCGCCGCTGTAGCCGGCGACACTCTGGCCCCCGACTAGCGGACTGCCGCAGGGTTTCTAGGCCAGATTCCGCCCGCGGCGTGAAAGCCGCAGCAACGTCAGATAAGCGGTGTGTGGGTTGGGCTTGCGGCGTCCTCCGGGGCCGTTCCCAGTCCCCACGCCGCATCAGCCGGGCAGAACATTCCGGTATCGACTGCGCGGAACGTGCGTGGCCGCTGACATGCGAATGTCACACTCTTGACGTGGATCGCAGCAGGGTGCGCTAAGTCTGCAACGGAAGTGTCCGGCTGGCGTACCGGGTGTTCGGCGACGCGGAGATCATGCTCGTCATAGTGCCGGGCTGGATTAGCAGTCTGGCGGGTTTGCAGATCAGCACCCTGGTGCCCAGCGTGCCACGGAACGCCTGGCATGCCCACGGTTTCGACCGTGGGCGCCGACGGGCCCACCAGGCGGTCAGTTCGGGTTGGCGTGCCCGCCACCGCCCGACCGCGCCTTCACCGTCCCACACCAACACCCTCGGCACCGCACCCAACATCCAAAAATGCTGCCACCAGCCGGCATACAGGTCCTCGGCGGTACGGGTCGGGATCAGCACCGCTGATGCCCACCGTGAATAACCCACACACCATCGTCAACACCGGAAGTGCGGTGGAGGTGCGGACCTGGCCGTACCCGACCGGCACCACCGCGTCGGGGAACCAGAAGTCGCACTGCGCGATCTCACCGGCGACGTAAGTCGTGCGCGACGCCGGATCCGGCGGCAGATACACCGGACGCAACTCCCGCACCCGGTCACTGAGCGTGCGGATCGATTACGACCACCCGATCCGCTCGGCGACCACCGTCGCCGGCATCCGCGGATAGGCCGCCAACAACTCCCGAATCCTCGGCTCCACATCGTCGACCACCGACGCGGCCGGGGCACGCTCGGCGGACCATCCGAAGCCAACGCCGCCTTCACCGTGTTCCGCGAAATCCCCAACACCCGCGCGATCTCCGAAATCGGCAACCGCTCCGACCGGCGCAACCGCCGGACCTCTGCCCAGTCCTCCACGCTCAACACTCGCTTCCTCCCTGGCCCATAGCCAAGGTTCTCCAGGAAGCTGGTCAATTTTCAGTTGCCGCGCAGTGGTCAGTATTCGGTTGCCGCCGACAATTTTCGGGACAGTTGGTCGATCGCCGTGGGCGGGCCAGTCGAAACGTTGTGCCGACCGAACGTCCCCGACTGCGAGGCCCACCAACACGATCCAGACCAACGTGCCCCACCGGATGTGGTGCGGCCGCGGGTCTGGGTGGCGTCGCTCACCTGCATTCCCTCCTGGAAACTCGACGTGCGCCGGGGGCGCTCCTAGTCACCACCCGCCAGGGCGCCGCGCCGCCTTATCCCGTCGGTGCGGTTATGGAATGCGTGTCGCGCAGTGAGTTATCGGTGGTGGCGGGGTAGGCATGCACAAGTGCGCTGCAAGTTTCGGCACGGCGCGATTGCTGTCACCGCGGCCTCATGTCGAAACGATGAACCGCTGGCGCCCGTACCTCGTTAATTTGTTAAGTGGCCAACGCGATCACAGGCTTGCGAAAGGACGGCTACGGGCGCGGCATCGGCCGGAGGCCCCAAGTCCTTCAGCGGTTTCGTGATGCCGCGCCCACCCCAACAAGGCAAAGAGGTGAGCGCAACCATGGTGCTAATTGTCTGCATCATCACTGGCATAGCCACCGCCGCGCTGATGTCATGGCTTCAGCCAGCGCTTGAACGCTGGGCCGTCAGACACCCGCCCGGGTAGGCCACGATGGCACGGTCCAAGTTGTCCCGGGATGTTCCGGATTGACTGGCGAACAACGCGATACGTCGGGGCTGACAACACCACCGAGGCAAAGACACTAACCACCTACTCTAGAACTCGAACTCTTCGGCAGCTGGCCGCGGGCCGATCGTGGAGACCGCACCGCCCGCGCCCGTAGTAGGCCTCGTGAAGAACACCCCGGCGCTTATTGTCGAGGAGCCCTGAGGAGGGCGTCTACCACCTGGTGCCGACGGTCAGTGGTGACCCAGGTGGCTGCTGTGGTGAGGCGGGTCTGGGTTCGCTAGCGGCCTGCCGGCGAGGAGCGGCTGGGACGGGTCCCACTTGGTCCCGTCGCGCTCGTCCTGCTGCTTGCGCGCCAGCGCGGAAAGGGCCTCGAGCACGACCCTGTTGGCCAGGGCGGCGGTGATCTCGGCGTGGTCATACGGCGGCGCGACCTCAACCACGTCCATCCCGACGACGGGCAGCTCCAGGCAGATCCGGCGTACGGCGTCGAGCAGCTCGCGGGCACTGAGCCCGCCGGGCTCGGGGGTGCCGGTGCCGGGAGCGTGCCCGGGGTCGCACACGTCGATGTCGACCGAGAGGAAAACGCCGTCGCAGTCGTCCATGGCGATGCCGAACGCCTCGGTGAGGCACTCCCCGAGGCCGCGGTGCACGATCTCGGTCATCTCATAAGACCGCATCTTCTGCCCGGCCATCCAGTCGAGCGTCTCCGGCGGTGGCCAGTAGCCGCGCAGCCCGACCTGGAGGAACCGGTCGCCTCGCAGCGCCCCGGACTCGATGAGGCGGCGCATCGGCTGGCCGTGTCCCCACAGCGACCCGAACTCGATGTCGCCAGTGTCGGCGTGCGCGTCGAAGTGGATCATCGAGATCCGACCGTTACCGAGGACGTTCGCTACGCCCTTGGCGTCAGGAAAGGTGACTGAGTGGTCGCCCCCGAGGATGAGTGGGATCGCGCCTGACCGCGTGACCCTCTCGACAGCAGCCTCGAGCGCCGGGAGGGCGACCTCGATGTCGCCGGAGTACATCTCGACGTCGCCGGCGTCCACGACGCCGAGGTCCTTGAGGCCGTCGGTGCGCAAGGCGAGGCTGGGCCGCTCGCCATCGTGCGGGAGGTAGTCGCGCATCCGGATTGCCATCGGCCCGAAGCGCGCTCCCGAACGCGCCGACGTCCCGCCGTCGAAGGGTGCCCCCAGGATCACGACCTGCGCGTCGGCATACGTCAAGGGGTCGTCGAGGTCGCACATAGGTACACCGAGGAAGGTGAAGTCGGGGCCGAACTGCTGACCGTACCTAGTCATTCCCGGAGTCTTCGCGCGTCCTTAGGCGACGTCAAGGATCTAGAAGGGTGCCTGACGCGTTACGCATTGACCCAATGCCCGAGCTTGTAGCCATCCGACCGTGCAGCGCACCGGATCACCGTGGAGAGCCCTCGCGAACCGGTCGTGCTCGACGCGCTGTGCGCCATCGCCCGCAATCGCCGTGACGAACGCGACGGGACCAAATGGGATCCCGCCAACCCCTCCTCGTGGATCGGGAACCGCTGACTGGCTGACAGCGATCGCCCGCGGTGCCAAACTCCAAGAGTCGGGGGCGCGCCGCCCGACGCCTCCAAGGAGGAGGGACGATGGCCACTTGCAGAAGTTGTTCCGCCGCAAGCCGGTTCCGGAAATGTCCGAGGACACCGGCCGGAGTGAATTGGAGCTACCGGGGCCTGTCGAACAGGTGTTCCTCGGCTCCCGGGCCACGAAGATCCTGCGGCACTCACCCGTCCCGGTGCCGCGCGGCCAGGCCAATGAGATCGCAAAGGGGATGAGTAGCAGTGCATGAGGTCGACGAGACCACCGAGCAGATGGTGCGAAGCGTCTTGGCGTACGCCGAGAACCGGCTGCGGATGAATCCGGTTCCGTTGGACAAGGGTTCGCTGTCCGCGGACGACCTGTACGAGCGCCTCGACGGGTTGATCCGGGCGGAGCCGCGACAGCCCGACGAGGTGCTCGGCGTGTACACGTCGGTGATCGCGCCCAGCGTGATCTCGGCGGACAGCCCGCGGTTCCTCGGCTTCATCCCGGCCGCGCCGACCAAGGCCAGTCTGCTGTTCGACATGTTGGTGTCCTGCGCCTCGATTCAGGGCATCTCCTGGCTGGAGGCGTCGGGTGCGATCGCCGCGGAGAACAGTGTGCTGCGCGTTATCGCCAACGAGGCCGGCCTGCCAGACACGGCCGGCGGCTGCTTCGTGTCCGGTGGTTCGGCGGGCAATATGTCGTCCCTCGCCGTGGCCCGCGAGACGGCCAAGAAGGCTCGTGACGAGAAAGGAAGCGCTACCGGCCGGCTGCGGGTCGTGGTCGGATCGGACGCCCACTCGTCGATCGTGAACACGCTGCGCCTGTTGGAGATGGACGCGCTGGTGGTCGAGACGCCCGACCACCGGCTGACCGCCGAGACGGTCCGGGATGCGGTCCCCGAGGACACCGCAGACATCGCCGCGGTGGTGTGCACGTCGGGAACCACGAACGCCGGGATCATCGACGATCTGGCCGGTATCGGCGCGCTCGCGCGTGAGCGCGGCTGGTGGTTCCACGTCGACGGCGCCTACGGCGGGTCGGGCATCTTCGCCCGTTCGTTGCGGCCGAAATACGACGGGATCGAGCAGGCGGACTCGTTCATCCTCGACCCGCACAAGTGGTTGTTCACGCCGTTCGACTGCTGCGCGTTGTTGTACCGCGACCCGCAGCTGGCGCGTGCCACGCACACCCAGGACGCGTCGTACCTCGATGTCATCCACACTGCCGAAGGCGAGTGGAACCCGTCCGACTACGCCTACCACCTGACCCGGCGGGCGCGCGGGCTGCCGCTGTGGTTCTCGCTCGCGGTGTACGGCGTGGACGCGTATCGCAGCGCGATCGAGGTGGCCGCCTCGCTCGCCATCCAGACGGCCGAGCTGATCAAGGCGGCACCGCAGCTGGAGCTGATCCGCGAACCCGACCTCGGTGTGGTGCTGTTCCGTCGGCTGGGCTGGAAGCCCGAGGATTACGACGCGTGGGCCCAGCGGCTGCACGAGGATCAGGTCGCGTTCATCCCGCCGACCAAGTGGGAGGGCGAAACCGTCGGCCGGTTCGCGTTCCTGCATCCCGACACAAGCCTGGACCTGGTACGCGAGGTCCTGGCCCGGACCGAAAAATGACCGATCTGCTGTCGCTGTTCCCGTCCGGCAGTGCGCTCGACGCCGACGGTGTGTTGTCGATCGACGGCTGCCGCGCGGACGCGCTGGCCACCGAGTTCGGCACGCCGGTCCTCGTGGTGGCGGAGCGGACGCTGCGGGCCAGGGCCCGTGAGTACGCCGACGAGCTCGTGTCGCGCTGGCCGGAGTCCCGAGTGGTGTTCGCGTCCAAGGCCTTCCCGTGCACGGCCGTCCAGCGGGTAATGGTGTCCGAGGGGCTCGGGCTCGACGTCGCCGGCGGCGGCGAGATCCTCACCGCGTTGAAGGCGGGTATCGACCCGGCCCTGATTGTGTTGCATGGCAACGCGAAAAGCGACGAGGAGATCGCGATGGCCGTCGAGCACGGCATCGGTCTGGTCGTCGTCGACAACTCCGATGACGTCGACCGGCTAGAGGCGACGGTGCCTGCCGGCCGGTCGCAGGACGTGCTGATCCGGATCATCCCCGGGGTCACCGCGGACACTCACGCGCACATCCTGACCGGTCACGAAGGCTCGAAGTTCGGCCTGTCCCCCGCCGACGCGGCCCCGCTGATCAAGCGGATCGAGCACAGCTCGCGGGTGCGGATGCGGGGGCTGCACGTCCATGTCGGTTCGCAGATTCTGGAAGTGCAGCCGTTCGCCGACTCGGTCGCGCCGATCGCGAAGCTGGGCGAATTCCCGGTCTACGACCTCGGCGGCGGTCTGGGTGCCCGGTACAGCTGGGCCGACCAAGCGCCGACGGTCGGTGCCTACCTGGACGCACTGATCGGCGCAGCCCGGGAGCACCTGCCGGCGGAGGCCCAGTTGATCATCGAGCCCGGGCGCAGCATGGTGGCCGTCGCGGCGACGACGATCTACCGGGTCACGACGGTCAAGCGCGGTGCGGTCACGTTCGTCGCGGTCGATGGCGGAATGGGCGACAACCTTGAGGTCGCGCTGTTCGACCAGCGGTTCGAGGCCGGTATCGTCGGCCGGTTCGCCGGGCCCGATACGGAGACGGTGACGGTCGTCGGCCGGCACTGCGAAAGCGGCGACGTGCTGGTCGACGGCGTCCCACTGTCCGCCCCGACGGTAGGCGACCTGCTCGCCGTTCCCGCGACCGGCGCCTACTGCTACACGATGGCCAACAACTACAACGGCAACCGCAGGATCCCCGTCGTCTTCGTCAACGACGGCGATGCCCGGCTGGTCGTCCGACGCGAGACATGGGACGACCTGATGGCCCGGGACGTGGAGTAGGCGTGTCGAGCGTCCCATACAGTCGACTCGCGTCGGCCTAGCTTCAAGGTTGTCCTTGCTTCGACCGAGGGCCATCGGCGAGGCTGGCCCCGTGAGCACACCTCCTGACCAGACGCAGACTCCCTACGCAAGCGCGGTTGCCGGATACGCGGACCAGGACTGGCTCAGGCTCGACGTCCCAGGACACCAAGCCTGGTCCGGCAGGGAGTCACTCCTCACGACATACTTCGGTCGGCGACTCCTGGAACTCGATCTGCCACCGCTGGTCGACGGAATCGACTACGGCGACAGGCCCACACCGTTGGGCCAGTCGGCCAGGCTCGCCGCCTCGGCATGGGGGGCCCGCAAGACCTATTTCCTGACCAATGGGGGTTCCAAGGGCAACCTTGTCTCCTGCATCGCGTTGCGCTCGATCGGCGAACAGGTGCTCGTACAACGCAGCGTCCACTCGTCGGTGATCGACGGTATCGCTCTTGCCGGGCTGGATGCCTCATTCGTGATACCCGTCGTGGATTCAGAACTTGGTATTGCCCATGGGGTCTCGGCCGATCGACTCCGCCACGCGCTGAGAGCGAACCCGGGAGCCGCCGCCGTATACATCGTCACACCCAGCTACTTCGGTGCGGTGGCCGACGTACGCGCACTGGCCGAGATCGCGCACGATGCAGGTGCGGCACTCGTCGTGGACGAGGCCTGGGGTGCGCATTTCGGCTTCCATCCAGACCTGCCCAGCAGGGCCCTACACCTGGGTGCCGATATCGTTGTGTCCAGCACCCACAAAATGGCCGGGAGCTTGACGCAGTCGGCGATGCTGCACCTCGGTGAAGGCCCATTGGCCGACCGCCTTGAGCCCCTGCTCGACCGTGCATTCCGGGCAATGCAGAGCACAAGTGCGAGTGCATTGCTTATGGCCTCCCTTGATATCGCCCGCCAGCAACTCGTCACTGGCGGATCGAAGGCGATCAGCGAGTCCCTCAGCGCGGCAGCTCATTTGCGCAGCGGCGTGACGACGGGGGGCCGGTTCCGTGACGCATCCGCTCGCCTTAGCGCGTCGGAGGGCGTCATTGCTCTGGACCCCTTACGCATCGTGATCGACACCCGGCCGGGTGGACTGTCCGGCCACGAGGCTCGCGCACGGCTATT
>Ga0105248_10010877_pt1 | contig 10046 bp, 9 predicted proteins | sample KBSS34metaG_FD_81524 | JGI IMG/M metagenome (GOLD analysis project Ga0105248, IMG submission 81524) | Switchgrass rhizosphere microbial communities from Kellogg Biological Station, Michigan, USA - KBS S3-4 metaG | ecosystem: Host-associated > Plants > Roots > Rhizosphere > Soil | place... | reverse complement strand
TGCGACTTGCGTCCAGTGACCCAAAGCTCGCTTCCCAGCCGCTTCTTCACTGTCTCGCGCGCGCCAACGCTGGCAGCTCGCGCGGTCGTCTGACCGCGCCCGGCCAGTCCAGGGCGATTCCTTCGGTTCCTCTCGTTTCTCGTGCATCTTTGGCCGCAGCGGGCCTGCCCGCGGCGGCGTGATTGAGCGCGGCCTCGAGAGGCCGCCGAAGGAGTGCGCATGAAACGGATGCTGATCAACGCGACCCAGGCCGAAGAACGCCGCCTGGCGATCGTCGACGGCCAGAAGCTGATGGACTTCGAGACCGAAATCGAAGGCCGAGAGCAGCGGAAGGGCAACATCTACAAGGCGGTCGTCACCCGCGTCGAGCCGTCGCTCGAGGCGTGCTTCGTGGACTACGGCGAGGATCGCCACGGCTTCCTGCCGTTCAAGGAGATCTCGAAGAACTACTTCCGCGACGGCGCCGACGCGCGCACCGCGCGCATCCAGGACGCGATCAAGGAGGGCGACCAGCTCCTCGTCCAGGTCGAGAAGGAAGAGCGCGGCAACAAGGGCGCGGCGCTCACGACCTTCGTCTCGCTCGCCGGCCGCTATCTCGTGCTGATGCCCAACAACCCGCGCGGCGGCGGCGTCTCGCGGCGGATCGAAGGCGAAGACCGCGAGGAGCTGAAGGAGAACCTCGACCAGCTCGACTACCCGAAGGGCATGAGCCTCATCGCCCGCACCGCCGGCATCGGCCGCACCGCGCCCGAGCTGCAGTGGGACCTCAACTACCTGCTCAAGCTCTGGACCGCGATCGACGGCGCCGCCAAGGCCGGCAAGGGCGCGTTCCTGATCTACCAGGAGAGCTCGCTCGTCATCCGCGCGATCCGCGACTACTTCACCGCCGACATCGGCGAGATCCTGATCGATACGGACGACATCTACGACCAGGCGCACCAGTTCATGAGCCATGTGATGCCGGAGACGGCGCACAAGGTCAAGCGCTACCGCGACGACGCGGCGCTGTTCAGTCGGTTCCAGATCGAGCACCAGATCGAGACCGCGTTCGCGCGCACCGTCAACCTGCCGTCGGGCGGCGCGATCGTCATCGACCACACCGAGGCGCTCGTCTCGGTCGACGTCAACTCGGCGCGGGCAACGCGCGGCTCGGACATCGAAGAGACCGCGACCCGCACCAACCTCGAAGCCGCCGACGAGATCGCGCGCCAGATGCGGCTGCGCGACCTCGGCGGCCTGATCGTCGTCGACTTCATCGACATGGAGGAGTCGAAGAACCGGCGCGAGGTCGAATCGCGGCTGCGCGACGCGCTGCGCACCGACCGGGCGCGCGTCCAGTTCTCGTCGATCTCGAAGTTCGGCCTGCTCGAGATGAGCCGGCAGCGGCTCCGCCCTGCCCTCTCGGAAGGCAGCCACATCACCTGCCCGCGCTGCAACGGCACCGGCCACATCCGCGACACCGAGAGCTCGGCGCTGCAGATCCTGCGCATGGTCCAGGAAGAGTCGATGAAGGACAACACCGCGGCCGTGCACGTCCAGGTGCCGGTCGAGGTGACGTCGTTCCTCCTCAACGAGAAGCGCACCGAGATCACCAAGATCGAGCTCAAGCAGCGCGTCACCGTGCTGCTGGTGCCGAACAAGAACCTCGAGACGCCGAACTACCGCCTCGAGCGGATGCGCCACGACGATCCGCGCCTCGAGAACCTGCAGGCGAGCTACACGATGGTCGACGACGCCGAGGACGAGGTCGGCATCACGCGGCGCGAGAAGACGAAGGCCAAGCAGGAGCCGGTCATCAAGGGCATCCTGCCCGAGACGCCGGCGCCGCAACGCGTCGAACGGCCGCAGGCGGCCGAGCCGGTCGCTGCTGCCCCACGTGCGCCGGTCGCGGCGACGCCCGTGGCCGCACCCGCTGCGGGCAAGGGATTCTTCGCGTGGGTGAAGAGCTTCTTCGGGCCGGCCGAGGAGACACCGCGGGCGCCCGTCGCGGCGCTTCCGGCACCAGCGACGACCGGCGGCGAGTCGCGTCGCGATCGCGGCGATCGTGGCGAACGCGGTGGCCGTGGCGGCCGCGGTGGTCGCGATGGCCGACGCGGCGAGCGCTCGGGCGAGCGCTCAGGCGAACGCGCGCAGGCGAACGGCGAAGGGCGTGCACGGCGCGACCGTGGCGACGCACCGCGCGAGGCCGGCGGTTCCGAAGCGCGCGCCGGCGGCGAAACGCGCGAGGGCCGCGGTGGTCGAGGCGAACGCGGTGAGCGCGGGGAGCGCAGTGAGCGCGGCGAACGCAACGATCGCGGCGACCGTGGCGATCGCAATCGTTCCGAGGCGCGTGGCGAGCCCCGTGGCGAGGCGCGTGGCGAGCCGCGAGGCGAGTCCCGTGGCGAAGCGCGCCGCGATGCGCGCCCCGGTGCGCAGCGCAACGATGCGCCGGTCGCCGAGACTGCCGCCGAAACGCAGGAGGCGATGCAGCCGGCGTTCGCCGACACCTTGCCGCAGGGCGACGAGGCGACGGCCGCGGGCGAGCGTCAGGGCAGCCGGCGGCGGCGCCGCGGCGGCCGTGGCCGCGATCGCAACCGCGACGACGTCGCCGGCGATGAGCGCGACGGCGTTGCTCCGGACGGCGAGCCGCGCGACTCCGGTCCGGCAGCGGACGCGATCGCTGCGACCGACGACGATCGGATGCGTGCCGCCAACGACGACGCGCGCCCTGCGCGGACAGCGCGCGAAGGCGAAGGCGAGACCGGCGAGGCGGGCGAGCAGCGGGGCGACGGTGGACGTCGGCGCGGCCGCGATCGTGGCCGCGACCGCGGTCCGCGCGAAGGCGTGCGCTTTGCCGACAGCGAGGCACCGAGCGTCGACGCAGCGGCCGGCGAACACGCAGACCGCGCCGACCGAGACGACCGCCCAGCCCACGACGAACGCGTCGCGACGCCAGCGGCGCAGCCCGTTCCTGGCGTCGTCACCGGCGGCTTCGAGAGCGCCGGCGACTGGCGCTCGGCGGCGGCAGGCGCGGCGCGCGCGGCCGAAGTCGAGGCGGTGCGCAGCGAGTCGCCTGCGCGTGCTGCGTCGACGCCGCCGCGCGCCGAGCCGTACGCGCTGCCGGTCGACTCGCTCGCGTCGGTCGCCGAATCGGCGGGCCTGCAGTGGGTGAACTCGGACGCGAGCAAGATCGCCGCCGCACAGGCGGCGATCGCCGCGCTGCCGACGCCGCCGCGGGTGCCGCGCGAGATCGTCGCGGTCGCCGCGATCGACGAAGGTCCGCTCGTGATGGTCGAGACGAAGAAGGACCTCGGCCAGGTCAAGCTGCCGTTCGAGACGACGGCACAGGAGACGCAGGGCCTCTGAGCGTTCCCGCGAAGCGCTGCGGTCCGTGACCGCCGCGCTCGCGACCCTCTGCGCTGCTAAGGCAGCCGCTCGAGCGCGCGCTGGTACGCCGGGTCGTGCATCAGCTCGTCCCACGGCAGCGGTGCCGTCTGCGGCAGCAGCATGCGCCGACGCGCCTCGCTCTCGGGATCGGCCTGCCACTGACCGGCCTGCTGTGCGGCGAGCAATTCGTCGAGCAGCGTGTCGACGGCAGCGCCGCCATCGACCGACTGGTTGCAGAGCAGGACGAGGTCGCAGCCGGCGGAGAGCGCGAGCGCCGCCGCTTCCGCGTACGTGACCTCGACACCGCCGACGCGGCGCGCGCCTGCCATGCTGAGGTCGTCGCTGAAGACTGCGCCGTCGAAGCCGAGCTCGACGCGCAGGATCTCGCGCAGCCAGCGCTGCGAGAACCCCGCGGGTTGGTCGTCGACCTTCGGATAGACGACATGCGCGGGCATCACGCTCGCGAGCGTTCCGGCGAGCCACTCGTACGGCCGTGCGTCGTCGGCAAGGATCTTCGCGAGCGGACGCTCGTCGACGGGAACGTCGAAGTGGCTGTCGGCACGGACGAAGCCGTGACCGGGAAAGTGCTTGCCGCAGTTCCTCATCCCTGCCTGCAGCAGCCCGAGGATCAGGCTCTGCGCGAGGACGGCGACGACGCGCGGGTCGCGGTGGAACGCGCGGTCGCCGATGACGCTGCTGCCGCCGTGGTCGAGGTCGAGCACCGGCGTGAAGCTGAGGTCGACGCCGCACGCGCGCAGCTCGGCGCCGAGGACGTGGCCGGCGGCGCGCGCTTCCTCGATCGCGCGCATCGCACCGCTGCCGCGGGCGCCGTGCGCATCGTTCATCCACATCTCCCCGAGCGTTCGCATCGGCGCGATCGGGGTGAAGCCGTCGCTGCGGAAGCGCTGCACGCGCCCGCCTTCGTGGTCGACGCAGACGAGCAGGTCGGGCCGGATCGACTTCATCTCGGCGACGAGATCGACGAGCTGGCGGCGGTCACGCCAGTTGCGCGCGAACAGGATGGCACCGCCGGTGAGCGGATGCGCGAGCCGGCGGCGGTCGTCGCCGTCGAGCGCGAGGCCGGCGACATCGAGGACGACCGGTGCGTGGCCGGGCGTCATCGCTCGGGCTCCTGTTCGACGACGACGAAGCTCGCCGCGTACTCGGATTCGTCGGTGACGCTGACGTGCGCGCGCAGGCCCCGCGCCGCAAACCACTCGGCGAGCGCGCCGTGCAGGCGAATCTCGGGCTTGCCGGACGGCCGCTTCGCGATCTCGCAGCCGCGCCACGTCATCGGCATGCGCATGCCGAGGCCGATCGCCTTCGAGAACGCTTCCTTGGCGGAAAAGCGCGTCGCCAGGTAGCGGACGCCGCGCTCCTCGAACTGCGCGCGACGGGCGCGGAAGACCTCGATCTCGTGCGCGCCGAGGACGCGCTCGGCGAACGCGTCGCCGCGCCGCGCGAGCACGCCGCGGATGCGGCGGACGTCGCAGATGTCGGTGCCGATGCCGAAGATCATCGGCGTCCGCACGGCCGCCCGAAGGACGCCGAGCGCCCCCTCGGGGGGCAGCGACCGAAAGGAGCGTGGGGGGAAGTCATTTCGCCTGGGCGAGCTCGATCGCACGGCGGTACACGCGCACCGTTTCCGCCATGCCGAGCTCGAGCGCATCGGCGATCAGCGCGTGGCCGATCGAGACCTCGAGAACGCCGGGAACGGCGGCGAGAAACGCGCCGAGGTTGTCGCGGTTGAGGTCGTGGCCGGCGTTGACGCCGAGGCCGGCGCGTTGCGCTGCCTCCGCGGCGGCGCGGAAGCGCGCGAGCTCGCCGGCCTCGCCCGCCGTGCCGAACGCCGCGGCATACGGCTCGGTGTAGAGCTCGACGCGGTCGGCGCCGAGCGCGCGCGCGCGTTCCATCGAGGCGGGATCGGCGTCCATGAAGACGCTGACGCGAACGCCGAGCGCGCGTGCCTCGGCGACCAGCGGTGCGAGCCGCTCGCCGTCGCGCGCGAGGTCGAAGCCGTGGTCGGAGGTCGACTGGCCGACCGCATCGGGAACGAACGTGCATTGATCGGGACGCGTCGCGCGCACCAGCGGCATCAGGTTGTGGAACGGATTGCCCTCGATGTTGAACTCGGCCTCGGGCCAGTCGGCGAGCAGCGCCGCGAGTGCTTCGACGTCGGCGGCGCGGATGTGGCGCTCGTCGGGCCGCGGATGGACGGTGATGCCGTTCGCGCCCGCCTCGAGCGCGATCCGCGACAGGCCGACGACGCTCGGGATCACGAGCGCGCGCTGGTTGCGCAGCAGCGCGATCTTGTTGACGTTGACCGACAGCGCGGTCGTCGCGCGGCGCGAGTCGCTTCCGGTCGTGACGAGGGGATTCATCGGTCGAGCGCCTGCGCTTCGATCATCACCTGGCGCGTGCGCAGCTGCGAAGTGCCGAGATGATAGTGAAGCTGCGCCCGCAGCAGCGGCCGCAGCTCGGCGAGCGCATCGGCGGCGGCGCGCTGCAGCTCGCGCAGGTCGCCGTCGGCGAGCGCGGCCTCGAGCGCGGCGAGCGTCGCGCCGCTCGCGGTCGCGTCGCGGCCGTCGTCGGACTCGACGACGCCGGACTCGGCCACAACGAGATAGCGCCGTGCCGCGACGACCGGCCGCCGCGACGCGGTCTCGGTCGCGAGGTCGGGCAGCAGCCCGATCTCGCGCAGGAGGACGATCTCGAACGCGCGCAGCGCGGCCTGCGTCGCCGCGTCGTCGGCGATGCCGAGCGCGGCGACGGTCTCGCCGTAGACGTCGAAGAGCTTCGGATGCGGGTCATGGCGCGCGAGCAGCTTCATCAGCAGCTCGTTCACGTAGAAGCCGCTGAAGAGCGCCGGGCCGGTGAGCATCGCGTGGCCGCCGGCCCAGTCGGCGGCGCGCAGCGTGTGCACCTCGCGCGACTCGTCGCCCGCGGCGTCGCGGCCGAGCGAGACGTGCAGGCGCTGGAACGGAAGCAGCACGCTGCGCAGCTGCGAGAACGGCCGCTTCGCGCCCTTGGCGGCGACCGCGATCCTGCCTTGCTCGCGCGTGAAGACGTCGAGGATGAGGCTCGATTCGCTCCAGTCGTAGCGGTGCAGCACGTACGCTGTGAGCGGCGCATGGCGCGCGGCGCGGCTCGCCATCGCTAGCGGTCGCTCGCCGCGCGCGATTCGGTCAGCGGCCTACTCATAGCCGTACGAGCGCAGATGCGCTTCGTCGTCGGCCCAGCCGCTTCGCACCTTGACCCAGAGCTCGAGAAAGACGCGGGCGTCGAACAGATGCTCGAGCTCCTGCCGTGCCTCGGCACCGATCCGCTTCAGCCGTTCGCCGCCGGCGCCGATCACCATGCCCTTGTGCGCCTCGCGCTCGACGACGATCGTCGCGGCGATCCGTCGCAGCTGGCCCTCCTCCTCGAAGGAGTCGACGACGACGGTCGAGGCGTACGGCAGCTCGTCGCCGGTGAGGCGAAAGAGCTTTTCGCGGACGACCTCGGCGGCGAGGAAGCGGTCGCTGCGATCGGTGAGCGCGTCCTCGGCATAGAGCCAGGGCTGCTCGGGCAGGTACGGCTCGACGATCGCGAGCAGCCGGTCGACGTCGGCGCGACGGGTCGCGCTCATCGGAACGAACTCGGCGAACGCGTGGCGTTGCTGCATCTCCTGCAGCCACGGCGCGAGGTCGGCGCGACGGCCGACGAGGTCGAGCTTGTTGGCGACGAGGAGCACGGGCTTGCTCGCATCGACGAGGGCGAGCACGGCGGCGTCGTGCGCGCCCCACTTGCCAGCCTCGACGACGAGCAGGACGATGTCGACGTCGGCGAGCGTGCCGGTGACGGCGCGGTTGAGCGAGCGGTTGAGCGCCGCCGCGTGGCGCGTCTGGAAGCCGGGCGTGTCGACGAAGACGAACTGGCTCGCGCCCATCGTGCGGACGCCGGTGATCCGGTGCCGCGTCGTCTGCGCCTTGTTCGACGTGATGCTGATCTTCTGCGCGACGAGCGCGTTGATGAGCGTCGACTTGCCGACGTTGGGCCGGCCGACGATCGCGACCAGGCCGCAGCGCTGCGCAGCGGGCCGGTCGGTCGCCATCAGGACCTGAGCGGGCTCCCCGGCTCGTCGCTCGCGCGCAGCGCGTCGAGCATGCGCCGGGCCGCTTCCTGCTCGGCCGCGCGTCGCGACTTGCCCTCGCCTGTCTCCTGCAGACTGAGCGCGGGCACTGCGCACTCGACCTCGAAGGTCTGCGCGTGCGCCTGGCCGCGCGTCGCGAGGATGCGGTAGCTCGGCACCGGGATGCGGCGCGCCTGCAGCCACTCCTGCAGCTCGGTCTTGGCGTCCTTCGCCCAGCTGCCGACCTCGGTCGTCTCGATGACTTCGCCGAACAGGCTGTGCACGAGCCGGCGCGCCGCCTGCAAGCCGCCGTCGAGGAAGGTCGCGCCGATCAGCGCCTCGAGCGCGTCGGCGAGGATCGACGCGCGCATCGCGCCGCCGCCGCGCGCCTCGCCTTCGCCGAGGCGCAGCGACTCGGGCAGTCCGAGCTGGAGCGCGGCGCGATAGAGGCTGTCTTCGCGGACGAGGTGCGCCCGCACCCGCGTCAGGTCGCCCTCGTCGGAGTCGCCGAGGCGATCGAAGAGCAGGCTCGAGACGACCAGGCTCAGGACGGCGTCGCCGAGGAACTCGAGGCGCTCGTTGTGGTCGGCACCGAAGCTTCGGTGGGTGAGCGCGCGTTCCAGGAGCGCAGGGTCGCTGAAACGGTGGCCGATGCGCTGCTGAAGAGCGTCGAGTCGGGAATCCATGCGTTCGAGATGGCTCGGGGCGGAAGACGGCGGGCCGCGAGACTAGTTCGACCGGCCCTCGAACTTGATGAGAAGGAAAACCGGCTTCACAAGTTCCACTTCCTTGTCGTATGCGAAGGATACGACCACCTTTTCGTTTTCCTTGGTGATGACGAGGTCCTTGCTGGTGATCGAGACGATCGAGTACTCGATGTCCTTCTGCCGGTCGAAGGCAGTGCGGATCTCGGCGACGGTCGAGCCCTCGGTGGCGATCTTGTTGACCGTCCGCTTGATGGTGAAGTACTCGTTCACCGACGGCAGCACCCGCATGCCGATGAGCGCTCCGAAGCCGATGATGATGGCCCAGAACAGAAGCCCGAACAGGGTGACGCCGCGCTGGCGGCCCGATTTGCCGATCATCCGCCCCTTCCCGCCCTTCTCGGCGACGGCTCGCGCCTCACCGGAACGACCCGACTCGCTTGAGATCGCCGAAGTTCATCCAGATTAGGAATGCCTTGCCGACGATGTTCCGGTCGGGGACGAAGCCCCAATAGCGCGAGTCGAGCGAGTTGTCCCGGTTGTCGCCCATCCTGAAATAGTTGCCCGGCGGCACCTTGCAGGCGACGCCCTCGGCACTGTAGCGGCAGTTCTCGCGGAAGGGAAACTGGTTGTCCTCCTGGGTTTTCCAAAACTGCGCGGACTGAGGATTAATGAGGATCCTGTGCTCGACGTCGCCGAGCTTCTCCTTGAACTCCGGGACGTAACGACGTGCTTCTTCGTCGTAGAAGCCGGGTGGCGGCAGCGGTTCGGCCGGCACCTGCTGGCCGTTGACGAACAGCTGCTGGTTGCGGAAGACGATCTCGTCGCCGGGCAGGCCGACGACGCGCTTGATGTAGTCGGTGCTCGGGTCCTTGGGAAAGCGGAAGACCATGACGTCGCCGCGCGCGGGGTCGTGGTTGTCGACGATCTTCCTGTTGATCACCGGCAGCCGGACGCCGTAGTGGAACTTGTTGACCAGGATGAGGTCGCCGACGAGCAGCGTCGGCATCATCGATCCGGACGGAATCTTGAACGGCTCGAACAGGAACGAGCGGAGCAGGAAGACGACCAGGATCACCGGGAACAGGCCCGCGGTCCAATCGAGCCACCACGGCTGCAGCAGCAGCGCCTGGCGGGTCGAGGCGACGTTGTCGTCGACGCGGGTGATGCCCTGGCGCGCCAGGCTTTCGCGTCGCGCCGCGTCCTGCTGCTCGAAGGTCGAGACCGCGGCGACGCGGCGCGGGGCGAAGTAGAAGCGCTCGGCCAGCCAGTACAGGAACGTGACGACGGTGAGGACGAACAGCAGCAGCGAGAAGTTGCCCGACCAGCGGTTGAAGTACCAGCCGACGCCGTACACGGCCAGGCACGCGTAGAGCGCCGCGGTGAGCAATCCCATCAGTCTTCCACCTGGAGGATGGCGAGGAACGCTTCCTGCGGCACCTCGACGGAGCCGATCTGCTTCATGCGCTTTTTGCCGGCCTTCTGTTTTTCGAGGAGCTTTTTCTTGCGCGTGATGTCGCCGCCGTAGCACTTGGCGATCACGTTCTTGCGCAGCGCCTTGATTGTCTCACGCGCGATGATGTTGGCTCCGATCGCTGCCTGCACCGCGACGTCGTACATCTGGCGCGCGATCAGCTCGCGCATCTTGGCGACGATGGCGCGCGCACGATACTGACTCTGGCTGCGGTGGACGATGATCGCGAGCGCGTCGACCTTGTCGCCGTTGAGCAGGATGTCGACCTTGACGACGTCGGCGGCGCGGTACTCCTTGAACTCGTAGTCCATCGAGGCATAGCCGCGCGAGACGCTCTTCAGCTTGTCGAAGAAGTCGAGCACGATCTCGGCGAGCGGCATCTCGTAGGTGA
>Ga0105248_10010874_pt1 | contig 10047 bp, 8 predicted proteins | sample KBSS34metaG_FD_81524 | JGI IMG/M metagenome (GOLD analysis project Ga0105248, IMG submission 81524) | Switchgrass rhizosphere microbial communities from Kellogg Biological Station, Michigan, USA - KBS S3-4 metaG | ecosystem: Host-associated > Plants > Roots > Rhizosphere > Soil | place... | reverse complement strand
TGGACGTCGAGCTCGATCCCGTAACCCGCCGCGCAGGCCGTCTGGAAAGCGCCCAGGGAATTCTCGGGCGGGCCGTCGGCGCTCCACAGGCCGCGATGCGCCACGGGCGGCTGGAACAGCCGGTCCCAGGCCTCGCCGAAGGCGCCTGCGGCCGCGGGCCGGCTCACGGCCGGAGCGCCACCACCGCATCCACCTCGACCGCGAAGTTCATGGGCAGGCGATAGACGCCCACGGCCGAGCGAGCGTGGCGGCCCGCCTCTCCGAACGCCTCGACCATCAGATCCGAAGCGCCGTTCACCACCTGGGGGATGTCGAAGAAACTGGGCCCCGCCTGGACGAAGCCGCCCAGCTTGACCACGCGCGCCACCCGGTCGAGGTCGCCTTCGCAGGCCGCCTTCATCTGGGCGAGCAGGTTAATCCCGCAGATGCGGGCCGCGCGCCGCGCCTCGTCCAAGCCGACGTCCTCGCCGACCACGCCCTTCACCCCCCCGGCGGCGTCCACCGACACCTGGCCGGAGACGTGCAGCAGGCCGCCGGTGCGAACGAAAGGGACGTAGTTGGCCACCGGCGCGTTCGGCTGCGGGAGCACGAGGCCCAGTTCGGCGAGGCGGGATTCCACACGAGACATGGCCGAAGGTCTATCGCCCGCCCGCCGGCCTGGAAAGGGCGCCGACAAAAACGGCCCGGACGTCGCCGTCCGGGCCGTTCGAAACTCTAAGCCAACCGAGTTGGGCGGCGGTTCAGCGCGCCGCCTGGAAACGCTCGACGATGTCCGTCACGCGTTGGTTGAGCGGCTTCATGCTGTCCTTCACCGAAGCGGACACGGTGTCGGTCAGCTTGCCGACCTCGGCGATGTAGGATTCGAGGAAGGTGCGGGTGAAGCTCGACTGCAACTCGACCACGTCCTGCAGGCTCTTGGCTGAAGCCAGGGTGCGCGCGGCGGCGACCTGGTCGTCGAAGGTCTTCTTCGAGAGCGCCATGGTCTGGGCGCCGATCGTCTCAGCGCCCTTGGCGGCCGCAGTCACGGACGCGACCAGCGCCTCGATATTCTTCTTCGAAAGGGAGTTGGCTTCGTTGATCGCTGCGAGCGTCTTTTCGACGCCGTCCTTGAAGGCGGTGTTCGAGGCGGTGGTCATCTGCTCGATCGTGGACTTGGCGGTTTCGGCGGCTGACATGGGCTCTCCTGGATGTCCCGAGCGGCTGGACGCCGCAAATGCAGCATCGACAACCTATTGATCCTCCCTGTGCTTTTGAGCGTCTCTGGCGGAGATGTCAAGAATTTTTGTGCGCTGCACAATGGCATTTTTGCTGCACTGCATCACGCGGATGTGATCGAGTGTGACCACGCGACAAATGGCGTCGATCAAGAGGTTGTTTACTGGCGAGCAACCATGAGCGTGCCATGGTACGCAGGATTCCTAAGTCCCAGTCTCCGTATTAACCTTTTGAATCGACGGACGAAGCATGTTGCGAAACGCCCGCCGCCTGTTTGTAGCGTTCGCTGTGGCCGCCGCCACCGTCGGCGCGGCCGCCTCGCCGGCCCAGGCCCAGATCCCCTACTTCCGCACCCTGATTGCGGCGTCGGAGAGCAAGTACGCCTCGATCGTGGTCGACGCAAAAACGGGCGAGGTGCTCTACGCCAACCACGCCGACAGCCCCCGCTATCCGGCCTCGCTCACCAAGATGATGACCCTCTACCTGACCTTCGAGGCGCTGGCCTCGGGCAAGCTGAGGATGGACGACCGGGTGATGTTCTCGCCGCACGCCTCGGCGCAATCGCCCACCAAGCTCAACGTGCCCGCCGGCGAGACCATCAGCGTGGCCGAGGCGATCCAGGGAATGGCCATCCTGTCCGCCAACGACGCCTCCATGGCGATGGCGGAAAAACTGGCCGGCTCCGAGGGCCGCTTCACCGCACTGATGACCCTGCGCGCTCGCGAACTCGGGATGCAGACCACGCGGTTCGTGAACCCGAACGGGCTGCCCGACACCCGCAACATCTCCAGCGCCCGCGACATGGCGATCCTGTCGCGCGCCCTGATGCGTGACTTCCCGCAGTACTATCATTTCTTCAGCCAGCGCGGCTTCCAGTTCCGCAGTCGGTGGATCAACGGCCACAACCACCTGCTCGGAAACGGCGTGGACGGGCTGAAGACCGGCTACACCCGCACCTCCGGCTTCAACATCGCCATCTCCGGCGTGCGCGACAACCGACGCCTGGTCGTGGTGGTGATGGGCGGCCCGAGCGTCGCGGCGCGCGACCAGCACGCCGAGGACCTGCTGCTCACCGGCTTCGACGTGATGACCCGCCGCGCCCGTGGCGACCTCTCGGTCACCGTCGCTCAGAACCTGTCCGAGCCACTCCCCGCCGGGCCGATCCAGCGGCCGCCGGTCGAACAGGGCGACGGCGAGCAGGACAATCTGAGGATCGTGCTGACGTCCGCCGCGCCGCCGCCCGGCTCCACCAAGCTGCAGGTGATCTCGCCGCGCCGGCCTAGCGCCCGCATTGAACGCGCTGAGCCGAAGCGCCGTCAGGCCCGCGGCGACACCTCGATCCAGGTGGGCGCCTTCCGCACCAAGCGCGAGGCCCATCGCCAGATCGGCTTCGTCGAGAGCCGCTTCGGCCGCAACCTCGGCGACGCCGAAGGCGCGACCGAGCATGCCGCCGGGCGCTACCGGACGGTGTTCAATGGCCTGACCCAAGGCGAGGCCAAGGCCACCTGCCGGTCCATGCGCGCCAAGGGCCTGGACTGCGTCCTGGTCGACTAAGGCGCCTTAGCGGTTCAGCAGTCGGTCGCGGGCGGCGTTGAGCTGCGCCGCAAGGCCCGCGGTGCCGCCGCGATCGGGATGGACGGCGCGCATCAGGCGCACATAGGCGGCCTGCACCTGGTCCGGCCCGTCATCCGGTCCGACGCCCAGGATGCGGCGGGCCTCTGCCTGGCTCATGGGCTGGGCCGGCGCGGGCGGCGCGCCTGCTCCAGGCGGGCGGCGGGTGGAAAGGGCCAGCCATGCGCCCGTCAGCACCAGCACGAAGGCCGGGACCCAGGCCTCCCTGACACCGGCGTAGGCCGCCCCGGCGAAGGCCGCCAGAGCGCCGGCGGCCGTCAGGAAGCGCCATTCCCGCCTGGGCAGGCGGGGCCGCCGGCCGGCGCGCAACAGGATCCAAAGCGCGAGGGCGCCCAGGAGGAGATAGGTCACGGCCCTACTCGGCCGCCATCATCTCTCCGTCCAGACCTTGGATGCCCAGGGCCGACATCACCGCACGCAGCTCCTGACGAGCCGCCACGTGCTGCAGCGACATCGCCACCGGACGTATCGACGGAGAGAGGTCGGCGATGGTCAGGCCGAATGGGAACAGCTCGCGATAGATCACCCGGTCGCGAAGGCCGGGTCCTATGCGGAAGCCGACCTTGCGGGACAGCGCCTCCACCCTCTCGTCGAGGCGCTTGCGGTTGCGGGCTTCGGTGGGCGCGAGACGGTTCCGCAGCACCACCCAATCGATCATCTTGCGGTCCTTGGCCGCCCGCACCTTGCGGCTGTCCCATACCGTCTCGGAATAGAGACTGTGCCGCACCAGCTCGAGGCTCACCGGGTCCACCACCCCCAGCATGTCGAAATCGACGAAGCTGTCGTTCATGGGGGTGACGATCAGATCAGCCAAGCCGTGGGCGACGCGGCTCACGGCCGTGTCGGCCCCTGGCGTGTCGATCAGCAGGAAATCCGCCGCCTCGCTGCAGGCGTCGAACGCCGCCTGAAAGCGCGCGACGACCTCCGCTTCGGGCGCGCGCGCGAGTTCCGGCCCCTGCGAGCTCACCAGATGCTCCATCGGCAGGGGCGCAGTGGCGCCGTTTGCGTCCAACCACTGCCGTCGATTGGCGAAGAAGCGGCCCATGGTCTGCTGGCGCAGGTCGAGGTCGAGCACCGCCACCTTGGCGCCCGCGTGCATCAGGGCCACGGCGGTGTGGATGGCGATGGTGGACTTGCCGGCCCCGCCCTTCTCGTTGCCGACCACGATCACGCTGGCCTGCGGCATTTTTCTGATCTCCGGACGGTTCGGCGAAAGCCGACTCAAGATTGCGCATGATGATCCCGCGCTGGCCACGGCGGTCAACGCGAAGGCCGCGTAAACGGTCGGCAATCCACGCCAATCTTCCAGCCAAGCTTCGTCCCGCCGCGCGGCGTACGGCCGCGCTGCGGCGGAACCTCGCATGGTCAAGGTGTGACAGGTCGCCGCACAGTGAAGCTACCTGCGGGACCGGCCGACCGTCCCCGAGCAGTATGGGGCGGCCTCTCCACGGCCAAGCTCTAACGTCTTTAATTTCGCGAAGTTACGATTTTACGGTTAAGTTTGATTATTATGGCGATTTTGTGCGTAAGCACTGCCGTATGTCATCGAAACATCTTGTAATCAACTACAACGGCTAAGCTGTGCGACACCTTGCCTTGGGGAATTTGTTGACCCCTCACCATTAGGTTGTGGCCCGCACAGCGCCGGAGCTGTGCGCCGTGCGGCGACGGGACGCCAGCCCAACCACCGGAAGTAGAATGTCCTATTTGAAATACGACGGCTCCACGGCCGTGGAGACCGCGCCGCCGGTTGCGAGCAACTTCGGGACGAGCGCGGTTGAGACGCTGACGGGCGGGTCTGGGGCGGAGGGGCTGTACGGCTCGGACCGCGACACCCTGATCGGCGGGGCCGGCGACGACACCTACTACTTCCAGGGCAACAACATCTCCGTCGTCGAAGCCGCCAGCGCCGGCGTCGACAAGATCGTCGCCTGGCAGAACGTCAACCTCGCCAAGACCCCCAACGTCGAGAACCTCGAGGTCGGCGGCAACGGCGCGCCCGGCGTCTACGGCGCGGGCAATCAGCTCGACAACCTCATCGTCGCCAACGGCTCCCTGCAACAGCTCTACGGCGGCGCGGGCCAGGACGTCCTCGTCGGCTCCGCCTCGGGCGCCGACACCTTCATCGTCATCAAGGGCGAAGGCAACGACGCGCTCTACAACTTCGACCCCGCCAAGGACGTGCTGCGCCTTTCCGCCGGCTACACCAGCTTCGGCCAGGTCCAGTCGCACATGACCCAGGTCGGCGGCGACGTGAAGATCGACCTCGGCGGCGCAGACGCGCTCATCCTGCGCAACGTCGCCAGCAGCCAGCTCACCGCCGCCAACTTCCAACTCCAGCTCGACCCCGCCAAGCTCGCCCCCCTCACCTTCCACGACGAGTTCAACGACGCCCAACTCTCCATCTGGGACGGCGAGAGCAATCCCTCCGGCGTCTGGCGGCCCGACTACGGCTACGCCGGCAGCCAGGGGACCACCTCCTACACCCTGGCCTCCAACGGCGAGCAGCAGATCTACGTCTCGCCCTATTTCCGCGACGCCCCGGGCAACTACGCCCTTACCCCCTTCTCCGAGAGCGGCGGGGCCCTGACCATCACCGCCCAGCCCGCGCCGGCCAACGCCGCCGACCTGTGGGGCTACCACTACACCTCGGGCATGATCACCACGAAGGAGACCTTCGCCCAGACCTACGGCTACTTCGAGATGCGCGCCGAGCTGCCGCAGAACGCCGGCGGCTGGCCGGCCTTCTGGCTGCTGCCCGCCGACGGCTCCTGGCCGCCGGAGCTCGACGTCATGGAGACCCTCACCAAGGACCCCTCCGCCGACTACACCACCTCCCACTCCAACGTCGGCAATACCCACAGCATGAGCCAGGGGGTGTCCTTCATCCCCCAGACCAGCGACGGCTTCCACACCTACGGCGTGCTTTGGACCGCCAGCACGCTCACCTGGTACGTCGACGGCGTCCAGGTCTTCGCCACCGCCACCCCCGCCGACATGAACAAGCCCATGTACATGCTGGCCAACCTGGCGCTCGGCGGATGGGGCGGAAGCGTCGACGACGCCCAGCTCCCCGCCCAGATGAAAATCGACTACATCCGCGCCTACGGCCTCGCCGACGGGTCCTCCTCCGTCGCCTACGACAAGGCCGCATCAGGCGGCGGTACCGCGCCGACGGACCCGACCCTGCCTCCGCCTCCGCCTTCGTCTCCACCGCCGCCGCCGACCGTTCCGGCGACGCCATCTGGGGCGATCCTCACCGCTGCGCCCGGCGGGACCCTCGCCGGCGGCGCCGGCGCCGACACCCTGAACGGCAGCGCCGCGGGCGGCGACAAGCTGACGGGCGGAGCCGGCTACGACACCTTCGCCTTCGCCAAGGTCCCGGGGAAGCTCACCCACATCACCGACTTCACGCCCGGCGTCGACAGGCTGGACCTCTCCAAGCTGCTGGCCGGCTACGCAGGCGCCGACCCCATCAAGGACAAGTACGTGATCCTGGCGTCCGACGGCGCCGGCGGAACCAAGATCTCGATCGACATCGACGGACCCGGTAGGACCAAGGCCGTCGCGGCGATCGACCTGGACGGCGTGGCGTCAGGCGGGCTGACCGCAGCCAAGCTGTTCACGGCGATCCCGCCGGCCCCGCCCGCGGGCAGCCCCACCTCCGGCGAGACCCTGACCTCGCTCAGCGCCGGGACGGTCATCGTCGGCGGCGCCGGCGCCGACACCATCACCGCCAGCACAGCCAACGACTCCCTCACCGGCGGCGGCGGGGCCGACGTCTTCGTCTTCGGCAAGGAGCCCTCGTCGCCGATCCACATCACCGACTTCCAGGTGGGCGTGGACAAGATCGACCTCACGCCCTTGTTGAAAGCCTACGGCTACACCGGGTCCGATCCGCTGGCGGACAAGTGGATCGCGCTGGCCAGCGACGGCGCCGGCGGGACCATGGTGCGCTTCGACCACGACGGCGCCGGCCCCAACCCGCTTTCGCCGAAGGCCATCATCGACCTGGACAAGGTTTCGCCGGCAGGCGTCACCTGGGCGCAGCTTTCGGGCGCGCCGGCGCCTGCGCCTGCCGCGGATCCGCTGCCGCCGCCGCCAGCGACGACGGCCGGTCAGTTGCTGACCTCGCCGGGCCCAAGCTCAATCCTCACCGGCGGCGCGGGCGCCGACACCCTGATCGGCAGCATGGGCTACGACACCGTCACCGGCGGAGCCGGCGCGGATCACTTCGTCCTGTCGCAGGAACCCTGGGCGCCGATGTACGTCACCGACTTCCAGGTGGGCGTGGACGTGCTCGACCTTTCGGCCCTGTTCCAGAAGTCCGGCTACACCGGATCCGATCCGGTCGCCGACGGCTACGTCTACCTGCTCTCCGACGGCGCCGATGGGACCATCGTGCGGTTCGACCGGGACGGGACGGGAAGCAACCCGGTCTGGCCGAACACCATCGTCGACCTGCAGCACGTCTCGCCGGTCGGCCTCACCTGGGCCAAGCTGGAGGCCGGCTGGATCGCCGCCTAGAGCATTTTCCGCCGAAGCGGACACCGGTTCGGCGTAGAAAATGCTCTAAATTCAAAGTGTCTTACCAGGCGCCCAGCTCGCGAAGCTGGCGGGCGAGCTCGGCGGGAATGTCGTGGGCCAGGTCCTGCGGCAGGTCCGCCGGGGCGTCCTTGGCCTCCAGATAGCGCCAGCCCTGGAACGCGCGCCTAGGCGTCGGGGCCACCCGCACCACCAGCGAATCCAGCGTCACCTCGCAGCGCGCGTTCGGCCCTTCGCCGACGGTGGCGATATCCAGGATGGCCTGGCGGCAGAGGACCATGCCCTTGAACACGCGATAGACCGAGCCGCCGTCCAGCATCTCGGCCGCCCGCTTGGGCGTCTGACGCGTGCGCAGAGTCCAGGGCCGGCCTCCGGCGACGTCCGCGGCGCGCCAGGCCTCCAGCTCCTCGACGGTGTCGCAGCCGACGCAGAGCTTGATCATGTGCAGCGGCATGGCCCGATCAGGATCGCCTCACGCCTCGTCCGCCCAGGGCGGGCGGCCGCGCTCCAGAAAGGCTCGGATCCCGGCCTGGCCCTCCTCGGCCAGACGCGCGGCGGCGTTGCGGCGGGCGGCGTCCTCCAGCACACGGTGGTCGATCTCCCGACCATGCACATGGTCGGCGAGGCGCTTGGCTTCGGCGATGGCGCCCGGCGCGCAGGCCATGATGTCCCGGGCGATGGCGCCGGCCGCCGCCTTGAGCGCGACGGCGTCCGCCGCCACTTCGTCGATCAGGCCGATGCGGTGGGCTTCAGCGGCGTCGAACACGCGGCCGGTGGCGAACAGCCCGCGCGCGCGCCTGGGGCCGATGGCTTGCACCACGAAGGGGGCGATGACGCCGGGGATGATACCGAGCTTGACCTCGGAGAAGCTGAACCTCGAATGCGCCGTCGCGATCGCCAGGTCGGCGGCCGCAGGCAGGCCGGCGCCGCCGCCGAACGCGGGGCCGTCGATCAGGGTGACGGTGAGCTGCGGCAGGTCATGCCAGGCCTTGATCATCATCCCCATGGCCAGCAGGTCCTCGCGCACCTCCTCCTCAGCCATGTCGAGGCTGCGCCGCATGGCCTCCACGTCGCCGCCGCTGGTGAAGGCGCCGCCGGCGCCGCGCAGGAACACCACGCGCACCCCCTCCGCGCCCGCGAGCGTGCGGAACGCCTCGTGCAGGGCGGAGACCAGCTCCGGGCTCAGGGCGTTCTTCTTCTGCGGGCGGTTCATCACCACGGTGACGGCGCCGGCCGCGGTGGCCTCAATGCGCACCAGGTCGGAGCCCGGGCTGACATCGGCCCCTTCCACGAACGGATCGGCGATCGGGTTGCTCATGGATTCCTCCTGCGCCGTAGCCGCGACTCTACGGCGGCGATAGGCTGGCGACGTGAGCAGGCTGCCGGACATACCCGCCAACTCCGCCCTGGCGCGGCTGTTCCGCAGTCCGGCCGTGCAGCCCCACGTCACCTGGTTTTCGCTGCCCGGCGGTCAGACCCTCTATGCCCCAGGCGACCCGGCTGACCAGCTTTTCTTCGTCCGTACGGGCCGCCTTGCCGCCTTCCGGCGCGAGGAGGGCCAGGAGCCGCACTTCCTGGGGGTGATCCGTCCCGGGGAGCCGGTGGGGGAGATGTCGCTGGTGGCGCACGCCCCGCACTCCGCCGAGGTGGTGGCCTTGCGGGATTCCGAGATCTTCGCCGTTCCCGCCCAGGTGTTCTTCGAGGCTTGCGACGCCGACGCCTCGGTCATGACCGAACTGGCGCGCCTGATGATCCTGCGGACCCGGCAAGCGGTCTCCCGCGGCGCAGTGGGCGAGCCTTCGGTGTTCGGCTTCGCGCCGGCGGGGCGGCCGGGACCGCTGCGCCTGCTGGTGGAGAGCATCGCCGAAGAGATCGGGCGGCTGGGCTACACCGTCGAAGTCGTCGGCTCCGAAGCCTCCGGCGCGCCCACGGAATGGTTCTCCGAAGTCGAGCGAACCCATGATTTCGTCCTCTACGTCGCCGAATCCGAAGAGCGCGGCTGGCGCCTGACGGTCACGCGCCAGGTGGACCGCCTGTTCCTGGTCGGCCGCGGCGATCGCCGGCCGCCGGCCGCCAGCCGGCCGGTCGTGGGGGCCCTTCAGCAGCAGCGGCTGGTGGACCTGATCCTGGTCCAGACCCCCGACTGCCGGTTCCCCCGCGGCTCCGAGGCCTGGCTGGACGCCGTGGCGGCCACGCGGGTGTTCCATGTGCGGCGCCAGGACGTGGCCGGCGTGCAGCGGCTGGCCCGCGTGCTCACCGGCCAGGCGGTGGGCGTGGTGCTGTCCGGAGGCGGCGCGCGCGCCTACGCCCACGTCGGGGCCATACACGCGCTGCGCGCCCGAAACGTGCCCATCGACTTCGTATGCGGAGTCTCGATGGGCGGCATCATCGGCGCCGGCGTGGCCATGGGCTGGGACGACGTCGAGTTGGATCGCCGCATCCGTGCGGCCTTCGTCGAGTCCAGCCCGGTGGACGACATCGCCCTGCCGATCCTGGCCATGACCCGAGGCGTGAAGGTCACCGAGCGGCTGCAGGAGCACTTCGGCGAGGCGGACATCGCCGACCTCTGGCTGCCCTTCTTCTGCATCTCGGCGAACCTGACGGCGGGCGCCTACCACCTCCACCGGCGCGGGCCGCTGTGGCGGGCGCTTCGGG
>Ga0105248_10010870_pt1 | contig 10049 bp, 6 predicted proteins | sample KBSS34metaG_FD_81524 | JGI IMG/M metagenome (GOLD analysis project Ga0105248, IMG submission 81524) | Switchgrass rhizosphere microbial communities from Kellogg Biological Station, Michigan, USA - KBS S3-4 metaG | ecosystem: Host-associated > Plants > Roots > Rhizosphere > Soil | place... | reverse complement strand
GCGAAAGACCCTCTGAGCTGGGGGGATGATCGCAGACGCGTCCAATGGTTTTCGCGAACGCCCACCAAGAGTGGCCGTTCGTGCGAACGCATCGTGAAGGTGCGACGAGGAGACTCAATGAGGGCTTATCGATCCGGTCTCGGTCTCGGGACCTGAGGCAGGCATTAGTGCTGGTTCCCGACCTGCTTCCTGCTCATTTCCAACGAAGGATGCGTACTAGCACTCGGGGTTCCTGTGTGATCTGGATGGTCCGATTCGGGCGTCTCATGGAGCCGTTACTCCGAAAGCAACAAGACTCGTGGAGTGAACGGGAACGTCTGTAGGGCTCATGACGTGTTGAGTCGGGCATCCGACTGTCTGCGCTCGTGTGACTCCTAGCTCAAGCGACACGCACACGCACACGCTGCTTGCGCGAGCAGGCTCCTCGAGACTTCCTACAGCGGGGCGTCTACTCCGTGGGCGATCCAACCATACGACATACGACACACAACACCAGAGGTAGGTATGCGCGGAAAGCATCGAAATCCCCTTCTCCATGCAGCGGCTTGGGCGCGTTCGTGGCGACTGCGTCAACGGCTAAAAGGACTGGTGAACTGGGAGCCGCTTGACGACCCTCAGCCTGGGTGCACGATCGTCATCGGGATGTGCTCTCGCTTGCCATCCCTGCTCGTGGCGAACCTGCGATGCCTCGCCGCTTCAAGATGGCCCGATCTGAAGGCGATCGTGGTGGCGGTCGACGCTCCTGACATTTCGGGCCGCGAGACCGTCGAAGTCGCAGCAAAGGCAATGTTCCCGGGCATTCCGGTCGAGTTTGCCTATTACTCCGAGGTGCAAGCCTCCGTCGCTAGACGGATCAATCTGCCTTGTCCATACGCGTGGCTGTCGTGGTGCGTTGGGATCAGCAGAGTGCGGACTCGACACGTTCTCATTCACGACTACGACGCCTTGATCCTCGGGCGTGGACTCGAACGACGCTATCGCACATTCTGCGAATCGAACGCAGTGGTTCAAGGGGTCACGTGGTACGCCACGAACGGTGTCGAAGAAGCCGATCACCTCGTCACCACTTTCGAGCAGCTTTGCGACGCCAGCTGGCTGCGCTCGCTCGCGCCGTTGGACCTTTTCAATGTCCTTCGCGTAAAGGATGGTCGCTCGATTCACTACGACATCACACTCGACGTGCAAGAGCGGCTGTTGAATCCGGATCAGAGACAAGTCGAGCCGATGACGGCAGATGAGCTGGTACATCCATCTCAAATGATCCACCAGTACACGATGTTTAAACGCCGTCCGGCCAAGCGGCTGCCTTGCTTCTCGGTTCCCCTGATTCCCTTCTTCTCCTTCCTTGGCGGCGACGATGGGGCGATTGCCCGTGCGACGCAGGCTCTAAGGAACAGCAACAGCCAACGCGTTGATCTGGTGGGTGATGGAACCCTCATGAACCTGGAGTTGCTCGATACGGTTCAGGTTGATTGGGCGCTGAAGCAGATCGTCCAAGCGGCAGTTCGCCTCGGCTTGCCGCCGAGCCACGCAATCTATGAATATGGCACTGCTCTCTACTCGTCGGCGCGCTCAACTCCGGAATGCGTTTGGAAGGGTGATTTCACACCAGCGCAGCGGCATTGGATTGATGCCGCATCAAGGCGAAGAATTGTTGGTATCCCGCGCCGACACGGGCGGGAACCGCAGGTCCTCTCTGGCCGCATTGAATCTTCGAGTTCATGGCCGACATACTCCGCAGCGCGCCGACCTCTGCGCGAACCATGGTTCCACGAACGCCGAGGTGAACGCCTTCGGGCGTCACGCCTCCTGCTCCGACGCGACCGCCGGCGGAGGGCGAGTGTGGGCACCGCGCCGAACGGCCAAGCCATGACCGTTGTATCTGCGTCTCAGGCAGTCTCTCGCGCTCCATATTGAAGCTCACCTGCCGCCCGCACTGAAGCCCACAGGGCGGCAACGATCGATGCGATCGAATGGGAAATCTCGATCCGCCACGCCGCGGCGGCACGCGATAGGCGACCTCAGATCCAGAGCCACGGGGCGACCCTTAGGGCGACGTTGCGGAGCAGGATCTTCTTATCCCACCACGCACCGCTGTACGAGATGCCGTCCGTCCCCTTGCGGGCGTCAATCAGCGGGACGTGCCGGAACCGGGGCACGATGGTGAGGCGTTCTTCGTGCTCGTCCAGGATCGTGCGGAAGAGCGTCTCCGGGGGGCGAAGTTCCCCGGGTCCCTCTCTGACACGGGGCGAGATTCCGCGCAGCATGGTTTCGTACCCCCGGCGGTTCCAGGCCAAAAGGTACATGTCACACCAGCGGTGGGGGAAGTCGCGCTTGTTGCAGTAGATATCAAAGGATCGCGGAGGGTCGGCGACGATGTACCTCATGTTTCGGACCAGATATCGGCCGGTGCACTTCCATATGACCGGGTTCCTTGCGTTCCGGAGAATCTGCGAATGGTCCATCGCGTGATCGATCAGTCTGAACTCGCCATAGGCCCTGCCGTAGAAGGAGGGGTGGTCGGTCCCTTGGAAGCTCATCATCTCGATGGCACTCCCCTGTCCCGAACCGTCTGCTACTCGGCGCAACGAGACGAGGCTGGCGTCGGAGTTCTCGCAAAACACGATCGAGTCGAAGCTCCGGCCGATCAGCGTGGCGTAGTAGGCCAGAGCCCGCTCGTAATCCCGCAGGCGGCTGTCGGGGTCCGTCACGACGAGGTTCGGCACGCCCGCGGGCGGGGTGATGGTGGCGGTCAGCAACAGGATTTGCTGCTGCCCATGAGGACGCGACTCTGACATTCTTCGGTGCGGCGGTGCGATACGCCGCCGAGACTTGGTGGAGAGGATTTGAGCTGAAAGGAACAAGTGGGCCTGTTCGGCGTGCGCTTGCACCAACTTGCACCTTAGTTTCAGATCGACTAGTCACCCACAAATCATCGCCGCGGTCAGGGTGATCTGCTCACGCCACGGCGGCATCCCGTAGATTCGAGTGCCTAGTTTGCTCACCGGGTCCGTTAGCGTGGGGACTCATGGCGCACCACGAACAACTTGCATTCGTCGAAGCAGTCTCGAAGATCTTCCCCGATTACTTCGACGGCAAGAGCGTGCTCGAGATCGGGAGTTGGGACGCGAACGGCAGCGTGAGGCGGTCTTCAGGGGCTGCAGCTATCTCGGAGTCGATATCGCATCGGGGGCCGGCGTCGATAGCGTCGTGGCGGGGCAGAGCCTCGATCGGCCGAGCAGCCACTTCGACAGGGCAATTTCGTGCGAATGCCTGGAGCACAACCCGTTTTGGCTCGAGTGTTTCGTCAACATGTTGCGCATGCTGAAGCCGGGTGGCTTGTGCATCGTGACCTGGGCGACTACCGGACGCCGCGAGCACGGGACGCTGCGGATGCTTCCGGTCGATTCGCTCACCGTCGGTTCGGATCTACCCGAGTACTATCGAAACCTGACCGCGGCGGATTTTCAGCGTCGCCTCGACTTGGATCTTCACTTCGTAATTCATGTCTTCGAGCGGAACTTCGTCGCGCAGGACCTGTACTTCGTGGGCGTCAAGCGCGGTACAGCCCTGACGGCCGCGGAGTTGTCGGAACGCATGGAAGGCCTGCGAGGTGCCGTGCGCGAGCAAGTGGCCGCGGCGAGCACGGTTCGCAAGGCCAAGGCGATGATCAAGCAAGTTGCTGCCCGCGCGCTCGGCCCAGCGAGGTATCGAGAGCTCGATTATTTCTATGTCAATGCGGCGAAGCCGCTGCGCTCTTGGTTTTCCGGATCCCGGCATGAGGGCGCCGCCCGTTAGCACCCTCAGCGCGTGAACATCCGGTGGTTACGACGATGCGCGTCGAACGTGAGAGATGTTGTAGTTCGACGTCCGCCCGATTCGAGCTCTACTAAAGGAATCGATAGAGCCGGTACCCACGGCTAACGAGCAGGGGCTCAGCGCCGGCCTCCCAGGGGGGCCGGCAGCTCGGAGTCAGGACCAGCCACGCTATGCCGCTTTCTTGCAGGACAGCGGCAGCACTTCTGAAATCCGGTTGGGCGAGGACGTTCTTGACGACAGCGAGTCGACGCCGCTCCTCCGCGTTTACGCCATGCGCATTTACCACGATTCTTGAGACGTAAACCGGCCGTTCCGAGAGAGTGCCTAGTTGGTTGTAATCATCGTTTTCGCAGAGTTGCACAACCTCGTCGTGCGAGGCAAGCTTTCGCAGGTGTGCTGAGATTTCGAATAGACCCGCCGGAATCTGGACGTTGGTGAACGCGTCGCTATAACGCCACCTGCCCTGCAGACCGTTGGCGGCTGCCACGAGGGGCCCGAGCAATAGCAACGGAATTGCGATGGCGATCCTCTTGCTCATCGCGCGTGGCAGGCGTTCACGCAGATAACGGGTGCCCAGAATCGCTGTACACGTCGCAACGACGTAATACGCCCAAACCATGGTCTTCCGGTTGATCTCAGCGACGTCGCCGAGCCCTTCGTTGTTCTTCAGCAGAAGTCGAATAGCCGCTACTGCACCAACGGACGTCACGCACAGGATGATCATGCTGCGCATCGATTCGTCCGCCCGGAACTTCCAGCAAAGGTAGAGAGAGGCCGGGAGCAACACGCCAAAGATCACGGAAAGGAGATAGACCACTGCTGCGGGGAACAGCAAGATCCGCAGCACGTTGGAGGCGGTCGCGATATGCAGATGCTCGAGGACCTTGTCAATATAGGTCACGACGCCGCCGAGGGAGAGACCCAGTGTCGGCGCATTGGGTACGCGATTGAGGAGATAGGCCAGAAAGAGGAACACCGCCACAAAGGAAGCGCCCGCGATCCACCGGGCGTGGCGATGGCGCCAAGGGGCGTACCAAAGGACGAAGAGGAAGAATAGCCAAGCGTAGGCGAGCAGTATTTGAAACTTGAACAGAACGCCAGCAGTCGTGAAGAGGGCAAGCGCGTAGAAGCTACGTGCAAGCGAGCGATCTTCGAACGAACGCAGTGCATGGGCGAGGGCCAGTCCCATGATGGAGGTCGCGTAGCTTCCACCAATGCCAACCTGCTGGAGGAACGAGTAGCTGTTGAGCAGATCCCTGTCGCGGATCCAGAACGGCGCGTCAGGCAGCAGCAGCAGGAGCGTCACCGCCGCCAGTCCCGCGCGCGGACCGCCAACCGCATTTGCCAATACCAGGACCGAGATCCCGGTCAAGAAGATTCCCAGAATAGGAAACAGCGTGGTCGCGAGCTGTATCGGCGGAACACCTCCGAGGTAGGAGACCAAAGACGGCAGCATGTAGCTGCCGTAGTGATACGGCGCAATGGATGCTCCGTACATGTTTCCGTTCAAGACTCGAAAATCGCCGCGAAATTGCGCGAAGTCGCCGATCTGCCGCGCATGCAACAACGCATCGACCCAAGGGGAAAGTACGATGCCGTCGCCAGCGGGCAGCAACCCTCGAAGGTTGTCTATCGACCAGGCTGCGGAAGAGAGCAGGACGAGCAGGAGGGTCCATGAGTGCAGCTTCGTTTGCTGGCTCATCGTGCTCGACCGAGTGAACGAACGGCGCCGAAGAGCAAGCAGGACCGCGCCGGCGCAGGCAGAGACCGCCCAGAACGTCGTGACTATTTGGATTCCCACGAGCACGCCGGAGAGTGCCGCGATACAGAAGAATAGAAATCCGTTCAACAGACATTCGCATCCGAAAGGCCAAGGCTCTTCGCTGAGTCGCATTGCCGGGAATAGACGCAGCATCGCGTAACCCCAAGCCGCCAGGATCAGTAGCACAGCGACGCAGATGAATCCGAGCCACAGCCAAGATGATTGATAGGCTGCAAGCAATTGGCTTGGCAGCAGCAGTTCGTGGGACGGTTCCATCGCGTTGACTCAAGTCGCTTGTCGGAATGATCGTCGAGGAGCGACCTTTCGTGCTAATTCGGGCCAATCCATCCCGGGGGACCGCTCGCTTCGGGCTCGAAAGCCGTCAGCGAATAGCCGCCCGGCCGAGACCGCCTCGCCGTTGACGACGCCGTGCGGGAACGGCCGCTCGCAGCGTCGCGCCGGCCTCAGGCCTCGGTTCCAGCGAGCTGGTCGTCGCCGGCGCCGGACACCAGCGAGGGACGGCCGACGATGAGCGGGTCGATGGCGGCCCCACCCGGATCGATTCAACCATGGTGGGCGCTCCATGGACGGCATCGCCTGGCAAGCAGAATTGGCCGTCCGGCTGCTCCCCTACAGCATCTGAGCTGGATGCCGAGCGCGACCGAGCTGTCGTGACTACAAGGTCAACCTGAATCCATCGACTACCGCGGCTGGTGTCGTCACCGAACCAAGCTGGCGGCACCCGTAGGTATCGCTGTCGGGCGTGAACTCAGGAGCGTCCGTCAGTCCGACGAGGCCGGTGCCGAACAGGCGCATTGCGTCGTCATCGAAACGCATCACGCCGACCGGCGCGACCAGCTCGCCACGCTCGACCCAGAAGCACGCATAGCGCGTCATGCCGGTCACGCGACAGGCTTGACGGTCGCTGTAGTTCAGGTACCAGAGATTACTGACGTAGAGCCCTGTGTCGAGCGTCGCGAGCAGTTCGCGATGCCGGACGTTCCCAGCGCCCAAACGCAACGCCTCGGGCGACTCTTCCGCACTGGCGCCGTTGGTGGCAACGCCATACTCCGCGGCAGAGCGGGGTGAGTTGAGCGTCCCGCCGCTGGCCGGCAGCGTGCCCGCGTCGACCAGGACCACGGTCTCCGGTCGCACAAAGCCCTCGGCGGTGAAGCCCGGCGAGGTGCCCTCGGCGATCGCGTCGTCGAGCTGAAAGCCTGGCGCAAATGCTGCCTCACCGCGCTCTAGCTGCATCAGGGAGCTGACGCCGGTGCGGCGCGCCTTGAGCGAAAACCCGCTCCAGCCGAGGGTACCGAGCAGCTCGACCATCGCGCTAGTCGAGAACGCAGCGCGATAGGCGCCCGGCTGCAGCGTACGCGCCTCGCGCGCCAGCAGCGGAACGCTGCGCGCGGCTTCATCGAGCTTGGCCGAGAACGCAGCGTCGTCCCAGCGGACGCCCGCATAGGCGCACTTCACCGCCTTGTCGGCGCGATGGTACAGGCACCAGTCGAAGTGAAAGCTCTCGACGCGGTGCCAGTGACGCGAGCCGAGGCTGTCGGCAAAGGCGCGTACGACGGGACCACCGGCGTAGAAGCCGACCAGATCCTGCTTCAGTTTGACGCCGGCCAGTTCGTGCACCAACGCGATCACGTGGCCGGCCTCGGGCAGCATGCCGCGATCCTCCCGCGTGCTGTGGCTGGCCGTTCGGGGACGTTGCAGCCACGGGTCGTCGGAGATCAGGTCGAGTTGGCCGACCAGCAGCGCGCGTTCGGCCTGCAAGCGTTGCGCGTCCAGCGCCGGCTCGCCGCCGAGAGTGAGCGTGCCCTCGGCGCGGCGCAGGCCACGCTCGACCGCGATCGTCACGTAGGCCTGTTGCACGCTGGTGGCCTGGCGCAGCGCGGCCTTGTTGAAGCGCAGAAAGTCGCTGGCTTCCGCACGCAGGTAGAGGCTGGTGCGGTCGAGGCCCGGGTCGTCGCGCAGCAGCGCATCGGCCAAAGCTTCGAAGCGCGCACGGTCGGTGTAGGAACGCAACTTGACGTTCAGTGCTGCGTCGATCATTGCGCGCCGCCGAAGACATAGACATTCGAAAACTTGCACGCCGGCGAAGCATGGCCGACGCGAATGCCCTGGGCAGGCTCGCCCTTGCCGCAAAACGGCGTGCCCATCACCGCAACCGTGCTGGCGTCTCCCACCATCGACAGCGAGCGCCAAAATGTGGCGCTGATCCCGCGGTAGTTGGGATTGCGCACCACTTCGGCGAGCTGGCCATTGCGCACCATGCGCGCGTACTCGCAGCCGAACTGGAACTTGTTGCGCGAATCATCGATGCTCCACGAGCAGTTGGTATGCATCACGATACCCTGCTCGATGCTGCCGATCATTTGCTCCAGCGTGCTGTTGCCGGGTTCCACGTTGAGGTTGCTCATGCGGTCGATCGGCGCCCGGTTCCAGCCCGCCGAGCGCGTCGTCGCGACGCCGCCGACGTCGAACCCCTGAGCGCGAGCCCGTGCCTGCGACAAGCTGCCGCCGAGCGGGCGCTTCAGGAGGCCGCGCTCGATCAACAACGCGCGCTCGGCTGGCATGCCGTCATCGTCGAACGCAAAGCCGGCTAGTTCGTTGGCGTGGTAGGGGTCGAAGCTGACGTTGAGCAGCTCGCTGCCGTATTGATAGTTGCCGAACATGTCAAGCGAGACGAAGCTCGTGCCGGCAAAGTTGCGCTCGTCGCCGAGAATGCGGTCGAGCTCGAGCGGGTGGCCGATGCTCTCGTGGATCTGCAGCATCATCTGGTCGGGCATCAGCAGCAACTCCGTCGAGCCGCTCGGGCACGCGGCTGCGCCCACCAGCTCCAACGCCTCCCGCGCCAGGCGCCGACCTTCGCTGCTGCGAAAGCCGATGCGCTCAAGCACCTCGATGCCTCCCTGCTGGCAGAAGCCGTTGTACTGCCCGGCACTCGACCGAGTCTGCGTCACGCCGTTTGCACTGGCGGTAACTTGCAGCGAGGGCGTCATGAACTCCCACTGCTGCTCGGTCCGGGCGCCGTCGCTCGTCAGGTAAAGCTGCTCAGTGCGCACACTGCGCAAGGTGGCGTGGCGGTCGACGATGCGGGCGTCGCTGCTGCCGGCCGCGGCGCAGACCTCCTGCAGCCAGCCCAGCTTCTCGGGCAACGTGGCGCTGGCAGCCGGCCGGTCGACGCGGCTGGCGTAGTAGCCCGAGGCGGCCGCACGCTCGAAACCTTGGTAGTCGAAGACGGCGCGGCCGGCGCTGGCGCGGGCCAGGCGATGCGCACGCTCGAAGGCGGCCCTCAGCCCCGCTTGAGACAGGTCGGACGTTGCGGCGTAGCCCAGTCCGCCATCGACCACGGTCACCATCGCGCCGTCGTCTTGGCTGCGCCTCGGCGCCTCGGTCAGGTCTTGGCGAACGCTGAGCTCTTCGGAGAATTCGCGCACCCCCCGAACCGCCCAATGGCAGGTACTCGCGGGCAGACCGCTGGCGGCATGGCGCGCGTGGTGTTCGAGGGCGTCGAGCATGATGGTGTTCGTCAACGAGCGCGCGGCCTCATGAGCCGCGCGCGACATTTTGCAGTCAAGCCGAGAAGAAGAGAATTCCGACGATGCAAGCCAGCCGACATCGTGAAGCCGGCCAGCATCAGGCCCAGCGACGCGACGGCGATGCCGAGCATGGCCTCGGAAGAAGCCCTGCTTACCATCGCGCCAGCATCTTGGAGCGACCATGCCGACCAAACACCCTTCGAGCCCGCGCGGCCGCGTGGCCGTCCTCACGCACACGTCGAATGTGCTGAAGGGGAACGCTCTCGGCGATCCGTTCGTTCGGCCGGTGCACGTGTGGCTGCCACCGCAGTACGACGCGAAGGGAGAGGCCGACCGCCGCTTCCCGGTCCTCTTCGACCTGGTCGGCTTTATGGGCAGCGGCGCCAGCCACATCAACTGGAAGGGCTTCGGCGAGAACGTGCCCGAGCGGGCGGCCCGCCTCGTCCATCAGAAGAAGATGGAGCCGGTGATCATCGTCTTCCCCGACTGCTTCACCGCGCTCGGCGGCAACCAGTACATCAACTCCTCCGCAGTGGGCCGCTACGCCGACTATCTGACTCGGGAACTCGTGCCGTTCGTCGACTCACATCTGCGCACGCTCGCATCGCGCGATCATCGCGGCTGCTTCGGCAAGAGCTCGGGCGGCTATGGCGCCATCGTTCACGGGATGCTGTATCCGAAGGTGTGGGGTGCCGTCGCCGATCACTCGGGCGATGCGTACTTCGACTTCGTCTACGGCGCCGACTGGCCGAACACGCTCGACGCGCTCGCCAAGTTCGCATCGCCCAAGCGCAAGGAAGGACCGATCGACGTCGCCGCGCTCTCGTCGGCATCGCCCGGTCTCGCCGAGGGACTGGACGACGGCCGCGTCGCCCGCTTCATCTCCGCCCTGCGCAAGAAGAAGAAGCTCGGCAAGGACG
>Ga0105248_10010869_pt1 | contig 10049 bp, 9 predicted proteins | sample KBSS34metaG_FD_81524 | JGI IMG/M metagenome (GOLD analysis project Ga0105248, IMG submission 81524) | Switchgrass rhizosphere microbial communities from Kellogg Biological Station, Michigan, USA - KBS S3-4 metaG | ecosystem: Host-associated > Plants > Roots > Rhizosphere > Soil | place... | reverse complement strand
GGCATCACAAACCCGCCGTTGTAATCGGTGTGTTCTCCGATCAGATTAATTCGCCCCGGTGCATAAAACAGCCGTGGATCCCTGGCGTAGCGCTTTCGAAAGGCTTCGATAATGGTGGGTACATTCACGCCACTCGCTGTCATAGGCCTTCTAGTTTTCCCACGCGGACGGCAAGATGACGGGACGTACCTTGGCGCGAAGTTCTCCCGCTTTGCTCTCCGGAAGGGAATCATTGATAAACATACCGGCCCCGGTCTCACTTCCAGCCAGGTATTTCAATTTTTCCGCAGACCGCATCGGTGGATAGAACTCGATATGAAAATGATAGTAGTCGTAGGATTCCCGATCCGTTGGTTTTTGGTGCATCACCATCATGTAAGGGAACGAGATTCCAAAGAGTCCGTCGTAGGCCTCCAGCAGCGCTTTCAGTGCCGCTGCAAGATGACGTTGTTCGGCGGCGTCGAGGTCCGCAATGGACTGGATATGACGGCGGGATGTGATATGCACTTCGTACGGCCAGCGGGCATAGAACGGCACGAAGACCACAAAGGATTTGTTCACGAACACAATGCGTCTTCCATCCTGCATCTCGTGCTGGAGAATGTCGCAAAAAAGACAGGATCCGGTTTTGTCCCGGTGGAATTTGGACTGCATCAATTCGGTCGATATCCTGGGAGGGCAGAACGGATATGCATAAATCTGACCGTGGGGATGATGCAACGTCACACCAATGGCTTCGCCTTTGTTTTCAAAAATGAAAACATACTTTACGAATTCCAGGTGGCTGAGCTGCGAGTATCGAGAAGTCCACACAAGAACCAACTTATAAATTTGTTCAACCGGCAATTGTGCCAAAGTTCGCTGGTGATCCGCGCTGTACAAAACGACTTCGCACACGCCCTGGGACGGCCGGACCGGATATAAAGACGATTCTTCAATACTGGGTGTTCCTGGATTCGGCTGGAGACTGGGAAACCGATTTGCGAGAACGGCCACGTCGTAGTCTCCCGGTATTTCACCGCCTTCTTCCGTACTGCGGCAAAATGGACACTGGCCAACAGAGGGCAGAAAAGTGCGATCCTGCCGGTGAACGGCGGTCACAACCCATTCCCCCAGGACGGGATTCCATCGTAATTCCGAAGAACGATCCTGACCGACGCGCGGAGAGTCTTCGATGGAAGGATTGGAACCCGTTACAAAAGACCAGTCCGGCTCCAGAAAATCGTAAGAAAGAAAGTATCGTCCATCCGGCAATCGTGTGGACCGGATGTTCATTGAGGAACCCCCTGGAGGGAGTCCTTCATGTTGCCGATCGCCGAACAGGGATTGGAAACAAGTTCGCTGAAGGCCTTTACCAGAGAAGTGGATTGCCATCGTGAGCCGTTGCCGGCATTCTCCTGAAGCTTGTACAGGCCGAGCTCGATTCGATATTTCTCTGCTGGTTCGGTGCCAAGCCTGTAGCGCCAGTCGATCATGGTATGCATTGGAAACCACGTATACCCGTATACCGGCACGCCTTTTTCCCGGAGTCCGCGAATGGCACCCACCGATTCGCGCAGCCAGGTCAGGCGAACTTCATCGCTTCCAAATGCGCTCGTTTCCGTGATCATGATGGGTACGTTGTAACGCCGGTAGTAGTCTTCGATCAGGGATGAAAAACTGGCCTGACCTTCCGACACTCGGGATGCAATCCGGCCATTGCGATTGACGTAGAGTTGCTTGACGGACCATTGGGGATAAAAGTTCATTCCAAGGACATCGATCTGCACGGGATTTCGCGCGATCTCGTCGAGTGTTTTGGGAGATACCCCATTGCGCAGCAACCAGGTATAGAGAGGATGACCCGGGACCAGCCTTCCAGTAAGGAGGTCATAGCAGATATATCCCCGGTGCTGATCCTCCATGGCGAGCGGTTCGAGATCCGCGTCCGCTGCACGGCTCAGTCCCGTGGCTTCGACAAACACCAGTTTCGCCGTCGGCGCCGCTTCTCGAAGTCTGGCCGCCGTCTGCAGCATGCCTTTTACAATTTGCAGGAGTACGCGAATGTAACCGGTTTCTCCTCGAAGATAGGGAGGCCAGATACCTCGCTTTCCACACATCAACGCGTTAACGACGGGTTCGTTCAACGGAGTGTAGAAACGAACAAGTTTCGAATAGCGATTCGCGAATTCCGCCGCATAGCGGGATACAGCATCGGCATAACCCGAATTGATGAATTCCCGCTTCAGCCAGAAGGGACAGCCATAATGGATGAGATCCACGATGGGCGTGATCCCGAGTTCCTCGACAATGTAAGGAATCACCTCATCGGTCCAGCTCCAATCAAAAACCCCGGGGTGAGGCTCCAGCCGATACCACGGAGCTCCCCAGCGAATCGCCTGTACTCCCAGTTCCTGGCATAGCCGCAGGTCGTCCTTCCAACAGCTGTAGTGCGACATCAGTTCAAATTCGTCCAGCGGTCGCTGACCTGGTCGTCCCTGCGGAATGAACGTGTTTTCCACGCCGGTCGCCCAGATGAACTGTTCAGGAAGTGGGCCGAAATTCATACTCACACAGATTCTCCTGGATGCCCTTCGAGGCCGACCACGCGAATCATATCGACCCTCGCGTCCCCCGTTGCATCAAAGCCGATTCGGGTCGCACATTTCGTGACGGACCCGCTGTAAATCATCTGTGATCGGCATTCCACAGAGAATATATTTTCCTCCACGCGAAAACGAAGCTGCTCGCAGCGGTTGGTACTCAAGCCGTGCAGAAGCTCCATCCTTTCGGAATCATCTTCAGAATCTATCCCGTGAACAGAAACGCCGTAGGCATTAACACCTTGGGCAATTTCAATTTGTGGTCCATCTTCGGTATCGGTCGCCAACGGCAAAAACCGATAGGTGGTCTTCGAGGAAAACTCTGGAAGCCAGACATTGACCACCAATTCGTATGAAGAAGAGGGTAACGGCTTATATAAAACACCGGCACGAGTGTTCGGCAATTTCCGAAGGTTCATCATGTCGATGGACCATCCCGAGAGTCCTCCCAGCCAACCTAGATCACCGAGCGAGACATCATCGTCGCAGAAGGTGTCTGTCCAACCGCAGGTATAGGACAGGCCTTCGAATTTGGCAGATGCCCCGTTTGTAAAAAGCGCCGCATGTACAGGAGCGCCTCGCAGCACACACTTCAACTCGCGCCCACCGTCAAGAACGGCTCGAAGCAGGCGGCCGCTGATTTCGACATGGATCAGATGATGGACGTCGGCCCGAAACTCCGGCGGCAGGGTTTGCCCGGTCTGCTTCAAATCTGGAAAAGTGTGGCCGGCATCCTGAACGATTTCGAAAAGACCCGCCGGGTGAACCTGAATCTGCAACCGGGAGGAAGTATCGTCGTAAATGCAGATACCGTAGGTTCCCGATCCTTGCTCAGCGCGAACCCATACTTCAAGAATGATGCCGGATCCGACAGAAGCAGGAATGCGTGCTTCAGACCACTCGCTCCGCGGTCCTGTATCTGCTTCTGCGATATGAGTCGGGATGAGAATCGAATCCCAACGTATCCGTGGTGGAGTTGGACGATGCTGTGGAGTTGTTGATGGACCGTATATCACCAATTGTTTTCCCACAAATTCCAGCCGATCGACGGCCATCAGACGAGCCACCTGTGATGCATCCCATCGATGATAGACACAATACAGCTGGGAATTATCGGGGCCTCGAACCACGGAATTATGGCCTGGACCAATGGCCAGATCAGGGACAGTTCGCATAACCGGAAATATCGAATCCCCGTCGCATACCTGCGTCCATCCTGACTGCGCTCGATATTGTCAGAGTAGGCATATCCAACTCCGTAGGTCCTATTCTTCCAGTTTCCGGCGCTGAACATTTCGTAGTAGATGCCTTTGTGCTTGAGTACGCATGGCCCTTCGATGGTGTACCAGCGCACGCCCCCCTTTTCCATGCGTTCAGGATCAAAGACGTGCCAGTCGAAAGAGCCACGTGTAACGGGTAGCGGCGAACCGGCAAGGGAATAGGGATCAACCAGGCGATCGCACACCGTTCCCGTTCCGATATGCGTATGGTCCAGGAAGTCGGTTGCATAAAACATCCATCGCCGCCCGTCTTCATCGTTGAAAACATGCGGATCGATCGCGAATCCCGGGGGGCTCAGTGAATGGCCGGAGTCCGTGAAAGGGCCCGAAGGCTGCCTGGACTCGGCCACGCGGAGCTGCATGCTCACACCGTCACCGGAGCTGTAATACAAATAGAATGTTCCATTCCAGAAGGACACTTCGGGAGCCCAGTATTCGACATGGTCGTTTGCGAGGGCATCCATTGCCGAGCCGTGTTCCGCCCAGCGGATTAGATCGGTGGAATGGAGAATCGGGAAGCATCGGCCGTCCATTGATCGTCCTGTGGAGTAACACCAATATCCGTCGTGATGTTTGAGTACGAAAGGATCCGGGCACGATCGGGGATAAACAGGATTCACGTAGACGCCATGTGTCCGCATCGGACTCACGCTGAAGCGGTGCAGCCTTCGCCTACGCGCACGTGATCAGCTCCTTTGCGAAATATTTCTGCAGGCGCGTCTGAACACTGCGAAGTGCCTGATGAGCCCCGTCGTGAGGAATCCGATCCAACGTGTCGGTGGCGTGGTCCAGATCCCACAAACCCATTCGCGTCCACCTGTCGTTATCGTGCCATTCCGGCATTTCCAGAATGGGATACCAGCAGACACCACGCATTGGAATATGATCGGACAACAGGGCTTCGATTTCCGATCCTAGTTGTATCAACCATCCCGTTCTAAATTCATCATGATGGCTGGTTTCGGTGATTAGAATCTCCGCATGATAACGGTTCCACACGATTCGAACGATATCGGCCAGGGATAGACGGCGTGGGTCCTCTTCATGCAGTGGTATGTGCCCGTGGATTGGATCGATCTCCCACTGGTTCGTCCAGTAGTAGTTGAGGCCGATAATGTCGAGATGCCGCGGGCTTCCTCCCAGTTCTGGAAGTGACCGGCCGGCAATCATGTCCCATGCTTCAAAAACGGATGTCGAATTGAAATCGTCCCAGCGGTCTATCGCGGCGGTGTCATCCCACGATCCGACAATACGGCAGTACGGGTCCACGTTCACAATCCTGGCGTCAGGGCAGGCCGCCCAGATTGCTTCTATCCCCTGAATCGCCGCTGACACCAGAGCGACTTTCAGATCACGGCCACTTGCAGTCAGGTGAGGCGCAAACAAACCTTGCTCTCCGGCGGCCCATGCAAAATAGGATGGTTCGTTGACCGGAGTAAAATAACAAATACCTTCAGTTTGACTGCAGACAAACCGCGCAATCCGATAACAGTATTCCGCGAAGCGTTTTCGAAATTCCGGTGTCAGTGGATCCAGATCCTGGGGGTAGCCGAAATGGAACAGGTCATGAATCAGGGTGATCCCATGCCGATTCGCGGCGTCCAGCGTGGGTTGCATCAAATGGGGACTGATGGATCCTCTGCGATCCAGCAGGGGCCATCGAACGCACTCCCGTGCGGCGGAAATTCCAAGTCCCTGTAGGCGCCCGTAGTCCTCGCTGATGTGGGTGTCGTGCCTGGTTCTTGAAATCGAGTCGATCCAGGATTTGGACGAGTTATATCCCGTCGTCCCTTCGAATCCTGCAATAAAGAAACTAGGAAACATTCGAGTCTCCCGGCACTGATTCAGAGATCGCATTTCTCTGGAGTACAGACTTCGAGGCCATCGAAATCGTAACGGTTCGATTTAATGGTGGTAAGCGAAGTTTGTTGAGTGTTTTCGAATACAACGACAGCGCCTGCGCAACGACCTGGTCCATGTTGTAGTACTTGTATGTCGCCAGGCGTCCCACGAAATGAACGCCTGGAGTTGCTGCGGCGGCTTCCTGGTATTTGCGATAGAGCTCGTTGTTTTCAGCGCGGGGAATCGGGTAGTACGGTGCACCTTCCGCGCGAGGATACTCATAGACGATGCTCGTTTTGGGATGTTCCTGTCCGGTTAAATATTTGAATTCGGTAACGCGAGTGTACAAGTGCTGGTTCGGATAGTTGACGACGGGAGCCGGCTGAAATCTTGCGACATTCAAGGTTTCATGCACGAATTCCAGGGATCGATAGGGCAGTTTCCCGAAACGAAAATCAAAGAATTCGTCCACCGGGCCTGTGTACACCACCTCCGCATCCGGGAACATTGACCGCACCTCGCGATAGTCGGCACGGAGCAGGAGTTGGATGTTTTTGTGGTCCAGCATGTTTTCAAACATGCGAGTGTATCCATGCAACGGCATGGCCTGGTAGGTGTCCGAAAAATAACGGTCGTCGCGATTCGTCCGTACGGGGACTCTTCCGGCAACACAGGCATCGAGCTCGGATGGGTCCAGGCCCCATTGCTTTCGTGTATAGCCCTGAAAGAATTTCTCGTAAAGCTCGCGGCCGACTCTGGAAAGAATGACGTCTTCCGAGGTCCGTATGCTGTCGCGCGTTTCCGCGACCTTCTTTAGAAAGTCTTCCATTTCGAATGACGAAAGGTTTATGCCGTAGAGTCTGTTCACGGTTTCCAGGTTGATGGGAATCGGAAGAAGCTGCCCGTCGACACTCGCGAGCACGCGATGCTCATAAGCTCGCCATAACGTGAACCGCGACAGATACTCAAATACTTCGCGGGAGTTGGTGTGAAAAATATGAGGCCCGTATTTGTGAACCAGGATCCCGGCATCGTTGAAATGGTCGAAGGCATTACCGCCAATATGGGGACGCTTGTCAATCAGGAGCACCCTTTTTCCCGAACCGGAAGCCAGGCGCTCGGCAATAACGCATCCTGCAAATCCCGCTCCTACGATTAAGTAATCAAACATTTGTTTCCTCTTCAAATCGAACGCTGTAGATGGTCATAACCTGTTCGTACAAGCAACTGAGCTACGAGATCGGCCGCGCCCACGCCCTCAGGGGTTTCAGGGCATCGCGTTTCGCAATCGCGATATCGAGCTGCGCCATCATCCCCATCCACGTGCGATCCCAGGACATATCCTTCAGGTAATCGTCGGCTCGCTGAAGAAACGTGCTTTTAAGAGCGGAGTCCTTACACTGATGCAAGGCTTTCAGGACTGCGTCAGCCCATTCCTGCGCGGTGTCCGCGATTTGGACCAGACCTCCTGCTCCATAGGGTCGAACGACATCTCGAATGGACGTTGAAACTACGGGTAGACCTGCCGCCAGATACTCCGGAGTTTTTGTCGGGCTTATGAATCGAGTTGCGTCATTTAATGCGAATGGAAGCAGTGCAACGTCCCACCCGGCAAAATACGCAGGCAGATCGGCATACGGCTTCTGGCCCAGATAGTGAAGATTGTCGTGGCGTGGAAGGATATCGGGATCGATCTTCACAGTGGGACCGATCATTACGAATTGCCATTCCGGGTGGGCTGCAGCGACGGCGCGCAGCAGATCCACGTTCAACCGTTCATCGATGACGCCGGCAAAACCGAGACGAGGCCGCGGGATGCCGCGTTGGTCGGAAGGATCCGAAGTGATCGTCCGGCTTTTCCTGAAATGGTCGACGTCGATGCTGCTCGGTACAGGATGAATATTCGAATGGAACTTCTTTTTCGCTTCATAGAGGCTGACGCCACCGGTAAAAACCACGTCTGCAGACTCGAAGAGTTCGGCTTCGAGGAATCGTAGTGAAGCGGAAGCGCCCGCAAAATTCGAGAGTTCGTCCATACAGTCGTAAACGATGGCGCGCGCCCGAAGATGGCGCGTGAACGTCCGCGCCATCGGCGTGTAGTACCAGAGCACCGGCTCGTGTATGCCGCATCTCTCGTACATTCCATCAACCAGTCCTCTTAAAATAGCGGGAACGTCGTTCTCATTTGTATCGTGGGGTAACTCGGGCACAACCACACAAACACCGCTTTCATCAAGGTGAGAGCGCAGACGAGGCCTGCCTTTATCGACCATGATTGGTTCTTCAATGAAGAAGACGCGGCGTTCCCGCGCACATCGACTCATCAGGTGTTGGGGCCTCTGATAAACAAAGTTCCACCGAAGGTGGGACAGGCAGATCAGGTCAGCGGAATTGTCAAACGTCTCTTCGAGTCCTTCGAAATCTTCAACCGTCAAGATGGAATCCACCGGGGCTTCCGCAGGCGAGGGGGCGAGCATCCTTGTTACATCAGCGGGACGTTTCACAATTCACCTCTGTATAAAATGTATAGCGTCGACGCGCTTGTGGCGCGTCGGGGTGGAGTCCCGGTTCGTGCTCTGGCCTTTACCGGGGCCCGAGGCTTCCTCCGGGTATCTACTTCTCGACTGGCCTCTGTTGAGTCACCAGCCATCGGTCTGCTCGACGCTCTGCTTCTTCTCTTGAAAACCCGTATTTCTCCTGCAGGCGTCCGATGAGCTTGTCGCGCGTGCCGGCGATATAGTCGAGATCCTCATCCGTGAGCTTCGCCCATTCCTGTTTTAGCGATCCGGTGAAAAGCTTCCATTGGCCCGAAATCTCATTCCAGTTCATGGGAAACCTCCTTTCATTGAAGGGTCAATATGCGAAAGAGCATTCCAGCTTCCGTTGTCATCGCCCTGAGAAAGAGGGATTGGTTTCGAATAATCGAATGGGAATGAACGTTCCACTATGTGCCCGGATAGATGGATCAAAGCTGCGAAACTCGCAAGATAGCCCAGTAACGATCGCAGACAACGGCCTGTCTATCCATTACGCGATATATTTGCCGCGACTGTTTCAGCTGCTTCGAAAAAATAGAAGCAGAGATCCACCTATTGGGGCACTCGGGATTCTCTGTGCGGATCTCTCATGCGTCGAAGGATTCCTGAAACTTCTAATAGGCAGACGAGTGCGACTCCGGATGCCCTCCAGGTGCAACCCGGGTGCCACAGCGGGCATGGCCGCGGAACAGTAAAAGTGATGGTTTGTATCGATGAAGAAACAGCTTCATTGCAGATGGACGATCTCCACATCACCCCAGTGTTGATGAAGATATTCGGCTACCAGACGCCGATGGCAGTGATGAGGCTTTTCTTCGCTGCACAAGAGGCAGCTTTCGGAAATGACCTCACGGGAAAGTGTTTGTTCAATGCGCCTTTCCTTTAAGACAGCCACGAAGCGCTCCTCATAGGTCGCCCAGTCTTCTCGCTTCTTCTTATACGCGTCCAGCATGACCGGCGTGGGAGCCAGTTCCGGCAAATGGAGGTATTCCATTGCGCAGATACTCTTTAAAAAATAGGCGAGGTCGTCCTTTTTAGCGAAGCCGGAAAGTTGTGAAATGTTATTCAGCCGGACATCCACGACACGCGCAGCGCCCGACATGCAAACCGCCTCAAAGAACCTTCGCGCTGTTTTTTTTGTGAATCCGATAGTGAAGATCTTCAAGGGTGCTCCACAAGTTCGCATCACGAGCTCGTCTGCCTGCGGGATCGAAGCAAATCTCCGGCTATTTGGGCTTGCCTGATTTCCTTTCGCCGATTTTGATAGGACCTCGCCCCTGGCGCATCGTATTCGGGCTCTTCTGAAGTGTCTGCCGGAGGACGTTGAGAAAAGTTTCCAGCACCGGCGACATTGCTTCGCCGATGTAGGCGATGCCCTGTTCGACGGTCACGGATGTTGCAATCGGTCGAAAAGCGATATCCGGCCAAAGCAATTGTGCATCAGGCGTCGTAAAGGCGACTCCAAGTCCGGCGCTGACCAGGGTGAGCCCACCGACCATGCTGTCCACTTCGTGAACAACTTTCAGCGTGAAGCCAGCTTCGCTGCACATGCCAGTAATGGTATCGTGCAATCCCGGCGTGACACGTCTCGGAAACAAAATGATGTGTTGATCGGCCAGTGAAGTCACTGGAACCTTCCGCAAACGTGCGAGCGGGTGACTCTTCGGCATGGCAATCCACAGCGGCTGTGCCCTGGTCTTTTCCAGGATGAGCCCCGTGTCATGGACGGGCAGACTCAGGAAACCAATATCAATGTGGCCCTCATGGAGCTCCTTCACCTGGGTTTCGGTGCTCATGTACTGTAATTC
>Ga0105248_10010868_pt1 | contig 10049 bp, 6 predicted proteins | sample KBSS34metaG_FD_81524 | JGI IMG/M metagenome (GOLD analysis project Ga0105248, IMG submission 81524) | Switchgrass rhizosphere microbial communities from Kellogg Biological Station, Michigan, USA - KBS S3-4 metaG | ecosystem: Host-associated > Plants > Roots > Rhizosphere > Soil | place... | reverse complement strand
TTCCTGACCGGCGATCATCAGCGGATAGCGCTTGCCAAACGTAGACTTGACCTGTTCGATCGCGCCATCCAGCTCGCGGTGCAGGTCAGCCATGCGATCGCCGCTCATCGTCGCGTAGGTGATTTTGGTCTGGGATTTTGCGTCAGTGGCCATGCGGCCCAGTGTATAACGGCCGGTTCACCTGAGAGAGCGCGAAGAAATCCGGGCAACCACCAAGATCACCGAGGCACCGGGAGAAGACGCACCTGGTCCGCCGCGGTCTAAGCGACAAGTTCAATGTCTCTCTCGGTGAGCGCGGTGGTCTCGGTGGTCCCGGTGGTGAAAACCCGACTACTCTCAGGCTCCTCAAGGCGGACCGTGATCAGCCGAGCATGCGCTCGAGCTCCTCGGGATGCGCGGCGCGCGCCATCGCGTCTTTCCGGTCGACGAGTCCCTGTTTGACGAGATCCGCCAGCGATTCCTCGATCGTGAAGGAGCCGTTCTTGCGCGTGATCGTGATCTCCTGATGGAGGTGGTGCACCGCGTTCTTGCGCACGTGCTGCCGCGCTCCGTACCCGACCATCAACAATTCAGCCGCGGGGACGACGCCCCCGCCGATCCTCGGCATCAGTGTCTGGACCAGGATGGCGGCCAAAGCCATCGACAGCTCCTGGCGCACCGTATTCTGCCGCTCGAGCGGAAACGAATCGGCGATGCGCGCCACCGTCGAGGCCGCGTCGGTCGTATGCAGGCTCGAGAACACCAGGTGCCCGGTCTCGCCGGCGGCGAGCGCCATCTGCATCGTCTCCGGGTCCCGCATCTCGCCGACCACGATGATGTCGGGCGCCTGGCGCAACGCGGCTCGCAGCGCGGTCGGAAAGTCCCGGGCATCGATGCCGATCTCGACGTGCTCGACGACGCTGCGGCGGTGCTGGTGCTCGTATTCGTTCGGATCTTCGATCGTAATGATGTGACGCGGCTCGCGGAGGTTGATCTCGTTGACCAGCGCCGCCAGGGTCGTCGTCTTGCCGGAGCCCGTCGGCCCGCCAAGCAGCACCAGGCCGTGCGGCACCCTGGTCAGCAGCTCGACACTCGCGGGGAGGCCGAGGCTGGCCAATCGAGGAACAATCGAAGGCAGCCGGCGGATTGCCGCCGCGGCGCGCCCCCGCTCCCGGTGCAGGTTGATGCGGAAGCGGCCGAGGTCCGGCGCGCGAAACGACGCGTCGGCGATGCCCGTCTCGCGATACGCCTTTCGCGCGTGCGGCGGCAGCGCGGGAACGATCGCGTCCGCGATTTCCTCGCCGCCGAGCGGTCCTTCCGGCAGCGGCGCGATGGCACCCGACACGCGCAGCAGCGGCGGCGCGCCGGCCACGAGCAGGAGATCGCTGGCGGACTGTTCGACCATGCGCACGAGCCAGTCGCGCAGCCTCGCGGTATGGCCGTCCGCCGCCGGCCGCGGCGCGCCGGCGTTGAGCTCGATGACGATCGCGTCGAGGTCGTCGGGATCAATCATCGAGCGATGTCTGGAACTTGCCGCCGAGGCCAGGTGTGAACGCGCCGCTGCGGGCTCGTCACCGTGCCGCCTGCGCCGCCTGCATCCGCGCCATGCGCTCCTGAAAGTCGCGCGTCAGATGCGGCACGATGCCGATCATGCGCTCGATCAGCATCAACTGGCCGCGATGGTGCATCTCGTGTTCCTTCGCGCCGAGCAGCACCTCGAAGCGGCTCTTCGTCGCCGGCTCGGCGCCCGGCATCATCGTGATTGTTCCCGCGAGGGCCGCGTCGTCCAGGCCCTCGAGGAGGGTCGCGAACGCCTCGCCGTCGGCTTGCAGCAGGTCGAGGATCTCGGCCTTGGTGCGCGGCTTCGCCTGCTCGGCGGTCATCGTCGCCATCAGTTCCTGAAAGTTGACGGTCTTCATGTCGACGATCTTGTTGCGCTCCGCGAACGTGGGGAAGAAGGTACTCAACGCGATGTGCACGAGCGTGTCGCGAATGCTGCGAACGTCGGGCGCCGCCTTGAAGTCGTACTGCTCTTCCGGGATCTCCGCCGCAATCTTGATGGTGTTGCGCCGGACGGTCCTGAACGCGGCCGCCAGCTCTTTCCCGCCGTAATAGGTCATCAGGATCTCTCCGATCAGTGAGCACCCGACGGACGGGTGCTGGTTGGCAAGGCGTTGTCGTTGGCGTCCTATTATTCATCCGTTCCGGGAGTTGTAAAGTTGAGGAGGTAATGGCCGTTCAGGCGGTCCTGCTTCGGCAGAAAATGCTGTGGTTTCCCGCGAAAGGATGGTGACATGGCTGGCGATGCACGACACGCAACCTACGACGACGTCAATTTGATGATCAAGCTGTACGAGCTGCGCCGGGAGGAGCGCATGCGCAAGGCCCGCACCTGGTTCGCGACCTCGTTCAAGCCGAAGACCGCCGAGGAGTTCCACGCCTTGTGTCCGCCAGGCAGCGACGAGAACGCCTCGTTCCGCATGATCGTGACCTACTGGGACATGGTCGCCTCGTTCTTGACGAGCGGGGTGCTGAATCACGACCTGTTCTATCAGAGCGGCGGCGAGATGCTGTTTGTGTGGGAGCGCCTGCGCGGCCTGGTGCCGGCGTTGCGCGAAGGGTTCGGCAACCCGGTGCAATACCGGAATCTCGAGCGGGCCGCCAACGGGTTCATCGAGTGGTGGAACGCACAGGCGCCCGGTGCCTACGACGCGTTCAGCAAGCGGATTCGGGGTTGACCGGGATCCGAGTCTCCGCGGCGAGGGCGCCGAGCGCGGCCGCTCGAGCGTCCCTCGGGATCAGCGGAAACGTTTCGAGCACGTGCTCGAACTCCGGAACGCTCAACTGGTAGGCGATCGCCGCCAGCGCTTGCAGGCGCGCGAACGCGCGGTCGTCGTGGCGGCGGCCGAGAACGCGTGCCAGCGCCGCGATTTCGCGAAATGCACGCGGACGAGCGTGGCGCGTTGGCACGGGCAGGCGTTCGACAACGGCCGTCGTCACGTGGGTGGTCACGCGCAGGCGCACGAAATAGTTCAGCACGAAGCTGTTGAAGAGGCCGCAGAGGTATTCCTGCTCCAGGATCGAGAGCGCGGTGCGCAGGCAGAACACGGTGTGCGTCGACACGCAGCCTTTGGGAAGAAGCGCCGCGATGAGCGTGAGCCGGTTGGTGGCGCTGGCCACGTCACGGTACGCGAGGCGCCGGCGGAGGAAGCGTGACGACAGAAGACGCCCGGCCGTGCCCGGCGCCAGGCTGAATCGGGCGGCTTGAAGATCGGCGCGGAACGGCTCGATCTGCTTGCCCTCGACGACCGGCAGTCCGCGGCCGGGCGGTCCGAAGTACTCGCGATCGTCGCTGGCGTTCAGCTCGCGGCCAAAGCGGGCGTTCCACCCATCCGCGCTCCCAAGCGGTGGGAACAACGTCGCCGCCCGCTCGAGAATCGTGACGTCGACCTGGCCGCGCAGGTCCGGAATCGCGAGGCCGTCGCCCGAGAGGTGGTGGAGCAACCCCGGCGTGACGCGGACGGTGAACCACGTCGATGTCGCGGGCGATTCGTCGCCGATCGACTCGAGCGCGGCCAGGCTCCGTTCGCCGAGCCGGCACGCGATCGTCCGGGTCGGCGCTCCCCGCGCCGCGGTCACGAGCAGGAAGCGCACGCTGCGATGAATGGGAAACACGCCTTGTTGGTTGTCGAAGCCGACGAGCGCATCAACGTCGCACTGCGCGAACAGGTGCCGCCGCAGCGCGGCGCTGCCGAGATCGGTGGCGAGGCCGGACGGCAGCACCATGCCGAGCCGGCCGCCTGGTTTTGTCAGCGCGATCGAGCGCTCCAGGAACAGCTGATAGCGATTGGCGTGGCCGTCCGACTGCGCGGCGTAAGCGCCCGAATCTCGCGTGAATCGTATCAGCGTGGAAGCGGCGTGCCGCGACTGCGCGCGGCTTTCCGACGAGCCGGCGTCCGCCCTCACCATGTCCCATGGCGGATTGCCGATCACGGCATCGAAGCCCGCGTCGGAGAGTCGTCGTCCTTCCCGATCGAAAAAAGCCTCGGGAAACTCCAGCTCCCAATGAAACAGGCGGTGTGACCGGGCGATGGCCGCGGTCATCTCGAGATACTGGTGGGAAACCCTCGCCGGGAGCGCGCCGGCGCCGGTCAGGATCGCGTCCGACAACGCCCCGAACGCCGACGCCGGCACGATGTCGTCGTCTTTGCCGAACCACGGCGCGCACCAGACATCCGCGACCCGCCGCCACTTCGACAGCGAGGTGTCGCGTCCATTGAGCGCGGCAAGCGCACGCTCTTTTGTCCGCACCTGTTCGATCGTGTCGCCAGGAAGATCAGCCAGGCTGAATCGAACCGGCAGCGCCGCGCTGAGCGCATTGGCGATGCCCGCTTCGTCGAACAGCGGCAACGCATTGTCGTCGTGCGTCAGGCGGCCTGACCGGCGAACCGGGGCGCATCGCACGTGCGAGAGCCACGCGCCGAGCAGGCTGTCGCCGGTCTGCAGATGGTGATCGAGAAACGTCAACGGCCGGTCCGCCGCGAGCGTCGCCAGCCACAGCGACAGTCGAGCCAGCTGCACCGCCATCGGATTGACATCGACGCCGTACAGACACCGTTCCGCGACGATGCGACGGGTCGAGACGCGATCTGCCGCGCCGAAGTCACCCGGGCCGCAGCCGCCCGTTCGCAGCAGCGCGCCCTCGTAGGCGTCGGCCAGATACCGACACGCCGCGACCAGGAACGCACCGCTGCCCATCGCCGGATCGAGGACCCGAAGCTGCAGGATCTTATCGGGCGCGGCGTCCCTCACGAGCGGCCCGAGCGTGCGTCGAACGAGATAGTCCGCGAGTGGTTGCGGTGTATAAAACGACCCGGTCGCCTTGCGGACGCCTGATCCCCGAACGAGTGAAACACGCGACACGCCTGAAGACGGCGCCTGGCGACGATGGGATGGCACGAATACGGAAGAGTCGCGCTCGATCCGCGGCTCGTAGTCCAGCAGCGTCTCGTACACCGCGCCAAGTTGCTCGACGCCGAGATCGCGGTAAGCGATCCGCTCGCGGCCGGCGCGATCGGGCGACGGCCGGGTCGAGAGCGCCAGCACTGCACGCCGCACCGCTTCGTCGTCCAGATCCTGGCGGTCGGCCAACGGCGTGCGTGATGGTGCGAACAACCGTCCGTTGAACGGCGTGACCCGGAGATCGCCGGCGCGGCACCCGGCATGCGCGAGGCGAGCGATCGCCCGCAACGTATCCCAGAGTCCGGCAGCCGCCTGCGGCTGCTCGGCCGCGGCACGGAGCGAGTCGATGCTGTAGCTGTCGCGGTACACCGGGTGCCAGAGCGGTACGAGACCGCGCGCCTCCGCAAACAGCAGGAACAGCAACCGGTAGACGACCGTCAGCGACTGTTCGAACGAATCGGCGAGAGCAGGCGGCCGGACCCGCTTCCTCGCCGGACCAAGGAGCGCGCCGAGCACGTGAGCCGACGCCGCCAGGACGCCGTCACGCAACGAACGTGAGACAGACAGCGCGTACTGCTCCGATCGTTCGACGATGGCGCGGATTCGGGTTCGATCGCCGTTGGCACCGGCGTGAAACGCGGTCGCGTGCAGGAGGGACCACAACGCCGCACACGTCCGCTCTTCGTCGAGTGCGAGATCGAGCTCGAATTCCGCGAAGCGGCGGGCGTAGGCTCTGCTGGCGTCGACGATGCGGAGATGAGTGCCGTTGAACAGGATCGACCAGGCGGCCAGGCGGCGAATCGATTCGATGACCGCGGTGCGCCACAGTGGATCGAGCCGCTCGCTCCACGCGGCCACGACCAGAACGATGGGCTCGCGATCGGCGTTGAGCGTCGCGATCACGCACCCGTGCGCGCGTTCGACGCGGGACGGGGCGTCGAAGCCGAGCGACTCCATGAGGGGTACGGCCGCGGCTTCGAACAGCGTGTGAACCGTCGAAGCCGGCCCCAGCCACTCGCAATCGCGCCGCCAGCGGACCAGCTGCTTGCGTGCGAGATCGATGTGCTCGCCGTCGGACACGACATCCGATACAACGTTTTCGAGAAAGTGTTCCGACACGAGATGCCCCGCGAATCCCGGCAGCATGTCAGGGCACCAGCACGAGCAGCAGCCGCGCCGGCCGCGTCGCCAGGATTCCGCTGCGTTCGAGAGCCTGGAGTCGAGCGGTCATCTCCTTCGTGGCGTCGCCGGCGGCGAGGCTTGCGGCCACGTGGGTCCGTTCGGCGCGCCGATCGAATAAACCCGGCTGGACCGCGGACGGTGCCGTGCCGGCGATGGACCGCGCAATCCGTCGTTCCCGAATGAGACGCACGGACAGGAGATCGTGCGTCAGCCCACCAGCCTGCGCCAGACGTTCGCGGCTTGCCCGCTCCGCGCACGACCGCAGGTCGGGCTCGAGGCTGGTCAACAACGCCTTCAGCTGAGCGAGATCGAGGCGGCGTCCGCAATCGGCGAGCGCGACCGAGACGGATACAAGGGTCCGGTCGAATAGCCGTCCGCTGCCATCGTCGTGGTCGATTCGCAGGATCGCGATGAGTCGACGTCCGAGCCTGGCGCGGGAGCTGCCGAGCCGAGCGCGTGTCACCCATGGTCCGGTGGAGTCGAGCGCCGCCAGCGCTCGACGGCCCGCGTCGCTGGAGACATCACGCGCCGAGACCAGGCGGGTGACCTCGGAAGACGCCTCGCCGCGAAGATCGACCGTCAGTCGATCGGCGCCTGAGCCTCGGGATTTCTCGTCGACGCTCGTGGCCTGTCTCGAACGAGGCCGCATCGGATCCTGATCGTTCCGGTCGATCACGAACCTGGCGATGGCGCGCTCCTCGTCTTCAATCGGGTTGGCGGCGGCGATGTCCTCCTGCGCGCGCGCGATTCGCGCTCTGAGCCGATCGAGCACTCGCGACTCGCCGGTGTCTCGCGCGATGAGATGGATGGCATGAACCGTGTGGACCTGGCCGATGCGATCGACGCGGCCGATGCGTTGCTCGAGCCGTACCGGATTCCAGGGCAGCTCCAGATTCACGACCAGCCTGCAGCGGTGATGCAGGTTCAGCCCTTCACCGGCGGCGTCGGTTGCCAGGAGAATGCGGCAGGCGCCGTTCGAGAAATCGTCGAGCGCGGTGCGCCGTTCGTCGCGCGTCAGGCCGCCGTGAATCATCAGTACCGGCCGACGGAGCGCCGACCGCAGATGGAGCAGGGTGTCGCGGAACTCGGTGAAGACGACGACCGGTTCTGTCACCCGCCTGAGCAGTCGCCGGAGCGCCAACACCTTGGTTTCGCCGTCCGCGGCGCGTTGCGCGGCGCGCAGAAGCGCATCGAGCAATCGTCGTTCGCGCCCCGGATCGGCGAGTCCCAGGGCCGCGAGACAGTCCGGCGGGTCGTCCGCGTCGTCGAATTCGCCGGCATGAGGGGCAAGCGGGAGCGCCAGTTGTCGAAAACCGCCGACCATTTCCGGACCGAGCGTATCGAGCCGTCGATGCACCGTCAGCTCGAGCGAGCGGGCGCTCGAGAAGGCACGCTTGTGCAGGACTGAAAGCGCCAGGCACGCATCGCTCGACTCGTGCTCGGCCCGGACGGCGCGCGTGAAGTCCGCGAGGAGCGCATGCATGTGCGATTCAGCGGCGCTGGTCCGCACCGCAAGGCGGTGCACGCGACGGCCCGCGCCCAGGCTGACCTCGGATTTCGTGCGCCGGAACACCAGCAGCGGATCGCCGAGCGCGCCGATGCCGCACAGGGACGCGAACGCCCGAGGATCGCCGCTGTGAGGCGTTGCCGTAAGCAGCACGACGTAGGCCGCGCGCGCCGCCAGCGCCGATACGGCCGCAAGCCGATCGCTGTCACACCCCGCGCCGTGCGCCTCGTCGACGACCACGACGTCCCACCAGCATGCGCGTGCCGCCTGCTGAATGTCCGGCCGCTTCACGAAGTCGATCGAGGTGACGGCAATCGGCGTCGTGATCCAGGGATTCAGCCCGACCGGGATGGTCAGGGATCGACGGCGAAGTTCGCGCGAATCGACGACCACCGCGACGATGCCGAAGCGGTCCGCCAACTCGCGACACCACTGATCGCGAAGCCCGGGCGGCGTGACGACGAGGACGCGGTCGGCCTGTCCGCGCGCCTGTAGTTCGGCGACGATCAATCCCGCCTGTATCGTCTTGCCCAGCCCGACATCGTCTGCCAGGAGCAGTCGAGAACCGCGACCGCGCACGACCGCAAGGGCCGGTTCGAGTTGATGGGGAAGGAGGTCGATTCGCGCCAGTCTTGCCGCGCGCAGGCCGCCGGGCGGCGGGCCATCGGCGAGCAGGCCGCGGCACGCGTGCCGCCAGCGACGCGGACCGACGAAGCGAGCGGTTCGAGCGCGGTGAAGAGGTGAAATGGTTTCGAACGGTGCGAGGAATTGCCGCTCGATCCCGGCGTTGGCCGGGCCGGCGCCGGCCACCTTGAGCAGGTGACAGCGCTCGTAGGCACAGACGTCGATGACGCGCCAGCGGTGACGGCGGATTTCGAGGAGATCGCCCGTGTGGACAGTTTGCGGAATTTGCATAGGGCGCCAGTTGTCCGGTGCTCAAGAAATGCCACGCGCGGGTGTGAGGGCCGCGAAACCGGAGGCATTCCGCACACGCGCGATTGACGTGCAGAGCAACAGGCAACGGCGATGCCATCGAGCGACAGAAGGCTGCGGGGCAGGTACTCGCACTACACCAAGCGAAAAACGGTCCCCAGCGATCGCGCCAGACTTGTCAACGGGTGGGTCGTCCAATCATCGCGCGGCTCCGCGGCGGCGCGGGCGAAAATCCACAAGCCAACGCGAACGTGATCGACGCCGAGCAGATCCGCGAAACGGCGGATTGTTCCCCCGGGGTCGGATCGCAGCCTGGCGTGGCAGTTCAGCAAGTGCTGGGTCGCGTCGTAGGCGCGATCGCCGACGAATGGCTTCGGATCGATCATGAGCCACGGCTCCCGCCGGGCACTCAGGACATTGCCGGCGTGCAGGTCCGTCGCCAGCAGCACGTCCGTGGCCGCCGGCCGTGGCAGTTCGTGGAACAGGCGCAGACCTTCCCGGACGATGCCCGCATCGGGCCAGTCTCGAACTTGCGCCAACGTCTCGTCGCTCCATTGAGCCGTCATCGCCGCCAGGGGACGGAAGCGATGGGGGCCCAGCGGCGCGCGCCACAGGCGACGCAGGAGTGGCGCGATGACGAGATCCTGGGTCGGTTCCGGCAGCGTGCGGAGCGCCGTCCCCGGTTCGCAGCGTTCAAGGAGCATCGCCCCGAGCTCGTCGCTCGCTTCGAGGAGGCGCACGGTTCCGTTACCATTCCAGCAGCGCAGGCCGTCGATCTCGTGTTCGCCCTCCATGTGGGGAATGGCGACCTTGACCACGGCGGATGCTCCTGTCGCGAGCACCGCCGGTGCGACCCACGCGCCGCTCACATCGTCGCAGTCGAACGGCGTTTCGAAGGTGAGCGACCATCGTTGTTCGAGGTCGCGCAGCGTATCGGGCAGGCGTTCCAGCCAGGCCGCGCGCTCGGGCCTGTCGCGGCAGGCGGCGATGAGCCGATGTGGGATGACGAATGGCATGCGTGCATTTTCCCCGTTTCGGCCTGGTGGCCCTCTATATCGGCCGCGCGGAGAGTTGAGCATGATGACCGGCCCGGGAGCCTGTGAAAAAATACGACGTTTAACGCGGAGCACGCGGAGCACGCAGAGAATTCTTGGGGTTCGGTTTGCAGCGATTCGAGGAGCAGGTTGTGACGCACTCTCCACAGACACGATTCCTGCACGTGGCGAACGGCACGTGCACCACGCGGCTGATTGAAGCCGCGGGTATTCCAGGCACGTTATCACTCTGGGCGGATCCCCTTCATGACGGCCCCGTGCCCGGCGGTCTGACTGACGCGGAACTGCTCGACCTGCGCATGCGGCATCTCGCCGGACCGGTCAATCAGGCGGTTGTCGATGCCGTGAACGACCTGAGGCAATGGCGGGCCGCGATCGAACGTCACGAGACCTACGACGAGCTGATCATGTGGTTCGAGCACGACCTCTTC
>Ga0105248_10010866_pt1 | contig 10050 bp, 15 predicted proteins | sample KBSS34metaG_FD_81524 | JGI IMG/M metagenome (GOLD analysis project Ga0105248, IMG submission 81524) | Switchgrass rhizosphere microbial communities from Kellogg Biological Station, Michigan, USA - KBS S3-4 metaG | ecosystem: Host-associated > Plants > Roots > Rhizosphere > Soil | place... | reverse complement strand
CATTGGGTCGTACAGGTAAGCCAATCCGTTTGCAGGTTGAATTCCGAGTTGGTATGGATTTGGGTCCGGCAGAAGGTTTGTAGATCATGGACGCAGCGGTCCGATCCCTGACAGGCCGACCGATAGGAGGACAGCACAGTGGGGGAGGTGCACAGGGCCGGATCGAACCGGAGCGTCAGGGTCGGGGGCGCAGGTGGTGCGGACATTTTGTTTCCAGGGGGGTTATTTTGTTGGTGTGTGTTGCGTTGGTAGGTCCCAGAGCGGGGAACACAGGTACCAAAACAAATGTCCGACCTGGATCCTCCCAAACCGAACAACCGCCGGTATCCTCCTCCGACGGCTTCCGACCGCCGGGCCACGACTTCCGCCATCGAGACCATGAGTGTGGCCGAAGTTCGGAAGTGCTTGAGCGAATGCCGGAAAAAACACCAACACCAAACGGCGGACGAACCCCTGTACATCACGGACACGTTGAGCAACGGCCTACCCGTGCAGGAATTTGCACTCAAGTTTCAACAGGGCCATCACCAGAAGCGCCACAACAAAAGCCGCAAACACCCCACCGACGAATTGGAAAACTCGTCGTCCGAAGACGATTCGGACTACTACCATGCCTACAACAGTAGCGATTCCGAAGACGACCATGACGACGAAAAGGCGCCTTCCCCGCCCGCAGCATCGTTGTCGCACGTGTTGTCGGCCGCGTTGAGCAAAAAGCGGGGGCGGCCCAGCAAAGTTCGGGTTTCAACCCCTTCGCGCACGGAGCAACGGTCGCGCTCGCTTTTGGACTTTGTCAAACCGTCATCCACCACCAAACGCCACAAAAAATAAAAAAACACGCAGCCGATGCGAATCCGTGTTCGCCCCCCAAGTTTGAGTTCCGTGTTCCGCTCTACAAGAAGCACAATCTTCGCTGGGGGTTTCATTTGTACTTTTTGCCATAGTGGGACAGTTGCCGCAGAAACCCCGGGTTGACGTGGATGCAAGGGCGCTTGTCACGGATCCAGTACAGAGCCTTGACGTCGTCCCACCGGCACAGATTCATCAAAAACGCACACACCAAACTCACGGAGCGGGACATGCCCGCATGGCAATGCACCAGAACCTTTCGGCCCATCAACCGGTGGGCCATAATGAAATCGCTGGCGCCGTCAAACCAACGGCCAATGTCCACTTCGGGACTGTCGTCGATGGGAATGTGCAACAAGGCAAAGCCCTGCTGTTTGTAAACCTCCAACCCGTGCGGCAGTTGTGGCACCACGCACACAATGACCGAAATGCCTATTTGTTTCAGGTGGGCCAAATCGCTGCCAGCCTTGATGTTGCCCACGGCCACGTCGGTGATCACCCAATTGTAATCGTGGTCGCATAACATTACTTTTTTTTCTTTTTAGCCAGGCAAATATCGGGGGAGGGTGGACGAACGGACGATGATCCCTACTAAAAAAGGGGGGGAGGATGGACGACGCGTCCATCCGTTGCACTCACGATGTCGTGGGACTAAAAACAAACCCATGGCGGCAGCCCTCACGTATGCCTTGTATGGGGCAGGCTTGGGCGGTATGGTCGGCTTGATGAAGATGGCCAAAGACAAGTTTCTGCCCCCCTCTGCGCCCACCAGAACCGACTCTGAATTCCAACAGCATCCCCATATCGCGTTGGACCCTGTGGTCGTTGAGGCCCTCCAGCGGTTTCGCGCGTACCAGCGCCTGTGCCCTCGGGAATACGATGCGCTGGTGGACAACCTCAATTTGTTGATTGGCCTGCAAGTCACCATCAACGGTGGACACATCGAATCCTACTACGCCTACCGCGCGACCACGTATGCCACCAACATCAAAATGGCCTTGACGCGAGCCAAGAGCCGCGTGCGCAACGTATCCGTGCCGCATTGGGATGTGGACGAAGCCTCTGTGTTACAAATCGCTGACGACTATTTGTACAACATCACGCAAGACGTCAACCAACACATGATGTCCAGCCGGAGCGTGCCCTGAAGGTAGTGTTTCCATCTCCGGTCATGGAACTGCTACGGTCCCCAAGTTGAAATTGGTTCCATGCTATCCATCTTCGTTCATGGAACTGCTACGGTCCCAAGTTGAAATTGGTTTATCTTCGTTCATAAAACTGCTACGAACAAAAGTTGAAGTTGCCTATCCATCCCGATGGCGCAAGATGAAATCATGCCCTGCTACGTTGTCGAACGACGTACGCAAATCCAATACAAAAAGCCAAATGGATCTCCTGGTGATCACGTTGTTGTGTTTTTCGCTTCACTTGGGGTTGTGGTCGGAAGTCTTTCTGAACGTGTATGAGGATCCCAGCGGTAGGCGTTACCGGTGGTTGCAAACCTGGTATCGGCTGGGGTGTATCGGGTGTGGTTGGGTTTACTGGTACACGGAAAACAAGGAGTACGTTTGGGCGTTGGGTTTATGGTCCGGATCCTATTGGCTTATGGACACCATCACCCAACCGAACACCATCAGCCAACCGAACACCATCACCCAACCAGGCACACCCTGGCTGAACTACGCCGCCCTGGGGGTGCACGTGCTCTTTGTTCCGCTGTACAGTATGGCTACGCACCTGTACGGTCGGTTGGCCTGGGAAGGCTGGATGGCCTATGGTATGGCGACGCTCTTTCGGTCGTGGCGGGAAAAGGAGTTGTTGGTAACCATCGAACCGTGGTATTCGGCTACGGTGGTGCTCCTTTGGGTGATCTCGGTCCTGTGGTGGCTCCCGGCGATGGCCTTTCCGTACCTGTGGGTTACATTGATTCTGCTGGGCGTGATGGCCGTATACGACGCGTGGAAGAAAAATCTGCCGGTGGAAACAAAGCCATGTCGCATTGCAGTGTGAATTTGACGGTCAATCCCAGTTACATCACCAACGAAGTTACCTACGAATCGTGTCCGTATGTGTCTGCAACCAGTGGCTCGACCCTGGCCTGGACCAAAAACGTACCTCGGTACCATGGCGACAGTGTGTTGGGGCTGTACGGTGGTCCCTACGACCGCTTTTTGCAGGCTACGCCAACGTGCTTCCAGTGCAGTACCTGCGAAAGCAACACGACCACGCCGTTGTTCTATCGGTCGGCCCGGTCCTATGCCTACCCCACCTATGGCGTCACCTACCGCGGTACGGACCAGTATTACCGGGTGCCGTATTGAAAAAATTGCATCTTTTTTTGATGGTTCTGAAATAAACGTTCGATGTCGTCGGCAAAACGTGTTAGCCCTCGAGTTTCCCCCCGGATTTCGGGCAAACGAGTGCAGTTATCCACCACCGTTCCTAACTATGTCATCGACACGGGCAAGCGCCTGGGCGGTTACCTGTGGGACACCTCCTGTCCGTTTGGGTCGCTGTACGTGTGGATGATGGTGCTTTCCGGCCTGTACTATTTGACGTCGCTGCCGGACAACTACGTGTATTTGGACAAGGACGGCCAAACCATCCGGGTGGAAAAGGTCACACGCACCTTGCGGTGGTGGCTCGTGTCCTCGGCGGTAATCATGACTGGCGTCGGTTACTTTTTGATCCGCCGTGGTTGCACCAACGCGGGTTCGCTGTGGGCCGGACTGTGGTTCATCGCAGCCCTGTTCCTGGCCAAGGTGGTCAGCGCCTTCATCATGGCCAGCGTGGAAACCGTCGTAGCCTGCAAAGTGCCCAAGTAAACGTAAGTTGCCTCGGAAACATCGCACGGGTGGGGATGGGATTCCTCTCGCCTAGTAGCCAATACAAAATGGTGCAGACTTTTTCCGGTGTCGCATCGCCAGCATAGTTGTATGGTCTGCTGCTCTCGCGAACTGCGTCAGGAGTGGTGGTTGTTGCGTTATGACGTGTGTGCGCTGCTTTGTTATGTGACGGCGGTGGCATGTTTCATTGCGGGTGGGGTCAAATACCACTATGGCCAGGAGCATGCCGTGACCAACGACGAGTGGGAGGGTGCCCTTCGGGAGGCCCAGGCCGATTGCGGCCGCCAGTTCTGCATGCAAGGAGGCAATTGCACCCTCTTCAACTTGAACTTGGGGGTGCATTTTGCCGACGCGGACTTTGTGGCGTTGGCCTGTAACCGCGCATGTGGTAATCATTGTTCTGAACTGTCCCTCTTCTTTCTGTGTTATCGGCAATGCCAAGAAACCTGGGCGTACGTGAAAACCCTCTCCGACCATAGGGCGGCCGACGGTCCGAGGTCCACGATGACTGGTGTGGTCCTCATGTTGGTGGCTACGTCTTTCATCCTCGTGACCCTTTTGGCCCTGTGCGCCAGGCATGGCGAAAGGAACAAACTCCTTCCGGTTGCACCCGCGCCCAGTCGCTTCAACACACAACATGTTTGATAAACACTGTAGCCCAAAATAAACAAACCAACCCATCTCCCACCTCATAACGTCAAGGGGACGGCCGCGAGGGCTGACTAATCATTATGACCCAATACTCGTCCGTGGGCAACCAATGTTGGCGACGTCGTGGCGAATGGGTTCCCCATGTGTGTATTTTGGTGGCCATCCTCTGTTTTGTTCTGGGTGGTCTGGCGATTAAACATGGTGAAAACCATGCCATTACCCCGGCGGAATGGGCAACGATTCAGCAAGATGCCCAGACCGCTTGTACCACGCAAGTCTGCATTCTCAATTGCACCACCTTCAACATCGACATGACCCATCACTTGTTCGACGAGGGGTTCCTGGCTTACCAGTGCACCAGCGGGTGCTCCCAAGCCGCCCAGTGTTCCAACGTAGACATCTTTCATTGTCAACAGCAGTGCCAAGACACCTGGGGTTACGTGAAAAATGCAGACGGTCACAGGTCGCCCGACGGCGGTGCCACGGCCATAAAGGTGGGCATTGGGTTGGTGGCTCTGGGTGCCCTCTCCCTGGTTGTTTCAATCATCGTGAAAGAACAACACAATCAGTTCCTCAATGCACGGAACGACCGAGTCAAGCAACAACTTTACAGACCCGCACGTGACTCCGCGACACGTGTGGAAACTGTTTCCTAAAACTGCTACATTTGCTGACCATTGAACACTGCTACATCCGGTAAATCTCTTGGTCTGGGGGGAAGGACGGCATTGTTTTAATGGTGATTGACGCCGCAGACGAATCGGTCAGGCTTTCGATAATAACCAACGACACGCCTTCTGCCGAGGATTCAACTGTGCCTTCCGGCGATGATTCCACTGTGCCTTTGGTGCCACCATCCGCCTCGCGGCGAGCGCAACTGTGGCACGATTGTTATGAAGGGGGTGCGATTTACTGCGTCTTAACCGCCATCGCCTGCATCATTGCCGGGTGGGTGGAATATAAATACGGGCGAAGCCACCTGTTCACCCCTGCCGCCGTGGAACAACTCCGGCAAGACGCCCAAACGGCCTGTACGAGGCAACCGTGCATCGGGAATTGCACGGCCTTGAACGCCAACCTGGTAACTCACCTGCACGACGACGGGTTCATCCTTTACCAGTGTTACCGGGGCTGTACTGGTTCAACGACCTGCCCCGATGTTCTGGCCTTCCAATGTTACCAAGAGTGCCAAGCCACCTGGAACTACGTCAAGGACGCCGACGACCATACGGCGACCGATGGCGAAAGGGCCACCGTGATTGGAGTGGTGTTGCTGGTCGTGGGTGGGGGGGCGATTTTCTTGGCCTGTGTCCTGTGCCACAAGTGCGAACACCAAGGTCTTCAAGAACATCGCCAACGCTCGGCGCAACGGGAACGCCAAGTCCAGCAGCGACGGGACAACCAACGCATCATGGAAGCCGGATCTGCGACGTAACCGGATCTGTGATGTAGCCAACTACGACGGGATAACCAGCGCATCATAGACGCCGGGATTGCGACGTAACCGGATCTGCGACGTAACCAAGGCCGTAGCCGATGATAACAATCCAGTAAAAAAACACCAGTTGCTTTCATTGTGATAAAACAGGGACAGAATGCACCCCGGACTGGTCCACTCTTCCGAACACGGACCACTTCTTCGGATCGTCGCGTGGTCGTGCCGAAATTACTGTTGGTCATGGCTGTTTTTGTGCCTAGCCATCGTAACCTTCGTGGGAGGTGGCGTGTTCTATCAATATGGCCGAACCCATCGTTGGCCCGAACTGATAGAACTGCGTCAAGAGGCAAAAGATCTGTGCGCCACATTCGGTTGTCTAACCGCGGGTAATTGCACTGCCTTCAATGCCGCCATAATCATGTTCCTCCGGGACGAAGACTTTGTGGCCTTGGCCTGCAGCCAAGGCTGTACCGCAGGGATGAATTGCTCCGAAGTGGATCGAGACAGTTGCTGTCAACGGTGTCGAGATGTTTGGAACGTTGTTTCACAAAGCGAACAAAAGGTGGCCAACGATGGTGCACGTGCTCTGGACACTGGCATTTGGCTGTTCGTATTGGCCTCGGTCATGTTGTTGATGGCAGCAGTGACCTATCTCCAGGATCGGCCATCTGTTGTCGGTCCGTCCAACGAAACAGTGTAGCCAGTGATCATGGCGTAGTTTATGGATGTCCGCCTTCAAACCTCCATCAGGATGCACCCTGACCGTCCTCCCGATCGTGAGCCTCTTTTGTGTCGTCCCACCGCCGCGGCGCAGCGGAGGCTGTACTACATTCCGGCGTTGTTTTTATGTTTATCCATTGCATGCTTCGTGGGGGGCGGCGTGTACTTTCAGTACGGCCAAGAACACCCTTTGACCGAGGCCCAATGGGCCAAACAAAGCCAAGAGGCCCAAACCCTGTGTGCCCAGTTGTCGTGTCTGACCGCGAACAATTGTACCGATTTCAATGCCGCCATGGTCACGTACCTCCAGGACGACGACTTTGTCACGTTCGCCTGCAGCCGAGGGTGCATCGCCGCCAGGACCAATTGCTCCGAGGTGGATCGGATCCGTTGCTGGCAACAATGTCGAGATGTTTGGAACGCTGTGAAACAGAGCGAATCAAAGGTGGCCGACGACGGCGCCACCGCCCGAAGACAGGGTCTTTGGATGTTGGGCTCGGGTGCCTTTCTGTTGGGCTTTGGCGTGTTGAATGTGGTTTACGACCGAACGTGTTCGAAACCCTTGACCGCCCCACGTTGAGAACCGCCGAATAAAAACTATTTCGAGGTCTGGAAAAAAGGGGGACGATGTCCGAAGCCAGTTTATCCCGCCGGCCTTGTTTGTTCTTCCAAAAGGGCACGTGCGTGTTTGGAGACAAGTGCAACTTGGCCCATGCCGAGGTGCACCCCCGCCGGATCCCGGTGTGCAAGTACTTTGTCCGCGGCGACTGCCAGTTTGGCGACCAATGTCTATACCGTCACACGTATCGGGAGTCCTACGACCGTCGTTCGCGGCACAACAATTATCTGCCAGAGCAACGCACCCAACATGTGTTTCCCGTCCCAGAACACACGGACACCCCTCAGGAAACCGTGGTCGTTCCCGTAGCCGCTCCGGTATCGCCTCCAGAGCCACGCGTGGCGCACCCGCAAGAAACCACAGCATTGTTTGAAGCGGGCGTTGATCAGGGAAACGCAATGGTTCCCGAAGCCGACCAGAAGAACGCAGTCCCCACAGGCGTCACCACACGTATACCAACTACACCAATGGTTGTGGCGCCCGGCGTCACAACACGTATCCGAACTACACCAATGGTCGGGGCGCCTCCGCCGGATAACTAACCCGGCGGTCGTTTCATTTGGGCTTCGTACTGCTGCGGCGTCAGATTGGTCTTGAAGGCCGTGATCAAATAGTCTTGGATCATGGACTGGGCCTGCACATCGTCAATGTGCCCCAGTTCTTGCTGCTCCTTCAAATAAAGCATGTACTTGATGTGGTTGATGCTGTCGGGTGTTGCGTCACGCGTGGTCAGGGTTTCGAAGATGCGGGTGTTGTTTTCGGCAAAGAGATTGAGGGGGGCGTGGGTTTGGCGCAGTTCTTCCCGGATTTTCCTATCGGACCAGTCGGCGTGCTGCGACCGCAACGCCAAATAGAGGTGGCGAATGCGGTTGACGTGCTCCTTCTGCTCCTTTACGGTGTACTTGGCCGTGGCCTCGTCGTTGACGTACGTGTACACCCGGTTCTTGGGATCTTCCGCCAGTTGCTCCAACTGCTTTTGGTTGAGGTACTCGGGACTGCGATTGTTCATCCGGGAGGTGCTTTTATTCAAACCTGGTGTTTCGGCTCGAACCAACCACCAACGCGCGTCAGTGCCGCAGATACCGATGTGAACAACCACCGCACCACGTTCGTTCCCCAACCCACGGGCTCCGGAGCGTTGTCCCAAAACGTCGCCGGCAGCCCCGTCAACTTGGCCTTGAGGCGCAGCACGAGGAGGTACTGGCGGTAGATGTGCTCCGCGTCGTTGGCGGGGTCGTGGTCGTGAGACACATAGGGCGACACTTCTTGTTCCAGCAACCGTTTCACCACGGCCGCCGGAAACACGTCGAGCATGTCGTCCGGCGGCTCGATGGCGCGGTACTGGTTGCGGGAGGAGTAACGGAGCGGGACGCGGTCCATGACCTTTTCCAGGTTGACGTCCAGGGCCGCAATGTCGAAGGAGGCGTTGTCCGAGAGAAACTTGATCTTGTACTCGGGGCCGGGATAGGCGAGTTCCAGCCGCTCCAACAACCCCGCAAAGGCCGCCATACCTTGCTTTTGCTCCATAGCATCTTGGGTCAACAAAGTGCGCAGTGTTGTTGGTTGCTTGGACCAAAACTCGTCCCAGCACCGCGGTTCAAAGTCGCCGTAGTTCCACGTGCCGCCTTCCATCTTCGGCCAGCGCAACGTGTTCCGGGCCAACAGGGTGCAGAGCGCAGTCGGTTGTTCGGACCAAAATTCGTCCCAGCCTTGCGGTTCAAAGTCGCCGTAGTTCCACGTGCCGCCTGCGTTCTTCGGCCAGCGCAACGTGTTTTGGGTCAACAAGGTGCGCAGCGCCGCCGGTTGCTTGGACCAAAACTCGTCCCAGCACCGCGGTTCAAAGTCGCCGTAGTTCCAAGTGCCACCCTCCCTCTGCGGCCACTGCACGCGCAGGTTGATCCGACCCTTTTCCAAAACTTCCCCTGCCTCCGACCCCAAGCACCACCCGATGGCGCAAATGGGGTGCGCCAAGTTTTTGCAGCCCGTCTTTTCAATGTCCAGCGCCAGAAAGATCTTCTTCACCATGGGGTTTACGAGGGTAGCCAGGTTTTTTTCCCCGTGGGAGGAACGCAGAGAGGAAACACCGCCACGGACCAAAACGAATAACGCAGGAAGATGTAGCGAAAGGATGTTGGGTTTTGGAGCGTGGTGTAGGGGACGAGTCACAGGTGCAAGAGTTGATCGACCAGGGGCATACGGACTGGAACAATGGGTTTCGGGGGGCGTGCCAAGGTGGACATTTGGCGTTGGTGCAGGAAATGCTACGTCGTGGTGCCACCTCTCCTTTTCTGACGGAATTCATGGAGGCTTGTCTGGAGGGCCGTCGTCTCGTGGCGGAGTTTCTGCTCGATCAAGGCATGGGGGAGACGGTAATAGCCTTTCGGCTGGCCTGCAGAAAGGGTAACTTGGCTTGGGCGTTCGATCTCTGTTCTCGGATGTTGCCAGATGAACTGGATGCTTGTTTGGGGGAAGCCAGTGAGACTGGACATTGGCCCCTGATTCACGCGTTGATCGACCAAGGTGCAACGGACTGGGACGGAGGCTTGTACGGCGCTTGCCGTTCCGGACGTAAAGATGTGTTTGCGGACATGCTGCAGCGAGGGGCCACTGATCTCGCTGGAGGATGCCTCCGGGCAGTCTGTATTTACGGCCAACCTGCCATGCTGGGGGAGATTCTGCAACGAGGAGTTCCGATAGATGGGGACGCGGCTCTCGATTTGGCCATCTGGGGGTTCACTTGCTTGCATCCGGACGCCCAACGTTTCATGCCTCTCGTGGCGACGCTGCTCTATCGGGGGGCGTCGTTGGCAGGAAAGTCGGGAGAAATGTTGTTCACCAGCATTCACTTCACCGACGAATGCGTGGAACTGTTGCTGAAAGCCGGCGTGTCCGGAGACCTTTTGCCCGCCGACCGGGTGGACCGCGTG
>Ga0105248_10010865_pt1 | contig 10051 bp, 4 predicted proteins | sample KBSS34metaG_FD_81524 | JGI IMG/M metagenome (GOLD analysis project Ga0105248, IMG submission 81524) | Switchgrass rhizosphere microbial communities from Kellogg Biological Station, Michigan, USA - KBS S3-4 metaG | ecosystem: Host-associated > Plants > Roots > Rhizosphere > Soil | place... | reverse complement strand
CTCGTCGATCTCCGTCCCAGGTTCTCCGATTAACCCGGGCGATCTCCCGGCCGAACTCTAGAAATGCATATCTTTGAACAACGGCGGCGAAGTAGGCCGGGAACCGACGACAGACTCCACGGTGTAGGAGCTGGCGATTGAATTCGTGCAAATCTTCTCCGGGCTGGGCCGGCTCCTCGACGTACAACTGGGCAGCACCCTGACTGGAAACGGCAACTACGGAATGCGAATCGAGAACCGCGCAGGGAACCGCAAGGTCGCCCGGTGCAGTCAATGGATGGTCTTCCTCCTCCAATTGCGCTAAAGCGATTGCATTGCTAGCGACGTCGTTGATCTGTTCCGGGCGGCGAATGTTCGGAACGGCCCATGACTCAGAAAGAATGGCGGTCGTAAAAATTAGTGAGGTGTCACCAAACCGATCGTCCCCGGTGAGGCCGAGGGGCGTTAGCAGCCAATCGGCGAGTTCCGTGAGAGTGAACCACGCGGCAACCGTTTCCGATTGGCTCGACTCTAGGCGACCAAGTATTGTCTTTGGAAACTGCCGAATTCCTTCTTTGATCGCAACGCGTATCGCTTCGCCGTATTTCCTATCGAGTGGTTGGGATTTGGCTCTTGCATCGTTCATGCCAACCAGTAGGGCGGCTTTAACGGGCTGAAATTGGGCTAGCTTATTGTTAAGCTGTTTGAGATGTTGAATAGTGTAGGTCTTGGGCAGCGCAAGTGGCGCCACCGTAATCGACAAGACTCCGACTCCATGGGGCGCTAGAAATAGTTCGATTGGCGGAATAGGTTTTGCCTTCTGCCTGCCGTCACCAGCCTCATGACGCCTGCCAAAATCCAGACTCGCGTTCGATCCCCAACCAAGGTATTGAATTGCCGGTGAAGGCGAATAGATTACACGGAAAGCTTTGCCTGACCATTGGGCTTGGCATTGAGGATTGACGGTCAAATACGTCGGACCAACTTCTGAGGAACTACCAAAATAACATTGTGCGAATCCGGGAAGATACTCAGTTGCGTAGTACGCGGGAATGGAATCAGCCCGCCAAACTGACGCATTATTCCACGTCAAACCAAGCAGCTTCTTACAAAGGGCAACGGTATCATTTACGGAATAGCGGAAGGGATATAGGAACCGCGTTTGCGCTTCGACAACGGGAATTTCGGAAAAGGAATTCTCGTGCATCTGACGGCCTATTAGCCTAACGAAATCGGATACTATCAGTCAAGAAGATTGGGCTCCCGTAGGGGCTTGGCCACACGCGGACTCTAGAATTATCGTTGTCTCAAGGTATCTCTGCTAGGCGTGACTTCTGCCTTAGCACGTTACAATCGTAGCCTCTTACGAAGTGGGGTTCTGAGGAACATCGGACTAGGATTGTTGATTACCATTGCTATCTAAAAGACTGCCGATCAATTGCTGAATGTCCTGGCGCTCCGATGCACTCAAACGCGAATAGTCGCGCAAAACCCGCCGTCCTTCAAAAGCCATGGTCTCATCCTCAGGGTGACGCTGGCTCCATTCGGAGAACGTAGCCAGAATGCGCTCTGGTTGATGGAGGTGGCGGTAGTTATGCAGAAGGCCACGAAATAAAGATGCATCAACTTCGCGATCATCCAAATTCGTCGGGTGGGGAAGATCGAGCGCTGCCCAGTAATAGTCAGTCGACCTACCGAACATCGCCGCCGCCGTCTCGTTCTGCCTATATCGAAGCACCTCATCCGCACGCTGACTGAACGCGAACCCGGCTAGTCGAGTTAACTCGAAGGATTTGGGAAATAGATTCAGTCCGTTTTCTGAGACGGCACAGGCCTTGGTGTATTCTTTTAATTCCAATTCGAGCCTGCACCATCGCACAAAAGCGTCATCGCTGGTTTTATTCAGAGCGATGCTTTCCTCAAAAGCATGTCGAGCGTCCACCGCCCTTGGTGGCTTCCAATTCGCGTACACCCAACCGATTTCACTCAAGAGAACCGGCTTGCGACCCGCTCCAGTCATCGCCTTCAACAGCAACTGTTCCGCTTCGACTAAATGACCCATGCGAACCATTAGCCCAGCTTGTCGTACAATCGAACGCGTCTCGCCACGACCCTTCCCTGCTAAGTTCCCGGAGTTCGCCGCATACGCTGCTTTAATCCGTTGGTACTGATCGGAATCCTGCACCGTAGTCATAACAAGCTTGCGGACATTGGCGTTAACCTCGTAGCGAACCTCGTTCTTAATCAGCGTCGGCTTTTGCATGAGGAATACCCCGCGGAGCTTCTCGGTAGCACCGTCGAAGCGAATGTCTGATAATTCCAGTACGCTCTTGGCTTCAATCGCAGATATCGCCATCGGCTGGATACATGCCGCGATCAACAGATTGCGCGCATCCTCCGGGAGCATCTCGAACTCTCGCTTAAGGGCGTATTCTCGCGCCGCATCGCCTCTTTCTCTTTCCCAAGCACGAATTGCCTCCGCAGGACCAATAAACTGGGTCAGTCGAAGCAGGTCCTCCATGTATAGCGGCGAGCCATTGGTGATCCGGATGATGTCATGAATCACAGTCTTCGTTAAAAGAGCGCGCTCAACTCGAAAGTTCGCCGCCCTAGACTCGATAAATAAGCGGGCCTTATCATCCTCCAATCCTTTCACTTCAACTGTGTACGATGCCATTCCAAAAACGGCTTGCCGCGAAGTTAAGAGGACCTTGGTCTTCGACCTCACACCGGAAACGTCATTTAGAAAAAATTCCACGACCTCGGACTCGGCCGCGTCTATGCTGTCAATGTCGTCAACAATCAACAACGCCGGGGCCTTGGCCAAGAGCTTCAATACAGCATTTTTTTTCACTTGTAGAGTTTGATTTAACAGCCGATCTTTCCCGTATTCAAGCGCCAACAGGTCAAGTGCGGTTTCAAGATTGTGAAAATCGGGATTTCGGATCGCGACCGTAGAACCGTCGACAAAACGCCTTTTCTTCGCGCTGAGCCAGAACACACAACGCAAGTAGAACGGAGCGCGATCCACAACTTCCTGCGCGAACCTGTACGCCAATGCCGACTTCCCGGTCCCCCCCTCCCCACATATCGCCCATCGCCGCCGGTCTGGATTGTCGAGCCATTCCCGTAATTGTGCTAATTCCTGGTCGCGACCTATGAATCGGGTAACTACCGACTCGGCCGGCGGCAGGTTGTTAAGTAGCGGATCCCGTATCTCCGACATGAGCGAATTGGTGCTTCGGATCGTCTCGATTAGATCCAATGTTTCCTTTACTGCGACAGAGATTTGCAGAGTCTCTAACAACCGGCGCAGAGTATCCAAGCATCGAAAAGCATCCGCAAAGGAGAGATCCTGCTCGACCGGGTGTGCAACCACGTTCCGGAATTCCGTCATTGTCTTGATGTATTCGAGCACCACGCGTTTGTCCGGTGACCGCCCAGAAGGGCCAACGTCGACGAGTCGGTCAAAATGATGTTCAAATACATTGTAGAAATGCGCCACGTCTAGCAGGTCAAAATCATCAGAGGGCCCAGCATCAGCCATGTGCGCATCTGCGCGACGCTCATTGAGTGCACGGATTTTCGCCAATTCCGTTTGCATTAGCGCCAATAGGGGCGCGATAGGAGCTGCCGCGTAGTGGTGGTGAAAACGCACACGGATGTATCCTACCAAGTGCCTTCGATAGATTTCATGGATTGCACAATGACAGGCCGCGCGGTGTGGTGCAGGCATAGTTAGTAATCCCTAGGGTCCTAGTATAGTCAAAGATCATCCGCCATTAGCGAAGACATCTTGGGAATCATTCTTCCCGATGTATTATCGAACACGCTATCCCGCCTTCGTCCCGAGGCATCGCCCCTCCTGTTGTCTTGCTCCGGAAGAAGACAGTCAAGCCATCCGCCAAACCGGTTGGTAATCGAAATCGGGGCTCGTGCTTGCCAATCTGAGTCCTGAAGGCAGAAAGCACGGATTCCAACAGCAAAGCACAGCTTCTAGAGGACCGATATTCCGTACATCATTGAAGATAAACTTCGGATATCCGCCCGAACCTTGAGATCTTGCTCGAGCCCCACCGGTCGCCTGGATTCGGGAAGGCTCGATGGCTGGGTTCGGATCGACTCGAATCACCAGACACACCTTTACTCGACTCCGCGAAATCGGGAGTTGCACGGACAATTATGTCACAAAACGCTGTATTTGATTAGCGCAACGCGGTGTATTTCTCTATGATGCAGGCTGATGTGTGAATTTCAGTTGCCGTACCCACCGTGCCGCGTGCTCCACCAAAAACGAAGTTTTACTCCGATTTGTCATAACGATATGGCCATGTTCTGTTATAATCGTCGATCGAAAGCGGCATAACTGATCGGTCTGACTCAAACTGAAGAGATCAGATTACATGCGACTTCTATTGATATTCTTGATTAGCGGCGGCCTTTGGGGGCAGCGGGTACTCTACAGCGAGGACCTGGACAAGAAGGGCCAAGACGCCGTGGCCGCGCCGAAGAAGCTTGCCAGCGAGTGGGTGACATCCAAAGAGCTGCAGAACCTCTCCCTTGTCGAAAAGCAGGAGATCGACGGAGTTCTGAAAGAAGGCTACGCCACCCCCGCCGGCCACATATTGCGCTTATCTTGTATAAACAGCAGATTTACGCATATAGCAGAGTATTACGGATAAAAAGGAGAGATCCAAATGGCTCAGTTTTCAGGAATGCTGTCCACCGTTGGCACCACGTCGTTTTTGAACGGCACGCTACTGGTCAGCGGCGGCGATCCATCAAGGGCTACTGCGCTGCTTCAAGCGCGAGGTTGCTCATCGCAGCACCTTGCTGTTGTCGCCGGACGCTCAGTCATGATCGGCACAACGCCGGCCATCGAAATGACGGGTGCCCAGTGTACTGGAATCCAGGCGACCGTGACTCAACTTCGCTCCGCTGCTCGCAGGGGGACTAAGAAGTTTTCTATTAAGATGGCTGGAAAGAAGGGCTCTAAATGATGCGAACCAAGCGTCTTTTGATCCTCGGAAGTGTTGTTGTCCTTTTCGCTAGGTTGCTCGCTGCCCAGGGGATCTACGTTGGACAAGTCAAGGTTTACGACGATGGTTCCCTTCAGATGATGCTAAGCGCGGCGAGGGCTCGTCTCGCCGCTCTCGATGCTTTCAGCAACATCGGTATTCAAGGCCGCGTAGGAGGTCTTTCCGGCGCAAACCTCACGTTCAGTAGCGTCGCAGCTCAAGTGTCAGGCCCCCCTTTACCCGATGTAACAAATGCACTCAAGGGCGCGACACGCAGCGTGACCGACGCCAGTGACAATAGCAAAGACTCGACGACGACCACAGATCAGACAACGGATGTGACGACCAAACGAGCAGTCCAGAACGCTCCCATCCCGACGGCAGCGGGGCCGGCGATGACCATCCCGACCACGGGGATGGGTCCTTCCGCGTCGGATATCCTAAACGAGCAACTTCAGCTTTCGTTGGAGGTCGCAAATCTTCAGCTTCTCTTGGAGGGTTCCGTTTCCGATCGAATCATCGAGGGCACCCGATACCCAAAGCAGCGAGTGACCCTAGGATTCCCGGTCTCGATCACCCCTCAAGAGAACCACAAGGACGCCGTGGCCGTAGTCGAGGTGACTGTGTTCAACGCGGCCCATGTATTAGCAGCTGGACTGCCGCCCGCGATTACGATGCTGCTGCCAAGTGAGAAGTAATATAACGTTGCGGCAATCACTGATCGATCGACTTCGATTGGATGGGGTATCGGCACCTCAGTCATCTCGGGAGGCGTTTCAGCTTTGTGGGGCAAGCGAACCTTTTACGTTGTCCAGGATCAGGACACAATCGCGACCCTTAAACCGGCGGCCGATGGCACTGTAAAGTTTGCTTGGAATTTCCGTCCCGTACTCGGACGCAAGGTGGTTCGCGAGGGTTTGCGTCAGGTCTTTGTCCAGCTAGCATTTCCAATTGTCGAAGGCCAAGGCTGCCAGGGAAGTGTGCTGGTCCGTACATATTGGCAGAAGTACGATCGAAAGGCTAACGTGCTGAAATCCGGCCCTGTGATTGATGATGCAACATTGCCGGTTCAGGCTGTTCGACGGTTTGACTTGCGGCCGCGGATCGAACGAGTGGCATGGGAGGATGCAGGCGCGGGCTCAGTCATCGTCCGAGCCGAAGGACAGTTTCTCCCTGGAACGTACGTCCGCATTGGTGACACCATATTGGCGCCTGGAGTTGGGATCACCGCTGAAGCCAAGGGTATTCGTTTCGAGGCAAAGGCGATCGAACTGATCCGCAACCCGCCGGTCATGGTCACCCGCGATGGCGCAGAAGTACCAATTGTTAACCGACTGGATCAAGCGGCCATGGAACCGCTCGATTTGGGTTGCGCCGTTGCCCTCCCACAAACTTCAACTGTAGACCCTATTCCTTTCACGGTACGATCTGCAAAGGTGCTGACCGCCGATGACTCCAACTCGCGCCTACAAGTCGACGTGGATTACGTTGATGCGCTCAGCGCTCTGTTCCGCAATGATCTCGTCCTGCAAGTGGGAGCCCAGGTGTTTGGCCTTTCCGACGCCCCTATTGAGAGAATTCACGACCTTCCTACCAATGTATGGAGGATGACCGCCAAGGTGCCAACCTCCGTGATTGCCCCCGCAAGGGAAGTGCGTGTAGTGCCGCTCCTCTGGAGCCCACAAAGGATTGCGAGAAAGTTGATCGAGGGAATCGGGCCCAACGGTGCCGTCGACAAACTGGTGCTTCTCAAGCAGGTCAATGGCGAGCTTACGTTCATCCTGTACGGCACACGATTAAAGGACGCCGACATTCTCGAACCAAAGCTCACACATACTGCTATGAGCGACTTTGCTGATGACGTCGATTCGGTCCGGATCATCAAAGTCCAGGATACAGAGATAAAACAATACAAGAGCCTGGTACTAAAGAAAAAGGGCGAGCGACCGATGCTCCTCAGCATCCCCGCGATCGAAGTTACCTCGAAAAGACCGGAAGTCAAGGCGAAGGAGCGCGTAACAGTAGGATCAAACGAAGCGATACTCTTGGCGGATCGCGCCGACGAGATCAAATCGATCAAATACGTCGATACTGCCCTTGCCTTCGTTGTCAGCAAGGACAAGAAAAGCGTTTCGCTCCAGGGCTTGGCGGCCAATTTGACGGCATCTGCGATGACACGGGAACTGACCGTGGAGTATCCGGACTCAGTGAAAGTCGCAGTTCTGCTGGAGGTGGTCACAAGCAAAATCGAAACAGTCTCCAAACAGTGACTAATTCTGCAGCGAAGCGGCCCCACAGCGAATTGGATGACCGGGCGCCCGCAGTGTTTGCCCCTCTGCATGATGTCTGTAGGAAGTGCGTTGCCCTGTTCGAAGCGAATCGGACAAACGGCAAATCGCGTCAAGGTTCGCTGAGGCCGCCCGTGACGGTCCCACCGTTTGTCTGAAGATACTGGTTGTCAGGACTAAGCGCTTTCACCCATCACTCAGACCCGAGACTCGCCGTTAAGTATCTGGAGCAACTAGCAGTCCGAGAAGGAGAATTTCAGAGATATGAGCGAGCGTCACGATGAGAAGGCAGAACCTAAACGAATCGCGGTGATCGCGATTCACGGCGTGGGAGATCACGCTCAATTCGCGACCGCACGGGAAATTGGCGACTTACTTTCGAATCTTACATACGAACTGCCGGGAGGGAAAGACGATCCTCCACGCTACGCGCCATTCACAGAGGTGATGAAACGAATCAACGTGCGGCCTGTGAAAACAGACTGTAGTAATGGGGACTTCAATTGGGGCGACAGGGAAATGGAAAAAAGGACCTGGGGCCCGATGGACGAAATGGCGAAAGCCGTCTTTCAGGACAAACTGCACGTGGATGAGGCGGATAACGCGACAGCGAGCCTCGATCACCTATTCATGAAGGGGCAGTTGATCAAGCATAAAACTACCGGGCCGGACGATACCTATCAGTGTCTCCGCCTCGAAGGCAGACGCGTGCCGCCGGCACCGCAGGTTGGAGTGCCAAATCCTCAACCCGCTCCGGATATCTCGGGCATGCTCGCCTCGGGACTACGGCAAAAGGGAGTGCAATTACCGCACAAGAACGGGGAAGATGCTTCGCCCGGCACTGAAGAAAAGATCGTTCACATCTACGAAATGTATTGGGCGGATCTGTCGAAGCTTGGAAACCGGTTCACCCAAATCTTCAGCGAGTTGTACCAAGTGCTGTTTCACCTGGGTAGCGTCAGCGTAAACCATATTCTAGCTGCCGCCATTCACTTTCATCTGCACACGGGCGGAATAGAGTGGCGGCGGTTTGCGGTAGCGCAGAAGTGGACCGCAGCGGTCCTGGCCTGGCCGATCCCGATCATAAATCTTTATATGGCTGCGTTGGTTCCGGTCATCATAGCCATCTCTTTGATGCGTACTCATCTCTCCGCGTACGGAGAACTCGTCGCGTTTGATAGCGTGACCGCCGCGCTACTGACCGCCTGCTGTGGTTACGGCCTCAGCAGGTTCCGCTATACGTCCATATGGGTCTACAGCACGCCGTTGCCACTTCTCACCGCGCTGGCCGGGTGGGCCTGTCTCGCGGGACGTCCCGCCTGGAATCGGGATACGTTCGAGTCGGTGTGTGCCCTGATTCTCCTGGCTCTTGCACTCGCAATCGTCTGGCTGGTGATAAAGGAATACGACCGGCGCCGGCCGGGATCAAAGACAGCTGCACTCGTCGTCTTCGTCATCCTTGCCATAGCTATCACTGCGGCCTTTCACCTCGGTGGTCGCCCGATTGGACGCTCCAGCCCCTACCCGGCGATTTCAATGTGCCTGAATGCACTGGAAATTAGCTTCATATTTCTTGCACTATCGTGGCTAGTCTTCTATTTGCTCTACATGGTGGCGCACATTCTCGGGTGGCTTGCCGTTCGACGGGTCGGTGCCGGTCAGAACAGGAAACTGAATCCAGATTACGTCAAAGCACGACGCACCCGTTGGACCGCGCAATTGGTTTTGGCACTCTGCTCCATTACATTCATATCGCTCACCGTGCCCGTCTGGACGGGAGTGGTCCAAATCGCTCTGAAGACCCTGCCTGGACCTACTGACGGTGAGAAGGCGGATCTCGCCAAGAAAGACAAAACGCCCTGGAAACGAGATGATCCTTGTAAATCTACAAATTGTCCGCCCGTTCTATATACCCCAGTAAGCGCCGAATTCTATCAATTCGCCTGGGAGAACGGGCCGAAAGTAGTAGCAAATATTCAAGGTGCGAGAAAGCTCAAGAAGGAGGCCGATATACGAATTGAACATCCGCCCCTGGTTTCCGTGTGGGTAAATGACATGTGGATTGTCTCCGGTCTCGGATTTCTGCCCTTCTTGCTCGGTGCTCTGCTGGTGGCGTTATTATGCACGGCGTGGGCGATGTTCCCTTCAGTAAGAGATGAAATCAAGCCACCAGCTACGGGATCGGCAGATGCCACCGAAGGGGAGCGCTGGCTCGCCGCGGATAGGTTGCGTCGGCAATCGGTGGCGATGGGCAGTTGGCTCGACCACGGATTTCAGTTCATGCGCGGCGGAGGAGAGATTGTCTATTGGACCATGACCCTAGCGATGCTGTTGTTCTTTCCGTTATTGCCTTGGTTGTATTGTAATTACGGTTTTGTTAGTAGCTTCGCCAGCGTGATCGGAGCGCTTGTCGCTAGCGCCGTAATTGGAATTTTCGGGTTGGCGGGGCGTTTTGAAAATGTCGGCGGGGCGTTGCGCCCGCTGGTGCGGGTGATGCTGGATGTAGACAGTTGGTTGCGTGAACACCCACGCGATTCTAACCCGACGGCGCGAATCTGCGCTCGTTACGCGTCGCTACTCCGATATATCTGTGCCTGGAAGGATTCAGAAGATGGCTACAGGTCATATGACGCGATTGTGATTGTAGCGCACAGTCAGGGCACCGTGATTACCGCTGACTTCCTCCGCTATTTGCAGGCAGAAAAACTCCAGGCCGGCTCCATGGCCGACTACGATCCGGAGCTTGCCCTGTTCGACCGGCCTTTG
>Ga0105248_10010862_pt1 | contig 10052 bp, 10 predicted proteins | sample KBSS34metaG_FD_81524 | JGI IMG/M metagenome (GOLD analysis project Ga0105248, IMG submission 81524) | Switchgrass rhizosphere microbial communities from Kellogg Biological Station, Michigan, USA - KBS S3-4 metaG | ecosystem: Host-associated > Plants > Roots > Rhizosphere > Soil | place... | reverse complement strand
TCTACGGGCTGCCGAGCAAGGCGGTGATGTCGATCGCGAGCCTGGCGGCAGCGCTGCAGGTCTTCAGCGGGGTGATGCTGTGGTGGAAGCGGCGCTGAGCGCGGCCACGTCTGCCTAATCGGCAAAGCCTCCACGCTGGACGATTTCCCACGTTCTTGACACACTCCCTTGTCCGAGCTATACCTAGTTTCGACTAGGGAGAGAGACATGCCAGTCGACGACGCTCAACTGCTGCCCGGAACGCTGTACCTCCTGGTCTTGCGAACGCTCGCCAACGGACCGATGCACGGCTATGCCATCGCGCGTCGCATTCGCGAGGCGTCCGCGAACGGTCTGGACATCCAGGATGGCTCGCTCTATCCGGCCCTGAATCGCATGCTCGTCAAAGGCTGGCTCGCCGCCGAGTGGGGCGTATCCGAAAACAACCGTCGCGCCCGCTTCTACCGTTTGACCCGCGACGGCCGCAAGCAGCTCGAGGCGGAGACGCGCGAATTTGAAACGCTGGTCCGCAACATCCAACTGGTGATGCGCACCGCCTGACCGAGACGCGCGATGACGCTCTGGAAGGAATGGACCAACCGGCTTCGCTATCTGCGCGGGCGGACGCGCATCGACAGCGACCTGGAACATGAAATCCGGTTCCATCTCGAATCGCGCATCGACGAGCTCGAAGCCTCCGGCCTGTCCCGAGACGACGCTCGCCGGCAGGCGCACGGCGAATTCGGATCCGTCAACCTCGCGAGGGATGATTCGCGCGCCGCCTGGCAATTCCGTTGGGTCGATGACGCCGTCGCCGACGTGCGCTACGCGCTGCGAACGTTTCGACGCAGCCCCGGGTTCGTGGTGACGGCGGTGCTCTCACTGGCTCTCGGTATCGGCGCCATCAGTGCGATCTTCACCGCACTCGACGCCGTCGTGTGGAGGCCGCTCCCGGTCGCGGACCCGGATTCGCTCGTGTTGCTCTCGGCCGTGCCGGCCGGCCTGATCGATCGGTTGCGTCAGGCCGGCGTCTTCAGCGACGTCATCGGGATGCGCGCCGACGGCCTCAGCTTCGATGATGGCGATCGGGCCGAGCGGATCGTCGGCGAGGCGGTGTCTCCGACCTACTTCAGGGCGCTCGGTGTCAGGCCGCTGCTCGGCCAGGCATTCTCGGCTGCGGTCGAGCAAGGAACGTGGGCGCCGGAAGCCGTGCTGTCGTACAGCTTCTGGAAGCGCCGGTTCGGCGCCGATCCCGCGGTCATTGGCCGCACGATCCGGTTGAACACGGTGTCGTTCACCATCGTCGGGGTCAGTGCGCCGGGATTTACCGGGCTGACGCGCGGATCCGACTACGAATTGCGCGTTCCGCTGCTGGCGGAAGGGCGCGAGCTCCGGCAGATGCGCCTCATCGCGACCGGCGACTGGATCGAGGCCGCCGCCCGTCTGGCGCCTGGCGTCACCCGATCGCAGGCCGAGGCTGCGGCGAACACGCAACTGCGCGAGTTCATGCGGACGGCGCCGGAGCCGCGACTCCGCGAAACTCGTCTGCGCGAGTTGCATCTGCGCCCGGGCGGCCGTGGCAGTGACGAGATGCTGCAGCCGTTCCACGCGACGCTGTCGGTGCTGATGCTTCTCGCGGCGTCAGTCCTCCTGATCGCGTGCAGCAACGTCGCCAGTTTGCTCATGGCCCGCGCGACCGCGCGGGCGCGTGAGATCGCCGTGCGGCTGTCGATGGGCGCCCGCCGTCTGCGTCTGATGCGGCAGCTGCTCGTCGAAAGCTTCTTGCTGTCGATGATGGCCGCCGTGGTGGCGCTTGGCGTGTCCAGCTGGACCAGCGGCGTACTGCCGCTGTTCGTCCCGCAGGGGCACATCAGCATCGTGGTGGATCTCGCGCTGAATGCGCGCGTGCTGCTGTTCACGCTGGCGCTCTCGACGGTGACGGCGTTGGCCTTCGGGCTTCTTCCCGCGCTCCACGCCACGCGTACCGATCTGGCGGCCGCGCTCAAGAGCGACTCTGCAGGCGCCACGGGAGTGCCGCACGGCGTGCGAACCCGACGCCTCCTCGTGGCCTCGCAGGTGTGCTTCTCGATCCTGCTGCTCTTGTCGACGGGACAATTCGTGCGCACGCTGTTCGATCTCAGTCCCGCCGATTACCAGGTGAATCCGAGCCGCGTGCTGCTCTTCACGATGAAGCCGCAGCCGGAGATCTACTCACCGGCGCGCAAACTCGCCATCGCCGGTGAGGTGCTGCGGCGCGTCGCGCAGCTGCCTGCCGTCCAGTCCGCCGCGCTCGCCGAACGAGGTCCGCTGGGCAGCCGCAATGAATCACGGACGGTACAAGCCGCCGGCCGCAGCATCGACGCGCAGCCGGATTGGGTCTCGCCGGGGTTCTTCGACACGATCGGTGTGTCTCGCGTCGCGGGCCGGGACTTCACGCCCGGCGATCGGCCGGGTACGCCCTATGTCGCGATTGTCAGTCAATCGTTGGCGCGCGCGCTCTTCGACGGGACGGATCCGATCGGCCAGCCGCTGCAACTGTCGAACGACCGCCGGCATCGGGTGTTCTCCATCGTCGGCGTCGTCAGCGATGTGCACTATGCCGACGTGCACCGGCCGAGCGAGCCGGTCGTGTGGTTTGCGTTCCAGGCCGATGACGATCTCTATATGCCGACGCTGCACGTTCGCGGCCGGACGGCCGAGACGGCCGGCCTGACCGCGGCCGTGCGCGGGGAATTCGATCGGGTCGATCGCGGGTTCCCCGTCTTCAACATCAGGACGCTGGAGGGCCGGATCGAGGACGCCATCGGACGGGAGCGGATGATCGCGAACATCTCGGCGGGGTTCGGCGTGGTGGCGCTGCTGCTGGCCGCGCTCGGGATCTACGGCGCGTTGGCGTACGCGGTCGCGCGCCGCAACCGGGAGATCAGCATTCGCCTGGCTCTCGGGTCGACGCCCGGCTCGATCGTCGCGCTAGTGTCGCGCGAAGGGGTGCTGCTCGCCGGCACAGGCATCATCGCGGGCCTCACGCTCGCGCTGCCGGCCTCGTGGCTACTGGCGCACTACCTTCCGGGCCTCTCATCGCCTGGGTGGTCGGTCGTTGTGGGCGCTGTGAGCGTGATGCTCGGCGCCGCCGCCGCCGCGCTTTGTGTGCCGGCGCTGCGGGCGTGCCGGGTTGATCCGGTGACGGCGTTGCGTCAGCAATAGCGTGGTGAGCGGATCAATCGGATGGGCGCAGGTAGACGGCGCGCCACTCGTGGTCGACCCAGTGGTACATGAAATGGTAGAACCCGCCGATCGAGCTGGCGGCGAAGACCCCGAGCGATAGGAAGGCGACCTTGCTGTCTCTCATGGCGGCGCCAACGAGTGCGCCTGCGAGACCGCCGACGATGCCGACGGCGAGGGGCTTGGCAAGCCAGCCCCAGTGCGTCTTTTTCGGTACCAGTACCGCCACGCGGACCACCTGGGCGCGGCTCATCGTCAGCCGATGCACGCCGGGTGGCACGCGGATCGTCAGCGTCGAGTCGGTCACGTCGTAGAGGCCTCCGTCGACGTCGTAGTCCAGTGTGACCCGGACGGGCGCTCCGCGTGGGATGGCGACCACCGACGCCCAGTCGTGTAGCCGGTCAGGCCCGTCTGCGACATGCGGGCGATGTGCCGCACAGCCGCTCAGCGTCAGCGACAGGACGAAGGCAATCGCTCTCCGCATCCGGACCTCCGCGTTGAGAAGGCGCAGGCGCCGGCACGAATGGCTCATTCCGGCGAAGTACACCTGTCAATATCGGGCCGTCTCCTGACGCTCACCCCGGGTGAGCGGGTCCTCGGGTCGACTGCGCCTTATGGCACAGAGGTTGTCATGAGGCTGCATACCGTCTTCGTCGTGACCGCAATCGCCCTCCTCGCCGGCGCGCATGCTGCATCCGCGCAGGAGGTCCGCGGCATCACGTTCGGCGGCCTCACCGGCGACGTCAACGGCCAGAGCTATCCGGGGTTCGGCGGCGGCGTGCTCGTGGACCTCGGGCAACGGTGGGTGTCGGCCGGCGCGCAGGGGGAGGCGTTCGTATCGTGGCCCTATTTCGCGGGCCGCGGCGCCGTGTTCGGCCAGGGCAACCTGGCGCCCGGAAAGCTGGTCAACCCGTTCGTCGTCGGTGGCGTTGGATTCGGCGAGGATGCGGGCCCGATGTTCGGCGGCGGTCTCGAGGCGCGCGTGCCGGGCCAGCGCGTTGGATTCAGGTTCTCGGTCGAGGACTACACGGTGCGGTTCAACGGCTTCGACGGCGGCAAGACTCACCATCAGGTTGCACTGCGCGCCGGCGTCACCTTTTGATCAGGATGTCGTCTTCACGAGGGCGTCTGCCAGCCGAATCTTGATGAATGCCTGTCGCGTGACGCCGAGCCTCCGGGCCTCCTGGTCGATCTCACGCAAGAGGTCCACCGGGAAGTCCACGTTCACGCGCTGGACCGCGCGACCGGGTCGGACCGCCCTGGCGAGGTCCATATGCGACGACAGATTTACGCCGGCGTCGTGCATCGCGTCGAGTTCGGCGGCCGAGCGTGTTCTAGCCTTGGAGGTACGCTGATTTTTCTTCATCGCGTGCTTGCCTGACGGAGATGATCCGGATGCGATCGCCGCGCATGGTGATGAAGGCCGACCACACCACCTCGCCGATTCGCCCAATGACCTGGGTCCGAGGTTCGTCGAGTGAGCGGGCCGTGGTCTCTAGCCGGTCGGGGTCGCTCCACAACGCCTGAGCGCCGACGAAGTCGATGCCATGCTTCTTGAGGTTGGCTGCCGACTTCGCCGCGTCGAACTCGAAGTCCATCAGGTATAAAAAGTATACCATGCGGTATATCTCCGCAGGTGACCCTCGGTGAGCGGGTTCGCGGCATCACGTTCGGCGGCGATCTCGGAGCGCCCCCGCCGGGCCGGCGCGTTGGTGCCGGTTCGAGCGGCTTCAGTCGAAAGCAAGTGACGTCGAGAGTGCCCGGTGCGCTTCGATTTGTGCCTTCATTTCAGCGATCTTCTGCTCGGCGGTGGCGATGGCATCGGCGCCGGCAATGAAGCGGCGCGGCGGTGGCTGCTCGCTCGCAATCATGACGAGCGCGCGCGCGAGTTTCGCCGGATCGCCGGACTGCCGGCCGTTCTGGGCTTTCCAGTACTCGACCAGCGGCCCTCGCCGATCGTCGTAGTCGGCGATCGACGGCGCGGCATAGTTCGTCGATTGGTCGGTGAGGAGCTCGGTGCGGAAGAAGCCGGGATTGACGATGGTCGTGGTGATGCCGAACGGCGCGACCTCCGCCTGCAGGGATTCCATCCAGCCTTCGAGGCCGAACTTCGACGCCGCATAGGCACTCACGAACTCGAAGCCGGCGGCGATGCCTGCGGACGAAGAAATCGAGATGATGTGCCCTGAGCGCTGCCGTCGCATAACCGGCAGGACCGCGCGCGTCACGTTCATCGGGCCGATGAGGCTCGCGGCCAGCTGCTGGTTTATCTGGCCTGGCGTCAGTTCCTCGAAGTAGCCGGCGTAGAAGCTGGCGGCGTTGTTGACCAGCACGTCGATTCTCCCGAAGCGATCGACGGCGGCCCGCACCGCGGCCTCGGCGTCATCGGCGCTCGTGACGTCCAGCGTCACCGTCAGCAGGTCGGTCGCTGTTCCCAAGACTCTGGACACTCGCTCGCGATCCCGACCGGACGCCACGACCGAGTGGCCGGCGGCCAACGCGGCCCTGGCGACATCGGCGCCCAGACCGCGGCCGGCGCCCGTAATCATCCACACGTGTTTGCTCATCACATCCTCGAAGAACGGTCACGCGGCTTGCTCAGACTCTCATTTCGCGACCGGCCGGTGCCCTGAGTTCTGGATCACGACGGTGATGTTCTTGGCCTTGGCATCGAGCGTCGTCTGGGCCGCGTAGAGCGCGCCGTCGGGCAGCGTGTTCATCTGGACGGCCAGCGTCACCACGTCTTCAGGCTTGTCGAGCCACGTGTGCACGTTGAGCGCACGCAGCCCGCCGGCCGCCGGGTCCAGGTCGAGGGCCAGTGAGTCGCCGGGCTGCAGATACTGCGCGATGACGAGATGCACCGGTCCGCCCGCCTGCGGAGTGACGGTGATGCGCCCGGCGTCCTTCGCCGCCTGGATCCGCTCGGGGGTGGGGGGCACGTACTGGTGGATCAGCGCCGCGGCGCGCTCCATGTAGTCTTTCATCTCGTCCTTCTTCTTTTCGACGACGTGCTCCTTGACGCGTCCACGGCCGCCGCGGCCGCCGCCCCTGGATGGCTCGGCGGGCTTGGCCGGTTGATCGAGCGAGACCTTTTGCACTTTCCCGTCGGGGCCGTAGAAGCAGCGCTTCTGCGTGCGGGCCTTCTCCTCTCCCTTGAGGCTGATCACCGTGGTCTCGATCCACTCGTACTGCCGGGCCTTCGCCAGCCCCTGCTGCAGCGACTGCTTGAGCGCGGCGACCTGATCCGCCTGGGCGTGCAGGATCGCGCCGGTGCCGATCGCGGCCATCGCCAGGCACGCCGCCCCGATTCGTCGTGTCGTCATGGTGCTCACCTCTTCATGTGCCCGTTCACGAGACGGAACGACGTCACTGCGTCGCCATCGCCAATCGCGCGCGCATCTCGTGGTGCGCCGCCAGGTCCTCGAAGGTCGCTTCCGTGATATCCACCATCACGCGCAGAATCCTGCCGGTGAACGCGAACGGTGATTGATACAGATCCGAGACCGGCGAGACCGTGTCGCAGCCGACGTCGAAGGTCTCGTTGACGGTGAAGTAGCCCGCCACCTGCTGCTCGAAACGACCCTCGCCGATCTTCTTCTTATCCAGCCGAAGAGTGACGCCGCCGCCTGTGCCGAACTTACCTTGTTTGTCGACTTTCACTTCCGCGGAGAGCACATGGTGTCCCGGCGGAATTGTGTCTGTCGACGATGCGCGATAGTGCACCTCGTTGTAGTAGTTGTGCTCCCAGTGAAGCCTGCCGTCCTTGATGAACAGCGAGAAACCTCCGGAGATGCCGCCACAGCAGACCAGCACGCCCTCGGCGCCGCCCTCCGGGATCTCGACCTCGGCGGCCAGCGTGTGATGCACGTTCTTCGTGTTCGGCGCGGAACGTTCGCCGAGCCGGATGGTGCCGGGGGCGTAGACGAACTGCGTCTTGCCTCGGATATGACTGGGGTGGAGGTTCGGATCAGCACGCTGCGCGAAGCGATCGTCGAGCGGGAGCACGTTGTACTTCGCCGCCTCGGCCATGAACCGGTCCTGAAGCTCGCGTAATTTCTTCGGCTCCCTGGCCGCCAGATCGTGGGCTTGCGAGAAGTCCTCCTCGATGTTGTACAGCTCCCAGCTGTCCTTGTCGAAGCTCGCGCCGCCGGACGTCAGCCAGGGCAGCCGGCCGTGCAGACATCCGGCGACCCATCCGTCGTGATAGAGCGCGCGGTTGCCGAGCATCTCGAAGTACTGCGTCACGCGGCGGCCGGGAGCATCTTTTTCGGCAAACGTATACGCCATGCTGATGCCCTCGATCGGCTTTTGCGGCACGCCGTTCACTTCGCGCGGCTCTGGAATGCCGGCCACCTCGAGGATCGTCGGCGTGAGGTCGATGCAATGGTGGAACTGCGAGCGCAACCCGCCTCGATCCTTGATGCCCTTCGGCCACGACATCACGAGACCGTTGCGGGTTCCGCCGAAATGCGACGCGACCTGCTTCATCCACTGGAAAGGCGACGATCCCGCCCAGCACCAGCCGACCGGGTAGTGGTTCTCGTGCAGCGGGCCGCCGAGCTCGTCGATGTGCTGGAGCATGAACGACACATCGTCGAGCAGGCCGAGTTGTGTCTTCATGTTGTTGAGCGTGCCCGTGAGGGAGCCTTCACCGCTCGGACCGTTGTCGCCGACGACGTAGATGATGAGCGTGTCGTCGCGCAGGCCCATTCGCTCGATCGCGTCTACCACCTTGCCGATCTGGGCGTCGGCGTGCTCGAGGAACCCGGCGAACACCTCCTGCATGCGCACGTAGAGCCGTTTCTCGTCGGCCGACAGGGACTCCCATGACGGGATGGACTCGGGGCGCGGGGTGAGCGTCGTGTTCGCGGGGACGAGGCCGAGGGCCTTCTGGTTCGCGAGCGTGATCTCGCGCTGCCGATCCCAGCCGTGATCGAATTTCCCCTGGTACTTGTCGGCCCATTCCTTCGCCACATGGTGCGGACTGTGGCACGCACCCGGAGCGAAGTAGACGAAGAAGGGCTTGTCGGGGGCGCCGGCCTTCTGCTGGCTGATCCACGAAATCGCCTTCTCGGCGATGGCTTCCGAAAAGTGCCAGTTGCGGTTGTCGTGCGGCGGCTCAATGGGCGCGGTGTTCTCGAAGAGCGGCGTGTGCCATTGGCTCGCCTCTCCTCCCTGGAAGCCGTACCAGTAGTCAAAGCCCTTGCCGGTCGGCCAGCGGTCGAATGGGCCCGCCGCGCTCAGTTCATGGTCAGGCGTGTTGTGCCATTTGCCGAATGCGGCAGTGCTGTACTGGTTGCCCCTGAGAATCTCTGCGATGCTCGCGGCCTCCCTGGGCCACGTGCCGTCGTACCCCGGAAACCCGGTCGCCATCTCGGTGATGACGCCGGTATGCACCGAATGATGGTTGCGACCGGAGAGCAGCGCTGCGCGAGTCGGCGAGCAGAGGGCCGTAGTGTGAAAGCGGTTGTAGCGCAGCCCTTGATCGGCCAGGCGTTGCAGCGTGGGCGTGTTCGCCGGCCCACCGAAGGTGCTCGTCTGACCGAAGCCGACATCGTCGAGCAGCACCAGCAGCACGTTGGGGGCGCCCGCCGGCGCCGTCGGCAGCGTAATGAGATCGGCCTCGGAATCGACGTAGGTGTTCCCGATCCGCCCTCGAAACCGCGGTGTGGCCAGCGGCAGAATGTCGGGCGCCGTGGCGGTGGGTGTTTTTGTCGTGTCCTTGTTCGCGCTCATAGTGCTTCTTCCTCTTGCCGTAGAACCCACGGAATGCCGTGCCTTCCGCAGACGGCAACCTCACCGAACCGCGTTGATTGCTCGGAAAACGCGCTCAGACCAAGTGGACGCGCGATGGAAGAGCAGGACCTGTACCGGCGCGGCAGAGCCACCCGGGCGGCAAAGCCCATCGGAAGCGGGCTCGACACAGCCGCAGGCGAACGCGCTACTATAAACGCATGGCGGTCGACGAACGCGCGTTTTTCAACGAGAAATCAGAAACGCGGCCGGGACGCTACCAGTGTCCGAAGTGCCGCCGCAGCAACGACTACCCGATCCGGTGGGTCCGGCGATCGAAGAAGGACCGGCTGCCGCCCGGCGCCGACGAACGCGATCGCGCCAAGTTCGCCAAGCTCCGCGATTACATGCTGCGCCTCGACGACGAGGTGACGTGCCGCACGTGCGGCAAGAAGTTCGAGATTCCGTCGCAGCAGTCGATGATCTTCACCGATCAGTTCGCCGGCCTGCCCAACGACGAAGACCTCGAGCGCGAGATCGCGGCGGCCGCCGGAGAGGACGAACCGGAAGGGTAGCTACCCGGCACAGTGGCGATTCGCGATCTCGGTTCGCTTGCGCTTGAAGGCAGTGACCCAGTCATCGATCGTCGCGGTCGGATCCCGTTCGGTGAATCGAGCCACCTCGAACAGGTCGTGCAACTGGGTATCGGTCAACTGAGCCAGCAGGTCTGACAGAAATTCTCGTCCGGCTTCTCCGACATGCGGATTCCGCAGCGTGCCGCTCCAGGATCGCGGCAGATCACCGATGCAGCCGGTGGCGCCGTTCCAGATCGGCTGGCGCGACCATTCCTTGAAATTCACCGCAGCGACGTCATCGTTGTTCAGCGCGTTGGCGCGCCCGAACGTTTTCCCGGCATCGCTGATCATCATCACCGTGCGCGCACAGCCAGGCGGATCGAGGCACAGAATCCGCTGGTTGATGGCTTTATTGGACGAGTGCTGCATCAGGACGGCCAGCAGCGTCAGCGCGTCGCGCTGCGCCCGGGACGCGCCGCCCGCGTTCTCGTCAACCTGATCGAGCTCGTCCCACGACCAGCCCTCGTCCGGCTTCGTTTCGAC
>Ga0105248_10010858_pt1 | contig 10054 bp, 9 predicted proteins | sample KBSS34metaG_FD_81524 | JGI IMG/M metagenome (GOLD analysis project Ga0105248, IMG submission 81524) | Switchgrass rhizosphere microbial communities from Kellogg Biological Station, Michigan, USA - KBS S3-4 metaG | ecosystem: Host-associated > Plants > Roots > Rhizosphere > Soil | place... | reverse complement strand
GATCGGCTTTGGCGCCGGCCTGTCGAACGTCTTCGAAGTCACCGCCTTCAACAGCCTCAATGTCATCGCAGGCTGGATCAGCGCCCTGGCGGTGGCCGGCTGGGCGATCGTGCTGAACGTCACCGCGGTGATCTTCATGGCCCCGCTGGGCCTGGCGACCGCCGCCGCTGTGCGAGTCGGAGCGGCCTACGGCGCGCGCGATCCGGCCGGCGTGCGCCGCGCCGCGGGCGTGGCGATCGCCGTCACCGGCCTCTATGGCGTCGTGCTGTCGCTGGTGGTCTGGCCACTCGCCGGACCGGTGGTCGGCCTCTACACCAGCGACGCCCAGACCCTGGCGATGTCCGGCGCGGCCCTGACGCTGGCCTGTCTGATGTTCCTGCCGGACGCGCTGCAGGTGGTCACCGCCCAGGTGCTGCGCGCCCGCGGCGACGTCTGGGTTCCGACCGCCGCGCACCTGACGAGCTACATCCTGGTCATGGCCCCGCTCGCCTGGTTCCTGGCCATTCCGATGAAGCTGGGGGTGACCGGGATGGTCTGGGCCGTGGTGCTCGCCAGCCTGATCTCCGGCGCCCTCCTGCTGGCGCGGCTCTGGGCCCTGAGCCGGCGCGACGCCTGAGGCTGGCTAAAGACTCCTGGGGCGGACTAAAGTTCGCCGGGGAGATACGCAGGCCGGATGACAGCCAAGGAAGATCTGACGGGCCGTTTGTTCGCGACGGGCGGGCTGATGCTGGCCATTCTGATGCAGGCGCTCGACTCGACGATCGCCAATGTCGCCCTGCCGCACATGATGGGCAGCCTCTCGGCCTCGCAGGACCAGGTCACCTGGATCCTGACCTCCTACATTGTCGCCGCGGCGATCATGACCCCCTTCACCGGATGGCTGGCCCTGAAGATCGGCCGCAAGCCGATGTTCCTGTTCTCCATCGCCGCCTTCGTCGCCGCCTCGATCCTGTGCGGCATGGCCACCAACCTGCCGGAGATGGTGTTCTTCCGCCTGCTGCAGGGGTTCGCCGGCGCCGGCATGATGCCGCTCTCCCAGGCGGCGATCTATGACCTCTGGTCGCCCAAGGCGATCCCGCGGGTGATGTCGATCTGGAGCGCCATGATCATGGTCGGCCCGATCCTCGGCCCGACGCTCGGCGGCTTCCTGACCGAGAACTTCTCCTGGCGGTGGGTCTTCTACATCAACGTGCCGGTCGGTGCGCTGGCCTTCGCCATGATCTACACCAGCCTGCCGAGCAACGAGGGCGGGCGACAGCGACCCTTCGATCTCATCGGGTTCTTCGCCCTGGTGCTGTTCACCGGCGGCATCCAGCTGATGGTCGATCGCGGCCCGACCCTGGACTGGTTCGATGCGCGCGAGATCTGGGTGGAGGCGGTGATTGCGCTGATCGGCCTCTACGTCTTCGTCGCCCAGATGGCGACCGCGGACCATCCGTTCTTTCCACGCGCAGTGCTCCACGACCGCAACTTCATCACCTCGACGATGATGCTGTTCTTCATCTCGATCCTGCTGTTCTCCACCAATGCCCTGATGCCGTCCTTCATGCAGAACCTGTTGGGCTACACGGCGCTGCAGAGCGGCGAGACCAGCATGTACCGCGGCTTCGGGTCGATCTGCGCCTTCCTCATCGTGCCCTGGCTGGCGCGGGTGTTGCGGCCGCGCCCGACGGTCAGCCTGGGGGTTCTGGTATCTGGCCTGGGGCTCTGGAGCATGGCCCACTTCGACCTGTCGATGACCGCCACCAACATCAAGATCGCCGGCGCCCTGCAGGGGTTCGGCATGGGGCTGATGGCCAATCCGCTGTCGGTCCTCAGCTACGCGACCATCGGGGCCGAGCTGCGCACCGAGGCGGCGGTGTTCAGCAACGTCGTGCGGACCATGGGCTCCAGCCTGGGGATCGCCAGCCTGCAGGCCGTGCTGACCGAACAGAGCGCCACGGCGCATGCGCGGCTGGCGGAGAACATCGTCCAGAGCGATCCGGTCATCCGCTGGCGGTCGCCGGACCTCTTCAGCGGCGCCGGCGGCGGCCTCGAGGCGCTGAACGCGGAAATCACCCGCCAGGGCTCGATGATGGCCTACGACACGGTGTTCGCCTGGATGGCGCTCGCCAGCCTGCTGTTGCTGCCGCTGCTGCTGATCCTGCGGCCGGCGCGACGCGTCGAGGCGGTGATCGAAAGCGAGCCGCTGGAGGCCTGAGGTCTGAACTCTGAGGTCTGGGGCCCGAGGCTTAGGCGCGGGCCCCCAGGATCCAGCCTTCCTCGCGCTCGGCGTCGACCACCACGTCGGCCGGCGTTCCGGCCGGCGGGGCGAACAGGGCGCCAAGCTTGTTGGTCTCGTCGAGCCGGGCGAAATGCTCCGCCGCGCCGCGGACCTGGGCCAGGTCCTTCACCTCGCCGGGGGGGACCTGGATCTTGAGCAGCGAGGGATAGACCTCGGCCACCACCACCTCCACGCCGGCCAGCGACTCTTCGGTCAGCGCCTTGAACCCGGTCTCGAACGGCCAGGCCTTCAGCCCGTCGCCGCGGGCGAGCTTCAGGCGGCGCACCGCCGGAATGCCGAGGATCGACTGGCCGCCGACCGATCCGTTGTAATAGAGCTTCCAGATCGAGGCCGCGCCCTTGGCCGCCAAGTCGGCGTGGCGGAATTCCGGCAGGTCGCCCGGGCCATGGGCGCGGACGCGCTTCGGCTGCAGCGTGGTCAGGGCGTCCTTCGGCGGGCAGCCCCAGAAGGGAAACGGGCCGCCGGTGATTCGCCGGTTGATCTCAGCGCCGACGCCAAAGCGGTTGTTGGTGTTGTCGGCCTTGTCCTTGGCCATTTTGTCGATCTGGTCCCAGACCGCGCGCCAGGGCGGATCGCCGGCCAGGTTCAGGGCCGCGGCGAAACCGCGCGGGAAGCCGAGCGAAAAGTCGAACCCCAGGAGGGTGCGTTCGCCGCGCTTCTTCAGGTCGTCGAGAATGATGGCCAGCCGCTTTTCGGCGTCGGCGCGGGTCGGCGGGTTGTAGCTCTCGAAGGCCATGCGGAAGCGCACGTCACGCTTGAGGACGCCGATCCAGATAGAGTCCGCGCCGGCGGTCGGCTTGGAGGCGGCGCTCCAGTCGACAATGATGAAGGCGCTGAACAGGCGCGACACGGCGAACTCCCGGGCGATGCGAACGGCCTGGGTTCTAGCGCGCAGGCGAGGGCAGGGGAATTGCCTTCGGGTGGCGTCGGCCGCTTTGAGCTGATAGAGCGCGTCAGGCGAAAGTGGACGCCGGTTTCGCCGTCCGACGCGCTCAACTTTCAAACCTTAGCCGTTCTTGTCTTGCACGGCGGGCTGGGGCGCATCGCGCGATCCGGAGAACACCATGGCTGAGTCTTTGCGGGGCGGCGTCATCGGCGCGGGCGTGTTCGGCGGCTATCACGCGCGCCAGTACGCCAAGCTGGACGGCGCGGTGCTGTCGGCGGTGCTGGATCCGCATCCCGAACGCGCCGCCCAGGTGGCCATGCCGCTCGGCGGCCGCGCCTTCCACGAGCTGGACGCCTTCCTCGATGCGGTCGACGTGGTCACCGTCGCCTCGCCGGGCACGCTGCACGCCGAACACGTGCTCGCCGCCCTGGCCGCCGGCAAGCCGGTCTATGTCGAGAAGCCGATCGCGGTGACCCTGGCCGACGCCGGAAAGATCCGCGACGCCGCGGCCGCCACCGGCCTGGTCGTCGCCTGCGGCCACCAGGAGCGGGTGGTGTTCCGCGCCATGGGGCTGCTGGACGTGCCCGAGCAGCCGCTGCGCCTGGAGGCCCTGCGCCACGGCCCGCCGTCGCCGCGCAGCCAGGATGTCTCAGCGGTGCTCGACCTGATGGTGCACGACATCGACCTGGCGCTCTCGCTCTCGGCCGCCCGGCCGGCCGGAGTGGAGGGCGGCGGCGGCCGGTTCAGCGCCTCGGGCGGCTGGGACGAGACCCAGGCCGAGGTCGGCTTCGACGACGGCTTCACCGCCGTGTTCGACGTCTCGCGCCAGGCCCCGGCGCGCAAGCGGACCATGCGGGTGGACTATCCCTCCGGCGAGGTGGAGATCGACTTCCTGGCGCGCACCTTCCGCAACACCACGCCATTCGCCCTCAACCCCGACTTCGCTGACACCCCGGCGGGCCAGGACCCGCTGGGCGCCAGCGTGGCCAGCTTCCTGATGGCGGTGCGCGGCCAGGCGCCACGGCCGGTGGTCAACGCCGAGGAAGCCATCCGCGCCCTCGACCTGGCCTTGGTCGTCGAACAGGCCGCGATCTAGGCCCCGGCCCTAGAGCTCCCGCCTTAGAGCTGGGCCCGCTCGTCTTCGTCCTCGTCCCACGGCGCGTCGTCCTCTTCGAACGGCAGCTCCTGGCGACCGCCGGGCGGCGGCGAGGGGCGAAGCGCGGTGGCGGCCTGCGCCTGGGCTGGCGCGGTCGCCTCCGGCATCGCCCGCGGCGTCGCCCGGCGGGCGGCCTGGGTCGGCAGTGGCGCGGGCTTGCGGCGGAACACCGATTCGACGCGCGCGAGCCAACGGTTGCCCTCTTCGATCGCCTCGTTGGCGTCCGGCGCGCCGCGGCGGGCCCGCTCGGCGCTCCACAGCTCGAGGCCGAAGTCGGCGTGCTTCGGATCGTCGAACACCAGCCGCAGCACCACCTGTCGCTCGGCGCCGCCGACCGCATCCAGCGGACGTCGCGGCTCGCCGCGATAGGCGCGCCCCACCACCTGGCCGTCGACGATCAGTTCGAGGCCGAGCAGTTCTTCGACGTGATAGATCAGGCACCAGCTGCCGGCGTCCCAGGTGACCGCCATGGTGTTGCTGGTGAAGTTGAAGCCCGCGCCGCGGCCGCGGCCGGGGGCGATGATCTGGGCGTGAGGCTCGCCCTTCAGCACCAGGCGCAGGCCGCGGCGGATCCGCCGGCCCTCCTGGTTGAACCAGGCCACCATCGCGCCGAGCCCCGCCAGGGCCACGGCGACCATGCCGATCAGAACCAGAAACGGGCCGAGCTGAGTCATTTTGCAGAAGCTAAGCTGTTTCGCGCGGCTGGAAAATTGGAATTGGCCGGCTGCGTGCTTCGGCCGCTTCGGCGGTCAGATATCGAGCTCGATCACCAGCGGAACATGGTCCGACGGCTTGTCCCAACTGCGCACGTCCCGGTGGATCGAGACGCCGCGCAGGCGGTCGGCGGCTTGCGGGGAAAGCAGGGCGTGGTCGATGCGGATGCCGTTGTTCCGCTGCCAGGCGCCGGCCTGATAGTCCCAGAAGGTATAGGCGCCAGGCGCGCCGTCGGCCTGCAGATAGGCCTCGGTCAGGCCGAGCCATTTCAGGCTGCGGAAGGCCGCGCGGCTCTCCGGCTGGGCGAGCGCGTCGTTCACCCAGTTCTTGGGGAACTCGGCGTCGCGATCCTCCGGGATGACGTTGTAGTCGCCCACCAGGGCCAAGGGCTCCTCGAAGGCCAAGAGATCCTGGGCGTGGCGGCGCAGCCGGTCCATCCAGGCGAGCTTGTAGACGAACTTCTCCGTGCCGATCGGGTTGCCGTTCGGCAGGTAGATGGAGGCGACCCGCACCGGCTCGGGGCCGGAGACCACCGCCTCGAGGTAGCGGGCGTGTTCGTCGGCGTCGTCGCCGGGCAGGCCGCGCCGGACATCCTCCAGCGGGCGTTTCGACAGGATGGCCACCCCGTTGTAGCTCTTCTGGCCATGCACGGCGAGATTATAGCCAAGCCGTTCAAAGGCTTCGGCCGGGAACTTCTCGTCGACGCACTTGATCTCCTGCAGGCAGGCGACGTCGGGCTGGGCCTCTTCGAACCAGCGCACCACCGTCTCCAGGCGGGCGTTGACCGAGTTCACGTTCCAGGTGGCGATGCGCATGATGACTCCCGACTGCGGCGGCGAAGCTAGTGGCGCGAGCTGCCGGGCTCAAGGAGGCTTGCCTCGTCTCGTCCAAACGCTTAAGTATCGACTTAACAAATGGAGGGATCCACCCATGGCGCTCGAACTGCATATGCACCCGCTGTCGTCCTACTGCTGGAAGGTGCTGATCGCCCTCTACGAGCAGGGGACGCCGTTCGAACCGGTGACGGTGAACCTTGGCGATTCCGCCGTCCGCACCTCGTTTCTGCAGCTCTCGCCGTTCGGCAAGATGCCGGCGCTGCGCGACACCGATCGCGGCGCGCAGGTGTTCGAGACCAGCATCATCATCGAGTACCTGGACCAGCATTATCCCGGCCCCGCGCGGCTCGTCCCGCAGGAGCCGGAACGGGCGCTGGAGGTGCGGCTGTGGGATCGCATCTTCGACCTCTATGTGATGAACGCCTTCCAGCCGATCGTCGACGACCGCCTGCGTCCGCAAGACCGGCGCGACCCGCTGAGCGTCGAGAGCGCCCGCGACAAGCTCCGCCACGCCTATGGCGTCCTCGAGACGAAGCTCGCCGGTCGAACCTGGGCGGCGGGCGAGGCCTTCAGCCTGGCCGACTGCGCCGCCGCGCCGGCCCTGTTCTACGCCGCCCTGGCCGAGCCGCTGGAGGCCCATCCGACGGTGGCCGCCTATCGCGAGCGTCTGCTGGCGCGGCCCAGCGTGGCCCGCGCGATCGAAGAGGCGAAGCCGTTCTTTCACATGTTCCCGGCGAGCGAGGCCGAGCGGGCGCGAATGCCCGGCTGATCCTGGTCAGGAAGGGCGCAGGCCGGCGGCCGGCTCAGATCGAGAAGCTCACCCCGCAGCCGCAGCTGGACTTGGCGTTGGGATTGCGGATGCGGAACTCGGCGCCGGCGAGCTCGTCGACGAAGTCGATCTCCGAGCCCTTGAGCAGGGCCAGGGAGACCTCGTCGACCAGGGCGGCCGCGCCGTCGCGCTCGATCTTCAGGTCGTCGGGCTGGGCCTCGTCGACCAGGTCGAACAGGTACTGAAATCCCGAACAGCCGCCGCCTTCCACCGCCACGCGCAGCATCAAGGGCCGGCCCTCGGCCTCGCCGATGGTCAAAATCCGCCGGGCGGCGGTCGGAGACAGGGTCAGGTCGAGGCTGGCGGCGGTCATGCGTTTTGGTCGTGGCTTTCAGTCGGGGCTTTCAGTCGGTGGCCTTCGATGAAATGCGGGCTCTTCGATGAATATCCGGCTTAGCCTATATGAGGGTCCCTGCGGCTTCGACCAAGAGGCCTGTTGCACGAAGGCTCAGATGCCGCTGATTCCCGCCCGCGCGCCGTTCGCCGAAGATCCCTCCCGCTCGCGGGGGCGCAAGGTCCCCGAAGCCGAGAGCCGCACGCGCACCGCCTTCGCCCGCGACCGCGACCGGATCATCCACACCAGCGCCTTCCGCCGCCTGAAGGAAAAGACCCAGGTCTTCGTCGCCCACGAGGGCGACCACTTCCGCACCCGGCTGACCCATTCGCTGGAGGTCGCCCAGATCGCCCGCTCGATCGCCACCGCGCTCGGGCTCGACGGCGACCTCGCCGAGACGGTGGCCCTGGCTCACGACCTCGGCCACCCGCCGTTCGGCCATGCCGGCGAGGACGAGCTGCAGATCCAGATGCAGGACTTCGGCGGCTTCGACCACAATGTGCAGACCTTCCGGGTGGTGACCCGGCTGGAGCGCCGCTATCCGCGGTTCGAGGGCCTGAACCTCACCTGGGAGACGCTGGAAGGAATCATCAAGCACAACGGTCCGGTCGCCGATAAGCTCGATCGGCCGTCCTGGCGGGCGATCGCCGAGTTCGACGGCCAATACGACCTGCGGCTTTCCGGCTGGGCGTCCGCGGAGGCCCAGGTCGCCGCCCTGGCCGACGACATCGCCTACAACAATCACGACGTCGACGACGGCGTGCAGGCGGGGCTGTTCAATCTCGAGGAACTGCGCCAGGTGCCGCTGATCGGGCCGAACGTCGAGAGCTCGCTGGCCGACTTCCCCGACTGCGACGCGGGGATCATCCGGCTGGAGGCCGTCCGGCGGATGATCGGGGCGATGGTCGATGACGTGCTGGCCGAAACCGGCCGGCGGGTGGTCGCCGGCAAGGTCGCAAGCGCCGAGGACGTGCGCAACCTCGGTCGCGCCCTCATCAGCTTCTCGCGCGACATGGCCGAGGACCTTTCGGCGCTGCGCCTGTTCCTGATGGAGCGGATGTATCGTCACTGGAAGGTCAATCGCACGCGCAGCCAGGCGCGCCGCATCCTGGCGGAGATGTTCCAGCTGTTCATGGCCGAGCCGGAGGTCATGCCGACCGAGTGGTTCCAGCGCGCCCAGGCGCGGGACGAGGCCGGCCGCGCGCGGGTGGTCTGCGACTATATCGCCGGCATGACCGACCGCTTCGCGATCGAGGAGCACCGCAAGCTTTTCCATCTGGAAGTGTGGAGCTGAGCCGGAAGGGTGAAGAGGCGGCCCAAGCCGCCCACAGGAAATCCCGCAACGGCGGTTTGGCGCAACGCCGGGTCCGCTAGAGTTCCGCCTTGAAAGCGTGCGATTCGCGGCGTTTGCCTGCGCACGTCTGAAATTTCGGAGCTGGTGGATGTCCGAACACGACCTCGGCGCCTATGCGCCCCCAACGGCCGACGCGCCCCTGTCCTTCGACGCGCGTCACCCGGTGCGCGGGGCGAGGCCGATTCCGGTCACCCTGGTCGTCAGCGGGCTGGTGCTGCTGGGTCTGATCGTCGCCATCTTCCTGTTCTACCGCTCCGGCGTGCGCGAGGCCGGCCAGCCGCCGAAGACCATCGGCACGCCGGTGGCCGAGATGAAGAGCGCGCCGCCCGCCGACGCCCAGCCGCAGGATCCGGCCGCCGGCCTGCAGATCTACCAGACCGAAGGCGGCCAGCCGCAGGGCGCGGCGCAGCCGAATTTCGTCGCCCCGCCCGAGCAGCCGACCGGCCGGCCCGAGCCGGCCGCGGTCGCCCCGCCCGCACCGCCGCAGGCCGCACCGACCGCTCCGGTCGCCGCCGCCTCCGCCCTGCGGCCGGCCCTGCCGCCCGCGCCGCCGCCGGCCGCTGCGGCGCCGCAACCTGCGCCGAAACCGGTGCAGATCGCCCCGGCCGCGCCGCCGCCGGTCAAGGCCGCTCCCGCCAAGCCCGCGCCGGTGAAGGCCGAGCCCGCCAAGGCCGCTCCCGCCAAGCCGGTCGCCGCCAAGTCCGGCGGGATCGCCGCCGTGCAGATCGGCGCGGTCTCCTCGACGGCGCTGGCCGCCAAGGCGTGGGACGAGGCGGTGGGCCTGGCCCCGGGCCTTGCCGCCGGCAAGGGCAAGGGCGTGGAGAAGATCGAGAAGGACGGCCACGTGCTCTACCGCACCGCGGTCACCGGCTTCGCCAGCAAGGCCGACGCGGCCGCCTTCTGCGCCAGGCTGAAGGCCGCCGGAAAGGCCTGTTTCGTCAAGTGAGCACGCGCGCCTGCATTCTCGGCTGCGCGGGGCCGACGCTCAGCCGCGAAGAGACCGCCTTCTTCCGCGACGTGAAGCCCTGGGGCTTCATCCTCTTCGCGCGCAACATCGAGACGCCGGACCAGGTCCGCAAACTGGTCGACGCCCTGCGCGAGACGGTGGGCCGGGCTGACGCGCCGGTGCTGATCGACCAGGAGGGCGGCCGGGTCCAGCGGCTTAGGCCGCCGCACTGGCCGGTCTATCCGCCGGGCCGCGTCTACGGCCAGCTCGCCGGCAACGACCCGCTGCTGAAGCGCGAGATCACCCGGCTCGGCGCGCGGCTGATCGCCCACGACCTGGCGAGCCTGGGGATCAACGTCGACTGCGTGCCGGTGCTCGACGTGCCGGACCCGCAGGGCCACGAGATCATCGGCGACCGCGCCTATGGCCAGACCCCGGACGAGGTGGCCTATCTCGGCCGCGCGGCCGCCGAGGGGCTGATCGCCGGCGGTGTCCTGCCGGTGATCAAGCACATCCCGGGGCATGGCCGCGCCAAGGCCGACAGCCACCTGGAGCTGCCCGTGGTGGACGCCAGCTACGACGAGCTCGACGCCCGGGACTTCGCCCCGTTCCGGGTGCTGTCGGACATGCCGATGGCGATGACCGCCCACGTGATCTATTCGGCGATCGATCCCAAGCGGCCGGCGACGACCTCCGAGAAGGCGATGCGCAAGGT
>Ga0105248_10010857_pt1 | contig 10054 bp, 6 predicted proteins | sample KBSS34metaG_FD_81524 | JGI IMG/M metagenome (GOLD analysis project Ga0105248, IMG submission 81524) | Switchgrass rhizosphere microbial communities from Kellogg Biological Station, Michigan, USA - KBS S3-4 metaG | ecosystem: Host-associated > Plants > Roots > Rhizosphere > Soil | place... | reverse complement strand
CATTTCACAGTACCTTGTTCCATTTTGAGTCGTATTTCCTAAACTTTGAATTGCGCTTGAGTGAAACGGAGCGACCACTGGCAGATCTTGCTTGGTTGGGCGAGTACTGCTCACGCCCGGTTCGGTTCTAACGCTGCGTTCATCTTACCACTGTTCTGGAAATCGGGGTACGAAAATCTACAAGTGCCTATTACTGCACAGTTTTTGGGACATGCGCAGGCGTGTAGGCAGGCTCGGGCTCATTGTGGGAAGTGGCCGGAGAGATGGACGATGGGGACGCGAAAAGGTGATCCAGAATTGGATGCGGTGCGGGACTAGAAGCTATCTGGCTCTGTTGACATCGTTGGCGAAGGGACAGCTTCCGTGGCGATGCGCGGAGAAACCGCAGGTCCTTCGACTGCGTTTGGCACAAAAGGCGTGCCAAACTTCGCTCAGGATGACCCATCTTTGAGGGATGCCAACAGAGCCAGATAGCTTTTAGAGTGGAGTGTCCGCAGGCAAAAAACCAACTCCCCCAGGTTATGCCTGGGGGAGTTGGTTGGGGAGGGCTGTATCTGGTTCAGCGGCCTTTGGGTGAGAGGCCGATCTGGAAGCTGACCATGACGCTGCGGCCCGGGAGGAGCTGCAGCGTGTCGAGCGGGCTGGGGGTGAAGTTGCTGGTTGCGGTGGCGGCATTGGCGGCACCAATCAGGACGACATCGTGGCTGTCGGCGAGATTGTTGACGCTGAACTTGACCTTCGACTGATCAAAGAAAGAACCGCCGCGGATGGTGTAGTTGAAGAAGAAGTTGGCCACGTTGAATGGGTCGTAGGGCACGGCCTGGTGCACGGATCCGTTGTCGTCCCAGCGCGAGCCAACCCGCTTGTTGAAGATGCCGACGTCGAAGCGCTTGTCGTGGTAGGTCATACCGACGGTTTCGGTATCGTGGGGTGCGTTGGCCACCCATGCGGAGGGAGTGGCGGCGACAGCCGGAGTGGTTGCGGTGGCATCCTTGGCGGCGGCGGACTCGTACTTGGCCTGACCGAGGGTGCCATTGAGGAAGGCGCTTACACCCTTCGCGATATAGAAGTTGCCTTCGGCTTCGAAGCCGACTGTATTCGACGGCGGGTTGGCGTAGTAGTAGGTCAGGCCCTTGTTGTCGCCCGAGCTTGGCGTGAAGCTGGAGTACGAGTTGAGGTAGTGGATGTAGTACACATCGGCGTCGAAGCTGGCGCGGTTGAGCTTGACCACGGTGCCGCCCTGATAAGTGGAGGCGACGATGGGCTTGGGCGTAACGGCGACCAGGGCTCCGGTAACGTCAAAAACACTGGAGGGAGGGATGACACTGCCGCGACCGTAGTCTCCGTACGCTGACCAGAGATTGTTGATGCGATAGTTGGCCTCGAAGGAGGGAAGCAGGTTGTTGTACGTCGCCGAGTGCTTGACGAAGGGGGCGCCGCCGAGGTCGCCTACGATTTTGCCGTCGGCGTACTGGGTGAGGTCCATGGTGTAACGGGCGTCTTTGAGGCCGGCGGTGATGGTCCAGCGCGGGATGGAGACGAGCTGGAACTCGGCGAAGGGCTGGATGGAGTTGGTGATGAAGCTCTCGTGGAAGCGGATGTTCTTGATGCCGGGGGCATCGATCCAGGTGCGGGGATCGCTCTTGATCTGGTAGCGGTTGGTGGTGGTGTATTCGTACCAGGCGCCGGCGCGGAAGACTCCGTAGCGGGAAGCCGCGCTGACGGTTCCGATGCCGCCGCCGCGATTGTACTGGTTGAGCTTGTTGACGGCGCTGGTGGCGCTGACCTTGGCCGTCTCGCTGCTTTGATCTTTCTGCAGGTGCTGATGGTTGGAGTAGGAGTAGGTGTAGGGCTTTACGTCGAGCTTCCAGCCCCGGCCGAAGTCCTTGGTGAAGTTGATGACTTCGAAGTTGGTGGGGATGTGGTAGGTGTAGTAGCGGTAGTAGAGGGCGTTGTAGCTGCCGTCGGCGTTGAACTGGTTCTTCATGATGAGGAAGTTGTCGCCGTACTGGGCAATCTGGGCGCGAGTGGCGTCGCTATCCGGGGTGTTGCTATCGACGAGCACCTGGGTTCCGACCAGCGACAGGTAGGTCTTGTCGGAGAACTTGTAGGTGAACTTGGCTGAGGCTGCGGTGCGGACCTGGAAGTTGTTGGTCTGGTAGCCGTCGGAGGTCATGTGGTGGCCTTCAAACCAGAAGTTGGCCTTGGGATTCTTGCCGCCGAAGAGGCCGCTGTTGAATTCGCCGAGGTACTCGTTGGTGTTGAAGGAGCCGTAAGACTCGGAGCCCTTGATGGCCATGGTGTCGCCGAGCTTGGGGGAGAACATGTGGATGGAGCCGCCGAAGTTGGCCGGGCCGATATCGGATGCAGTGCCGGGGCTGCGGTCGAAGTCGACGTAGCTGATGGCCGGAGCGGGAACGTATGCCCAGGAGTGATGGGTCGGGTCGTTGGAGTCCTGGAAGGGCACGCCGTCCCAGGTGATGGTGTAGTTGCCGTCGGAGAAGCCACGGTAATAGGTTTTGGCTTGTCCCTGGCCTACGCCGTTGGTGCTCCAGCTTACGGTGCCGGGAGCGGCCTGGGTGATGTCGCTGAAGTCGGTGACGGGCGAGGTGAATTCGCGGATGTACTGGCTGGTGATCTCGGTGCGGGCCGAGCCGGCGTCGAGCAGGGCCTTGACGGGCGAATACTGGGAGGCGATGGAGTTGTCGGCCTCAGCCTCGATGGTGACTTCTTCAGAGACGGAGGCAACCGTGAGAGCGATGGACAACTGGACCGGGGAGCCAGCGGAGACGGAAACCGCGTTGCGCTCCTGGGCTGCAAAACCGGTGGCGGAAACCTGAACCGAATAGGTGCCGGGGAGCAGGCCCATGACCGCGAATTTGCCTTCCTTATCGGTGAGGGTGGTGCTCTTGATGGCGGAAGCGCTGGTTACGGCTACGGATGCGCCGGGGAGGGCCAGGCCGCGGGTGTCGACGACGGTTCCGGTGATGGAGCCTGAGGCTGTCTCTTGGGCTTGCGAGAGCTGACCAGACAGAGCGAGGGCGAGTGAGCAGAAGAGCAGGGCGGCGGCGCGCCACAGCAGCAGAGTGCGTTTCATCGATGGTCTCCTAAAGTCGTGCAGGGATGGCGGGATATAGAGGCATGTATCAACGACCGACATTAACGGTCGATTGCAAACCCTTTTTACGGCGATGTGAATTTTTTTCGAGACAGGGTAGGAACAAACGGAAAGGCCAGAGGAAAAGAGGCGCGTGACCGTTGAGGAATCTGTGTGCTAAGTTGAACGTCTGCCATGAGTAAAACTTCCAATTCGGATACGCTGCTGGCCCTGTTGCGGGAGCCTCAGGAGCGCCTCTCGGCGGGGTTTTCCGGGCTTCCGGCGATTCGCTCTGTGCTGGAGGATTCAGAACAGTGCGAGGCCATTGCATCGGTTCTGGATGAGGTGGCGGACCGACTCACGGACAACTATCCGTACTTTCATCCGCTGTACGCAGGGCAGATGCTGAAGCCGCCGCATCCGGTGGCTTATGCAGCGTATGCGCTGGCGATGACCATCAATCCGAACAACCATGCTCTGGATGGTGGCCGGGCGAGTTCGGCGATGGAGATTGAGGCTGTGGCGGAAATCGCGCGGATGTTTGGGTTTCCGGAGCATCTGGGGCATTTGACGTCGAGCGGAACGATTGCCAATCTTGAGGCGCTGTGGGTGGCGGGGCAACTTGATCCGGGCAAGCGGATTCTTGCTTCGGAGCAGGCACACTACACGCATAAGCGCATCACGTCGGTGCTGAAACTGCCGTTTGGCGAGGTGGCGACGGATGGTTTTGGGCGCATGGATATAGATGCGCTGGAAGGCGAGTTGCGCAAGGGCGACGTTGGGACGGTTGTAGTAACGATGGGCACGACGGCGCTGGGGACGGTCGATCCGCTGGCCGAAGTGCTGAGGCTGCGGGAGCGGTATGGCTTCCGGGTGCATCTGGATGGGGCGTATGGGGGGTATTTCCGGCTGATTGCTGAGGAGCTGGAGGAACCGGCGCGGGCGGCATTTCTGGCTACTGACCGGGCAGACTCGATCGTTGTGGACCCGCACAAGCATGGATTGCAGCCTTACGGGTGCGGCTGTGTGCTTTTTCGCGATCCCTCGGTGGGGCGGCTCTATAAGCATGATTCGCCGTATACGTACTTCACTTCGGGGGAGCTGCACCTAGGAGAGATCAGCCTGGAGTGTTCGCGAGCCGGGGCGTCGGCGGTGGCGCTCTGGGCGACGCAAAGGCTGCTGCCGCTGGTGCCGGGTGGGGAGTTTGCGCAGGGATTGGCGGCTGGCCGACGGGCGGCGCTGGAACTCGACCGCAGACTGCGGGCGGATGGTCGTTTTGTGCCTCTGGCCAGCAGGCCGGATCTGGACATTGTGAACTGGCAGGTGGCCGCAGATAGCCCGGAAAAGCGGTCCCTGCTGGCGCAACGAATTTTTGACAAGAGCGCGGATTTGGACCTGCACCTGGCGCTAGTACAATTGCCCGATAGCTTGTTTGCAGTCACAACGGATGGCACCAGCGGTACCAGTACATGCCTTCGCTCTGTCTTGATGAAGCCAGAGCATGAGGAGTGGCTGGGAGCCATTTGGGACCGGTTGGATCGAGCGACGGTAGAGAACATCCAATACGCCGGCGAGGCACACACGGGGGACCCCGGGGCCTCAGACACGGCAGGGGCGGAAGCAATTTCAAGGGTACGGTAATTTTTCGCTGGAAACAGCGGTGTCAAGGGACATAATGGCGCAAGTGGAAGAAAACGTTGTCATCCAGGCAGGCGATTGTACCGTCACGTTGCTGCCCGAATACGGGGGCAAGATCGCCTCGATTCGCGTCGGCGCACATGAGCTGCTGCAGACGCCGCTGAACCCATTTGGCCCGCGAACGCAGACTACCCCTTTCAATTTAGGGGATGCCAGCGGTTGGGATGAGTGCCTGCCCTCGGTAGCCGAATGCACGGTGGCGACGCAGGACGGTCCGGCGCTGATTCCGGATCATGGAGACCTCTGGCGAATTCCCTGGCAGGTGCTCGATCTTCGGCACGATTCGGCCACGCTGCGGGTGCAGTGTTTCTCTCTGCCGTTGGAGCTGACACGCTCGGCCATCCTTTCTGAAACGGCGGCGGGATGGAAGCTGCAACTGCTCTATTCGCTGATCAATACGGCCACTCATCCAGTGCCGTGGGCGTGGACGGCGCATCCACTCTTTGCTAGCGAGGCGGGCGACCGCATCGTTTTGCCGGAAGAGGTGGATAGCCTGCGTCTGGAGGGCTCAGGCGGCAACCGTCTTGGGGTGAATGGAGATACGGTTGCGTGGCCTGTCGCGACACTGGCCGATGGCAGCGCGGCGGACCTGAGCGTTGCCTATGCCCCCGACTCCGGTTACGGAGACAAGCTTTTTACGGGTGCGATGCGTCAGGATTGGTGTGCTCTGGAACGGTCTTCCATAGGACTGCGTATCAAGGTCCTCTTTGATCCTGCAATCACTCCCTACATTGGCCTGTGGCTATGCTACGGAGGTTGGCCGGAAGGCGATGGCCTGAAGCAGGTTTGCGTCGCACTGGAACCTTCGACAACCCCGGTCGATTCTCTGGCAGAGACCGGCTCCTGGTCGCGCATCATTCACCCCGGAGAAACCATCAACTGGCCCATGGAAGTGCAGATCGATCGCATTGCCACGGGTGCGTAAAGCTAAGTCAACATTGAGGCAAACACCGTGAACGACCCCGCAGCTCTTCGTATTCTCCACCAGAACCGGTACCACGCCACGCCGGAAGTCTACGTGGCCCCCGGGCGCGTCAACCTGATTGGCGAGCACACCGATTACGCCGAGGGATTTGTGATGCCCGCGGCGATCGATTTTGCGACGCTGGCCGCAATTTCGCCGCGCAGTGATGGGCAGATCGCGATTTACGCGGAGAACTTTGCCGAGGAGCAGGTCTTTCCGGCAGATTCGATTCCGACGGAGAATACGGGCGGCTGGGCGGATTACCCGGTGGGTGTGCTGGCAACCCTGGTCAAAGAAGGCTATACCATTCCTGCCTTCAGCATGACCCTGTGGGGCGATGTGCCGTTAGGGTCGGGGCTGAGCAGTTCGGCGGCGATTGAAGTGGCGACGGCGACGGCGGTGACTGCACTGATGGGGGTCACGATTCCGGGGCCTAAGCTGGCACGTCTCTGTCAACGTGCAGAGAATGAGTTTGTCGGGGCGAGCTGCGGCATCATGGACCAGTTCATCTCGGCCAACGGCGCCGAGGACAATGCGCTTCTGCTCGACTGCCGCGACCTGAGCTACCGGCTTGCGCCGATTCCGGCGGATGTGGAGCTGGTGATTGCGAACACGATGGTCAAGCACTCCATCGCCGGAGGCGACTACACGACTCGCCGCGCGGAAGTGGAAGAGGCTTGCGCCATTCTGGCCAGCCACCGGCCTGAGATCAAATTTCTGCGCGATGCGACTGTCGAGGACCTGGAGAAGTGGGGTCACGAGATTCCGCCGAACTCCTACAAGCGCGCCAAGCACGTGATTACCGAGAACAACCGGACGGTGGCTGCGGCCGACGCGCTCATGAAGGGCGATATGGCGACCCTGGGCCGCCTGATGCATGAGGCGCACATCAGCTACAGCAAAGACTTTGAGGCGAGCTGCCCCGAGGCGGACATCATGGTGGAGCTGGCCGAGGGGCTTGCGCCGGAAGTTCCGGGGCTTATCGGCGCGAGGCTGACGGGCGGCGGCTTTGGCGGCTGCACGATCAACCTGGTCGACAAGGAACACGCCCCTGCATTTGCCAAGGCGCTGAAGGAGAAGTATCACCAGGCGACGGGCATCGATCCGGAGATTCACATCTGCCACGCATCCGCTGGCGCGCACAAACTATAGGTTAGGCTTCTACTGCTGCATGGACTTCCGTCCCACATGGCGGAAGAAGAATTCACGACTCGCCGAGACGCTCTCAGCCCGACTCAGCCAATAATGCCATTTACCTCGCACCATTGTGGGATTTGCATTGGCTGATCGCCTCGTTACTGTTGCAACAGGCCAGATTTTTCTGTTCCTGCAGTAGCGGTCTTGGTACACTCGGGTTGAGTTTCCTCGAATCCGCAAGGCCGATTTTTCTGATTCCTCTGACCTGACGCTAGGTCCCCGTTTCAGAATGAAATCGATTCCATTGCAGGAGCTGAGGTTTGGTCGCAGGCGGTACCAGGATGAATTTCGAAGTCATCCCGCGCTTCCCCTCGACTTTGATTCGGAGACATCGCCACCATGTCGAATTCCAGCCAGACACCTTTAAAGCTCTATTCCTACGAGTCCTTCCCTATGAACGGAGTCGTCGCCTACTTTTCCATGGAGATTGCCATCAATCCGGGCATGCCGACGTATTCGGGCGGCCTGGGTGTTCTAGCCGGAGATACGCTGCGCTCCGCCGCTGACCTCGGTACTCCGCTTGTCGCTTTCACGCTTCTTCATCGCAAGGGTTACTTCCGCCAGCATCTCGATGCCGACGGCAAACAGACCGAAGATATTCAGCCGTGGATCGTTGAGGACTTCTGCACGGAAGAGGCTCCTCGCGTTACGGTCACCGTTGAAGACCGCACCGTTACCCTGCGTGCCTGGCGGTACGACATGGTTGGCCGCGCGGGTCACGTCATCCCCATTTACCTGCTCGATACGGATCTGCCGGAGAACACAGCCTGGGACCGCAGTCTGACCGATCATCTCTACGGCGGGGACTCAAACTACCGTCTGCAGCAGGAGATTGTGCTCGGCATGGGCGGTGTGCGCATTTTGAACGCGCTTGGCCACCGGGTAAACGTGTACCACATGAATGAAGGCCACGCGGCGCTGCTGACCTTGGCATTGCTTGAGGCGCAGCTCGGCGGCGGCCCGCTGAACAAGGTTACGGACGTCGATGTAAACGCTGTCCGCCAGAAGTGCGTCTTTACGACGCATACTCCAGTGCCTGCCGGTCATGACCGCTTTTCCATCGAGCAATCGATTCGTATCCTCGGGGGCGAGCGCACGGCGCGACTCCAGTCTCTGGGCTGTTGCCACGAAAACATGTTGAACATGACCTACGTGGCGCTGCGATTCTCGCGTTACGTGAACGGCGTTGCACTGCAGCACGGCAATGTTTCGCGGGAGATGTTTCCCGAGTACAAGATCGACGCGATCACGAACGGCGTGCATGCGAATACTTGGCTCTCGGAGCCGTTCCAGGATTTGCTCGACCGCAATATTCCGAACTGGCGCCGCGACAACCTCTACATGCGCAACGCGATCGAGATTCCCTTGCAGGAGATCATCACAGCGCATGCCCAGGCCAAGGAGACACTGCTGGCCGAGGTGGCTTCGCGGACGGGACTGGTGCTTAATCCCAAGGTGCTGACGCTGGGCTTTGCCCGCCGCGCCGCTACCTACAAGCGCGCCGACCTGATGTTCACCGAACCGGAACGGCTGCTGGAGATCGCCAAGGCTGCTGGCGGGTTGCAGATTCTCTATGCCGGCAAGGCGCATCCTCAGGACGAGCCGGGCAAGGCGCTGATCCATAGCGTGATCGAGAAGGCACATAAGTATTCCGGAGTCGATCTGCGAGTTGTTTACCTTGAAAACTATGACTGGCAGCTTGGCGCTCTGCTGACCGCCGGAGTGGATGTCTGGGTGAATACGCCGAAGCGGCCTTATGAGGCCTCGGGAACGAGCGGCATGAAGGCTGCTCTGAACGGTGTGCCGAGCCTGTCGATCCTGGATGGATGGTGGATCGAGGGATGCCTGGAGAACTATACCGGTTGGGCTATCGACGACGGCGTGGACGACACGGCCGAGGCCAACTCGCTCTATGAAAAGCTGGAGCGCTCGGTGCTGCCGCTCTACCTCAAGTCGCCTGAAGCATGGGCGAACCTGATGCGCACGACGATTGCCTACAACGGCTCGTATTTCAACACCAACCGCATGGTGAAGCAGTACATTCGCAATGCCTACTACCCGGTTTCGCTGCTCACGCCGATTGAGGTCAAGGAGCAGGTGGCTGTTCACAGCTAGCGGCTGAGGCAGTTTGATTCGCCCCACAATTCCATTGTGGGGCGAATGTTTTTTGCGGAGAAGTTGGGTGGTGACACCCCGCATCTCTGACTTGTTTTTCTGTTGACCGCTCATTTCCCTTGGCCCATACTTGCCGCGTGTCCACTCCGGATGAAAAAGACGCTGCGCCGTTTCAAGACTACGAAGCCCGTACACGGGTTGCGCAGGCGTTGCTGGCTACCTGCAAGGCGGAGCGGTACGTGTATCTTTCGTTCTCTGCGCTGGCAGCTATCGGCGTCATCGTTACGCTGATCGTGATTGTCCGGGAAAAGACTCCGTCGCTGGCTGAGGTGGGTGTGCTTTCGAGCTCTGGCGGGGTGATCTCGCTTACCGCCAACCGGTTGCTCAAAATTCAGCAAGACGTCTTCCGAGTGGTTTTCGGCATTAAGCTCTAGGAGAACCCAAGTGCTGGAAGACTCCCCGGAACGGAATGCAACAAGAGCCCGCGAAGAACAGATGCAGCGGGAGGTCTTCGACAAGCTGCGGCGGGAGTCGCGGCGGTCGGCGATTCTGGGCTTTATCGGCGGGGTTGTTGTGATGGCTGGGCTTGGGCTGACCTATTTCGCGACCCTGCAGGCTCGCGAGTCGCTGAAGACGGAAGTGACCAAGACGGCGACGCTGGAAACCAAGGTACAGACTCAGCAAAGCGAGGTCGCGAGTGCATCCACCGCGCTGAATAAGGCTGTCGATGCCGTGACGGATTCAGGTGCGTCGGCGGGCACCAAGCAAGCGGTTGTCGAGGCTCTCACGGCCACACCTAATGCGGAAAAGCTGCTTAAGCCGCGAATCTACATCCACATGCATGTCGCGACCCAGAAGCCAACCGCGGATGCCCTGGCAAAAATCCTGCGGAACGCCGGGTATCTCGTTCCCGGCATTGACCTGCAGGACAAGGTGGGGCGGCTGTCGCACACCGAGATCCACTATTACACTGCGGATGAGCT
>Ga0105248_10010856_pt1 | contig 10054 bp, 9 predicted proteins | sample KBSS34metaG_FD_81524 | JGI IMG/M metagenome (GOLD analysis project Ga0105248, IMG submission 81524) | Switchgrass rhizosphere microbial communities from Kellogg Biological Station, Michigan, USA - KBS S3-4 metaG | ecosystem: Host-associated > Plants > Roots > Rhizosphere > Soil | place... | reverse complement strand
GTGCCGGGCTAATCGACCGACGGGCGCATCCAACATCGCGGCGCGAACTCGTCGCCGAGCTCACCGCCCGGGGACGCAGGGTGGTGCAGAAAGTCACAGCAAACCGGCGCAACGAGCTAGCCCGTGTGGTGGAGAAGATGCCGGCCCGCGAGCGGCGAGGCCTGGTGCGCGCACTGGCAGCGTTTACCGCCGCTGGCGGCGAGCCGCCATACGTCGACGTCGAATGACGCGGATGAGACTGCGGGCAATACGCACCGGCGGGTACCTGATCGACTTTTGCGGCCCCGGGTATGACGTCGCCTAAAAATGGGCCTATGCCTAGGCTGACCCTAGCCCCCGTGTGCGGCTTTGCCATCGCCTTGAATCGAGGATGTTCAGGACAAGACCCGTTCGTGATCGCTATCGCGATGGTGAAGAGCGGCACGGTCGTCACTGAGGAGAAACCGATGGCAACATCGCCAAGCCGAGAATTCCCGATGTGTGCGACGCGCTTGGCGTGCACTGCCTGACCCTGATGGAGTACATCGAAGCCCAGGGGTGGACGGTCTCAGCGTGTGCGGCTGCGGGGGATCGCACACCCGTTCGGCAGCGTGCCAAGGACTTGCCAAGACAGGCACGAACAGGATGGACAGGGCGACACAGACCCGACATGCAGACTCCGCTGACCTGGACGTACGGGACGCAGCAGAACACTAGTCCACACTGTCCTGTTCCCTGGGGGTCAAGTAGTCGCAGGTTCAAATCCAGGCTGCGGTGACGTGTGATGTCGTTTTCATGTCCCGAGACATCGTTGACAGATGTCTCGGGACATCGTTTACGTGGGCAGCTGATTTTCGGGTGAGTTTCCGCATTTGACGCCGAGGGCTTGGTAGTCGAGGGTCAGTTTGCGGATGCGTTGACCGGTGGTGTGGTCGAGAACGCGGATGTCTAGGTCGTCGATGAGGACGATGACGTGGTTACCGCGGCACACGCTTGGATAGGGCGATGTGGTGTAGGCAGCTGCTGTAGCCCGGGGTTATGGCACCGGCGGCGTCGGTGCGGTCGTGGCACGGATTTCATTGGCGTCATGGTGATTCGGATCTGCCCAACGAACTCTTCCCGACCGAGTTTCGAGCCACGGCGGTCGGCATCTCGACCTCGGTCAGTCGGTTCGGCGCCGCACCGGAACGTACGTGCTGCCGCTGCACGGACATAACGCCTTCGAGTCGGCGGTTCGGGCGTTTCCCTGCATCCCTCGGTGGGTAGTGCAACGGTGGTTATCGGTGCGAGTGGCCGACGTTCGGTCCGCGGAATGAGGTGTGCGCTCGCGGACTTATCGAATGTGTCGCGCTGCCGAAATACCGGCTGCTGGTTGAGTGGAGGCGGTGACGATGACAACGACCTACCTCGAGTTGGTCAGTGAGAGGGCCACAGGGCGGGTCACCGAGCAGATCTGCCGGGAGATCGGCGGATTGGTCAGCGAAGGCGGCCTGATCGCGGAGCCGGCTCAACTTCGCACTTATGAGTGCGACGGGCTCACCGGCTTTCGGGTCGCTCCCGCGCTGGTTGTGCTTCCTGTCAGCACGGAAGAGGTTGCGGCAGTGGTGCGGGTTTGCGCCCGCGAACGGATAGCGTTCGTCGCCCGCGGTGCGGGTACCGGCCTATCCGGCGGTGCGCTGCCGGTCGCCGACGGCATCGTCATCGGGCTCGCCCGGATGCGGGACATCCTGTCCGTCGACGCGGAGAACCAGCGCGCAGTCGTCCAACCGGGCGTCACCAACCTCGGCATCTCCGAGGCGGTTGCCGCGCACAACCTGTACTACGCGCCCGACCCGTCGAGCCAGGTGGTCTGCACGATCGGGGGAAACGTGGCGGAGAACTCGGGCGGCGCGCACTGCCTGAAGTATGGCTTCACCACCAACCATGTCCTCGGGCTCACGATGGTGTGCGCCGACGGGAGCGTGGTCACCGTGGGCGGCGACTCGCTGGATCAGGTCGGGCCGGATCTGCGCGCGGTGATCGTCGGGTCGGAGGGCACCGTCGGCATCGTCACCGAAATCACCGTGCGGTTGCTGCGCAAGCCCGAGGCGGTCCGCACGTTGGTCGCCGACTTCCCCGACGCCGAACAGGCGGGCAACGCGGTCAGCGACATCGTCTCGGCAGGCATCATCCCGGCCGCCGTCGAGATGCTCGACGCGCTGGCGATCGAGGCGTGCGAGAAGGCGACCGGCGCCGGATATTCGCTCGACACAGCCGCCGCGCTGGTGGTTGAGCTCGACGGCGTCGAGGTGGAGGTACAAACGGAATTCGAACGCGTACAGCAGATTTGTCGAGACAATCAGTCCACGCACATCCGGATCGCCGAGGACCCCGCCGAACGCGCGCTGATCTGGAAAGGCCGCAAGGCCGCGTTCGCCGCGATGGGTCGCATCAGTCCCGATTATTTCGTCCAGGACGGGGTCATCCCGCGGACCAGGCTCGGCAGCACGCTCACCCGGATCGGGGAGATGTCGAGGGAAGCGGGGCTCCGGGTGGCAAATGTGTTCCATGCCGGCGATGGCAACCTGCACCCGCTGGTCCTCTACGACGACACTGTGCCGGGCCAGGCGGAGCAGGCCGAGCACCTGGCGACGGCGATCGTCGAGTTGTGCGTGGAGCAGGGCGGATCGATCACCGGTGAGCACGGCGTGGGTAGCGACAAGGCCTGTTCGATGCCGAAGATGTTCAGCGATTCGGACTTGACCGTGATGGCACTGGTGCGCGCCGCTTTCGACCCCGGCGGGATTTGCAACCCCGGGAAGGTGCTGCCGACTCCCCGGCTGTGTGGTGAGCGTCCCGGTCCGTGGCGGCCCCATCCGCTCGAGCAAGCCGGCGTGATCGAGCGGTTCTGAAGGGAGGCAACCTTCGATGACCGCTACCGCTTCCTCGACCCCTACCGTTCAACGGCCCACCAGCGTCGACGAGGCCGCCAAGGTGCTGCGCGAGGGCGGGGGCAGTGTGCTGTTCCGGGGCACCGGCACGAAGATGAGTTGGGCCAGCCGTCCAAGAGACCCGGATTTGGTGCTGGAGACCGGCGGGCTGGACCGGTTACTCGACCACAACCCCGCCGACATGACCGCTTCGGCGCAAGCCGGCATGCCGCTGCGCGTTCTGCAGGAGCGGCTGGGCGAGGCCGGCCAGTGGCTGGCGCTCGACCCGCCAACCGAACCGGATGGAGCGACCCTGGGCGGGCTGCTTGCCACCGGCGACTCTGGCCCGAGACGGCTGCGGTACGGCGCGCTGCGCGACCTGGTGATCGGGGTGACGCTCGTGCTCCCCGACGGAACGGTGGCCCGCGCGGGCGGACACGTGATCAAAAACGTCGCCGGTTACGACCTGAGCAAGCTGATGTACGGGTCGCTGGGCACGCTCGGCTTGATCGCGGAAGTGGTGCTGCGCCTGCATCCTCTGCCGGAGACGAGCGCCACCGTCGTGGCGGCCTCGACGGTCCAGGAGGCGACAGCACGGAGCGTCGACCTGCTCGCCTCGCCCCTGGCGCCAACGGCGATCGACTGGGTCGGCGACCCCCGCGGATCCTCCGGACGGCTGGCCGTGCGGTTCGAGGGCAGCGCGGCCGGCGTCGCGGCGCAGACGACGGCGCTGCGGAAGCGTCTCGAGGCGACGGAGGTGTTGGTCGATACCGATGAGGCCGCGCTCTGGCGGGAGAACGCCAGTGCGCATCGCGCCGAGTCGGAGCAGAGCACGGCATTCGCAGGCACACTGCCCACCCGGTTGACCGACGTCGCCACCGCGCTCGCCAAGGCGGGCGACGCCGCCGGGGTGGACGTCTCGCTCGCCTCCCAGAGCGCGCTCGGGCTGCACACCGCTCGGTTTTCCGGACCGCCCGCACAGCAGGCGGCGGCATTCGACGAGTGGCGCGGCGAAGTGCTAGCGATCGGCGGGACCGTGCTGCTGCGACAGCGCCCCGCCGAGGTCGACGCAGGCGTCGACCCGCTCGGACCCGCACCCTCGACCGTCGGCCTCCTTCGCGCCCTCAAGGCCCGGCTAGATCCCGACGGCCGCTGCGCCCCTGGCCGCCTTGCCCCTTGGCTGTGACCACCCCGATCCTGGAGTTCGCCGATGACCAACGAATCGTCCAACAGCCGCGACGGCGATGAGCGCTTGCGCGAAGAGAAGAGGACGGAGGATCAGCGCGTACACGTGGAGCATTCAGCAGACTTTTTCGGCATCTTCGACGCACACCACCCGCCGACCGATGAGCGGATATCCGACTGTGTGCACTGCGGCTTCTGCCTGCCCACCTGCCCGACGTATGCGCTGTGGGGCGAGGAAATGGACTCCCCGCGCGGACGCATCTACCTGATGAAGCTCGGCAAGGAAGGCGTGGTCCCGCTCGACGACACCTATGTCCAGCACTTCGACGCGTGCCTGGGGTGCATGGCTTGTGTGACGGCGTGCCCATCCGGCGTGAAGTACGACGAGTTGATCGAAGCAGTCCGCCCGCAGCTGGAGCGCAACTACCGGCGCAGCCCCGCTGACCGGGCGTTCCGGGAAATGATCTTCCAGCTCTTCCCGTACCCGACCCGGCTGCGCGCCGCCGCAGTCATGGGCGTGCTCTACCAACGCGCGCGCGGTCACTCATTGCTCGAGCGCAGCGGGCTGCGCAAGCGACTGCCGGCGCGACTGCAGGCGGTCGAGGAGCTGATGCCGCCAGCGCAGCTGCGCGGCCTCACCCGCCGGCTGCCCGCTTATATCCCGGCTGAGGGCGCCGCACGGCGGCGCCGCGTCGCGATGCTCGAGGGCTGCGTTCAGCGCGTGTTCTTCCGCGAGGTCAATCAGGCCACGGCACGCGTGTTGGCCCGGGAAGGGTGCGACGTGATCGTGCCGCACGCCCAGCGCTGCTGCGGAGCGCTCAGCGAACACGCAGGCCGGGAACCGGAGGCGCTGAAGTGGGCCCGACGGCTGATCGACGTTTTCGAACGCGAGGACGTGGACGCCATTGTGGTGAACGTGGCCGGCTGCGGCTCCACGATGAAGGAGTACGGTCGGCTCCTGCGCGACGACCCGAAGTACGCAGAACGGGCGGCCGCCTTCTCGGCGAAGGTGCGCGACGTTTCAGAAGTGCTCGCCGACCTGGAGCCTGCCGCGCCGCGACACCGCATCGAGGCCAAGGTCGCCTACCACGACGCGTGCCATCTCGGGCACGGGCAAGGTGTGCGGCTCCAGCCGCGGGCGGTGCTGCGCACCATCCCGGGCCTGGAGGTGATGGATATCCCGGAGGCCGAGATCTGCTGCGGTTCGGCCGGCATCTACAACATGGTGATGCCCGAACCCGCCGCCGAACTGGGCCGGCGCAAGATGGCCAACGTGATGTCGGTCAAGCCGGACGCGGTGGCGACCGCCAATCCTGGCTGCCTCTTGCAGATGCGCCGCTATCTGCCGGCAGCGCTGCCGATGTTCCACCCCATTCAGCTCGTCGACGCGTCGATCCGAGGAGACGACCCGATTCGGGCCGGCGAATGGCACGCCAGTGCCGGCTATGACGCGCGGACACCGGAACCGGGCCGGTTCTGATAGTCGGCTAAACGTCACTCTTGTTTCACGCCATCGCCGAACGGACAGAAGCCGATCACGAACCCGGTGGTCTCAGCCCAGTCCCGTTGAACGGATCGATCGGTAAGGGGAACCATGTTCACGCACGAACTCGCGCCGGTTGCCGGCAGTCTGACCGTGTCGGCGCTCATTGCCCTACTTCCGCTGATCACCATCTTCATCCTGCTGGGCGTCGTTCGAATCAAGGCGCACTGGGCGGGGTTGGCCTCGCTGGTGGTCGCCGTGGTCCCCCGACCAAGACCCGCCCGTCCGACGTAACCGCGGCCATCCGCCTGGCGTGTGCGGGCGGGCGCACCCACGAACAATGTCGAGGGATCGTCATCGATCCGGATAGTCTTGCCGTACAACTCTGGGCCATGCCTCACTCGACTGACAGTGAGCTGCTCGGATCTCACCGCTGTGTCCACCGGCCGCCGATGGCGCGCGTCTGGCCACGCCGCTAGACGCAACCCCTGTGGCCGCGAAACCTACCCTGTGACGCCGGCTGACATTTGACGTCGGGTCGTCCGCCAATCCGGCTGATTTTTGCGACTCTCTCGCCGCCAACGGGGGCGACAAGAACCTAACAACGTACTTACAACGTGTCCTAGCGGTGTCCTAAGACAGCTAGTCACCCGCAAGCACGTCCGAGACACATCAGTACGAAACGGGTGGCAGGCGGGCATTATCCGATACACCTTGGACGCTGTGACACGCTGCAGCACAGGCGTTTTCACTCTAGCAGTGTGGGGGTCAGGGGTTCGAGTCCCCTTAGCTCCGCTCTTAGCTCCACTCGGACACCTGAGTGTCCTTACTCGAACCCGGTTGAGCGTGGACGTCTGGATGTCGGCGGGTTGCACTGTCGGTGGGCATGCAAGGTGACGGCGCGTGGGCGGGGTTAGGCGGTTGTGGTGTGAAAGACAGGCCAGCCAATCTCGGTGCGCCAGGCGGTTTCGTCGCGGGTGTCGTGGGGGCCGACGAGGAAGTACTCGCGAATCGGGCCATCGACGGCGATCGCGTGTTGGGCGACGTGGGTGGCCAGGGCGCCGTAGTCCAGGTCGACGTCGCGATACGAGCCGGCGTGCACCACTGTGGCCAATTCGGCGGCTGGTACCACGAGTTCGGTAAGGCGTCCGGTGCGTCGGAAGTCACCGCCGAAGGGGACGAAAACGGTCGCCTGCCCTCGTTCGCTGGCGATTAGCTCGTCGGCGAAGATGCCCCCAGCCGGGCCGCAGACGCGCACGCCTTGAGCAGTCAGGGTGGCATACAACTCGGCCAACGCCCCCTGGACCCAGGTCAGCGCATCGCTTACGTCGACGACCTCGCTGATCGCGACTGCTTCGGTCGCTTCGACTCTGCGGTAACCTATCCGGCCTTCAGCAACAGGCCCGGGCTCAAGCAGCTCACGAAGCGACTCAACGGCCCGCTTGGTCTGCGCGAGTTGGGATTCCAGCCGCATGAGGTGCGCATTGATCAGTTCGTTGCGTCGACGAATGTCGGTGGTGCTCATAACGGTGCGGATCTCGTCGAGCGGCATTTCCAGAGCCCGGAAGCGCCGAATGATCTGTGCCGTCGAGATCTGGTCGATGCTGTAGCGGCGGTAGCCGGTAGCGCGATCAACATCAACCGGCTCGAGCAGCCCGATCTGGTGGTAGTGACGGAGCATCTTCACGCTCAACTGCGTCGCACGCGAGAAGTCCCCGATGGCCAAGCGCGCGGGTGTACTCATGGCCTCAGTGTGCACTCTCCCCCTAGGGGAGACTCACGCCCCGAAAGAGCCTTGACTCGCCCACGATGTCAGCGCGCACGGTGGGATCACCGGCTGCAACACCGCGCCGGCCACGGAGTGGGAGACAGAGCATGAAAGAGATCGACCTGACTGGGATCGTCGCCGAACACATCGATGCGGTCAACGCCGGCGACACCGATCGCGCGGTCGCCACGTTCGCCGAAGATGCCTACGTCAACGACAACCGGCGCGAATTCGTCGGAATCGACGCGATCCGCCGCTGGGTGGCCAAGGAGATGGTCGGCGACAAGGTGACGATCGAAGTGCGCGAGGTGCTCGATCATTACGGCGACACCGTGGTGCGCGGGACCTACGACGGCACGTTCGACCGGACCAATCTGCCCGACGAAATTGTTCTGACGAACTACTTCAGCGTGCGCGACGGCCAGATCGTCAGCCTCGCGATCGTCTTCAACCAGCCCGCCGACTACTGACCTGGCACAGTCCGGCACACAACACGAAATTGGAGGATCAACTGATGGCACGACTGGCTGGCAAGGTCGCCGTGATCACCGGCGGCAGCAGCGGTATCGGGCTGGCGACCGCACGGAGGTTCGTCGACGAAGGCGCCCGCGTCTTCATCATGGGCCGCCGGCGCAGCGAGCTGGACAAGGCCAAAGCGCTGATCGGCGACGGCCTGAGCACCGTCGCCGGCGACGTCACCAACAGTGCCGACCTGGACAAGCTGTTCGCGACTGTCCTCGACAAAGAGGGCGGCTTGGACATCCTGGTGGCGAATTCGGCCCGGGCGGAGGCCGAAATGCTCGGCAAAATCACCGAGGAGAACTTCGATGCCACCTTCAATCTCAACGCCCGCGCAACGCTTTTCACGGTTCAAAAGGCACTGCCGCTGATCCGCGCCGGCGGCTCGGTCATTCTGATCGGCTCGACCTCAGGCCAGATGGGCGTTCCCGGTTACAGCGCCTACAGCGCCACCAAGGCCGCGCTGCGGTCCTATACCCGCACCTGGACCCGCGAGTTCAACGACCGCGGCATCCGGTTCAACACGTTGAGTCCGGGCCCGATCGACACTCCCATGTTGGACGCTCAGGCCGACAAGGCACAGTTCGCCGCGACGGTACCACTCAACCGGTTGGGCCGCCCCGATGAGATCGCAGCCGCTGCACTGTTTTTGGCCTCCGATGACAGCAGCTTCGTGGCCGGCGTCGAACTGAGCGTCGATGGTGGCATGGCACAGGTCTAACCACCGCGCGAGCCTCTTCGCCTCGAATATCCAGCGGTGCAACGGATTTCGTGCAAACACGTCGCTCGGCGATTCCCCCGCGAATCGTGGGCACAGAACAAATCTAGATAGGAGCGAATATGGTTTCGGTTCCCGCCGGCTACGGCGATCTGCTTGAACGCCCGCTGTACGGACATTTGGCGACGACCCGGCCCGACGGTTCGGTGCAAGTGAGTCCGATATGGTTCGACTGGGACGGCGAGCTGCTGCGGTTCGCGCATACCACCAAGCGGCAGAAGTACCGCAATGTACAACGCGACCCGCGGGTTGCCATGTCGATCTCGGATCCCGACAATCCGTACCGCTATCTGGAAGTGCGCGGCGACGTCGAGCGCATCGAGCCCGATCCAGCGGCGACCTTCTTTCGGCGGATCGCCAACCGCTACAGCGGCGACGAACCTCCTCCCGACGCGCCGCCACCGGGCGAGGCCCCCTCCGACGCACCGGACTGGGTGGTCCTCTTGGTTCGCCCGACCGGGTTCAGCAAGCACTGACACAGCGAGCACACCAATGACAACACCAAACATCGACCTTGGCCGATTCGGCGTGTTTACCTGGGACCCAGGCAGCAGTTTCCTCGACCTCGGACTGGCAGTCAACTCCGAGCAGGCCCAGGAAATCGAACGGCTCGGCTACGGCACGCTATGGGTTACTGGTTCACCGGCCGCCGAATTGTCATTCGCCGAACCGCTTTTGGAGTCCACCACCGCGTTAAAGGTAGCCACCGGCATCGTCAACATCTGGACGGCGGACGCCAAAACCGTTGCCGAGTCGTTCCACCGCATCAATACCGCCCACCCCGGCCGATTCGTGCTCGGTATCGGGGCCGGCCATCCCGAGCACACCGAGCAATATCGCAAGCCCTACGACGCGCTGGTCGACTACCTCGACGAGCTCGACGAATACGGCGTACCGGCCAATCAGCGTGTGCTCGCTGCGCTCGGGCCGCGAGTGCTGAGGCTGGCCGCTGGACGCGCCGCCGGGGCGCACCCGTACAACACCACACCCGAACACACCGCACAGGCCCGCGAAATCATCAGACCGAACGCGCTGCTGGCACCCGAGCACAAAGTGCTGCCGATCGCCGACGCCGAGGAGGCGCTCGCGGTCGGCCGCAAGGTTCTGAACACGTACAACTACCTCAACCTCACGAACTACGTGAACAACTTCAAGCGGCTGGGTTTCACCGACGCCGACCTCACCCCGCCCGGCAGCGACAAGTTTGTCGACGCCCTGGTCGCCTACGGCACCCCCGACGAGATCGCCAAGCGCCTTGGCGAGCATCTGCGGGCCGGGGCCAACCACGTCGTGATCCAGGTTCTCCCGTACACCCAACTGTTGCCGACGTTGGCCGAACTGGCTGGGCCGCTTGGCCTGAAGGCGAGGGCCGCGTGAAGCGCGACGTTGACACCGTGCTGACCTACCCGGCGGTGACGGATTGAGTCTTTTTG
>Ga0105248_10010854_pt1 | contig 10055 bp, 10 predicted proteins | sample KBSS34metaG_FD_81524 | JGI IMG/M metagenome (GOLD analysis project Ga0105248, IMG submission 81524) | Switchgrass rhizosphere microbial communities from Kellogg Biological Station, Michigan, USA - KBS S3-4 metaG | ecosystem: Host-associated > Plants > Roots > Rhizosphere > Soil | place... | reverse complement strand
CGGGCCGATGGCCGCGACATCTGCAGCGCAGTTCCAGTCCGACGAGAAGCCGACATCCTTGCTGTCGGCTTCGACGCTGGTCGGGCCGGCGACGGTGTTCGTCGCCGCCGGGCTGCTGGTGCCGCTGGCGATCCTGTTCCGCTACAGCTTCAATACGATGGATCCGCGGCGGATCATGCAAGAGACGTTCTCGCTCGACAATTACATCAAATTCTTCTCCGATCCCTATTACACCGGGGTGCTGGCAACGACGCTGAGAGTTGCCGCACTTTGCACCGTCATCTGCCTCGCCATGGGCCTGCCGCTGGCCTATGTGCTGGCGCGCACCCAGTCGCGGTTCAAGAACGTGCTGATCATGCTGGTGGTGCTGCCGTTGTTCGTCGGCAATGCGGTGCGCGCGGCCGGCTGGATGACCCTGTTCGGCTCCAAGGGCTTTCTCAATGTCACCTTGATGCAGCTCGGTGTGATCAGCCAGCCGGTGCAGATCATGTTCACCGAAGGCGCGGTCATTGCCGGCATCATCGCCGTCAATCTGCCTTACATGGTGCTGACGCTGCAAAGCGTGATCGAGGGCATCAACCGCAATGTCGAGGAGGCCGCCTTCAGTCTCGGCGCAGGGCCGGCGACGATGTTTCGCCGCGTGCTGCTGCCGCTGTCGCTGCCGGGAATCCTTGCCGGCACCATTTTGACCTTCATTCTCGGCATGAACGCCTATGCGACGCCGGTGCTGCTCGGTGGCCCCAAATTCAAGATGATGGGCCCGCTGGTTTACGGACAGTTCCAGCTCAACAACTGGCCGTTCGGCGCTTCCGTCGCGTTCGTGCTGATGACGGCCACGCTCGGGCTGACGGCGACGGCGAATATTCTGGTACAGCGCCGGTTCCGGCGCTGAGAATCGAAAGGGAAGTGCGATGACGGTTGGTGTGGGCGGCTCGACGGCGGAAAAAGAACTCGCCGCGATCAGGAACATGCGCGGCGACGTGCCGCCGATCGGCGTCGAGGAACGGCTGAAGCGTATCGCGCGGGCGCAAGCCATCATGCGCCAGAAGGGCATCGACGCGCTCTATCTCGATGTCTCCTCGAGCATGACTTATTTCACCGGCCTGAAATTCCGCCGCACCGAGCGGATGCACAGCGCGGTGCTGCCGGCCAAGGGCGAGATCGTCTATGTCTCGCCGGCCTTCGAGGTCGAGAAACTCAAGACCATGACCTCGTTCGGCGACAAGATCGCGGTCTGGGAGGAGGACGAGGACCCGACTGCCGTCGTCACCGAGACCGTGCGCGAACTCGGCTATCCTTCCGGCACGATTGCGGTCGACGAGGCGACGCCGTTCTTCACCTTCGACGGGCTGCGCCGCGCCGGCAATGCCTACACCTTCATCAACTCGATCGACGTCACCGCCGGCTGCCGGATGATCAAGTCCGAGCATGAAATCGCCTTGATGCAGACTGCCAAGAACATCACGCTGGAAGCGCACAGACTGGCTGCCCGCATCATGCGCGAGGGCATCACCACGACCGAAGTGCAGGCGTTCCTCACTGCCGCGCATCGAAATCTCGGCTCCGAAGGCGATCCGCCGTTCAATGCGGTGCTGTTCGGCGAGGCGACCGCCTATCCGCACGGCGTGCCGTACCCGCAGACGCTCAAGGAAGGGGACATGATCCTGATCGACACCGGCGCGCCGATCGACGGCTATCTCTCCGACATCACGCGTTCCTACGTGTTCGGTGAACCCACAAGACGCCAGCGCGACGTCTGGAATCTGGAGAAGGAGGCGCAGGCCGCAGGCTTCGCCGCCGCAAAACCCGGCAACCGCTGCGAGGACATCGATATCGCCGCCCGCGGCGTCATCAATGGCGCCGGCTTTGGTCCGGGCTATGCCACGCCGGGCTTGCCGCATCGCACCGGCCACGGCATCGGGCTCGACGTGCACGAATGGCCTTATCTGGTGAAGGGCGACAGGACCGTGCTGCGGCCCGGCATGACCTTTTCCAACGAGCCGACCATCTGCATCTACGGCGAATTCGGCATCCGCCTCGAGGACCACATGGTGATCACCGAAACCGGCGCGCGCTGGTTCACCCAGCCGTCGCATTCGGTCGACGATCCCTTCGGGCTGGAGAAGTGAGCGTCAGAATGTCGGCGGCGTGCAGGCGCTGATCTGTTCGCACGGCTTGGCGCAGCGGAAGCAGCTGTTCGTGCGAACGAATACCAGCGGCGTACTCTACGCTTTTTTCCTGCCCCGCCATGCGGTAAGCAGGTTGCGGGCGTTCTTAAGGACTTTGCGCGACAGCGAATCATTGTTCAGCGCCCTCGAAATCACCACGGCGCCGGCAAGCATGCTCAGAATTGCCATCGCTTCGGCATGGGTATCCTCCTTGTCGTCACCGCCGATGAGAGCAGCGATCTCGTCGACATAGGTCTTGAAACGCTGCGTATACAGCGCGCGTGTTTCATCGTTGCTATGTTGAACGTCGGTCGACAAGGTCGCCAATACGCAGCCGCGGCCGGGATCGTCGCGATGCATCGGGCTCAGATAAGTCCCGATAAATGCTTCCAGCGGGTTATCTTGTTTTGGATTGAATTCCTGAAACAGATCGCGCCTCGCATCGTCGAATGCCTTGTCCAGGGCTTCGGTGACCAACGCTTCGCGCGATGCGAAGTGGGTGTAGAAGCCGCCATGGGTCAAGCCCGCGGCCGACATCAGCTCCGCCACGCTCAGTCCATCGAGACCCTTGGTGCGAAATTCCTTTGCCGCGATGGCGAGAAGCCGCTCGTGATTGTCGGCCTTCTGCTGCTGTGACGAGCCCATTCTTGATCCTCAAAAGATTCAGGTTGACAATCTACATGATGATCATCATGTTGATGATCTGGATGATGACTATCATATAGAAACCGCTGCAGCGTCAAGCTGCTCTGCGGGCAACCATGCGCTTGCCGATGATGACGTGGAATCTTCACCCAGTCGGCATGCGGCCAAGTTTCTACGGCCAGGGGAGGACCCAAATATGCCCATGATCCATTTTCACTATCCCGCAGATTCGCTGACTGCAGCCAGGAAAAGCGACCTCGCCGAACGATTGACGCATGTTCTGGTCGAAATCGAGGGTGGCCCCGGCACCGACGGTCCGAAGTCACGATCGATTTCGTGGGTCATGTTCTACGAGATCGCCAGCGATAGTTGGGCCATCGGCGGAAAATTCGACGACACCTATGTTTCACCCCCTGGAAAATTTCTGGTGAACGTTCACGTACCCGAGGGCGCACTCAGCAACGATCGCAAGACGATGGTCCACAAAATGGTCGACCAGGCCGTTTTCAATACCTTCGATGTGGCGGTGCCGGATGATCCGGAGAGCCGCAAGCCAAGCATCTTCGTCCAAATCACCGAATGGCCCGAAGGAAATATGGGTGCATTGGGCAGCACCTGGCGGCTCGCCGATATCGGCGGCTATGTCGGAGGCGGTGGCGATCCGGCAATTGGAAAGCGCGGCAAGGCCTACATGATCGCTCGGGCGAAATTGCGCGCCACGTCCGGTTTCCCGGATTGATGCCAGAATGTTCATGCCGGCTGCCGCTCGTCGGGCAATGAAGGATCCCGAGTTTGCGGTGCGCCTGAAATGGCTGTTCAGCCGTGGTGCGCAAACCCACGGCGTCGTCGAACTCGAGATGGGTGCAACGCTCGCAGAATACGGCGCACCACGCTGATTCCCCGGCGTGCAGACAGGGATCGTCATTCAAGGATTGAGTTTCATTCCCTGCCGCCGCCCTTAGAACGTCGGCGGCGTGCAGGCGCTGATCAATTCGCACGCCTTTTCACCGACGCAGCGGAAGCGGTGAGGGCGGCGGCTCTCGAAATAATAGGCGTCGCCCGGACCGAGGATGCGGCGTTCGCTATCAACCGTCACTTCCAGACGGCCGGAGAGAATGATGCCACCTTCTTCGCCATCGTGCACCAGTGGGATACGACCGGTGTCGCCACCGGGCTCATAGCGCTCTTTCAGGATTTGCAGGCTCCGGCCGAACAAATTGTCGCCGACCTGGCGAAAGGAGATCTTGCCCTTGCCGATCTCGCTCAGCTCGTCCGCGCGGTAGAACGCCTTGCGCGGCCGGTCCGGCTCGAGCGCGAAGAACTCCGCCATCCCCATCGGGATGCCGTCCAGGATGCGCTTGAGCGCGCCGACCGAGGGGTTCATCTGGTTGGATTCGATCAGCGAAATCGTCGAATTGGTCACCCCGGAGCGCTTGGCAAGCTCGCGCTGCGAAATCTTGTGCCGGGCCCTGACGAAGCGGAGTCGCCCGCCGATATCGACGCTCATGGCCAAATCCCTGTTGCAGGTGTTTCGGATCGGACAAATATGCTCCAGTCGTGCCAATAAAATCAATGGGTTGCAAGCCCGTAGAAAAGGACTGTTGCGACTCCTCCAAACGTGGCCCGGTAGCGTCTTGAGCTGCAGCACAGGAGCCGCGCCGTGACCGTTCATCAAAAGCCAAACACCCTGCAAACCGACTCGTTCTGGATGCCATTCACGGCCAACAGGCAGTTCAAGAAGGCGCCGCGTCTGTTCGCCTCCGCCCAGGGCATGCATTACACCACGGTCGACGGCCGCAAGGTGATCGACGGCTCGGCCGGCCTCTGGTGCGTCAATGCCGGCCATGGCCGCCGCCAGATCGCGTCAGCTGTCGAGCGCAGCCTGACCAACCTCGATTTCGCGCCCTCGTTCAACATGGGCCATCCGGCGGCGTTCGATTTCGCCGAGCGGCTTGCCGAGATCGCGCCGAAGGGGCTCGATCGTATCTTCTTCACCAATTCTGGTTCTGAATCGGTCGACACCGCGCTGAAGATTGCGCTGGCCTATCACCGTGCGATCGGGCAGGGGACGCGCACGCGCCTGATCGGCCGCGAGCGCGGCTATCACGGCGTCGGCTTTGGTGGCATGTCGGTCGGCGGCATGGTGGCCAACCGCCGCGCCTTTGCAACGCATCTGCCTGGCGTCGACCATATCCGCCACACCCATGATCTGACCCGTAACGCCTTCGCCAAGGACCAGCCCGAGCATGGCGCCGAACTCGCCGACGATGTCGAGCGCATAGTGGCGTTGCATGGCGCCGACACCATCGCCGCCGTGATCGTCGAGCCGGTGCCGGGTTCGACCGCGGTACTGCCGCCGCCGAAGAATTACATGAAGCGGCTGCGTGAATTGTGCGACAAGCACGGCATCCTCTTGATCTTCGACGAGGTCATCACCGGCTTCGGCCGCCTCGGCACGCCGTTCGCGGCGGACTTCTTCGGCGTCACCCCCGACATGATGACAACAGCCAAGGGCATCACCAACGGCACCGTGCCTTGCGGTGCGGTTTTCGCCAGCCGCAAGATCCATGACGGGCTGATGGTCGGTCCCGAAGGCACCATCGAGCTGTTCCACGGTTACACCTATTCGGCGCATCCGACCGCCTGCGCCGCCGGCCTTGCGACGCTGGATATCTACAAGGACGAAGGGCTGCTGACCCGCGGCGCGTCGCTCGCCGAATACTGGCGCGATGCGCTGCATTCGCTCAAAGGCCTGCCGAACGTGATCGACATCCGCAATCTCGGCCTGATGGGCGCGGTCGAACTGGCTCCACGCAGCGATGGTGTCGGCGCGCGCGGCTACGACGTCATGGTCGATTGCTTCAACAGCGGTCTTTACTTGCGCATGAGCGGCGATTCCTTTGCGATGTCGCCGCCCTTGATCGTCGAGAAGAGCCATATCGACGACATGGTCTCGATCCTCGGCGACGCCATCAAGCGCGTGGCCTGATCCTTGCTCGAACCGCGGCATTGATTATCTTGCGGTGATCGGTGCCGCGGCAGCAGCGTGAGGGATCGTGAAAGTCCTTATTCTCGGCAGTGGCGTCATCGGCGTCACGTCAGCCTATTATCTCGCCAAGGCCGGCCATGAGGTCACGGTCGTCGACCGTCAGCCGCATCCCGCGCTTGAAACCAGCTTTGCCAATGCCGGCGAGGTTTCGCCCGGCTATTCGTCGCCATGGGCGGGACCGGGCGTGCCGGTCAAGGCGATCAAGTGGCTGCTAATGCGGCATGGCCCGCTGGTGATCTGGCCCAAGCTCGATCCTGTGATGTGGATCTGGGGCCTGAAAATGCTGCGCAACTGCACGGAAGAGCGGTACGCCATCAACAAGCGCCGGATGATCCCGATCGCCGAATACAGCCGCGATTGCCTGCGCGCGCTGCGTGCCGATATCGGCATCAAATATGACGAGCGCAGCCGCGGCACGTTGCAGCTGTTCCGCAAGCAGAAGCAGCTCGACAGCACCGGTGGCGATATCGCGGTGCTCAAGCAATATGGCGTTCCGTACGAAGTGCTGGATCGCGACGGCTGCATCGGTGCGGAGCCGGCGCTGTCGGCCGTGAAGGACAAGTTCGCGGGTGGCCTGCGATTGCCGCAGGACGAGACCGGCGACTGCCACATGTTCACGCAGGCGCTCGCCGTGGAGGCCGCAAAGCTCGGTGTGCAGTTCAAATTCAACACCGGCATCGAGCGGCTGGTCGCGGAAGGCGGCAAGGTCACGGGCGTCGTCACCAGCGCAGGCTTGTTGCAGGCCGACAGCTATGTCGCAGCCCTCGGAAGCTGGTCGACGCGGATGCTGAAGCCGCTCGGCATTTCCGTCCCGGTCTATCCCGTCAAAGGCTATTCGATCACGGTGCCGGTCGTCGATCCCGACGGTGCACCGGTGTCGACGGTGATGGACGAGAGCTACAAGGTCGCAGTCACGCGGCTCGGAGATCGCATCCGTGTCGGCGGCACCGCGGAGATTTCAGGCTATTCCAACACGCTCGACGCGGCGCGGCGCGCCACCCTCGACCATTCGCTGACCGATCTGTTCCCGCGCGGCGGCGACATCGCCAAGGCGACATTCTGGAGCGGGCTGCGGCCGATGACTCCAGACGGCCCGCCGGTGATCGGCCCGACCCGCTACGCCAACCTCCACCTCAACACCGGCCACGGCACGCTTGGCTGGACCATGGCCTGCGGCTCGGGGCGGGTGCTCGCGGACATGCTGTCCGGCCGCAAGCCGGACATCGACGTGAGCGAGCTTGCGCTCACGAGGTATGATCACCGCTTTGGGTGATCTCAGACCTTTCGTCATGGCCGGGCTTGTCCCGGCCATCCACGTCTTCCTTGCTACTTGGTGCGAAGACGTGGATGCCCGGGACAAGCCCGGGCATGACGACGTCAGCGCGTGGGGCGGCTTCTTACCACCGGAGTGCCATCCGCCATCACGTGCTGTCCCCTTCGCTCGACAATCATTCCATAGGCACGGGGCTGCCGGTGGACGTCGAAGTTGAAGGTGGTGCGTTTGTAGGAGTTGCACAAATCCAGGTCGCAGCGCGCCAGTGCGATCTCATCAGCTTTGGTGCTACAGGCGGCAACGATCTCGCCTGACGGCGCCACAATGCAGCTCCCGCCAATCTGGTCGACGCCTTCCTCGATACCCGCCTTGGCCACGCCCACGACCCAGGTCCCGTTCTGGTATGCGCCGGCCTGCATCACGAGACGATTATGGAACAGCGAGAGGTCGTCGTGCTCCGGCGCAGGCGGATTATGGACCGGCGTGTTGTAACCGATCAGCACCATTTCGACGCCCTGCAATCCCATCACGCGATAGGTTTCGGGCCAGCGCCGATCATTGCAGATCGCCATGCCGATCACGCCATTGAATGCGTCGGCAACGCTAAAGCTGGTGCCGGGTTCGAAGTAGCGCTTTTCCAGGTGCTGAAATCGACGCCAGGGCTCATGTTCGGCGTGTCCAGGCAAATGCACTTTGCGGTATTTGGAAATGATGGCGCCAGATTTATCGACGAGAACGGATGTGTTGTGCCGGTGGGTTTTGCCGTTCTCGTGGGTCAGTTCGGCGTAACCCAGACAGAATCCGATGCCAAGTTCACCGGCCATGTCGAACAGCGCGCGCGTTTCCGGACCGGGCATCTCACGTTCGAAGAAAAAATCGATCTCGGCCTGATCCTCCATGTACCAACGTGGAAAAAAAGTCGTCAGCGCAAGCTCCGGGTAGACGATCAGATCGCATCTGTTGGCGTGAGCCTGGCGCATCAACGCCACGAGCCGCGCCACGACCTCGGTCCTAGTTTCGCTTCTGGCGACGGGGCCAAGCTGACCCGCCGCGACGTTCACAAATCTGGCCACTGTGTTTCCTTCGATCCGCTATCGGTTGAATGTGCGTCAGCAGTGGTTCGACGCTGTCGGTGGTTCAATACTCTCAGTGGTTTGCACCCTCAGTGGCTTGCACCCTGCAGAACCCGTGCCATGTAGCTACTGCGAGCCTTCGAGTCCGAGCTGCTTCACCATCGTGCCCCATTTCAGGTGCTCGGATTGAATGTAGCCGCGCATGTCCTCGATCGATGGCGAGGTGAACGGCAGCAAGCCCAGCGCCGCGATTTTCGCGCGCATCTCGGGCGCTTCCATGATGCGCTTCATCTCGGCATGAAGGCGGTCGACGATCGGCTGCGGCGTCTTGGCGGGCGCCAGCAGCATGTGCCAGGACACGCCCTCATAGTCGGTGGCGCCCGAGGCCTCGGCGAACGGCGGCACTTCCGGGAGCAGCGGCAGGCGTTGTGCCGACGACACTGCGAGCGCGCGCAGCTTTCCTTCCTTGATCAGGGGCATCGAGAGACCGGCCTCGAGGAAGCTTGCCGCTACATGCCCGCCCATCAGGTCCGTGACCGACTGCGGCGTGCTGCGATAGGGCACATGCGTCGCCTCGAAGCCGAGCCGCTTCTTGGCGAACTCCATCGACATGTGCTGCACCGAACCCGCGCCGATCGAGGAATAGCTCAGAGTCGGGTTCGCCTTCTTGGCGAATTCGACGAATTCCGCAAGCGTTGTCGCGGGCACCGTGGGACCGGTCACCAGGATGAACGGCGATTTCACATAGAGCGAGATCGGGGTGAAATCCTGCGGCTCGTAGTTGAGCTGTTTGAACAAGGTCGGGTTGATCGACAGCGCGATGCTGGTCAGCACCACAAGGGTGTAGCCGTCCGGCGGCGCCCTCGCGACCTGGTTGGCGGCAATTGTCGTCGCTGCTCCCGGCTTGTTTTCGACGATGACCGGCTTGCCGAGCGCCTCCGACAATTTGTCCGCATAGAGACGCGTGATCGCATCCATGCCGCTCCCGGCCGCCAGCGAAACCACGATCGTGATCGGCCGCACGGGGTAATCTTCCGCCCTGGCCGGCGCATTGACCAGCAAGCCCAGCACGACGGCGCAAAGCAATGTCCAATGCGTTCTCACGGTCATGTTACCCAGCCTGTCAGTTCGGGAGGCAAGCGCGAGGCTACCTCAGGTTCCCTGAGATGACCACAATTGCCGCGGCGCGATGCGCCGATGTGGCAGCTATTGCGAGAGCAATCGGATCAATATTTTGGTTCGGCTGGTAACGCCAAAGTCTATTGCCGCCTTGCTTCACCTGGCATTGCGCGGCATCCTTGCAGGTATCGTAGACGAGGTATCAATGACCGATATCCGCACCAAACTGCCGGCGCCGAAGGGGCCCACGACGGAAGCCTTTCTTGGCGAGGCCGGGCCCGTGCTTGCGGACCTCTGCACCGCTTGCGGGGCCTGTTTCGCGGCGTGTCCGATGGCGGATCATATCGGGCTTCGCGGGGCCGATCCCCATTCGACAACCGACGGTTTGCGAAAACTCGCCCGCGGCGAGGCCGCACCTGCGGAGACCGTTTCGTGGGTCGGCGCCTGCGCCAAGAGCGGACTTTGCGTCGCCGTGTGCCCACAACAATCCGCAGGCCTCAATGCGATGCTGCTGGTGCGGATCGCAAAGCAACACGCCATCAACGAAACGCGCCAGATTTCCGTGAAGCCGGATCCGACGGCGTTCCCCCGCGTAAAAACCTACGCACAGCTGCAACTGACCGACGAGGAGCTTGACGCATGGTTTTAGCGCGCGAACGGGTGACCTTCTGGTTCGGTTGCAACATGCTCCGCCATGCCGAGATGATCCGGCTGTCGATCATGCTGCT
>Ga0105248_10010853_pt1 | contig 10056 bp, 9 predicted proteins | sample KBSS34metaG_FD_81524 | JGI IMG/M metagenome (GOLD analysis project Ga0105248, IMG submission 81524) | Switchgrass rhizosphere microbial communities from Kellogg Biological Station, Michigan, USA - KBS S3-4 metaG | ecosystem: Host-associated > Plants > Roots > Rhizosphere > Soil | place... | reverse complement strand
GCGCTGCGCCCACGCTACGTCCGCAGCCGTCGGACTGAACGTGTCGCTGACGGCGTCGCGGTCCGGGCGGTTGCCTGGGACGAACAGGTACGAGCGCGCAGCCAGCGCGTCCGCGGTTGCGCGCTGGCTCATCCTCCGTCTCCCTGCGTGATTCGGTAGCAGTGATGCGCCGTGTCGATCCAGTTCTGACGCACCTCGACGCGCTGCGCGTTGTAGGTGAAGGACACGCGATTGAGCCACAGCACAGGCGTGCCCGGTCGAAGGTCGCATAGCTTGGCGACGATCGCCGGCGCCGGGGTCGCCGTGATCGAGTCGACCACCTTCGTCACGTTGACGTTGAAGTGCTGCTGATAGAGCGAGTACAGCGACTTGTCCCCGTCGGGCAGATGCGTTCGGCGCAGGTGTGGGAACACGGACACCGGCAGGAACACGCTGGAATGATAGCTCGGCTTGCCGGCAAGGCTGACCAGCGTGCTGAGCTTGTACACCTTGCCGCCCGCGCCCGCGCGCGGCAGGTGCAGCGCCTCCGCGACCGGTGGTGGCGCGTCGATGCGCTCGACGGTCAGGAGCCGGCGGTGCGGCGCCTCGGCGACGCCGTCCTCGCGAACGACATTGAGGAAGCGATGCACGCCTTCGCGCTCGTCGAACCGGGCGACGAACGTGCCCTTGCCCTGCGCACGCACGAGCACGTTCGCGAGCTCGAGCTCGCGCACCGCAGCGCGGATCGTCGAGATGCCGACGTTGTAGCGCTCCGCGAGCCTCGGCTCGCTCGGCAGCATCGCGCCGGGTCGCCACTCCCCGGCGACCAGGCTGCGAGTGAGCTGCTCGCGCACTTCCTTGTACAACGGGCGCTTGGCCATGAGATGGCGCAGGGTGGATCGTAAAGCGCGAATTATGTCGCAAGCGCCCCTGTGGGCGCGAGGCCGAGCGCGCTTGACACGCCACCGACCCGCCGCGCAGAATGCCAGTCATTCGAATGATTCGTGAGACCGGAGGAGGAGCCGTGCCGAGCACCACGTCGGCGGGTGCCCGGACGGCGCAGCCGACGCAACCCGTGGTGGCGGCGGCGCCGGTGGACGATCGCTCCGCGCGCGATGCGCCCGCACGAGGCGGGACGCGCGCGCGCGCCGGAAGTGCGCTGCTGCCATGGCTCGGTCTAGCGGGACTGTTCGCGGTCTGGGCGCTGCTGTCGGCGTCCGGCATGGTGAACGAGCTCCTGCTGCCCTCGCCGCTGGCGGTGCTGAAGGCGGGCGCGGATGAATTCGCCAATGGCGTCCTGGTTCCCAACGTCGCGATCAGCCTCAAGCGGGTTCTCACCGGCTACGCGCTCGCCGTGGGCATCGGCGTGGGGCTCGGGCTGTTCGTCGGCTGGAACGTCCGGCTGTACAACGCCTTCAACCCCGTCATCGAGGCGCTGCGACCGATCCCGCCGATCGCGTGGGTGCCCCTTGCGATTCTGTGGTTCGGTCTCACGGATCGCGCGGCGTACTACATCGTCTTCATCGGTCCCGTGTTTCCGATCTTCGTCACGACGGCCGCGGCCGTGCGCGCCACCGGCCGACACTACGTCAACGCCGCGCAGTGCCTGGGCGCGAACGAATGGGCGCTGCTCACGCGCATCATCCTGCCCGGTGCCATGCCGGAGATCTTCACCGCGCTGCGCGTGGGCATCGCGATGGCCTGGACTTGCGTCGTGGCTGCGGAGCTGGTGGCTGCGCAATCGGGCCTGGGCTACCAGATGTGGCAGAGCCGCGAGCTGTTCAAATCCGCCGACGTCATCTTCGGTATGGCGATGATCGGCTTCCTCGGCTTCGCCAGCAATCACGTGGTGCTTCTGATCGAGCGGCGCGTGCTGCGTTGGCACCGCGGAGCGGCGGCACGATGAGCGCGCCCGAAGCCACGATGCATGCGACGCCTGCGGCGGGCGCAACGCCCCAGATCGTCGTGTCCGGGCTCACGGTGTCCTATCGGGACGCCCACGGCGGCCGGCCCGCCTGCCGCGACGTCAGCTTCACGGCATCGCGTGGGGAATTCATCGGCATCGTCGGCTCGAGCGGCTGCGGTAAGACCACGCTGCTCAACGCGATCGCGGGCTTCGTGCGGCCGAGCGCCGGCTCGGTGGTGGTTAACGGCGTGCCCGTCACGCGCCCGTCCGCCGCCGTCACCATGGTGTTCCAGTCGTACGCGCTGTTCCCATGGATGACGGTCGCGCAGAACATGATGTTCGGGCTGCGCATGAAGGGCCTCGGCGCCGCGCGCGCTGCGCCGATCATCGCGCGCTACCTGGACATGACGGGCCTGCAGGGCACGCAGGCGCTTTATCCCTATCAGTTGTCGGGCGGCATGCAGCAGCGCGTCGCGCTGGCGCGGGCGCTCGCCATCGATCCTGAGATCGTGCTGATGGACGAGCCGTTCGCGGCGGTTGACCTGCAGACTCGGGAGGACCTGCAGGATGAGCTCGGCGGGCTCACCGCCGAGACCAAACAGACGGTGCTGCTGGTCACGCACTTCGTCGACGAGGCCGTCTATCTCAGCGATCGCGTTCTGATGATGGGCGGCAAGCCCGGACAGGTGGTCGGCACGTACGACGTGCAGCTGCCGCGCCCCCGGCGGCGCGAATTCCGCTCTTCACCGGCGTTCCTTGCCATCCGCGATGCCGTTTCGAACGATCTTCGCGTTGCCACGACCACCTAGGAGGAATCCCGTGTCCATTCGTGCATTGCTCTGCAGGATGATGCTCCCCCTCGCACTCGCCGCCGCACTGGCGGTCTCCGCTCCCGCGCTCGGCGCAGACGCCGCCGCCATCCGCTTCGCTGCCTGCGGCAGCTGCACCGCGCAGGGAATCGAAGGGCTGATCATCAAGCAGACGAACATCCCGGAGCTCGTCGGCGCCAGGATCGACGTTCTGTTCCTCAATCCGCCGCAGATGGGCGCAGGCATCGCCAGCGAGTCGCTGGACGTCGAGTTCGTCGGCGCGCAGCCGACCCTCGCGCAGCTGGCCAACAACATCCCGATCAAGATCGTCTCGTACATGTACGACTTCGAGCTGCGCCTCGAAGCGCTGCCGCCGATCCAGAGCGCCGCGGACCTCAAGGGCAAGAAGATCGGCGTGCCGTTCGGCACCACGGCGTTCAAGATGGCCAACGACATCGCGTTGAAGAACGGACTGCCTGCCGGATCGCTCGTCAACGTGGCACCGGCCGACATCGGCACGGCGCTGGCGGGCGGGCAGGTGTCCGCCGTGGTGATCTGGGATCCGCTGTGGGGCGTGATCGAGAAGACCCAGAAGACCGTTCCCCTGGAGCGGCGCTTCCATACGGGGTTCACCGCGATGCGCGCGAAGTTCCTCGAGCAGAACCGCGAGGCGGCCGTGCGCTTCCTCGCCGCGCAGATGCTCGCCGTCGCATTCCGCGGCAATAATCACGAGGAGGCCGCCAAGCGCTACGAGGCAACCTTCGGCGTCGCCACCGACGTGAGCCATGCGGCACAGCAGATCGACCGCAGCCGCGAATGGAAGACGGTGGAGGAGGTGAATCTCGAGATCCAGCCGAAGGACTACCAGGACCTGGCCGACACGATGTCGTTCGTGGTGAAGGAGAAGCTGATCCCCAAGGAGGTCGACATCAAGGGCTCGATCGACGCCTCGCTGGCCAGGGAAGCGAAGGAGTTCCTGCGCTCGAAGAACATCGCGGCTTCGCAGGTGAAATACATCAATAACTCGAAGTGACCCATGACCACGTCGCAACGCAAGGTGGTGCTGATTACCGGAGCCGCGCAGGGCATCGGGCGGGTGGTTGCTGCCGGGTTCGCGGGGGCAGGGTGGGATGTGGGCGTGGCCGATGTGCAGCTCGACAAGGTCGTGGCCGTGGCCGGGGGCCTCGGTGGCGGCGCGCGCGCTTGCGCGGCGCGCATGGACGTCGCCGACGAAGCGAGCGTGCGTGCCGGGGTCGCCGAGGTGGAGCAGAAGCTCGGGCGCATCGATGCGCTGATCAACAACGCGGCGTTGTTCACGCAGCTCACCCGCCGCCCCATCGTCGACACTGATCTTGCGGACTGGAATCGCGTGATGGCGGTCAATCTCGGCGGCCCGTTCCTGACGACCCGCGCCGTGGTCGAGGCCATGCGTCGCGTGGGCGGTGGCAGCATCGTGAACATCGCCACGGTCGGCATCTACCACGGCACGAACCAGCTCGTGCATTACAACGCATCCAAGGCCGGGCTCATCGGGCTGACGCGGACCGCCGCCGCCGAGCTTGGCCAGTACAAAATCCGCGTCAACGCGATCGCGCCAGGCAGCACCGCAACGGAAGCGGTCATGGCGGTGAGCTCGCCCGAGCGCCTCGCAGAAAAGGCGCGCCAGCGGTGTCTCGCCCGCATCCAGACGCCAGAGGACCTGGTCGGTCCGCTGCTGTTCCTGGCGTCCGAGCAGAGCGCGTTCATCACCGGACAGCTGCTGAACGTCGACGGCGGCGAATTCTTCCACTAGCCTCGCCGCCGACAACGGGGCAGGCGCTACCGCGGTCATGCGCGGCCTTCAGGAGCACATATGAGCGAGCAGACGACGGCCGTGGCGCCGGCAGTGACCGACTACCAGCTGCACATCGGCGGCCAATGGCACTCTGCGCAGGCTGGCGGGCGGTTCGAGAGCATCAATCCCTACGACGGACAGGTCTGCGCGACGATGGCCGATGCGTCCGCGCAGGACGTGCATCACGCGGTCGGCAGCGCGCGCGCGGCGTTCGACCGTGGCCCGTGGGGACGGATGAATGGCTACGAGCGGGGCCGGCTGATTCTGCGGCTGGCCGACGTGCTCGAGAGCCGGGCCGATCACATCGCCCGGATCGAAACCACCGACAACGGCAAGGTGATCCGCGAGACGACCTCGCACGCGAAGTTCGCGGTGCGCAGCTACCGCTACTTCGCCGGGCTGGCCGACAAGATCACGGGGTCGGTGATCCCGCTCGACCAGGACGCGCTCTTCGACTACACACTGCGCGAGCCGGTCGGCGTGTGCGGCCTCATCCTGGCGTGGAACTCGCCGATGAGCCTGCTCGCCAACAAGCTCGCCCCGGCGCTGGCGGCAGGCAATACGGTCGTCGTCAAGCCGTCCGAGCACGCTTCGGCGTCGGTGCTCGAGTTTGCGCGACTCGTCGTCGAAGCGGGGTTCCCCCCGGGCGTGTTCAACGTGGTGACGGGCGATGGTCCTGCGGTGGGACAGGCGCTGGCCAGCGACGATCGTGTCGACCTCCTGAGCCTGACCGGCGGCCCCGCCGGCGGACGCGCGATCGGCGTCACCGCCGCGGAGCACCTGACCCGACTCTTGCTCGAGCTCGGCGGCAAGTCACCGCACATCGTCTTCGACGACGCGGACCTCGAGCGGGCGATACCCGGCGTGCTGGCCGGCATCTTCGGCGCCGCCGGACAAACGTGCATCGCCGGCTCGCGCCTGCTCCTGCAGGATTCGATTCACGACGACTTCCTCGAGCGCCTGCTGGAGCGCGTGCGCAACATCCGCATTGGCGACCCGCGCGACCCGCAGACCGAGATGGGTCCGCTCGCCAATCGCGTGCAGTTCGAGCGAGTGCAAGGGTATGTTCAGGCCGGTATGAACAGCGGTGCCCGGCTCGCATGCGGTGGCCGCAAGGCCGCCGCGCCGGAGCTCGCGCGCGGCTACTTTTTGGAACCCACCGTGTTCGCGGACGCCGACAATACGATGAAGATCGCCCGCGAGGAAATCTTCGGGCCGGTGCTCACTGTGCTGCGGTTTCGCGACGAGGAGGAGGCCCTGCGCATCGGGAACGACACGCCGTTCGGCCTCGCGTCGGGCATCTGGACGCGCGATATGGGCCGGGCGTTCCGCATGTCGAAGGCATTGCGCGCCGGCACCGTATGGGTCAATACCTACCGGACGATCTCGCCCGCAGCGCCGTTCGGTGGATTCAAGAAGAGCGGAATCGGACGCGAGCGCGGCGTCGACGCGCTGCTGGACTACACGCAGGTGAAGAACGTCATGGTGGACTATTCGTCGGGCGCTCGCGATCCGTTCGCCGTGCGCACCTCGTGAGCGAGGGCACGCCGCACGCCAGGGACGAGGCAGGCGCCCGTGAGCGCGTCACGCTCATCGACACGCACCATCACCTGTGGGACCTCGACCGGCACTACTACCCGTGGCTCTCGGACGAGCCACTCCCCCATTTCTTCATGGGGAACTACGACGCGCTGAAGCACAATTTCCTGCCCGAGGACTACCGGCGGGAGGCGAGCGGGCACGACGTGCTGAAGACGGTCCACGTGGAGGCCGAATGGGATCGCAACGACCAGGTGGGCGAGACGCGCTGGCTCACGGAGCTGAACGCGCGCTACGGCCTCCCGAACGCGATCGTCGCGCATGCGTGGTTCGACACGCCCGACGCGGAGGAGGTGCTGGCCGGGCACGCGGCGTTCCCGCTGGTGCGCGGCATCCGCTCCAAGCCGGTCACGGCGCTCACACCCGATGCCATGCGCCCCGGGGTGCGCGGCTCGATGCAGGACCCGCAATGGCTCGCCGGCTTTGCACTGCTCGAGAAGCACGATCTTTCCTGGGACCTGCGCGTTCCGTCCTGGCACCTCGAAGACGCGGCCGAAGTCGCGGCCGCGTTTCCGCGTATTCGCATCGCGCTGAACCACACGGGATTCCCGTGGGATCGCAGCGAGGCGGGGCTCGCCGCGTGGCGCAAGGGCATGGAAGTGCTCGCGCGCCAGACCAACGTCTTCGTCAAGGTGTCGGAGTTCGGGCTCAAGGATCGCCGGTGGGACTTCGAATCGAATCAGCGCGTCGTGCGCGACGCGATCGCGATTTTCGGCGCCGGGCGCGCGATGTTCGGATCGGACACGCCGGTGTGCCGGCTGCGCATCGGGTTCGATCCTCTCGTGCGCGCGATGAGGCGCATGGTCTCGCACCTGTCGGAGGCCGACCGGGACCGCTTCTTCTGGCGCAATGCGCAGGCGTTCTATCGGCTTTGACGGCCGGCCGGTCCCTCGGATGCCGGCCAGGGCCACGGGATCGCCTCCCACCGGCGCGCCCGCGCGGGTTGACGCGCGTGGGGGTTACCCGCTAAGCTCATCCGAATCATTCGAATGATCGGTTCGCTTCGCGCCCCACCGCCCATGAAGCTCCAATCGTCGCGCCACTTCACCCGCTTCGTCGCCGAGGGCCACATCGCGCGCCTGACGCTTGCGCGTCCCGACAAGCGCAATGCGCTGAACCGGCGCATGCGTCAGGAAGTGCAGGCCGCGTTCTACGAGGTCGAGACCAATCGCGACCTCTGGCTTTGCATCGTCGACGCCGAGGGGGACGTGTTCTGTTCCGGTAAGGACCTGTTCGAGAAGGTCGATCCGACGGAGGACGACGGCCTGGTGTTGTCCAACGATGATCTGTTCCTCTACCAGCGGCAGATCTACAAGCCGTTCATCCTGGCCGCCGACGGTCCTTGTCTCGCGCAGGGCGCCGGCTTCGCGCTGTCGTCCGACATCGTGATCATGACGGAGAGCGCGTCGATCGGCTGGCCGCAGGTGAAGCGCGGCATCTCGACGGTGTCCGGGCCGAGCCAGGGGCTGCACGCGCTGCCGTGGCAGGTGGGGATGGGCTTCCTGCTGCGCGGCAAATTCATCTCCGCCCACGATGCGTTTCGCTTCGGCATCTGCAACGAGGTGACCACGCGCGAGGACCTGCTGCCGTGCGCGTACCGTTGGGCGGCCGAGATAATGGAGAACGCTCCGCTGGCCGTGCAGGCGGTCAAGGAAGCGGGTCGACGTGGACAGGAGCTGCCGATCGAGCCGCGCATGCGCCTCGCCCGTGACATTGCCAACCGCGTTCTTTCGACCGACGACGCCAAGGAAGGAATTGCCGCATTCCGCGAGAAGCGCAAGCCGCAATGGAAGGCGCGTTGACGATGCCCTGCTCGCGTGGTCGCACGCCGGCGACCCTGGTATGAGCGCACCGCTGCGCGAGGCGGGGGCGAAGGATTGGATCGCCGGCTATGGCATCCGCACGCCGGCCCGACGTGAAGCGCGGACAGTGGACGAGGCGCTGGAGGCGCTTGTGTCGCTGCGCGCACCGGTGGTCGTCAAGCTGGTCTCGCAGTCGCTGCACAAGTCGGACGTCGGCGGCGTGAGGCTGGGCATCGACGGCGCTGCGGGGCTGCGTGAGGCGATCGCCAGCATCGATCGTGCGGCAGGGGAGCATGGCATCGCCGTCGAGGGCTATCTCATCGAGGAAATGGTGCCTCGTGGAGTGGAGGTCCTCGCGGGCGGCATCGTCGATCCGGTCTTCGGGCCTGCCGTGGTGGTCGGCTTCGGCGGCGTGTTCACCGAAGTGCTGAACGACGTGGTGGCGCGGATCTGTCCGATCGATTCCGCCGATGCGCACGAGATGATCCGCGAGATGAAGGCCGCGCCGCTGCTGTTCGGCGTGCGGGGACAACCGGCGGTGGATGTCGAGGCGCTGGTCGCGGTGCTGCTCGCGCTGGGCGGGCCCCACGGCATCATGATGGAGCAGGCGCACCGCATCCGGGAGATCGACCTCAACCCGGTCATCGTGTCGCCACACGGAGCGATCGCCGTCGACGCGCGCATCGTCCTGCGCGAGAATGACGCCTGACGACGCCGACCTGCGCCGCGACTTCCGGCCGCTGTTCGAGCCGCGGGCCATTGCCATCGTCGGCGCTTCGAATACCGGGCGCACGCGCGCGAACGACGTGCTGGACTTCACCCGGGCCATGGGATTCAGCGGCCCGATCTATCCCATTCATCCGAGCGCTGCAACGATCCACGGGCTGCCCGCGTACCGGTCGTTGGCCGACTGTCCGGGTGAGATCGATTATGCATTCGTCGCCATCGCCGCCGCGCGCGTGCCCGATCTGCTGGCGCAGGCGAGCGGTCGCGTGCGCTACGCGCAGATCATGGCGAGCGGTTTCGGAGAGACCGCCGAGGGCGAGCGCCTGAACCAGCGTCTGCTCGAAGTTGCGCGCTCACAGCGCATGCGGCTCATCGGCCCCAACTGCCTCGGGACGTACTCGCCCCGCGGCCGCATCACCTACATTCGCGACTGCCCCACCGAGGCCGGCTCGGTAGCCTTCGTCTCGCAAAGCGGCGGCATCTCCACCGACATGCTGCGTCGCGGGGTGCAGCGCGGACTGCGCTACAGCGGCGTCGTGTCGGTGGGCAACTGCGCCGACCTCGGGCCTTCGGATTTCCTCGAGTATTTCCTGGCCGATCCCGATACCCACGTGATCGGCTTCTACCTCGAATCGCTGCCGGACGGGCGCCGCTTCTTCGAGACGTTGCGCAGCGCAAGCGCGCGCAAGCCCGTCGTGATCCTGAAGGGTGGTCGCACGCCGCAGGGTCAGCGCGCAGCGCTTTCGCATACCGGCGCGCTCGCCGGCGACGATCGGCTGTGGACGGCACTGTCGCGTCAGACGGGGGCGGCGATCACGAGCTCCGTCGACGAGCTGATCGACGCGCTGATCGGCTTTCAGTGCCTGCGAGCGCGCTTCGATCGGCCCGGTGACGGCGTATTCGTGGTGGGCAACGGCGGCGGCGCGTCGGTGCTCGCCACGGACCTGATGTCGCGCCTCGGCATGCAGGTGCGAGCACCCCGTGACGACGCACGCAAAGCCCTCGAAGCGCTCGAGTTGCCGGCGGGGACGTCGATCGACAATCCGATGGACACGCCCTCGGGCGCACTGCGCATGCACGACGGCCACGTCGCGCGCGCACTGCTGTCCGCGATCGCGCGCGCGGAGCGTCCCGACGCGATCCTGTTCCACGTCAACATGCCGCAGTTCCTCACCAATCCGAGCATTCCGGACGCGGTGTTCGAGAACCTGGTCGACGGCATGCTCGAGGCGCGGCGGTCCGACGGCGACATGACACCGCTCGCCCTCACGCTGCGCTCGGACGGTTCCGAGCCGATCGATGCACGCAAGCGCCCCGCACGCGATCGCGCGCTCGCGGCCGGCGTCCCCGTGTTCGACGAGATCGCCAATGCGCTCGTCGCGCTCGCCCATTTCCAGCGCT
>Ga0105248_10010851_pt1 | contig 10057 bp, 10 predicted proteins | sample KBSS34metaG_FD_81524 | JGI IMG/M metagenome (GOLD analysis project Ga0105248, IMG submission 81524) | Switchgrass rhizosphere microbial communities from Kellogg Biological Station, Michigan, USA - KBS S3-4 metaG | ecosystem: Host-associated > Plants > Roots > Rhizosphere > Soil | place... | reverse complement strand
CGGTGCACGATGTTCCGCCGGTGGGCGTAGGCCAGCGCCTCCGACACCTCGCGCGCCAGGCGCAGCGCCTCCTCCACCGGAAGCGCTCCATCCCGCTGCAGCCGCTCGCGAAGGGTTTCCCCCTCGATGTAGGGCATGACGTAGTACAGGATGCCGTCCGACTCGCCCGAGTCGTGCATCGGCAGGATATGCGGATGGCTCAGCTGCCCGGCGATCTCCACTTCGCGCAGGAACCGCTCGGCACCCAGCGTGGCGGCCAGCTCCGGCCGCATCACCTTGACCGCCACCTTCCGCTTGTGCTTCTGGTCCGTGGCCAGGTACACCGTGGCCATCCCGCCCTCACCCAGGATCCGCTCCACCTTGTAGCGGCCCGCCAGTGCCTCGGTCACCTTCGCCACCTCGAACGCGCCGGTGCTGGCCACGCGCGGTGGCACCCCGGGATCGGTGGGGGTCCCCACGCCACAGTGCATACAGAACTGCGCTTCGAGCGGCAGCGGTGTACTGCAGGCCGGGCAGGAACGTTCGCTGGTTTTCAGGATATTTCCGGTGCTGGGGAGTTGCTCTACTGGACCGTGAAATAACGTGCATCGGCCGCGCCCCCGCAACGCCCTCCTGCCGGCCTCCCCTTCCCTCTTCCCTTTTCCCCTTTTCCCCTTCCCTTTCCCCTCCCCTGTTCCCCGCCCGCCCCTCACCCTCCGGCCGGAACCGGGGTAAGATGGAAAAGGGAGGATGGGCCCATGACGAGCATTGACCACGAACCCGCGACCACGGCAGGGGGCATGATGCGCAAGCCCCTCGACTCCGAGATTGACGTCTACGGCCTTACCCACCAGGGCAAGGTCCGGAAGACCAATCAGGACAATTTCCTCGTAGCCACCCTCCATAAGCGCGTCGACGTCAAGTACAGCAGCCTGGCCCCCGGCGACGACAACATTTCCGGCGAGGAACGGCTCGCCTTCATCATGATGGTGGCCGATGGCGTGGGTGGCACCGAGCATGGCGAGGCCGCCAGTCGTCTCGCGGTCGAGTCCGTCTCCAACTATGTGAGTGAGGCGATGCGCTGCTACTACGGGGCGCAGGGCACCAGCGAAGTTTCGCTCGCCGAGGTGCTGGAACAGGCCGCCCGCCAGTGCCACGAGAGCGTCTGCCGGCACGCCGAGGAACAGACGATCCGCAGCATGGCCACCACACTGACGCTCTTCCTCGGTGCATGGCCCTGGATCTACCTCCTCCAGGTGGGCGATTCCCGCTGCTACCGGCTGCGCGAGGGCGAACTCGCCCAGGTCACTCGCGACCAGACCATGGCGCAGGAGCTCATGGACCTGGGGGTCATGGCTCCAGCCGAGGCCTCCAACTCCAGGCTGTCGCACGTGCTCTCCAGTGCCATCGGCGGCCAGAGCTCGATGCCGATCGTCAGCCGGATTCCCGCCGAGTGGAACAACGTGCACCTGCTCTGCAGCGACGGACTCACCCGGCATGTCTCCGACGACCGCATTCGCGAGGTCCTCACCACGATGACCACGGCGAAGCAGGCCTGTGAGACGCTGCTGCAGGAAGCCCTCGACGACGGCGGCACCGACAACGTGACCGTCGTGGTCGGGAGAGCCATACCCGAACCCGGGACCTCCATCCTCAATGCCTGATGCCGCCTCCCCGGCGGCAGTCCTCGAGGTCGATCGCGTCTATGTAATCCATGTGCGGCACGGCGCGGAGGACCGCGCCGTTTTCATCGAGCGCCAGCTCGGCCGACTCGGCATCGAGTTCGAGTACGTCCTCGAGGGCGACCGTGACCAGCTCACCCCCGAAGTCATGGCGCGATGGTTCCGCGGTCCGATGGCAACGCCCACCGCCGACACCTCCTGCTCCTTCAAGCACCTCACCGCCTGCGAACGGATCGTGCGGGGTGGGCATGACACGGCCCTCGTCCTCGAGGATGATGTCGTGCTGCCCTCCGACTTCGTGAAACAGCTGAACCGGAGCATCGCGGAGTTGCGGCGCCGTCCCGACGCAACACCGGGCATCGGATATATCTCGCTGGAGAACACGGGCCTCGAGACCTTCACGCCACCACCCGCCGGCGAGACTCTCGTGCGCGCCGATCACGGCCGCGCCGCCGGAGCCTACTGGCTTTCGCGTGGTGCTGCCGGGCGCCTGCTGCACCGCGCCGATACTGATCGCCTCGAGGAGCCGTTTGATCACTTCCAGAATCGCCTCGCCCGCAGCGGTGAAATGCAGCTCTGGTGGCGGCACCCTGCCATCGCCGAGCAGGGCAGCCACAATGGAATGTTCAGCTCCATGCTCGCGCCCGACCGGGCGGGCCCGCTGCGGCGCCTCAAGTGGCGCGCCCGGAAGGCGTGGCAGCTCGGCATCCGTCCGATGCTCAAGCGGTTTTATCCCGCGCTTCTGGGGCTGGTCGCGCTGGCGGCAGGACCCTACCTGCTGGCATCGCTCGACGCGCAGGAGACAAGGGTCCTGGAGGATTCCAGCCGGAACCGGCGCATTCCGATCGCGATCTATCCGCCTCCAGCCACCACGATATGCACGGCGACGGCGCCGTGTCCTGTTGCCCTCCTGAGCGCGGGGCACGGCATGAGCAATGGGCAATACGCCTTCCTGGCCAGGGCGATGGCGCGACTGGGGTATCTCGTTGTCGGCATTCAGCACGAGCAACCGGGCGACCCTGCGCTGCCGTTCTCCGGCAACATGTTGGTCCTGCGGATGCCGTTCTGGCGAACAGGCGTGGCCAACCTGCTGTTCGTGCGCGCGACGCTGCAACGTGACTACCCTCAGTACGACTGGGACCACCTCACCCTCATCGGTCATTCGCACGGCGGGGATGTCTCTGCCCTCCTGGCCCAGGAGCAACCTGGATTGGTCACCGCGCTTGTCACGCTCGACAACCGGCGCTATCCCCTGCCACGCACCGCCAATCCCAGGGTCCTGTCGCTTCGCGCCGGCAAGGACATTCCGGCCGATCCGGGCGTCATTCCCGATGCAGCGACCCAGGCCCGGGTCGGCATGCAGGTCGTGACGATCGATGGCGCGGCACATGGGGACCTGACCAGCATGGGAACCCGCGAGGTGCAGGCGAAGGTCATCGCCACAGTGACTGAGTTCCTCACCCCGACACCGGTTCGCCCACATCCTTGACGAGCTGCTGGGAGGCCGCCTGATGCGCAAGGTGATCCTGAAGATGCACATCTCGCTCGACGGCTACGTCCGCGGGGCGGAAGGCGATGTCATGGACTGGATATTCGACACCTACGACGATGAACTGCAGGCGTGGGAAGTCGACATGCTGTGGCAGGCGGGCCTGCACACCATGGGACGCAAGGTGTACGAGGAGATGGCGGCATACTGGCCCACCTCCACCGAAGTCTATGCACCCCCGATGAACGAGATCCCGAAGGTGATCTTCTCGAAGACGGTGCGGGAAACCACCTGGAGCGGCGCCCGGATGGAAGCAGGAGACCTGCTCGAGGCGATGACACGGCTCAGGAACGAGCCCGGCAAGGACATCCTCGCCCACGGAGGCCCCGATTTCGCCCAGTCGCTGATGAAGCACAACCTGATCGACGAGTTCCGCCTGCTGGTGCACCCCGTGACACTGGGTGGCGGCCTGCCTCTCTTCACGGAGCGCTCGAAGCTGCGGCTCGCCGGCGCACGCGCATTCCCTGGCGGCACCGTCCTCATGACCTACCGCAGCATGCGCGACGGCGTGGTGTGATCGATGAACACCACGCCATCGAACTCCAGAGGTATCACTGCCTTCAACTCGAATCCATAGTCGTACGCTGCGTACCCCACGTGCCGGATCGGCCTCGGCAGGCTGAGCCAGCGCCCGACTGGCGCGTCCAGTGCTCCACGCAGGTTGACGATGAACCCCGAACTGCCGGCCGGCCGCCGCAGTGAGTGCAGCGCGCCCTCGAGGCTGTTGGGCGGCCCTGGGAACGCGACCGCTTCGATGATGCGGTGATCCGTGAAGCTCACGGTCGCGCTGTACGCCCCGTCCCACGTCAGCAGGCTGATCGGTCGGTACCCGTCGCCATACCACCGTCGCAGGTAGGCGCCCATCTGTGCGCCGCTGTTGAAGCTCCGCACGGGATCACCACCTGCACTGATGTGAACGTCGTGCGCCCAGAGCGCGACGCGGGCTCCTGCGCCCGCCTGCATCACGAGCCAGGAGACGTTCGACGCCATCAGGCTGTCCCGTTCCGGCGAATTGAGGCCCACGTTGAAGCGCGCCGCCTGGCGATACAGGTTGGCGCTCTGCACGGCCCACTCGACCGATGCGCTGTCCTCGCGGGATGAGGCTCGCGCCAGCCACTTCCCGCGCTCCGCGTTCACATCGGCCCACATCTGCTCGGCCAGCAGCAGCCATCCTGCGCGAACCGAGTCGGGAATCGACGGTGTGGCGGATCGCGGCTGGCGAAGGTATTCCCCCGTCAGCGAATCGAAACGTGTCACGAAGGAGGGCTCGGCTCGAAGCAGGAACGCCCGGAGTGTGTCCGCCGGCGTCCGGTGGTCCTGCATGTCGAATCCGGCAAAGCGCACCATCGCATCCGGATGCGCGAGGTTCCACGTGCGGAGCCACTCGACCAGCTGCAGCACCTCCTCCGTGTTCCACACCCGGAACAGCACCTTCATCACGTCCGGGGCGCTGCCCTCCCCACCGCCCACGAAGCGATTGATGCGCTCCGCCGCGAGCTGATTGGCCTCGATCCCGAAGACACGCACTCCCTGCATGCGCACCAGATGCTCGACCAGGCGCGCTTTCGTCTGGAAGAACTCGTGCGTGCCGTGCGTTGACTCGCCCAGGCCCACGATGGTCGCGGAACCCACGAGGCTGTCGAACGCCGCGAGTCCGCTGTCGGCAAACAACGGTGCCGACCGGGATGCCAGCCAGGCGAGGTCCTTGCCCGACGGCGGCGGCGGATCCACCGGCAACGTGGTGATCCGGCGGCCATCGACCGAGAGCGAGAGGTCGTCGAACCAGGCACTGCCGGTTCCATCGAGCGACGCGCCGATCACGATCGAGTGGATCGTGGCATCGTCCGGTATGTCGATGCTGAGCATCGCTCGCTGCCACTGTACCGCCGACCCCCCGACCCGCGCTTCCACCTGCGCGGTGTCGGCAGCCGCGACCTCGCCGTTCTTCCAGGCCTCCAGGGTGAGTAATGCTCGAGGAGTACGCGTGCTACCTCCGGCACGAAGCCATCCCGACAGCTGGAGGCGGTGCCCCCGCGCGAAACTCGACGGAACTTGCAGCAGGATGGTCTGGACATCCGCTCTGGCCGCGGAATCCGGCAGGGTGATCTTGAGGCTGTACCGTCCCCCGTGAACGACTGCAGTGTCTCGGAGAAACGTCGCGATCGATCCACCCTGGAACGCCGACCAGCCGAGCGACCAGCCCCACGCTCCGCCGGTGCCATTCACCGCGGCGCGCTCGAAATCGAGGTTCAGTGGCTGCTGTGCTGCTGCTGTCAGGGGAACTGCTGCTGCGGAAGTCGCGAGGGCCAGGGCGCGAAAATTCATGGGACGCGAAGTATGCAGCGCCCCCGACTTCGGGGCCATATCTTGGAAGCAACATGCCTTTGCTCTACGACGAACTTGCTTCATGGTGGCCGCTTGTCTCGGCACCCGAGGATTACGCGGAAGAGGCCGCCTTCTATACGCGTCTCATTCTGGCGCGCTGCGAAGGCCCGTGTGAGACGATGCTCGAGCTTGGGAGCGGAGGCGGCAACAATGCCTCCCATCTCAAGTCCCGGTTCCAGATGACGTTGGTCGAGCCGTCCGCTCCCATGATCGCGGTGAGCCGGGCACTCAACCCGGAACTCGAGCACTCGCAGGCCGACATGCGTGCCGTCCGCCTCGGGCGCACCTTCGACTGCGTGTTCGTTCACGATGCGGTGTGCTACATGACCACGGAGGTCGACCTCCGGGCGGCAATGGCCACCGCTGCCGAGCACTGCCGTCCCGGTGGCGTCGTGCTCATGGCTCCCGACTATGTGCGGGAAACCTTCCGTCCCGGGACTGATCACGGCGGGAACGATGGCGCGCAGCGCAGCGCCAGGTACCTGGAGTGGACCTGGGATCCCGACCCCTCCGATTCCAGTTACATCGCCGACTACATGTTCATGTTGCGCGATGCCGACGGCACCGTGCGCACGGAGCATGACCGGCACGTCGAGGGACTCTTTCCGCGCGACACATGGCTGCGGTTGCTGGCGGAGGCCGGCGTTGACGCAGCAGCCGTCCCGCTCGAGCATTCCGAAGTCGAGGCCGGCATCTCCGAAATCTTCATCGGCCGGAAGTTGCGGTGACCATCAGGCTCTCCCACGTGGCACCGGTGCTGGCTTCACCAGACATCGAGGCTACCCTCGCCTTCTGCGAGGAAAAGCTCGGCTTCCGGCGGCAGTGGACCGAGGGCACCCCGCCAACCGATGCCGCCGTCAGGCGTGACGGCGCCGGGCTGATGTTCTTTCTCGATGCGGCAATGGCCGAGCGTGCGCGCGGCATTACCGCGATCGTCTTCCTGAGCGGAGTCGAGGAACTGTACGCCGAGCATCAGGAACGGGGCGCGCCCATCATAGTGCCGATCAATGACAATGACGGCCTCCGTTCCTACGTCGTGGAGCTTCCTCCCGGCTATCGGCTTCGCTTCGCCGAGGGACTTGAACTGATCGCGCAGCGGGAGGGAATGCGGTGAGGTACTCCGAGCGGGCGGTGGGGGGTGCGGCCGCGCAGTTCGTCCAGTGCATCTGGAGCCTGGGCGCCGAGGCGCACGAGGCGTCTGCGGCGGCCGATCCCATCCTGCCCGACGGCCGGGTCGAGCTGCTGCTCAACAGCGGAGACCCGGTCCTGCGGCACACCGTCACGGGCCATGAGCGCCAGTCCGCGAGGCAAGTTGCGGGACAGCTCACCGGCTCGGTCTGCATCACCCCGACCGGCCGGCTCGACATCATCGGCGTGCGCCTTCACCCCTGGGCCGGTGGCGCTTTCCTCGGCATGCCTATGAGTGAACTGCGGGATCGCATGCTCCCTGCCGACGGCGTGTGGGTGGCGGACAGCATCCTTGGTGACGCGAGCAACGCCGACGACCATGACGAACGGCTCCGGCTCATCGTGGACGCGCTCGAACGCCGGGCACGTGGCGTCGCGGCACCCTCACCCGCCGCCATCAGCCTTACCGGCCGACTCATGCGGGGACCCGACACACCGCCCGTGCGGTCCCTGGCAGCCGCTATCGGCCTCACCACCCGTCGGGTGGAGGCGATTTTCGCGGAACAGGTAGGCCTCACTCCCAAGTCACTCGCGCGCATCGCCCGCCTGCAGCGTGCCCTGGCCCATGCGCGGCGCAGGCCGAGCCTCACCCTGAGCGCCGTGGCCCATGACAGCGGTTACTATGACCATGCGCACTTCGTTCGCGACTGTCAGGACATTGCGGGCGAGGCACCGGGAGCTGTGCTCGGCCGGAGCGACGACGTCACCACCGCCTTCCTCGAGGGCGCGACTCGCTAGCGCTCCTCGCACGAAACACGGTGATATACGTACGGAATCCGCCGCAGCTCCGCTCCCTGTCTTCCCTCGATCCAGGCGCTGAGAGAATCACGGGTCAGGAGTTCGTAACCCACACTGGTCGGGAAATCATTTGACGGGTTACCCACGATGAACGCGTGCGCACCCGTCATGGTGCCCCGAAAAGTCGTGCGTTGGTGACCGGTTGGCACGACGATGTAGTCCACCGAGTCACCCCGGAGCCGCAGTTCCACGAACTCGATCGCTTTCACGGCGTCGCCCGACGAGGTCCTCGCGCTGCCCAGCATGACCGTATTCCGCGGGCGCATCCACTGTTCCTCGATCATCCGGCTGCCGCCGCCTCCCTGCCAGCACCCGGCGAGCCATACGAGCCCTTCTCCGCCGATTGGATCGGTAGTACGCAGGCCCAGGAGCGGTGCGGTGCCGCAGGCGAGGGAAAGTCCGGCCGCGAGGTACCTCGAGAATTGAGTCATGGTTCGTGAGGTTGGGATGAGGTCAATGCAAGAATGTCAGGTCGCCTAATCTGCGAGCTGCTGCTGTGGATGCCTTGTACGAATGCGAACCCGCCGGCACCTTGTCCTCTTCCCTGTTCCCCGTTCCCCGTTTCCGGAGTTCCATCGAATGCGCTTCATTTTCGCTCTTGCACTTCTGGCCCTGCCCGCTGTCGCTTTGGCTCAGACGCCCGCCGCGACACATGATCCCGCCCAGGTCCGTAAGGCGATCGACGCCCGCAATGCCGAGTGGGTGGCCTATGCCAACAAGGGCGACGCGAAGGGGTTTGCTGCGTTCTATGCCCCGAATGCCACAGTCGTCCCGCCGGAGGGCGAGCCGGTGACCGGGGCTGCCAACATCGAAAAGGTCTTCGCCGAAGTGCTGAGCTCCGGGGTCAAGAACCTGAAGTTCAAGACCCAGTCACTCGACGTGAACGGCAACTATGCCTACGAGCTTGGCCTGGCCACATACGACGCGCCGGGGAAGGATGGCAAGCGCGCCGCCGGGAGCGACAAGTACCTGGTCATCTGGAAGCTGGGCACCGACGGTGTATGGCGCCCTGGCGTCGACGCGTTCTGGGTGTCCTCCGGCCACGCCCACTGAGCTGGAGGTCGCTTGCACGCCACCATACTGCGCCGCATTCGCCTCTTCCTCGTTACCGCAGTGCTACTCGCCGCGGTGTGGTTCGGCATCCGGGAAGGGATCGACGGCTTCACTGACGCCGAGACCACTTTCCAGCGCTGGGCCGCTGCGTCCCAGGTGCTCTATGGCGTGCTTGCGGTGGCGTCGCTGCTGGCCCTCTTCACTCGTCGCGCCTGGCTCCGTCCCGTGCTCATCGCGTGGGCCCTGGTGCTGACGCTGACGGGTACGGTCGCCACCGTTGCATGGGCCGGGGCCCCCTGGAGCGCCGGGCTCATGACGGGGGTGCTCACGGCCGTCGTTGCCGGCCTGGTCACGTGGGGCGCGCTGGCACACGCACGGATCGCCTGAACATGCAGCACATGGAAGTCGCAAACCTCTGAATCATGGCCGGCATCGAATGACACTGAGTCGGGTATGAGCCAGCACGTCTTCAGGGGAGAACCGCACCGCATGTCAGGGCTCCGGCTGCGCCGCATCGCCATCGTCGCCTTCACCCTCGGTTTCGGCGTTGCTGCCTGCCAGCGGTCCGCTGCGCAGAAGACCCAGTTCACCACCGGCTCCCTCGACTCGGCGAACATTGCCGTGTACGCCAAGGGCCTCGAGGCGCCCTGGGGACTCGCCTTCCTGCCCGACGGCCGTGCCCTCGTCACCGAGCGTCCCGGTCGCCTGCGCCTCGTATCTCCCACCGGCGGTGTGTCGCAGCCGATCCTCGGTGTCCCCGCCGTCGTGACCGGCGGCCAGGGCGGCCTTCTCGATGTCGCCATCGACCCGGAGTTCGTCACCAACCAGCTCGTCTACCTCTCCTACTCAGAGGCGGGCACCGGGGGCGCCGGTACCGCAGTGGCGCGCGGGAAGCTGACCAATGACGGGCTGGAAAATGTCGAGGTCATCTGGCGGCAGGTACCGAAGGTGAGCGGCGGAAATCACTTCGGCTCACGACTGGTCTTTGCGCGCGATGGCACGCTGTTCATCACCACTGGTGAGCGTTTCCAGTACCGCGACAGTGCCCAGGTCCTGACCAACACGCTCGGCAAGGTCGTACGCGTCAATCGGGACGGTACCATCCCGTCCGACAATCCGTTCGTGAAGCAGAAGGGCGCGCTTCCGGAGATCTGGTCGTACGGCCATCGCAACATGCAGGGCGCAACGCTGCACCCGGAGACGGGCCAGTTGTGGACCATCGAGCACGGCGCTCAGGGCGGCGATGAGCTCAACCTCGACCTGGCAGGAAAGAACTACGGCTGGCCGGTGATCACCTGGGGAATCGATTACTCCGGTGCGAAGATCGGCGAGGGCACCACGAAGCCGGGGATGGAGCAGCCCAACTATTACTGGGTTCCCTCGATAGCGCCGTCCGGGCTCCTCTACTACACCGGCGACGCCT
>Ga0105248_10010850_pt1 | contig 10057 bp, 6 predicted proteins | sample KBSS34metaG_FD_81524 | JGI IMG/M metagenome (GOLD analysis project Ga0105248, IMG submission 81524) | Switchgrass rhizosphere microbial communities from Kellogg Biological Station, Michigan, USA - KBS S3-4 metaG | ecosystem: Host-associated > Plants > Roots > Rhizosphere > Soil | place... | reverse complement strand
TCGCGCTGAACCTGGCCGCGCACGCCCATCATTGAAGCGCCGAGAACGATTCGACGATGCTTTTCGAACAGGTTGGGCCAGACCACCAGATTGGCCACGTCGGTCTCATCCTCGAGCGTGATGAACATGACGCCCTTGGCGGAGCCCGGCTTCTGTCGAAGCAGAACGAGGCCGGCCAGGTTGACCCAGCGGCCGTCCTTCAGGTCCCGCAGCTTCGCGCAGGGCACCATGTCGCGTCGTGCGAGCTCCTCGCGCAGGAAGGCGAGCGGATGGGCGCGGAGAGAAAGGCCGATCGCGCGATAGTCCTCGACCACCTCCTCACCGTCACGCATCGGGATCAGCGCCACCTCGGGCTCGATTGCCTCCGGCCGCAGCTTGCCGGCGCGTTCGTCGGCCACCGCAAACAGCGGCAGCGGTGCATCACCCAGACCCTTTACATCCCATAGGCCTGTCCGCCGCGACGCCGCGATCGAACCGAAGCCGTCGGCATGACCGACCCGGTCGAGCGCCCGGCCGCTCACGCCGGCGCGGCGCTGGACTTCCTCGACCGAGCTGTAGGGCTCGTCGCCTCTGGCCAAAGCGATGGCCGCGCCATCGGCGTTCTTGAGATCCCGCACATATCGCAATCCGAGCCGAATGGCGTGATAGCGACCTCGCGCCGGCTCCAACGTGCAGTCCCAGCGGCTGTGATTGACGTCGATCGCCCGCACGTCGACGCCATGGTCGCGGGCGTCGCGAACGATCTGGGCGGGCGCGTAGAAGCCCATCGGCTGTGCGTTGAGGAGGGCGGCGCAAAAGACGTCGGGATGGTGGCATTTCATCCACGACGAGGCATAGGCGATCAGCGCGAAGGAGGCGGCGTGGCTCTCAGGGAAGCCATAACTGCCGAAACCCTCGATCTGCTTGAAGGTGGTCTCGGCGAAGTCGCGCTCATAACCGCGCGCGATCATGCCATTGATCAGCTTGTCGCGGAAATGGCTCACGCCGCCGGTGAGCTTGAACGTCGCCATGGCGCGGCGCAGGCGATCGGCCTCGCTCGGGGTGAAACCGGCGCACTCGATCGCGACGCGCATCGCCTGCTCCTGGAAAAGCGGCACGCCGAGGGTTTTCTCGAGCACCCGACGCAGCTCCTCGGTCGGATAGCTGACCGGCTCCTTCCCCTCGCGGCGGCGGAGGTAGGGATGGACCATGTCGCCCTGGATCGGGCCCGGCCGCACGATCGCGACCTCGACGACGAGATCGTAGAAGGTGCGGGGTTTGATCCGCGGCAGCATCGCCATCTGCGCGCGGCTCTCGATCTGGAAAACGCCCAATGTGTCGGCCTTGCGGATCATCGCGTAGGTGGCGGGATCCTCGTGCGGGATCGTCGCCAGGTCCATCGCAATGCCCTTGTCCTCTTCGAGGAAGGAGAAGGCGCGGCGCATGCAGCCGAGCATCCCGAGACCGAGCACATCAACCTTCATGAAGCCGAGTGCGTCGATATCATCCTTGTCCCATTCGATGATCTGCCGGTCCACCATCGCAGCCGGCTCGATTGGCACCAGTTCGTCGAGGCGGCCGAGGGTCAGGACAAAGCCACCCGGATGCTGCGACGTGTGGCGTGGCGTGTTGATCAGCTGGCGGGCGAGTTCGAGCGTCAGCACCAGGCGACGATCACTCATGTCGAGGTTCAGTTCCTCGGCATGCTTTTCCTCGACGCCCTCCCGACTCCACCCCCAGACCTGGCTCGACAGGCCGGCGACGACATCTTCCGTCAGGCCGAGCGCCTTGCCGACCTCGCGCACCGCTCCGCGGGCGCGGAAGCGGGTTATGACGGCGGTGAGCGCCGATCGCTCGCGGCCATAGGTCTCATAGATCCACTGGATCACCTCCTCGCGGCGCTCATGCTCGAAATCGACATCGATGTCGGGCGGCTCGCGCCGTTCGGCCGAGACGAAGCGCTCGAACAGCAGCTCGGATTTGACCGGGTCAATCGAGGTAATCCCGAGGACGAAGCAGACTGCGGAATTGGCCGCCGATCCCCGCCCCTGGCAGAGGATATTCTTCGAGCGCGCGAAGGCGACGATCGAGTGGACGGTCAGGAAATAGGGCGCATATTGCAGTTCAGCGATCAGCCGCAGTTCATGATTGAGCTGCGCGCGGACCTTGGCGGGTGTACCGTCCGGATAACGATCGGGCGCTTTCAGCCAGGTCAGCCGTTCGAGTTCCTGCTGCGGCGTGAGCCCGCTTTCGCCGATCTCGTCGGGATATGTGTAGGTGAGTTCAGATAAATCGAAGGTGCAGGCCCGGGCGATATCGACGCTGCGCGTTACCGGGCCGATATTGCCGAGATAGCGGCCGAACAGCCGTTCCATCTCCTCGGCGGTCTTCAGGTGGCGGTCGGCAAAGCGCTCGCGCCGCCGGCCGAGCGTGTCGATCGTGCAGCCCTCGCGGATGCAGCCGACCACGTCTTGCAGCATCCGCCGATCGGGCGAATGGTAGAGCACGTCACTGGTCGCGACTGTCGGCACGCGGGCGGCCTCGGCGAGCGCCGCGAGATCGCGCAGCCGGATCGCATCCTTCGGTCGCCGCCGCATCGTGAGCGCGCAATAGGTGCGGTCACCGAAGATCTGCCGGACCCGTTCAAGCGCCCGCGACGTGGTCGCGTCCGCTCGATCAGGCACCAGAATCGCGATCAGGCCCTCGGACCATTGCTCCACATCGGACCAATTCAGCTCGCACGCGCCTTTGCCCGCACGCGCCTTGCCGACGCTGAGCAACCGACAGAGCCGCCCGTAGGCAGCTTTGTCGGTCGGATAGACGAGCAGCGAGGTGCCGCAGGCGAGATCGAGTCGGCAGCCGATGACCGCGCGCACGCCGGTGACCTTCTGTGCATCCCAGGCTCGGACCAGCCCGCCGAAGGTGTTGCGATCGGTGACGCCGAGCGCCGGCAGGCCGAGCAATGCGGCGGCCGAGAACAGCTCCTCGGGGCTCGACGCGCCGCGCAGGAAGCTGAAATGGGTGGTGACCTGAAGCTCGACATAGCGCGCGCCGTCCAGTGGATCGTCGCTCATGCGCCAGCGCCCGCATCCATGCGGAGGGCGCTCATGCAAACGCGCCGTGGATGAACCAGGTCATCGGGCCTGTGGCAGTCCGCTCGCCATCGCCGAGGCGGAACAGCCAGTAGCGGCCGCCCGTCGTCGTCTCGACCTGGAAATAGTCGCGGACCGCAAAGGGCATTTCGGCCTCATGCCCGGCCTCCCGCCACCATTCGCCATGGAGGCGTTCGGGCCCATCGGCCTGGGCGACGCGGTGCCGGCGGCCCCGCCAGATGAACATCGCCGGGGGATGGTCAGGCAGCATCGCCGTCACCTCGACCGGCTCGGGCGGCACAATCATCCGCGACGGCCGCGGCGCGTCGTCATCCCATCCGACGCCGCCGGGCGGGGCCAGCGGCGCCACGACCCCGATTTCCCGCTCGGGCATGGTGCTGGAGCGGGGAGCCGCCCGATAGAGGCGGCGCTGACCGAAGCGATTGGCGAGTGCATCGACCAGCGCGGTCAGATCCGGCGCCCCGCCCTTCGGGCTCACGAGCGCCGCGATCGTCCTGGCGCCGAGCGGTTCGACCAACGGCGCGACAAGGCTCATCGCCTCGATGCCCATGCCGGGATCGATAGTCTCGATCCGCTGGTACAGCAGCTTGGCGAGATGGGCGGCATCCCGCGACGGCGACGCGGTACCGATCCGGATGGCCTGCGGATGTCCGTCGACCCGCTCGCAGACCAGGTCGAGCCGCCGCGCCCCTCTGCCCTCGGCAGTAAGCTGCGCGACGATATCGGCGGCAAGATCGTGGATGACCTGCGCAATCGTCTCCGCCGTCCCGATCGGTTCGAGTAGCGGGCGCCGGACATAGGGTGCGGCCGGCGGAAAGATTGGCTCGATCGGCTCGGGGATCTGGCCCAGCGCCTGGTCGAGGCGCCGATAGAGCTGTTTGCCGAACCGCTTGGCGAGCGGTGCTCGTGGCTCGGCGATCAGCTGCTCGATGCGGGTGAAGCCCATGCGATGTAGCGCGTCGGCCACGCCGGGTGCGATCCTCAGCGCCGCAATCGGCAGGATCGACAGCGCCGCCCGCGCCTTGCCCGGATCGACGATCGTCGGCCGGCCAGATTGCACCTGCCGGGCGACGGCGTGCGCGCAGCCGGCGGTATCGGCGACGGCAGCCTGGACCGCCATACCCGTCTTCGCGATCCGGCGCAGCATATCCTTGAGCATCGGCGCCTCGCCGTCGAAGCGATGCGCACAGCCGGTGATATCGAGCCATATGCCGTCGGGTGGATCAGGAGCGACCAGTGGTGAATAATGCTTTCCCGCCCAGAGCGTGAGCCGCCGCAGCCCGCGGAGGTCATCCTCGGGATCGGCGTCGACAATCATGAGCTCGGGTACGATCGACCGCGCCCGCGTGACCGTCATACCCGGCGAGATACCGAGACGGCGGGCGGCGACATCGACGGCGGCTACGACTCTCCGGCCATGATCCGGTTGGGCAGTGACCAGCGCCGCTTCAGGCGGCGGCTTGCCGGTCTTCCTGCGCAGCCGGTCGGTCGACCAGGTCGGCAGGAAGAGCGATACGACCCTGCGCATCACACCCCTCCACGGTCCAGAGGTGGGGATCTCCGCCGCGCACCCGTTCGAGCGACACCGACCAGCGCGGGCGGCTGAGGGTCGGAATGTCGAGCCTTTCGCTCGGCGCGGCCTGGATACGCCAGCGGGTCGTGGCGGCGCTGCCGCCGCTCTTCCCGTCCGCCTTCGCGGCACGGCGCAGGATGAAGGCGGGCACGCCTGACTTCTCGGCTGCCAGCTGGAGGCGCTTCGTCGCGGTCGACGTCACGGTCTTCACCTCGCCGACTACGCCGCCAAGCCCTTCATGGCGAAGGCATTCCTCGATCGCGGCGAGCACATTGGTGTCGCTGCCGGCCTCGACGAAGATCACCCGATCCGGGTGAAGCCCGGCGAGATGCAGCGCGGGGGCGAACAGATCGCGCCAGCGCAGGCACCAGAACACCGGCCCCTCGAACCGTGCGAGGATGCCGGCGAGGAAGATTGTCGCTGCCGCATCGTCGGCGAGCTCGGGACTTCCGGCTACCTCGTGGAGCGCGCCCGCGGCGATCCCGCCGCCAGGCAGGTGACGATCGATCGCATCGAGCCCAAAGGGCAGCGACGGATGCCGCCGGACACCACCTTCGATCTGCGCGATCCGGTCGCGCAAGGACTGAAGGAGGGTTGGCTGCTGCATGGCATGAGAGACTCGGTACGCGGTGAATCGTTCCTTATTTGTTCGCGCCGAGTGTCAGGTAGAGTCAAGTATTTTGTTCGTTTTTTGTTCTATGCTATCAGGCCGTCTTTCGAGTCGTAGCAATGGGGACGGAGCGGATGTCCAGGCTGCACAGCATCGCCGCCAGCATGGCCGATATCGCGGCGCATTTCGGGGCGGAGACCCCGTCCGAGACCGAAGTCCCCGGCGAAATCACCGAGGGTCTGCCCGGGCTCGTCGTGATCGAGCGTGAAGGGCGCCGTCATCTCCGGTCGATGACCTGGGGCTTCCCGCGCTACAGCCGGGAAGCGCGCGAAAATGGCGACCGGCCGGACCGGCTCGGCCTCGTCGCGGACATGACCAATCCGATGTGGACCAAGACGGTCGTCGATCCGCGCTATCGCGGCCTGATCGTCCTGACCCATTTCGGCAATCCCGACGGAGTCGCTGGCGAAAAGACGCGGACCTGGTTCTCGGTGAAGGATCAGCCGATCATCGCCTGGGGCGGCTTCTGCCGCAACACGCCCGAGTTCGGGCCGGTCTATGCCGGCCTCACCATGGACGCCAACGAGGCGATCCCGCCGACCAACGACCGCATGCCGGTTCTGCTCGACCCGGAAGATTATGACATGTGGCTGCACGGCGGCATCAAGCAGGCGATCTACTTCCAGTATCGGCCGCCTTTTGCGGCCGACCGCATGGACATCCTGCGGAGCGGGGATCTGTGGCGCAGCGGCAAGCCGCCCGTCGCGAAGCAGATGGCGCTGCTATGACGGTATCTCCCGGATTGGCCGAGCCGATCACCCCGGCTACGACTGCCATCCACATGGACCGCATCGATTCCGCATCCCGCACCATTCTCGCCACGCCGCGGGCGATCTTCCGGGCGTTTCTCGATCCCGAAGTGATCGGCAAATGGCGGCCGCCTTCTGGGATGACCGCCGAAATCTACAGTTTCGACGCGCGCGCCGGCGGCGGGTACCGCATGGCGTTCGTATATGAAGACGCCGGCGCGACGGGGAAATCCGAAGCCGATCGCGACGTCTTCACCGGCCGCTTCGTCGAACTGGTCCCCGACAGCCGGATCGTCGAGGAGGTCGACTTCGATACGACCGATCCGGCCTTCGCGCGCACGATGCGGATCACGACCCAGCTGACCCCCGTCAGCGACGGCACCAAGGTGACGTTCACCGCCGAGAATGTCCCGCCGGGGATTTCGGCCGACGACCATCGCAAGGGCATGGAATCAAGCCTCAAGAACCTCGCGATGCTATTGGAATAGCGACTCGAGTGAGGCTGACCGCATGTGCAATCTCTACACTGTCCGCAAAAGCGCCGATGAGGTCGCCGCCCATTTCGGCGTCGCCAACCCCGCGTATTCAAATGCGGGGGCCGAGGTTTATCCCGGTACGCCCGGCATGGTCGTCCGCGAAGAGGATGGTCATCGCATCATGCAGTCGATGGCATGGGGCTTCCCGGTTCGCCTGAAAGGCATGTCACCGACCGCCAAGCCCAAGCCGGTCAACAATATCGCCGATCTCCGGAAAAGCTTTTGGATCGGCCTCGCGCGCAAACCACAATGGCGGTGTATCATCCCATTGACCGCCTTCGCCGAAGCCGAGGGCCCGAAAGGCGGCAAGACCCGGACATGGTTCAATGTGAAGGATCAGCCGATCTTCGCCTGGGCGGGCCTGTGGCGCATGAGCGATGAGTGGGGGCCGGTTTATTCAGGCGCGATGACGGATTGCAACGAAGCTATCCGACCGATCCATGACAGAATGCCCGTGCTGCTGCAGCCGGAGGAATATGACCAATGGCTGCGCGGGAGTTTTGACGTAGCGGTGGGATTTCAGGATCGCTGTTATCCCGACGAACTGATCGAGATGGTCCGCACCAGAGATCCCTGGAACAAGCCGAAGGCCTCTCAACCGACTGCCACGACGTTGCTGTGACGCCGGACGAAGAACGATGGGCTGAGGCACTGGCCTTGGACAAGCAATATGGATCTGATGCGCCCAAATTCGTGGCGGAGCGGATTGGTGCGCTAGCGCTCAACGGCGACATTGATGGGATTACCCGCTGGAAGGAAATTGCCGCGCGGCTGGATGGGCTAAACAGATCCACGGCCCAAGCCCAATAAGGCACGCGCAATTCACGTTCATTTTTTGGCGTTCGTGTTGGAGCGTCGGTCGGGTCGCCAAGTTGCCAATATGATCCGACCAAGAGGCCGACTGGAACGTAGGTCACCTCCCAAACGGGCCGCAGATTTCGTGAGAGCCATGGCAGAATCGAGTCTGATTTGCTCGACTTTCCAAGGTCGCTAAGGCACGTAGGAACGGGGAGGGATCAGCGTGCCAGTTACAGACAAAGTCATCCGCGACGCGGTCTCCCGTTATGATCGCGAGCGAGATCGATATCTCAAGTTGGCTGCACGGGTATCAGACATTTGCCGATCCAGCATTGTCGAGGACAATGCAATCCGCGCACAGGTCACTTTCCGGACGAAAACCGTGCGCAGCTTTGAAGGTAAACTCAAGCGCTTCGCACGGCGCCCGGACAAGGACTATGCGAGCGTGGACGATGTCTTTGCTGGCATCGGTGACTTCGCAGGGGTCCGGATCGCGACCTACCGGCCAGAAGACGAGCGCAGGGTCACCGACGAGATCAAGCGATTGTTCGAAGGCGAGGCGAGCGCCGAAGTGTTCGTTGATAAGAAGGACAAGCTTGCCGTCAACAGCTACCAATTCTACCGGGCCACGCATTGTCAGGTATTCCTGCGGGAGGATGACCTGGTTGGAGCCTATGAGAATCTTCGCGGCACGAGTTGCGAAATCCAAGTTTGCTCGATGATGGCGCATGTTTGGAACGAGATCGAGCACGACATCGGTTATAAACCCGAAGGTGGCGGTCCGGGCGACGCCGAGAAAGGTCTGCTCGAGGCGTTAGGTCATCTGACTCGCTCTGGCGATGCCGCGATCACCCGCCTGCTGGCTGCCAACGCCGCTCGAATGGAGGAGAATGTCGGAGACTTTTTCGACGTCCATGATTTCGTGGCGCGGCTACGCCCGTTTTTCCCGGAAGCTGATCTTTCGGTGAACGCTGGGCAAGCATTTGACGAGATCGTTCAGCAGGGCCTCAACTCGCTCGGCAAGCTGAAGGCATCCCTTGGCGACGATGCTCTCAGCCCGTCCGTGGCGGCGAAACGGATTGAGGCATTCAATCGCTACCTCGCGTCGGTCGATAGCGGCGAGTATGCCCTCAATCCTGCCTCCGCTGACGTGTTGACGGTCGCTATACTCCACAAATTTGCTGACGCGATCGTCGATCGCAATCCGTCCGATCGGGGCAAGGGCCGTCCCGCTCGGATTTTCTACATCGCCCGCCTGTACGGGCGATTTTTGGAGAGCCTGACGGCCAGCGAGCGCAACGCCGCATGAAATCAAGGCACGCGCGATGAGCAGCGCTTCGCCTCGTGCGTGGTTCGCCAAGATCGGGTCGGCGTTTAGGCCAGCTCCGAAGCCCACGGAACAGCCGCCCTCACTGGCTGTCATGGAGGTTGCCTGCGAGTCGAGCGACAGCTCTCTCGCGCTGCTAGCGCTCGTGCTTGCCAACGATACCTCCGTTAGGCTGCGCAACTGCATCGTTGCTGCGGCCGATGCGGGCGTTTTGCCATTCGGTTCGGTCCGCGCCTATCTGGCTGCGGGCTCGATGGCCATGCCCACCATGATGCACGACGTCAGGCACCTCGGTGCGAAGTCGGCACGGGAACTTGATCAGCTTGTGAGAGCAATCGGAGAGGTTGCTGACGATGCGGTAGAGATCGTCGCGCCGGCGGACGATGGTCCAAGCCTAAAGGAAATTGTTGAAGCCATCGGCCACCTCTCGCTCGCGCAAGCTATCGAAGGTGAGTTGCTGTCGGTCCGGCTCGAAAATGGGCTATCGGCACCTGATCTGCAAAAAATGCCCTTCAGCGCCGTCGTTCTTGCACCCGACGAATTCCTAGCCGGGCTCAAGCGTCGACCCAATGTCGGCCGGACATCGGTGACGGAAATGGCAAACCTCGTGCGGCGCGTGACTCCGCGATTGTTGACCGAAAATGGAGTGGCGCCCGATCAAGTCGCGCGAGCCTGTGAGTTGTTGTTCGGCGGGAAGCATGTGGCTGAGCCCGACGCGACGTTCGATGAGATCCCTCAGTTCGGAACACTTCCGGCATGCCTCGACTGGCTCCTCGACCAATGCGAACCGCGCGATCGTCTTATCGTCGAGCGTCGGTTTGGTTTGGGACAGACGCCGCCCGAAACCCTCGAAGAAATCGGTTCGGACTACGGTGTGACGCGCGAGCGCATTCGTCAGATTGAAAAGCGCGCGTTGACAAGAATGCGCGTTCGTATGCACCGGGTCCCACTTGCGGATCACGTTGGGGCAGCAGCTCCAGGAGCGTGGTTGCACATCAGCGAATGTCGCGGATGGATCGCCGACCGGCAGGTGGATCAAGCGCTACGCAAACTCGATGGGTTCGTTCAGCTTGCCCTGGAACTTCTCGAAACTCCGTCACGGACTTGGTTGTCGACTGCTGCCACACGCGCCGCGCATGGTTGGATTGGTGCGCCGATCGACCCCGAGCTCGCTCGGTCGGCCGCGATTGATCTCGATGAGTTTCTCAAGTTGCCGCTGCCGCGTTCTCTTGTGGAAGCTGGCGGCCATGAGGGATCGCCTCACGTCGAAGCAGCAATCCGCATCGAGCTCGGCCTCGAACTCGACCAGGGA
>Ga0105248_10010849_pt1 | contig 10057 bp, 11 predicted proteins | sample KBSS34metaG_FD_81524 | JGI IMG/M metagenome (GOLD analysis project Ga0105248, IMG submission 81524) | Switchgrass rhizosphere microbial communities from Kellogg Biological Station, Michigan, USA - KBS S3-4 metaG | ecosystem: Host-associated > Plants > Roots > Rhizosphere > Soil | place... | reverse complement strand
CTCATTCTTTTTCGTCTCCCTTACCTATGTGCTTGAGCTCTACGGTGATTGTGCGTTGTTTTCCTACGCCGTTGCTGTTCAGTACGTTTGGGCGTTTCACTGGCACAACATATCCGGCCGCATTTCCGTTTTCCTCCTCACCCTGTTGCCGGCCGAATCACTAGTGGCCATCACGGGCAAGCCGTGGGCCGGAATTATCGCGTATGGGATCTTGCTCTACATTGCGCCTCTAGTCGGCCTGGCGGCGACCTACGCGACCGATCGTTCGGCGGGCCGCTTGATCTTTCTTTACGCCTGCGGCTCAACCGCGGTGCTCTGCCCGCTGATATTCGGCTTCCCCACCGAAATTTGGCTCGCCCACGCGATATTTTGGCCTACGCTGGCGCTCAGCCATTACGCAAGACCGACTATTCTCGGGGTCTTGCTGGTATTTGCGGCCTGGCTTCTGCTCGCCTTTACCCACGAAGGGGCGTTCGTGCTGCTGCTCGCCTTGCTGGCTACCCTAGCGCCGCGCGGCATTCGAAACACGCCATTCCAACGCGGGATTGCAAATCTGTTCGTGATTGTCATCCTGGCCGCAGCATCGAAGATCTTTGTTCCTCCGGACGAATACTATGCGGATGCCTTTGTGCGAGCCGCCCTCAACTTCTTTGACCCAGCCATTTTTAACGTCGCAGTCGTGGTCGAATTGCTGTCGGCAATCGTCATCTATGCCGCGATATTGGCTTTGATCTCCTTCTGGTTTCCGAACCGCGCATGCTTCCTTGCGCTGTCGATTTTGCTCGTCCTCCTCTGCATTTTCTGGCTTCGCTTCGACCACTCGGTGAATGCGAGCAGCCGCTACTATCTGCGGACCGCCCTCGTCATTGCCACACCACTACTCGGCGTCACAGCTGCATTCGCCGCCATGACGCGGGAAGGATTGATCGCAAATCCACATGCTAGACTTGAGTATGCCCTTATCTCGCCCGGGCGCGCGGTGTGCGCGCTTGGCTCGATCCTGTTTGCGGTGAACTTGATCCACATGGTCGAGACCGGCAAATTTGTTTCCGCCTGGTCCCGCTACCGAGGCGTGATCACAACCCTCGCGATGAGCCAGGACTCCGATCCGGCCCTCGGCGATCATCGGTTTGTCTCGTCAAGACGGATCCCACCGGATTTGGCTCCCTTGGAATGGTTCTCGACTATTCCGTATCTGTCGGCGATCCTTTCGAACTTCCGGCCGAATAGACTGGTCATCGATCCGGCCGGCAACTATTTTTGGCTGTCTTGTGCTACTGCAACGCAGAGCATGGAAAGGCAGCTTGTCGTCCCGTTGCGCACCCGAGAGTTGATCAGGACCTATTCCTGCTTGCACAGATAGGCTGCGGTCATCGCCCATGAGAGTATTGGGACCATCCACTTCCGCTAGTACTCTCGAACCTGCAGTCGATAGAGTTATGCACCTCTGGTCGATGATAACTTCGCTTTCAGACAATGAACTGGCCGCGCTTCGTGCTACCCTACTCGAGCAGCTGTCCAGACAGGACCGCCTCAGCGAAAGCGATCTTGTCATTGCCGGATTGAAATATCTGCATCAGAATATTGGATTGAAGAAGTAATGCGTCAAATCTCGCTTGCACGAACCGGTCAAGGACGTCCTTGAAATTGGTCATCTTCGATTTCGACGGCACTCTGGTGGACAGCCGACCATTGATCCTTGAAAGCCATCGGATTGTTTTTTCCGAGTTCCAACTGCCTGCTCCATTGCCCGCTCGTAGCCTTGGGCTGGTTGGAAAATCGCTCGATGTCATTTTGGCGGAGCTCGCCGGGCCGGCCGCCCCCGTCCTCGAGATGGTAAAAGCCTACGACCTGCTCTTGCCAAGATTGAGGGCCGATCCCCTCTTTGCGGAAAGGCCATTCGACGAAATTAATGATCTCCTCCACGAGTTGAGCCGAGTTGCTGATACCGTATTGGGTCTGGCGACCGGGCACAGGACGGACACTATTGCTCCTGCCCTCCAGACGCTGCGCTGGACCGAGTTTTTTCCGACCATTCAGGCGGCGGACACGGCACCTTCGAAACCGCACCCTGCGATGCTTCTTCAGGCGCTTGCAGCCACCGGAGTAGAGGCCAAAGAAGCGATTTTCATCGGCGATACCACCTTCGATATGCAGATGGCCGAGGCTGCTCAACTGCGGTCGATCGGCGTCGCCTGGGGACACCATGGTGCTGATCGCCTGAAGGCGGCCGGGGCACATCACGTAGCCGAGACTGTGGACGAGCTGAGAACGACAATTAGCGCTGCTCTCAGCGGGTAATTCAGGGATACTGCAGGCCTTTGCACTCCATCACTTCCGCCGCAGCGTGTGCCGCTTTACAGGCAGCACATCCGATGGCGGCGTTAACTGACCCGAAGAAGTCACCCATTGAATCACGCGTAGCGCGACTACGTCCCGTTCAATCTGACGGAGGAGATCGTCTTTTTCAGGGCCAACCGGGAGGCGTGCAGCCTCCGCACGTGCTGCCTTGATCCGATCGCTGAGGCGATTGGCCTGAGGTGTCTTGCTCATCATCGAATGCGTCCCGGTTCGTCGGACATACGCAATCTACGGGAGATGGGCTGAACGGTTTCAGGTGTCCGCCAGCATTTGAACTGGCCGATAGCCATTACGGGCGCATTATGTCGACAGCGATCCCGAATCCGGAGTTTCTCATTCCCCAACGACCTGTCCGCCGTCATAACCGCAAGCAATTCGTCCCAGCGACGCGCGGAATTGTTCGCTTCCGACCATCGAGGCAAGCGCCGTCAAGTCGTCGTGTTTTTCAAGCTGGCGTGCCCGACCCAGGAGAGATGCAATGAGCTTTGAATCAAGATAAGGCAGGCTCGCCCAGAAGCCGCGCGCCAATTCCCGCGCCAGTGCGTGATCCGGATGCTCTTCATTTTCGGGGGCGCGACCTATCTCGTACATATGACGAACCGCGTGCCACGGTGCTCGCTCGGTAGGGAACCGCGCTAAGATCTCCGGGCATTCTTCGGCTACATAAAAGCGGTTGAGCGTATCGAACAGAACGAAGCGGTATCGCTGGGCGATCAGGAACGGTTCCCAATCCTGCCATGACGTCGCCGAGGCTATTGGAGTGACTGCTTCTACCACGATCACTTTGGGACGAAAGCGCGCCCAATCGCCGCCGAACAACACGTCACGCTCCGCGCCTTCGACATCAATCTTCAAGAAGTCGATTGTATCGAGGCCATGGCCTTCACATAGCTTCGCCAGCGTCGTCACTGGCATACGCCTCGTGTAATATCGAACGCCAAGCGCTTGCGCCGCCTCGGCGACCCCTTCCAGAGTGGTCGAGAGACCGTGAAGACGGTCAACCATGTGGAAATCGATCTCGCCGCACTCTCGCCCGACGGGGCATGCGACTGCGATGTCACGGGGACGCAACCGGTGATAAAGCGCAGCGAGAGTCGGCTGCGGCTCGACTACAACGCCGCGCCAGCCACGTTCATAGAACCAAAAGGACACGTTGTCAGCTATCGGATGCCCTGCGCCGACATCGATGTATGTCCCGGTCGCTTGGCCTGCGAAGGCCAGCGAGAGGTGATAGTCCTCGAGATTCTGTGAATAGGATAGTTCCATCCTAACTTCCTCCCGACCGCGACTGCAGGCCTGCGACGAGCCGGATTCTCTGTCTCTTACCGTCAACGCTAGATTATCGCAGGTTCAAGGTCCATACTGTAGGGGTGGGTCTTGGCCGTGCAAAATTCCGTAAGATAGGCTGCACTGTCCCGAACGAGCCATTGAGTACTGATTACGGCAAGGCCTGCGGTCGTGCGGAAACTCTGAACGGCTTGTTCGACGAGTGGGTGGATGGGCGTAAGGAGCTTCCTGTGTCGAGCGAAGCCGCGCCGCAGATCGGAACAATCGATTGGCTGTTTAGAGAATACAAGCAGAGCCGCGCTTACCTGGAAAAGGTCAAACCACGGTCGCGCAGGAACTACGAATGGAACATGCGCGAGATCGGAAATACACTTACCAAACGCGGTGATCGCGTTGGTCGCCGGCCGATCAAGTTCGTATCGCCACTAGGCGCCGACAAGCTATACGATGCTTTCGTCAAGAGCGGGAAAGGCGGCCGGCTGCGGACCGCTGAGAAGCTGGTCGTGCTGTGCCGGAAGGCGTGGCGCGTCGTGCATCGACTGCATCCCGCCGAATTTGCGTCAGATATCCCGAACCCATGGCTGGGCGTCACGATGGCGACCCGTGTCACGCTGGTGAAACATGCCGTCACGAGAGAGCAGCCTACATGTTCGCGCACGGCTGCGTCGAGAGAGGTGAACCGGAGTGCGGTGCCGCCGTGATCTGCTTTGAGTGGCTCCAGCACCCTGAAAACGTGATTGCGGGTCATGAAAAATGGACTGGTTACCGAACAGGCGCCAAGCCGACGATCAGAACCGAGCACCACAAGACTGGTACCGTGATCGACCATCCTCTGGAAGAGCGTTTGCCTTCCGGTGAACTTTTCGGCTCGATTCCCTGGTCCAACTAACAGGGAAACTATCCTCAGCGAACAGGGTATCTTGAGGACTAATCTGGGAATTATGAGTACGCCTCGAAGAGCCCAATGGTGACCCGTCAGCCTTTTAGATCGACCGCGCTTGCTCGATGGCGGCTCGAATAAAAAAGCATCCAGTCTTGGCGGGGTGTCAGACCGCCAAGATCAGAAACCTCATTTGAGGGTATGGCGGTCTGACGGCGCAAAATAACTTCAAACGAGACCTTCGCAATTCTGCTCGCGTAGCGCCTTGTCCACCCACGACGAGTCGTACGCCCCCGCTTTGATGTTCTCCATCTGCTTCTGCTCGGCTTGGTACTTCGCGGTGGCTGCCTTTAGTACCTCGTCCACGTCATCGAACGGCACGCAGAGAAGGCCATCGTCGTCGCCAATAATAAGATCGCCTGGCTCGAGCACCATGCCGTCAATCGCGATCGGAACATTAATCTCGCCGGGTCCTCCGAAGTGATGCAAGGCGCCTGCCGTGGGGACGCGCTTGCCGCCCGTCGGCTGCGGCTTGCGACTAGCGTCGGCTCAGAATGATGTTTCTTTGCTGCATGAAGCCAATCTCTTCTTCGGGAATTTGCAACTCCTTTAGGATTTCAACGTTGTGCTCTCCCTGGAACGCCGGCGCTCCGGGAGCCGGCAGCTGCGACTGGCTGAATATCCATGGATTACCCGGCATGCGCACTGTACCGCCGGCCCGGTCGTCGACCTCGACCACGGCGTTCCATTCCCGGACCCAATCGGATTTGGCAAACTCGTTAACCGTTCGAACTCGACCGACGGCGAGGCCCGATTCGCTCACTTGCGCCTGCAACTGGTCGAGGTCATCGAACGTGGACAACCAGGAGCGTACTTCCGCCAGCAGCGCCGGCAGATTTTGACGGCGTAGTTTGGCGGTTGTGAAGCGCGGATCCGCTAGTAGGTCGCTTCGTCGCATCATCGCGCAGAACCGCGAGAACATGGGCGAATAGATAGGGCTTGCGGCGATCGTCAATTGAGTGCCGTCGGCCATCTCGTAAATATGCGATTCATTGGCCGACAGCGCGATCGGCTCCCCGTCGGTATCGATATCGGACAAGAGCGCCCCTGCACGCTCGTTCACGGAAAGCATTGTCGCAGCCATCGAAACGTCGACGTGCTGGCCTTCGCCCGTCCGGTTTCGGTGCTGGAGGGCCGCCAGCACGGCAATGACCCCCTGCAGTCCGGTGTAGACGTCGGCATGACTGCAGCTGTCGCCACGTGGCTCGGACAGGGCTTCGCCAAAATGCTCCTGGACAATCGCCGTCAGGCCGGTCTCGGCCTGTACGGTCGGCGCAAACGCCGGCCGATTCTTCCACGACGTCGATTGCCCGTACCCACTCAAGGACACGTAGATGATCTTTGGATTGAACGCCTTGACGTCCTCATAACCAAAGCCGAACCGGGCCAGCGTACCCGGGCGAAAATTCTCAACAATGACGTCTGCTTCGCGACAGAGTTGCGAGACGACCTGCCGGGCTTCCGGAAAGTTCAAGTCGAGGCTCAGATTTCGTTTTCCTGCGTTTTGCTGGACATAGTAGAGCCCAACGCCGTTGACGTTCGGCAATCCAAAACGACCGAGGTCACCGGCCGGCGGCTCGATCTTGGTGACATCGGCACCGAGATCACGAAGCGCCTTGGTGCAATGAGGACCAGCCAATACGCGGGTGAAGTCGACCACCCGCACACCTTGCAACGGGGCAGCGGACATCGTCAGTCTCCCTGAAACACGGCAGTTGCCGGGCCGGTCGCGAAAAACGCGTCGGCGCCGCGCTGGCGATCCTTGGCCGTCCAAATCATCTCGTTGATTTCGATTTGCCGGGCGTCAGCTGCTCCAACCCCACCGCGTGCTTCCAGGTTGGCTTGCATCTTGATACCCTTGATGACCTGGGTGGGCCCTGCCGCAAGCTGCCGCCCCCATGTCATCGACGCTGATTCCAATTCCGACTCCGGCACGACCAGATTGATGATGCCCCAACGCTCGAACGCCTGCGGCGTGTGACGCCGGCCGAGCATCGCGATCTCCTTTGCACGTGCAGCGCCCGCCCGCTGTGCAAGCCTCTGCGTCCCGCCCAGCAAGGGCAACAGTCCAACCGCGACCTCGACTTGACCGAAGAAGGAAGTGTCGGCAGCAATGATCATGTCGCACGTCAGCGCGATCTCGAGGCCGCCTCCAAGCGCACCGCCATTCACTGCAGCGACGGTAGGCACGGGAATGTCTTCAAGGGCTCGCAGCATCGCCTCGAACCTGGCCTTGTCGGTATGGATCGTCGTTCCCGTTCCCCAGGACGCCATTTCCGCGCCGGCGCAGAAATGCCTCATCGAGCTGCGCAACAGGATTGCCCGGCAGCCTTGGCCGACGACGGCGTGATACGCCGCCACGAGGTCTTCGATCAGCTTGTCATCGATCAAGTTGTGCGGGGGCTTGGCGAGCGTGACGACGCCGACCTTCCCATCAATTTCGTGAGCGACTGTGGTCATGCGTATCCTCGCTTGGTCGAGCGGTCGAACCCAGGCGGTCCTAACCGGTGGACGCTTCCTCTGATCAAGCCTGGTCCAGGGGCCCCGGCTAGTGATGATGCGCGGTATCCTGGGCGCATAAGACACAGGTGACAACGTCGCGGCCTGCCATTTATGATGTCATATACTGCCAAGGCCGAGGTCTTTTGCCATGCACTGCAGGTCAATTAGTGCCAAGAGCACGGTCCTATGAAGCCGATTAAGTTGGTGACACCGATCTCGGGCGACCTCGACGCCCCGACCCAGAACTTATTGGGCCTGGCCGCCCTGGCCGCGGAACTCGGGGCTGAAGGGGTCTCGGTCCGTGATCTGTTCGCGCGTACTGGCGTTGACGCCACACAGCTCGAGGACGCGCAGGCGCGCATATCGCACCGCCAGCGCCTCGCCATCTACAGAAACGCCAAGCGGCTCGCGAAGCGGTCCGACGTGGGCCTCCTGGCCGGGGCCCGACAGAGGATCAGCGACTATGGAATCTATGGCTACGCCATGGTCTCAAGCCCGACGTTCCGGGACGCACTGCATTTTTCGCTCGATCACGTGACCATGGCGGGACCAGCGGTTCGCCAGATCAGTTTCCGCATCGAAGAGAAGACGACAGCGATCCTGAGAAGCGACGGGCTCGACACACTCGGCGAGTTGTTACCTTTCGCGGCCGAGTTCTGGCGAAGTTCAATGACCGTGCTGTTCAGCCGTGTTCTCGAACTTCCTTTCCCAAGCAAGCGGATGATCTTCCCCTTCCCGGCGCCGGTCCACTGGCGCAATTACGAGCGCCTGTTCAATTGTCCGATCGATTTCGACGCTGATCGGATGGAATGGCACTTCGATGCCAAGGTACTCGATCTGCCTTGCCCGAACGCCAACCCGATCACTGCGAAGATCTGCCAACAGGTCTGCGATACGATCCTGAACCAACATCCCGACGAATCCGACCTCGTCCGAAGGATCCGCGCCGCATGTCTAAACAGCAGGAACCGGTTTCCGCCAGCCGCAGAGATTGCCTCTCACCTTGGCCTTTCCGTGCGGACGTTCCATCGAAGGCTTTCTGACAACCAATTGTCGTATCAATCCATCGTCGACGAAATGCGCCGATCGCTCGCAACCGAGTTGCTGGAGAATACGCATATGAGCATCGATCAGGTTGCCGAACGCATCGGGTTCGCCGACGCGACAAGCTTTCGGAAGGCTTTCAAGAAGTGGACCGACCGCTCGCCCACCGATTTTCGGGATCCGGACCGTTCCCTATAGAGCGCCGAGCCGGGAAATCATGGCGAGCAAGAGCTGCGCCACGAGAGCGGTCAAGACCGTCAGCAACTGGCCATAGCGTACCTCGTCCAGATCGAGCTCCGGCGAGACAAGTTGCGCATAAATCAGGCAAGCCCGACACTCCATATCCAGCTCCATCGTACGAGATCAGCGAGATCTCTTGCCATCGCCAACCATGCGGGAGGCCTCTATGCTTCCCGCGCAAGATCCGAATCCGATTGACACGTATCCTGGTCGGCTGCATCTGCCGCGAAAGGTGACCTCGTCGCCATCCTCCAGGAACGCCCGGCGCTCACCGTTCGGAAGCGCAATCGGCTTCGATCCACCATTCGTGAACTCCAGCATGCTGCTGAGTTCGGCGGGGCTGGGTCCCGAAATGGTGCCGGTCCCAATCAGGTCGCCTGGCTGAAGATTGCAGCCGTTGATCGTGTGATGCGCGATCATCTGCGCTGGCGTCCAGTAGAGATATTTCGCGTTCGACGTGAGAATCCCGATGGCGGGTTCGTTCGCCTCGCGCATCTTCTCAGACGACAAGGTCACTTTGAGATCAACGTCCAACCCGCCGGCCGCCTGATCGACCGGATCGAGCAGGTATTCGAGTGGACGCGGATCACCCTCCGGCCTGGACAGCGCCGGGGTTCGGAAGGGAGCGAGCGCATCGGCGGTTACGACCCATGGCGAAACCGAGGTCGCGAAGCTTTTGCTGAGGAAAGGGCCCAGCGGAAACATCTCCCAACGCTGGATATCTCGCGCCGACCAGTCATTCAGCAACGAGAAACCTACGATTTGCTGGCCGGCCTCGGCGATCCCAATCGGACTGCCGAGCGTGTTGCCGCCCGCTAGGTAAAATCCCATCTCAAGCTCGAAATCCAAGCGCTCGCAGGGACCAACGCTCGGCGGGCCGCCGGCTGCGCTTGGGCCGCGCTGCCCGAGTGGCCGGCGCACAGTACCTCGCCCGATTTGCACCGACGACGCGCGCCCGTGATAGGCAATTGGCACCCATTTGTAGTTTGCTGGAAGGGGATTTTCGGGGGTCAGCAGCGCACCGGCCGCCTGCGCATGATAGATGCCAGCATAGAAGTCCGTATAGTTCGCTACTTTCGTCGGAAGGCGGAAGTTGCATTGCGTCATGGGCGTCAGCAGGTCCGCGGCTTGCGCTCGGACCTGGTTGCCACTGCTGCCGGAATCCAGCATGTCGGCAGCCGAGCGTCGTACATCGCGAACTGCGGCGACACCCAGCGCAAACAGTGAATTGAGAGAGGCCTCCTGCAAGGCATCGTCGATTGACGCCGCAAGGCGTGCACCTGCCCGGCTCGCCTTCTTCAGGTCGAAGACACTGTCGCCGATCGCCACGCCAATCCGAGGGGTCGGTTCGGATGCCGTACTGAATACGCCCAGCGGCAGGTTCTGGATCGGAAAATCCGTGTCATCACGATTGGCCGAATCCACAAAGCTGCGCCGCGCGGGATCGTGCGTTTCATCGAGATTGGAGGGTTGCATCATCTTCACTCCGATCGCCCAAGCGATACCGTCCGCTGCTATTGGCTCACTTTCTTCAGCAAGGTGAGCAGGCGGTTATCGAGCGATTGCGCCACGGCATCGATTTCCGCGCTCTTGAACTGACCGAACATCGAGGTCGGGCGGTCATATTCCATCGTCGTGCCACCCTGCGCGTTGGCATAAACCACGACGCGCAGCGGAGCATAG
>Ga0105248_10010848_pt1 | contig 10058 bp, 12 predicted proteins | sample KBSS34metaG_FD_81524 | JGI IMG/M metagenome (GOLD analysis project Ga0105248, IMG submission 81524) | Switchgrass rhizosphere microbial communities from Kellogg Biological Station, Michigan, USA - KBS S3-4 metaG | ecosystem: Host-associated > Plants > Roots > Rhizosphere > Soil | place... | reverse complement strand
CTCATTCTCGGAGCCCTCACACGCATCGCCGCCTTCGGCCTGGCCGTCAATATGGTCGTCGCCGTTTACATGTTCAATTGGGCGAATGGCTTCTTCATGAACTGGGGCGGCCGCCAAAAAGGCGAAGGCTTCGAGTTCCACATGCTGGCAATCGCGATTGCGATTGTGCTGATGGCGAAAGGAGGAGGTGCAGCCTCAGTAGACCGCGCGTTAGCAAAAAGTTAGCCCAGCGTCGTTAACCTAACGTGGTTTTCGGCATCGACAAAAACGAATGCATCGCGTGCCAGAACACCTGGCGATTCGATCCCTGCACCACCGAATGCGCCATCCCCGGCAAAATCACAAACTGCCGGTCCCCATTCGGTAACTGTAAAAAGAAGTCCGACAAATCGTTCATCGTAGCGATCCCGTCATACTCCCCGCGCACCAGCAACACCGGAGCCAGCACCTTCTTCGGATCCACCAGCGGCAGCTTCGAAGTCATATCCAGATAAGTCCCCGTAGGCACCTGATCCCCAAACTTCAACTCCTCATCCGCCAAAAACTCCGCAATCGCCGGATCCGTAGTCCCCGGTTTATCCCGCGTAAAAATACTGCGGATCATAGCCCGGTCGCGCAGCCGCCTGTTATGGGTTTTGTAAAACTCCAGCCCCTTAGCCCGCTCCGTCAAGGTAGGCGAATTGTCCCCTTTGTAAGTGAACGCCCCCAACACCACGCGATCCACCCGCTCCGGCTCCAGCATCGCGTAAACCCCCACGCGAATCGCCCCCGAAGACTCGCCCATTAAATTGACTTTCTGAACCCCCGTCTCCTTGCTGATCACATCCACGCCAGCCTTGATATCCTGCGCCCCGCTAGCAATGTCCGAATTACTCTGCGTCTGCGACGACCGTCCATAGTTCTCGTGATCCATCGTCCAAACGTCATAACCGAGCCCCGCGAAAATGTTCATCACGGAGTACTCGCCCTTCCCAGGCGTAGCCAAATCGAACGACGACCTTCCCGAGTTCGACGACCCGTGAATCAAAAACAGCACCGGCAGCGCCTTCTCCCCCGCCTGAGGAGCCGCGGCCCGCTTGCGGAACATGTAAAGCTTGACGTCGCCCTTATGCGCCCAATATTCGTTCGACCAAACCTTGCCGGATGTCTCCGCCTCCGCAGCCTTCTGCGCAAATACCGCCGGAGCAAGCAGCGCTCCCCCCACCACTCTACGTCGCGAATAAGAACGATTGTCTGATTTCATGGGGCCTGACCTCCCCCGAATTATATCGTGGGGCGGACGTCCGGTCCGCGTTCGGCCTCCAGGCCGAACTGCAGGAGTCACGCGTAAACGCCCTTACTGCAGCCGCGCCAGCTCTTCCACATACAACCGGTTATGCGGAAACTGCTGCGTCAGCCCCGTGAGTATTTCACGCGCCTTCGAAGTGTCCTTCCGCCGCAGCGCATCCACCGCCAGCAGCAGCCGCGCGTAAGGTTTCAGGTAGTGCCCCTTCTCCGCCGTGAGCGTGAGCCGTTCAACGCCCACCTGCCGATCCGTCTGCGCCCCAGCCAATTGTAAAAACCACCGCACCGGCGCAGCCTTCAAACTCAGCATGTAATTCTCGACGCCCACCGCCAGGTGTGCATCGTAGTACGTAGGATCGATCGTCAGCAGTCGCTCCGCAATCGCGCGTCCGGTTTTCACCGATGCCAGCGCACTCAGATCGCGTTTGTCGATCAAGCCGTCGAAATCGGCGCGCAGACCTAGAACCATGACCGACGCGAACAGCGCGTTACTGTCGCGCGGCATCGCGCGCAGAGCGCCTGTCGCAAGTTTATCGGCTTTCGCCAGATCCTCATTGAAAGCCTTGCGCACCGCCGGATCCGCAACCAGTTTCTGGTGCTGGCCGCGGAAGTTCTCGTCATGCACAAAGAATTCCGACTGCAAAATCTTGAGCCGGTCAAACTCGGCGAACAAGTACGCCGCAGCGTCCGAAACCGGGGCCAGTGGATCGTCGGGGTACACCTGTGCGTAATCCGCAAAAGTCTTATGCGCCGCTGCGAACTGCAAATCGTACATTTGCAGATAGCCCAGCTCCAGCCCGTTCGGAGCGCTTCCAATGTCCGCCGCCAGCAGGAGCGCCAGTGCGGGAATCACCGCTTGCATCATGTTGAACTGCTCCCCACTTTAGCCGTTCCGCACCCCCCGCGACAATAACGTGCGGATGCTACTACCATGAAAGACGCGCCCATGAAACAACCCGTTACCAACGAGACCAACGAGGGACAGTACACTCAGTCCCCACCGCAGCGGCGTAGGCAGCCCGATGGGTGCTGGGGACTGAGTGTACTGTCCCTCGTTGGTCTATGAACCGCCTAGCTTGGTTCATCTCCGGCGCAATCTTTGCCTGCCTGCTAGCCGTAGCAGCCGGCGCCATCATCCTCCGCGACGCCCGCGGCTTCAGCGCCAGCCAACCGCCCGGCGCCCTAGAGCGTTGGATCGCCCGCCGCGCCCGCTCCGCCGCACTCCCCTCCGATGCCCGCACCCGCGCGAATCCCCTGCAAAACACTCCCGAAGTCCTAGCCGAAGCCCGCGCCCACTGGGCCGATCACTGCGCCACGTGCCACGCCAACGATGGCAGCGGCGAGACCCTCTTCGGCAAACACACCTCGCCCCCCGCCCCTGACATGCGCCTGCCCGCGACGCAGCGTCTCACAGACGGCGAACTCTTTTATGTAATCCAAAACGGCATCCGCCTCACCGCCATGCCCGCCTGGAGCAGCGGCTCCTCTCACGACGCCGAGGATTCCTGGAAACTGGTACACTTCATCCGCCACCTCCCGCAGCTCACTCTCGAAGAAAAGCAGGAGATGCAAAAGCTAAACCCCAAAGGCCCCGACGACCTCAAAGAAGAAGAGGAAGAAAAGAAATTTTTACAAGGAGAAGGAGAAGCAGATGTCCATGAACACCACCATCACTAAAATCGCCTGGCTGTGTCTGGCCGCGATCCCCGCCCTCGCCCACGGCGGCTTCGACCACGTAATGGGAACCGTAGTGCAAGTCTCGCAAAACGTGTTAACCGTGAAAACCGCCAAAGGCAACGTCGACGTAAAGCTCGACGACAAAACCGAGCTCACCAAAAACGACCAGAAAGCCCAGCGCCAAGACCTCATCCCCGGAGCCCGCGTAGTAGTCGACATCCCCGAAGGCAACAAGGACATGCTAGCCCACTCCGTGAAAATCGGCGCCTCCGCCAAAGCCGCCGCGTCACATACAGAGGATTCGCACACCCACGACTCGCACTAGCCGTGGCCATGTAGTACGCGAAACTTTTGCGCCATGAATGACCGGCACGAGCATGCGCACGTCGGCGATCTTCACCTTGAGGCTTGGCAGGCTGATGGATGGGCGCATAGCCGCGTTGAAAATTCCAAGGCGCACGAACAGTTGTACGGCAAAGTCCAAACGCCTTATTGCCGTAAAAGTCTGCGCTCTCGCCTTTGCCCAAATCACCGACAAGGTTGAATGGAAGCCCGTTGAACGAATCTAGTGAACCAGGTTTCATCCATCGTCCGCTAGCCATTTGGCCTTGACTCTACCCCACCCGCTAACGTATGATTTTCGGCGAAAGTCTCCGCACGTCCGGCAGGGGCCACGGGTGTGTAAACTTGGGGAGAACGATGGAGAATATCATGTCTAAGAAGTTGTTTTTAAGCGTCATCATAAGTTGTTTTCTAACCGCCTGCTTGCTGCCCGCTCAAGACGCTAAACCCGAAGCGAAAAGCGACGCGAAGTCCGTCATAGCCGCCGTCGAAAAAGCAATGGGCGCCACCGATCTGAAGTCCATTCAGTACTCCGGCGTCGGCTCCAACGCCAACCTGGGACAAGGCGTGAATCCCACCGCCCCCTGGCCCCGCTTCGATGTCACGTCCTACACCCGCACCATTAATTACACAGACGCCTCTTCGAAAGAAGAGCTCACCCGCATCCAAGGCAACAACGCAGTTCGCGGCGGCGGCGCGCCCATCCTAGGCGAACAAAAACAGAATCTCAACGTCGCCGCCAACTACGCCTGGAACGTGGCCGGACCCAATCAAGTAGCTCAGTTCGGCGCCACCCTGGAAGAACGCAGGCTGCAAATCTGGATGACGCCCCATGGTTTCATCAAAGCCGCCAAACTAGGCAACGGCTGTGCCATCAACTGGGAATGCGAAGCCAAAGTTTCCAAGAAAACCGAAGCCGGCAAAACCGTGACCGTCATCTCCGTAGGCTTCGGCAAATATCCTATGGAAGCCTACGTCGACGACAAGAACATGATCACCAAGGTGGAAGCCAAGTTCGCCAATCCGGTATTGGGCGACATGCTGATCTCCACCACCTACTCCGATTACAAAGATTACGGCGGCGTGAAGTTCCCCACCCGCATCACGCAAACCCAAGGCCCGTACCCCACCTTTGATCTCATGGTCAAGGAAGTGAAGCCCAACGCCCCCGCGCCGTTGCCCGTACCCGATGGCGTCAAGACCGCCGAAGCCCCGCGCAACGATGTGTCGGTCCAGTTGCTGTCCGACGGCGTCTGGTATCTCACCGGCGGCACTCATCACAGCCTGGTAGTCGAGTTCAAGGATTACATGGCGATCATCGAAGCCCCCTTGAGTGAAGAGCGCTCTGAAGCCGTCCTCGCCGAAGCCAAGCGTCTGGTCATCAACAAGCCCGTGAAGTACCTGATCAACACCCACCAGCACTTCGATCACTCCGGCGGCCTTCGCACCTACGTCGCTGAAGGCGCCACCATCGTTACGCACCCCATGAACAAGGCCTTCTACGACCAGATGTTCAAGATGAAGCCCACCATCGCCCCCGATCGCCTGGCCAAGACCCCCAAAGTCCCTGTCATCCTCCCCGTGATGGACCGCTACGTCCTCACCGACGGCGCCCAGAAAATCGAGATCTACGCGATGAAGGACGACAACCACAATGAAGGAATGCTAATCGCCTACATCCCGGCCGGCAAGATCCTGGTCGAAGCCGACGAATACACCCCGCCCCCCGCCGATGCAGCCCCGCCCATCACCCCACCGGCGTCGTCCCTGAACCTCTACGACAACATCCAGCGCCTGAAGCTGGACGTGTCGAAAATCGCCCCCCTTCACGGCCGCCTGGTCAGCATGGCGGACTTCTACAAGTTCCTGGGAAAAGAAGCCCCCAAGCCTGCTGAAAACAAAAAGGTAAGTGCCGCCGTAACCCCGTCACTGACCGGTCACTGACTGCATCTTGACCAGCTCTAGGGTTCGTTTGGATAGTTCACATGTTAACCTTTTTGTGGCTAAGCCGTTTGGCCTTGACGTCCCTCACGGGCGTATGCTAAATTTCAACGGCTGGCGGTCAGAAGTTAGATTCGTCTCAGGAGAATACGTTAAATGAAGCGCACACTGTTTGCATTGGCCTTGGTGGCTGGCGCGATGGTAATTTCCAGTGGCCGGGCCTACGCCCACCACTCCTTCGCCGCGACCTATTTCGAGGACAAGACCCAGAAGATTGAAGGCAACCTGGTTCAGTTCCTGTATCGCAACCCGCACTCCTTCGTCCATGTGGAAGCACCGGACGAAAAGGGCACGATGCAGCGCTGGGCGGTTGAATGGGGCGCAGGCGGCCAGTTGGGCCGTCAGGGCGTCACCCGTGAGACCCTGAAGCCGGGCGATCACGTAGTCATCGTTGGCAACCCCGGCCGCAACCCCGAAGACCACCGTCTGCGTATGGTGAACATCACCCGTCCGTCAGATGGCTGGAAGTGGGGCGGCACGTTCGACTAAACTCCGCCCGCCAGCGGTTGGTTCAGTTAGGATAGTGACGGTCACCCGGCCCCTAAAGCCGGGTGATCTCGTGATGTCTGCGGCGCCTCGTGTGTGCCGCTGATCATAGGAAGAGGAATCCATGAAGACCCTGCAAGTGAGGCGCGCTGCGCCGTTTTTGATGGTGGCGGTCGCGCTTTCGCTCGCACCGGTAGGTTTGAACGCCCAAGCGGGGCGCGGTGCTCCTGCCGCCCCTGCGAATGCCAAGGCAGCCGCGCCCGTCGATCTCACCGGACAGTGGGTCGCCGTGGTCACCGAAGACTGGCGCTACCGCATGGTCACGCCCGCCAAAGGCGATTACGCCAGCGTTCCTCTCAATGCCGATGGCCGCAAAATGGCCGATACCTGGGATCCCGCCAAGGATGAAGCCGCCGGCAACCAATGCAAATCCTATGGCGCCGCAGCCGTCATGCGCGTTCCCGGACGAGTTCGCATCTCCTGGGCCGACGACGAAACCATGAAAGTGGAAACCGACGCCGGTACGCAGACCCGCATGTTTTATTTCAAGGACCCGAAAAGCCCCGGTGGCGACCTGCAAGGTCAGTCGCAGGCCTCTTGGGATATCATCGGCGGCGGCCGCGGAGGCCCCGTGCGCGGCGGTTCGTTGAAGGTGGTCACCACTAAACTGAAGGCAGGTTACCTGCGCAAGAATGGCGTGCCCTATAGCGACAAGACGGTTCTCACGGAATATTACGATCGCACCAATGAACCGAATGGCGATAGCTGGCTGGTAGTCACCACAGTGGTAGACGACCCGACATATCTCAACCAGCCCTTTATCACCAGCACTCACTTCAAGAAGCAGAACGACCAATCCGGCTGGAACCCCACCGCCTGTGCCGCGCGGTAAGATAGTCCAGCAGTAAACGAAAAGGCGCGCCGCAAGTGTCTCCTCGAACCAGGGGAGTGTGTAAGGAGTTGACTCTATGGATATGACGCATGTGCATCTTCTTCTGAATCACGTTCCCACCATTGGTTTCGGGATCGCACTGGCGATGTTCGTCGTCGCCCTCTTGATGAAGAGCGCCGAACTCAAACGCGCCGCCCTGGTGCTGTTCGTCGGCGTCGGCATGCTCACCATCCCCACCTATGTAAGCGGCAACTCCGCCTCCGAAGTGATTTGCGAAGGAGGCGCGCGAGCCCCCACGTGTACAGACACTTTAGTGTCTAAGAATTTGATTCAGACTCACGAAGGTGCCGCGCTGCTGGCCTTCAGCGCGATCCTGCTCACCGCCGCCTTTGCGTGGCTGGCCCTGTGGCAGCTCCGCCGCACCTCCAACATCGAAGGCTGGACCACCGGCTTGGTCCTGATCCTGGCCCTGGTAGCTTTCGGATTAGTCGCCCGCGCCGCCAATATCGGCGGTGAGATCCGCCATTCCGAAATCCGCGCGCTCCAGGAACAATTAATGCCGGACGGCAAGAAAATGCAAATGCCGATGGAGACCACCACCCCCGAAGGCCACTTCGCCCGCAAGGTAGGTGCGTTCATCCTGAGCCTGCCCTACGGTTGGCCTTCCCTCGAAACCCTCCACTTCATCGGCCTGTCGCTGCTGATCGGCGTGGTATTGCTAATCGACCTGCGCATGCTGGGAGTGATGAAAAACGTAGCCTTCCCGCCCTTGCACCGGCTCTTGCCCTGGGCAATTTTAGGATTCGGCATCAACCTCGTATCGGGCATGCTCTTCTTCGTAGCCTCGCCCGAGCAATACGCGCACAACATCGCCTTCATCTGGAAACTGATCCTGATGATGCTCGCCGGCCTCAACGCGTTTTACTTCACGCTGTTCGATGAAGCCTGGGCGTTGAAGGCGGGCCAGGAAGCCCCCTTCGCCGCCAAAGCCATGGCAGTATCGGCCATCGTGCTATGGGTGGGAGTGCTCTACTTCGGCAGCATGCTGCCGTTCATAGGAGGAGCGTTCTAAGTGCCGCTAGGTCTCGAAGTCCTTCTGGTAGTGCTAGCCGTGACCGCGATCTTCGCGGTATTCGGTTATCTGATCGACAAAAGCGCGAAGCGCGAAGAACGCAAAGAGGGACGCTAGCCATGAACTTTCTGAATACGCTCGAGCAAATGCCGTTCAGCATCTGGGTGCGCGAATCCAGTTCCATCTGGGCGTTCCCCACGTTTCTGGTCGTGCACACCATCGGCATGTCGATCGTCGCCGGACTCAGCGCTATGATCAGCCTGGCGGTCCTGGGCTTCTGGCCCAACATCCCCATCCGCCCCATGGAGCGCCTCTATCCAGCGATCTGGATCGGCTTCTGGGTCAACGCCGTCACCGGAACGGTGCTGTTGATCGCCGATGCCGCCACCAAACTCACCAACTGGGATTTCTACGTGAATATGGCCTTCGTTTTCGCCGGCGTCTGGCTCATCACCCGCACCCGCAAACAGATCTTCGGCAGCTCCGAGATCGATCGCGGCGCCCTCCCCGCAGGAGCCAAAGGCCTGGCCTGGGCCTCCCTGATCTGCTGGTTCGCCGCCATCACCGCTGGCCGCCTGCTAGCCTACCTAGGCCCCGTCTCCGGCCTAAGCGGCGTCACCAACAAGTAGCGCGGTGCCTCTCATAGCCGATAGCCTATCGACATCTCCCTAAAAAATAGCCTGCAATCTATCAAGGAAAAACGATGTCGGCCCGCCGCCGGCGTTCGCGTGGTTATGGGTCAACCCTCGGCGGCGTGACGAAACGTAGGCGTCAGCGCTCTTCCAAGTGCTTCAGCCGAGCGTCGAGAACTTCCTCAACACGCCGCAGTTCAGAGTGCCAGCCCGCATCTCGTCGAAGCGGGAATCCATATGACTCCGAAGATCGTTGATTCGGGCGTTGACATCGCTCAGGCGGGAATTGTTGATCAAAATCCCCATCAGTACCGTCAGCATTGTAGGCACTGACGCTAGCGCGAGCGATAAGATTTGGCCCGGATTGATATCCATGCTACCTATACAAAGTTAGCAGAATCCAGGAATTCCTCTCACTCAAATGTAGTGCACCAATTGTGTGTCACCCTGTGCACGAACTACTCGCGTCACACTTGAGTTATTTTATAGCCATGGTCTGCTTTGCGCTCGACCCGAAAGCGGCGGCTGAGGCGATACGCCTTGCCACCTCCACCGGGTGGTCTGTCTGGTTGGGATCAGATGCTATTACACAAGAGGAACACTACAAGCTTTGTAGTACGGGCTTAAGAATTACACGTTTCGAGGTCATTTGGGTTGAACACGCTCGCTTCGGGACGCAGACTTAGCGCACGAACCACAATTCCCGAGTTTACTTCGCCGCCGCCATCGCACCGATCTTAGTGCGGTACTCCGGATACATCGTCTCCGACCCACCCCGCACCACCTGCGCCGGCAACTTATGCTTATCCGCAAACTCCGTCAAAAAAGTATTCGTCCCCGGCAAATGATGCGGCACCGCCCCAATAGGACGATCGATCTCCACCACCGCCTCGCAGGGATAGGGCGCGATATTCTGCTGCAAATTCAAATTGAAATCCGTCGTGCGCACAAAGGGCTCGGTCAAATAAATGGGATCGTTCACTACCACCATCCAAGTCAAATGATCCCCATGCCGGATAATATGCTCCGTCACAGTTGAGCGATCGCTGCGCGGCACGCCGTTACGCCGGATCCACCCCGCCTTCAGATGCGTAGTCGTGATGGTGAGCATATCGCCCTCCCACTTGCCCGTCGAAAAACCCTGCCAGGTATGCGCCGCGTACTCCGGCGGATGCGGACGCCCATCCATCCAAATCGTCCGCTCCGGCGCTTGCCACGAAATATGCGTGTGCCACGCGATGGTCTGCTGCGTAGCCTGATCGACATCCTTCCACCAGCGCGTATTCGCCGGCCCGCGCATCCCGTAGTCCGACGGATGCGGCTTGCACTGATGCTCCGGCAACGCCAGCAGCGAAGCATCCCAACTATCCGCGCGCAGCCGAGCCGCATCGTTCAGCGGAATGCCCAGATAATCGCCGATCTCCGGCCCCGGCCCGCGCTCCGGCTGGTCCTCGTGGAAAACCGGCGCCCACTCCCCCGCCAGATCAATCGACTGTGCAAAAGCCGGTGCACTCACGGCGCCTACAAACGCAGCTACAGACAGTACTGTCCTGGTGAATTTCATCGTATGATTTTCGTTTCCGTTAGTTTTTTGGAGGATTGCTCAGGCTGTTAAAAGCGTTGGTAACGAAGCGGTCCGTAGCAGCTTCGTTCGCCGCATACAGCGGATCGT
>Ga0105248_10010844_pt1 | contig 10063 bp, 6 predicted proteins | sample KBSS34metaG_FD_81524 | JGI IMG/M metagenome (GOLD analysis project Ga0105248, IMG submission 81524) | Switchgrass rhizosphere microbial communities from Kellogg Biological Station, Michigan, USA - KBS S3-4 metaG | ecosystem: Host-associated > Plants > Roots > Rhizosphere > Soil | place... | reverse complement strand
CGACAATGCGATCCTGACCGTCACATGACGGGACCGTCATGGCCGGGAAGGGCACGGGGAAGGCTTCCGATGGTATGCTGCGGCGCAACACGAATGCGTCGTGCTGGGTGACGGCGAAGGGGCAGGATTGCGACGATGACCGACAAAGCACGAGGCCCTTCGCGACCGGGCCTGAAGCTGGCGCTCGGGCTGGTGGTCATCCTGGCCGCAGCTTCCGGCCTCGCCTTCGCGCTGTCCGACCGTTCGTCGGCGCAGCAGCCGCGCGCCCAGGGAGCTCCGGCCGCGATCCCCGTCACCATTGCGCGCACCGCCCGTCAGGATGTGCCGCTGTATGCATCTGGGCTTGGTTCCGTACAGGCGTTCAACGCCGTGCAGGTGCGCAGCCGGGTCGACGGCACGCTGATGCAGGTGCCAGTCACCGAGGGCCAGGACGTCAAGGAAGGCGATATCCTCGCCGTGATCGATCCGCGCCCCTACCAGGCGGCGCTGGACGCGGCGACCGCCAAGCGCAGCCAGGACGAGGCCGACCTGGGCAACGCACAACGCGACCTCGCGCGGTACACGTCGCTGGAGAAGAGCAGCTTCGCTTCGCGCCAGCAGCTCGATACCCAGCAGGCGATGGTCAACCGCCTGACCGCGCTGCTCGCCGCCGACGACGCGGCGATCTCGACGGCGCGGCTGAACCTGGGCTACTGCACCATCACGTCGCCGATCCAGGGGCGGGTCGGCCTGCGCCAGGTCGATCCGGGGAACATGGTGCACGCTTCGGACGGGACGGGGATCCTCTCGGTGACCCAGATCCATCCGATCGCGGTGCTGTTCACCCTGCCGCAGGACATCCTGCCGCGGATCAACGCAGCGATGGCGAAGGGCAAGCTGCCGGTCACCGCACTGTCACCCGACGGCAGGACGGAACTCGACCAGGGCACACTGCTGACGCCGGACAATTCGATCGACGCGAGCACCGGGACGATCAAGCTGAAGGCAGTGTTCCCCAATCCCAACAACGCCCTGTGGCCGGGGCAGTTCGTCAACGCGCGGCTGCTGATGGGCACCGAGCGCAACGTCCTGACGGTGCCCTCGACCGCGGTGCAGCACGGACCCGCCGGTCTCTACGTCTATGTCGTGAAGCCGGACTCCACCGTGGCGCGGCAGGATGTGGACGTCGCGCGCGAAAATGGTACCGTGTCGGTGATCGCCAAGGGGCTGGAGGACGATGCGGCGGTGGTCACCGACGGCCAGTCGCGCCTGCAGCAGGGCAGCAGGGTGGCGGCGAACGACGCCAGGCAGCAGGCGGCGACGCCGGCCAAAAACGGCGGCTGATACGACGGGGGACCGGTCCGCGACATGAGCATTTCCACCCCGTTCATCCGCCGGCCGGTCGCCACCTCGCTGCTGATGGTGGCCTTCGTGCTGGTCGGCATCGCGGCCTATCCGCTGCTGCCGGTCGCCCCACTGCCACGCGTCGATTTCCCCACCATCTCGGTGAACGCCAGGTCCCCCGGAGCCAGCCCCGAGACGATGGCAAGCACGGTGGCGCAGCCGCTCGAATATCAGTTTGCGCAGATCGCCGGCGTCGCGCAGCTGACGTCGGTCAACGTGCTGGGCCAGTCGTCGATCACCATCCAGTTCGACCTCGAGCGCAACATCGACGCCGCGGCCGGCGACGTCCAGGCGGCAATCAACGCCGCCTCCGGTCAGCTGCCGAAGAACCTGCCCTCACCGCCGACCTATCGCAAGGTCAATCCATCCGACTCGCCGATCATGATCCTGTCGGTGCAGTCCGACGCGGTGCCGCTGATCGAGGTGGACGACTACGCCGACAACATCCTGTCGCAGCAGCTGTCGCAGATCACCGGCGTCTCGCAGATCTTCATCGGCGGCGAGCAGAAGCGCGCCGTGCGGGTGCAGGTCGATCCTGGGCGGCTGGCTTCGATGGGCCTCACGCTGGAGGATGTGCGCGGCACGCTGATCAACTCCACGGCCAATGCGCCGAAGGGCTCGGTCGATACCGACCGGCGCTCGCTGTCGCTCTACACCAATGACCAGCTGACCAAGGCCGACGAATACAACAATGTCATCCTGAACTACCGCAACGGTGCGCCCGTGCGGGTCAGCGACATCGGCCACGCGGTGGACGGGCCGGAAAACCGCTTGCTCGCCGGCTATCAGAGCGGCAAGCGCGGGATCATCCTGGTGATCTTCAAGCAGCCGGGCGCCAACGTCATCGAAACGGTGGAACGCATCAAGGCGGCGCTGCCGGCGCTGCGGGCGGCGATCCCGCCGTCGATCAGCGTCAGCGTGGTCATGGACCGGACGCTCACCATCCGCGCCTCGGTGCACGACGTGCAGTTCACCCTGCTGCTGTCGATCAGCCTGGTCGTGATGGTGATCTTCCTGTTCCTGCGCAGCGTGTGGGCAACCATCATCCCGTCGGTCACCGTGCCGGTCGCGCTGATCTGCACCTTCGCGGTGATGTACCTGCTGAACTACAGCCTCGACAACCTGTCGCTGATGGCCCTGACGATCGCGGTCGGCTTCGTGGTGGACGACGCGATCGTCATGCTCGAGAACATCTACCGCCACGTCGAGGAAGGCATGCGGCCGATGGAGGCCGCGCTGAAAGGCGCCGGCGAGATCGGCTTCACCATCGTCTCGATCAGCTGCTCGCTGATCGCGGTGTTCATCCCGCTGCTGCTGATGGGCGGCATCGTTGGCCGGCTGTTCCGCGAGTTCGCCATGACCGTGACGATCGCGGTGGTGGTGTCCTGCATCGTCTCGCTGACGCTCACGCCGATGATGTGCTCGCGCTTCCTGCGCCACGACACCGGCCGGCACGGGCTGGCCTACCGGATCATCGAGGGCTTCTTCACCGCCATGATCGGCGGCTACCGCCGCACGCTCGACATGGCGCTGCGGCACCAGTTCATCATGCTGCTGACCTTCCTCGCCACCGTCTCGCTGACCGTCTGGCTGTATATCGAGATCCCCAAGGGGTTCTTCCCGGCGCAGGACACCGGCGTGGTGCTGGGCATCAGCGAGGGCGCGCAGGAGGTCTCGTTCAAGGAGATGACGCGCATCCAGGCAGCGCTGAACGAGATCGTGTCGCAGGATCCCGACGTGCAGGCCTATGCCGCGACGATCGGCGCCGGCGTCGGCGGCCAGACCACCAACAACGGCCGCATGTTCATCGCGCTGAAGCCGTGGGACGAGCGGGTCGCCGGCACGGCGCAGGATTTCATCAGCCGCATCCGACCCAAGCTGCAGAAGGTGATGGGGGGCGCGCTGTTCCTGACCGCCGCGCAGGACATCCGCGTCGGCGGCCGCATCACCAAGACCGAGTTCCAGTACACGCTGCAGGACGCGGACCTGGGCGAGCTGTACCACTGGGCGCCGCTCATACTCGACAGGCTGAAGTCGCTGCCGATGCTGCGCGATGTCGCGACCGACCAGCAGGTCGCCGGGATGACCGCGACGCTGACCATCGACCGCGACCAGGCCGCGCGCTTCGGCGTGCAGCCGCAGGTGATCGACGACACGCTGTACGACGCGTTCGGCCAGCGGCAGATCACCCAGTATTTCTCGCAGGTGAACTCCTACCACCTGATCCTCGAGGTGATGCCGGATCAGGTGGACAAGGTGGATACGCTGAGCAAGCTGTACGTGAAGTCGAACACGGGGCAGGCGGTGCCACTGTCCACCTTCGTGAAGTGGACCACCACGCCGGTGCAGCCGCTGTCGATCAGCCACCAGAGCCAGTTCCCGGCGGTGACCATCTCGTTCAACCTGGCCCAGGGCGCCGCGCTCGGACAGGCGGTGGATGCGATCGGCGCCGCGGTGCGGCAGATGGGCGTGCCGATCACCGTGCAGGGCACCTTCCAGGGGACCGCGCAGGCATTCCAGTCGTCGCTGTCCACCCAGCCATACCTGATCGCGGCAGCGCTGATCACCGTCTACATCATCCTGGGCATCCTGTACGAGAGCTACATCCTGCCGCTGACCATCCTGTCCACCCTGCCCTCGGCCGGCGTTGGCGCGCTGCTGATGCTGATGTTCATGAAATACGACCTGTCGGTGATCGCGCTTATCGGTGTGATCCTGCTGATCGGCATCGTGAAGAAGAACGGCATCATGATGGTGGACTTCGCCATCCATGCAGAACGGCGTGACGGCGAGACCCCGCTCAACGCGATCCGCCAGGCCTGCCTGCTGCGCTTCCGCCCGATCATGATGACCACGATGGCGGCGCTGCTCAGCGGCCTGCCGCTGATGCTGGGGCATGGCGCCGGGTCCGAACTGCGCCGGCCGCTGGGCACCGCGATGGTCGGCGGGCTGATCCTCAGCCAGGCGCTGACGCTGTACACCACGCCGGTGATCTACCTGTACCTGGACCGGCTGCAGCACTGGCTGTCGCCGCGCCGGCACAGCATCCCGACGCTGGCCGAGAAGATGCACTCGGCGGCAGCGGATTAGCGGCTGGCGTTTTCCCCAGGCGCATCGCAGAGTTCTTTCCGAGCATGAACGGGAGGAGCCTCGATGGAAGTGCGTCTCGACGGCCGTAGCGCCATCATCACCGGGTCCAGCATGGGCCTGGGCCTTGCCATGGCGAAAGAGTTCGCCGCATCCGGCGCCGATGTCGCCATCCTGGCGCGCCGGCCCGAGGTACTGGAGCAGGCGAAGCAGACCGTCACGGCAACCGCGCAGGGTGGCCGCGTCGCCACCTTCGTCTGCGACGTCGCCAAGGCCGACGACATCCAGCGCACGTTCGACGGCGTCATCAAGGCGTTCGGCAAGGTCGACATCCTGATCAACAACGCCGGCCAGTCGATGGCGATGCCATCCGAGCAGATCACCGACGAGATCTGGCGCGACGACCTGGAACTGAAGCTGTTCGCCGCGATCCGCCTGGCGCGGCTGGCATGGCCTGGCATGAAGCAGCGCAAGTGGGGCCGCATCATCAACGTGCTGAACACCGGGGCGAAGGCGCCGCGCGCCAACGGCGCACCCACCGCGGTGTCGCGCGCCGCCGGCATGGCGTTCATGAAGGTGCTCGCCGGCGAGGGCGCGCCGCACGGCATCCTGGTCAACGGCATGCTGGTCGGCCAAATTGTCTCCGACCAGATCGCCCGCCGCCACGCCCGCGAAGGCGCCAATACGCCGTTCGAGGAATACGTCGCCACCACCGGCAAGGGCATCCCGGTCGGCCGCATGGGCAAGGCCGAGGAGTTCGCCGCCATGGCGTGCTTCCTTTGCTCGGATCACGCAGGCTTCACCACCGGGACCGCGATCAACATGGACGGCGGCGCCAGCCCGGTGGTGTAAGGTCCGCGTCGGTGCGAGGAGCATCGGCGACGCGACCGCGACAACGCCGTGCTCCTTGCAGCGACACCAGGGCCAGGGTTGCAGCAATGCCGAAGATCATTCCCGTCGCGACCTTCGACTGCGTGGTGTTCGGCGCCACCGGCGACCTGACCCTGCGCAAGCTGCTGCCTGCGCTGTACTATCGCTTCCGCGACGGCCAGGTGCCGCCGGATTCTCACATCATCGCCGCGGCCCGCTCCGACCTTGACGACGACGCCTACCGCAAGCGCGCCAGCAAGGCGCTGCGCGAGCACGTCGCGCGCGACGACCTCGACGCCGACACCGCCGACCGGTTTTGCCGCCGCCTCAGCTATGTCCGCCTCGATGCGACCGACCCCAAGGCAGACTGGCGTGCGCTCGCCAGCATCCTCGATGCGGACCGGGTACGCGTGTTCTATCTGGCGACCTCGCCCGACCTGTACGGTCCGATCTGCCGCAACATCGGCGCCCGCGATCTTGCCACCGAGCAGTCGCGCGTCGTGCTGGAGAAGCCGATCGGCCACGACCTTCGCTCGGCGCGCGAGATCAACGACCAGGTCGGCGCGGTATTCACCGAGCCGCAGATCTTCCGCATCGACCACTACCTCGGCAAGGAGACGGTGCAGAACCTGCTGGCGCTGCGCTTCGCCAACACGATCTTCGAGCGCCTGTGGAACACCGACGTCATCGACCACGTGCAGATCACCGTGGCCGAGACGGTCGGCGTGGAGCAGCGCGGCGGCTACTTCGACCGTTCCGGCGCGTTGCGCGACATGGTGCAGAACCACATGCTCCAGCTGCTGTGCCTGGTGGCGATGGAGCCGCCGGTGTCGCTCGACGCCGACCGGGTGCGCGACGAGAAGCTGAAGGTGCTGCGCGCGCTGCGCCCGTTCGAACCGCATGAGGCGCTGACCCAGACCGTGCGCGGCCAGTACTCGCAGGGCGCGATCGACGGTCAGCCGGTGCCCGGCTATGTCGCCGATCTCGACGGGCCGGAGACCAGCCAGACCGAGACCTTCGTGGCGCTGAAGGCCGAGGTACGCAGCTGGCGCTGGGCGAACGTGCCGTTCTACCTGCGCACCGGCAAGCGGCTGCCGCAGAAGGTGTCGGAGATCGTCATCCAGTACCGCGCGCTGCCGTTCTCGATCTTCCCGCCGGACGCGGCCGAGTGGACGCCGAACAAGCTGATCATCCGGCTGCAGCCCGAGGAAGGCATGCGGCTGGCGATGATGACGAAGGATCCCGGCCCGGGCGGGCTGCGCCTGTCGCCGACGGCGCTCGACATCCGCTTCGAGAAGACCTTCGGCATCCGCTTCCCTGACGCCTACGAGCGGCTGCTGATGGACACGGTGCGCGGCAACGCCACGCTGTTCATGCGGCGCGACGAGGTGGAAGCGGCCTGGAGCTGGGTGGAGCCGATCCTGGAGGCGTGGGGCAGCCGGCCGGACCAGCCGCGGCCGTATCCCGCCGGCACCTGGGGTCCCACCGCGGCCATCGCCCTGATCGAACGCGACGGCCGCACCTGGCATGAGGAGATCGGCTGAGGGCAAAAAAACGGCCCGGCACCTGCGAGGGCGACCGAGCCGTTAAGGAAGGTCCGGGTTGACCTGGGCCTCTCGACCCAGCCGGTCTGCGCGGGTGTTGGGGCAGCGCCGACCGACAGCGCCATTGATGCACGGACACAGGGGCCGCCTCTGTGACCTAGTTCACAGGGCGGCGAGGAAATTTACCTTCGGCAACGAGCGGCGGGATGGCTGGGAGGCAGCCGGGCCGATGCGCCGAACAGCTTTTGCCGCAACGACCCAGCGGCATATTCCCGCTTCATCACCCCGCGCGCCTGCAATTCCGGCACGACGAATGCGACGAAGTCCTCGACGCATTCCGGGATGACGCTGCGCGACAGATTGAACCCGTCCACATCGGCCTCGTCCACCCAGGCCTGCATCTCGTCGGCGACGCGCGACGGCGAACCGACGATCGGTGCCTGGCGGCTGCCCAGCACCATCATCCCGAGCAGCTTGCGCAGCGTCCATTCGGTGCCGCCGCTCCGCACGGTGATCGCCTCGAGGTTGGATCGCAGCGCATTGGTGCGGACGAAACGGATCGGCTCGTCCGGGCCGTAGCGCGAGAAGTCCACGCCGACCGAGGCCGAGTAGTGGGCCAGCGCACCCTCCGAACTGGCGTACTCGCGATACTCGGCGAGCTTGTCCTGCGCTTCGGCGTCGGTCGGCGCCACGATCACGGTGGCACCCACGAACATCTTCATGTCGTACGGGTCGCGGCCTATCGCCTTCGCCTGCGCGCGAATGTCGGCGACGATATCGCGCACGTTGTGGCGGAACTGGCCGTTGACGAAGATGCACTCGGCGTGCGCCGCGGCAAACGCGCGCCCCCGTTCGGAGGCGCCGGCCTGGTACAGCACCGGCGTGCGCTGCGGCGATGGTTCGGACAGATGGATCGCATCCACCTTGTAGTGCCGGCCCTCGTGCTTCACACGGTGGATGCGCGCGGGGTCGGCGTAGATACGGCCGTCGCGGTCGCGCCGCACCGCCGCGTCCTCCCAGCTACCCTCCCACAGCCGGTAGACCACCTGCATGTATTCCTCGGCCACGTCGTAGCGGCTGTCATGCTCCGGCTGCTCGACCAGCCCCATGCCGCGCGCGGCGCTGTCGAGATAGCCGGTGACGATGTTCCAGCCGATGCGTCCCTTGGTGAGGTGATCCAGCGTCGACATCCGCCGCGCGAACGTATAGGGCGGCTCGTAGGTCAGGTTGCAGGTGACGCCGAACCCCAGGTGCTGCGTCGCATACGCCATTGCCGGCACCAGCAGCAGCGGATCGTTCACCGGGATCTGCACCGCATTGCGGATCGATGCATCCGGCGCGTCGTGGAACACGTCGTAGACGCCCAGGATGTCGGCGAGGAACAACCCGTCGAACAGCCCGCGCTCCAACGTCCGGGCCAGCGACACCCAATGATCGAGGTCGGTGTACTGCATCGAGCGGTCGCGCGGATGCGCCCACATGCCGTGCTGGATGTGGCCGACGCAGTTCATGTCGAACGCGTTGAGGCGGATTTCCCTCGGCATGACCTGCACCCCCACGTCATGGCCGGCCTCGCGCCGTCCATCCGTGCCCGCAGGGTGCCACGGTCGATGGCCAGGACAAACCCGGCCGGACGTTGGCTTCCTACGGGAACAGCCCGCGCGTCGCCTTGGCGCTGCGCACCTTCTCCACCCCGATCGCCATCGCCGCCGTGCGGTGCGGCACGCCGTCGTGCTCCACGCGGCGCATCACCTGGGTGAACGCACGATCCAGCACCTGGTACAGCTTGCTCATCACCTCGGCTTCGTCCCAGAAGAACTGCTGCAGGTCCTGCACCCATTCGAAATAGCTGACCACCACGCCGCCGGCATTGCACAGGATGTCCGGCACCACGAAGATCTCGCCGCGCCGCTGGTCCAGCACCTCGTCCGCATCCGGCGTCGTCGGACCGTTCGCGGCCTCCGCCAGCACGCGGCATTGCAGCCGCGCAGCGACCGACGCGTCGATCACCCGCTCGACCGCCGCCGGCACCAGTACGTCGCACTTCTGCACCAGCAGTTCGCGCGGATCGAGCGACAGCTGGTTGGAGAAACCCGCCAGCACGCCGTGCTCCTGCGCGTGCTTCATCAGCGCAGCCCCATCGAGCCCGCGAGGATCGAAATAGCACGCGGTGTGGTCCGACACGCCGATCAGCTTCACGCCCTGCTGCGCCAGCGTTTCCACCGTGTAGCTGCCGACATTGCCGAAGCCCTGCACGATCGCCGTCGCACCCTGCGGCGCAAGGCCGATGCGTTCCAACGCGCGCCCGACCAGATGCGCCACGCCGCGACCGGTCGCCTCCCGCCTGCCCTCGGTGCCGCCGGAGGCGACCGGCTTGCCGGTGACAATCTCGGTGACGGTGCGGCCCTGGTACATGGAGTAAGTGTCCATGAACCAGGCCATGACCTGCTCATTGGTGCCCATGTCGGGCGCCATCACGTCGGTGTGCGGACCGACGAACGGGATCATCTCCTGCATATAGCGGCGCGACAGGTTCTCCAGCTCGTGCCGTGACAGCGCGCGCGGTTCGACGGCGACGCCGCCTTTCGCCCCGCCATAGGGCAGGCCGGCCAGCGCGCACTTCCAGCTCATCCAGATCGCCAGCGCCGCCACCTCGCCGATATCGAGACTCGACGAGAAGCGCGTGCCGCCCTTGGTCGGTCCAAGCGTCAGATGGTGCTGCACGCGGTAACCCTGGAACACCGCGATGCGTCCGTCGTCGCGGTGAATTGGGCATGACACGGTGATGGCGCGCTTCGGATAGAGCAGCCGGTCGCGTTCATCGAGCGGGATCTCCAGATGATCGGCGATCACCTGGAACTGCTGGCGGGCCATGTCGAACACAGGGCCCGAATAGATCGTCATCAACCTCTCCTTGCCTGGACGCAGTGGGTCGGGAATGATCGACACTCGCCCATATCTGGAGAGTCACGTGTCATCCGCAAGCACCCAGGCGGAGCCCGCCGCCGATGCACACTCACTGCTGAAGCGACGCAATCGCGACGGCGCGCTTGCTGCACCTGCACAATGGAACGCGGTGCTGGAAACGGTTCTCGATCATCGCTCGGTGCGCGGCTTCCTGCCGCGCCCGTTGCCCGAGGGTACGCTGGAGCTGCTGGTCGCCGCCGCGCAGTCCGCCT
>Ga0105248_10010843_pt1 | contig 10063 bp, 15 predicted proteins | sample KBSS34metaG_FD_81524 | JGI IMG/M metagenome (GOLD analysis project Ga0105248, IMG submission 81524) | Switchgrass rhizosphere microbial communities from Kellogg Biological Station, Michigan, USA - KBS S3-4 metaG | ecosystem: Host-associated > Plants > Roots > Rhizosphere > Soil | place... | reverse complement strand
TCACCCAGCGCGCCCGGACGGTCGAACGCGCCAGGCCGGGAACGATTCAAGCCCGGCGACCGGGTGCGCGTAAGGCTCGATTTCGTGCCTGGGCACATCCGCCTGCCGGCCTACGTTCGCGGCAAGGCCGGCACGGTCGTGGGCGAGTCTCCGGCCTACCCCTTCCCCGATGCGCACGCCCACGGCATCCACGCCGAGGACGAGCCCACGTACGACGTGCGATTCCACGCCGAGGACCTGTGGCCCAACGGGTGCGATCCGGCCCTGGTCCATGTGGGGGTATTCCAGAGCTATCTCGAGCGCGCGGACTAAAGCCGCCACGGGAACGCAGCGAGGGCCGCCTCCATCCAATGGGCGACAACCCCAAGGAGGTTCAACAATGAACGTCAAGCTGCTGCTCGCGGCCGTCCTGGCCGCTCCCGCCCTCGCTTTCGCGCAGGCACCCAACGACGCCCAGATCGCCCATATCGTGGTGACCGCCAACCAGGTGGACATCGACGCCGGCAAGCTCGCCCAGGGCAAGGCCAAGAGCAAGGAAGTGAAGGATTTCGCCAAGCAGATGGTCACGGACCACTCTGCGGTGAACAAGCAGGCCAAGGACCTTGCGGCGAAGCTCAAGGTCAAGCCCGAGGACAATCCGACGAGCCAGTCGCTCAAGAAGGGCGGCGAGGACAACGTGAAGACCCTGAAGGGGCTCAAGGGCGACGCCTTCGACAAGGCCTACGTGGACCATGAGGTCGCATATCACCAGGCCGTGCTGGATGCGATCGACAAGACGCTCATCCCGAGCGCGAAGAACGCGGAGCTGAAGGATCTCATCGTGAAGGTGCGCCCGGCGTTCGTCGGCCACCTGGAGCACGCGAAGATGATCCAGTCGAAGATGAAGTGAGCGCGTGAGCCATCGCGTTATTCCCGTCGTGGTGGTGGCGCTGGCCGGCGCCGCGGGGCTGTGGTTCGCGGCCTCCGGCGCCGCCGCCGGCCCGTCTGCGAAGCACACGGTGACCATCGAGGCCACGAGCTACAAGCCCGAGACGATCACGGTGAAGAAGGGTGAATCCGTCACCTGGGTCAACAAGGACCCGTTTCCCCACACCGTGACCGCCGCCGGGAAGTTCGACTCGAAGAGCATCGCCGCCAACGGCAAGTGGACCTACAAGGCCACGAAGGCGGGAGAGTTCTCCTACATCTGCACGCTGCATCCCAACATGAAGGGAACGATCAAGGTCGAGTAGGGGCGGGCGGCGCAGGCGCTATCATCTGGCCCTGATGCAAATCCAGACGCGCTCGACGCTCACCTGCCCGTTCTGCGGCGCCACTTCCGAAGAGGAAATGCCGCAGGACGCGTGCGTCTATTTCCACGAGTGCCGCGGATGCAAGCGCCTGCTCAAGCCGAACAGGGGAGATTGCTGCGTCTTCTGCTCCTTCGGTACCGTAAAATGCCCGCCCGTCCAGGCCTCGACCCGCTGCTGCGGATAGCGGAGGAATCCCATGCTCCAGCTGCGCCCCAACTGCGAATGCTGTGATCGCGATTTGCCGGCCGATGCGCCCGATGCGCTCATTTGCTCGTTCGAATGCACGTTCTGCCGCGATTGCGCGGACGGCATCCTCAATGGCAAGTGTCCCAACTGTGGCGGCGAGCTCGTCGCACGCCCGCGGCGCCCCGGGGCGAAGCTCGCGAAATTTCCGGCATCCACCGAGCGCATCTTCAAGCCCGCGGGCTGCGCCGGCGCGACGTGAGCCTTTCGTCGAAGCTCCGCGGAACGTGGCTGCTGCGGTCGCGGATCGACGTCACGAAGGACGGCGCGCGGCATCCCGATCCGATGCTGGGCGACGATCCGGTGGCGCTCCTCATCTACGACGGCACCGGCCACTTCTCGGCGCAATTCATGAAGCGCGATCGCACGAGCCTGACGCAGGCCGCGCCGAACCCCAACGCGAAGAACAACACCACAGCGCAGGGCGGTTACGACGCCTACTTCGGCACGTACACCGTCGATGACGCCAGGGGCACGGTCACGCAGCGGGTTCTCGGCTCGCTGTCCGCCGCGAACGTCGGCATGGTCCTCACGCGCGGGATGGAGGTCACGGGCGATACGCTCGTGATCACGCTCGAGACCACGGCGGCCGACGGGGTGCCCGTCGTGCGCACGCTCACGTGGCAGCGTGAATGAGCCACGATCCGTTCCGCGCGCCGTCGTCGAACGTCGATGTCCCCAACACGGCGCCGGGATCGGCGATCAAGGCGGTCGTGCTGGGACTCATGACCGATGTCGGTGGATCGATGGTCTCGAGCCTGCTCTTCTTCATGGTCTACGGCGCGTATCTTGGCGTGACCGGAGGGACCGAGGAGGACCTCATGTCGATGGCGCGTTCGAACGGCGTGGACTCGCCCATGGCGCTCGCGCTTTCGATGGTGGGCTGCATGTTCTCCGTGCTCGGCGGGTACATCTGCGCGCGCATCGCGAAGCATGCGGAATACAGGCTGGGTGCGATCCTCGCCGTGTGCTCCGTCGTGTCCGGGTGGCTGCTGGCGGGCGACAGCGAGGCCAACCCCGCCATGACAGGGCTGTTTTCGCTGCTCACGGTCGCATCGGTGATGACGGGCGCGCACCTGGGCGCCCGCGGCAACCGTCGCGCATCGCGGCAGCTCGTGGCCAGTGGAGGCTGACGTGGGCAATGCCGAGCGCAACAAGCAGACGGTCCAGGCGTTCTACGACCTCATGTTCAACCAGTGCCGCCCGCGCGAGGCGATCGAGCGTTACGCGGGCCCGACATACACCCAGCACAATCCCGACGTCCCCGACGGGAAGGAAGCCTTCATCGCGTACTTCGAGTCGATGGCGAAGGATTTTCCCGGCAAGCGCGTGACGTTCAAGCGCGCGATCGCCGAAGGCGACTACGTGGTGCTGCATTGCCACCAGGAGCTGCCGACGTACAGGGAGCGCGACTGGGCGGGCATCGACATCTTCCGGCTCGACGCGAACGGCAGGATCGTGGAGCACTGGGACGTGCTGCAGCCCGTGCCGCCGGCGTCGGCGAATTCGAACACGATGTTCTAGGGAGTCCACATGCCCGCAAGGAAGAAGGCGCCGCCCAACGGCTTGCCGACGTATCGCATCCTCACCGGTCCCGACGACGCGGCGTTCTGCTACCGGGTGAGCGAGGCTCTGGCAATGGGGTACCTGCTCTACGGCTCGCCCGCGGCCACGTTCAACGGCAAGCACGTGGTCGTCGCGCAGGCGATCGTCTGGCCCACGGTGAAAGTGGCGAACTGAAGTCCTCGCAACACGCGTCCCGGCCTGCTTATTCCTGAGGCTCGTGCGCAGGCTGGATAGAAACTGACGCCGCCTCGAGGTGTCTGCCCGTGGATGAGCCTCGACCCCGATCGCAAGGCGCAGATCCTTTTCGCGGCCGTCCTCGTGGGCGGGGCCCTGGCGGCGTTCGGCTGGTATGTCGCGACCGCGGCGGATTACACCACCTACCAGATCGACACGAAGGACCCGGTATCGGGACTCGTCGTCGGTGCGCCGATCGAATTCCACGGCGTGGACGTCGGCAAGGTGAAGCACATCGAGCTCGTCGATCCGCGCTCGATCCGCATCCTGCTCAGCATTCGCGACAGCGCGCCCGTCTCTTCGGCGACAGTGGCGACCATCACCTCGCGCGGCCTGGCGACGCGCGGATTCACCGGCTACGTGTACGTCTCGCTCGAGGACACGGCCGCGGAGGGCCGCCCGGTTGCGGTCGCATCGGGCGCGCCCTATCGCGTCATTCCGACCGCACCCTCGCGCATCGTGAACCTCGACGTGGCCATCGACCAGGTCAACCAGAACGTCGAGCGGCTGTCGCACCTGCTCGAATCGCAGGTCCTGCCGCAGATGATGAAGACGCTCAAGCACGCGGACGAGCTTTCCGTGACGATGGAAAATCTCGCGGACCGGCTCAACCACGACCCCGGGATCCTCATCCGCGGCGTCTTCCACAAGCCGAAGCCCGAGGACGACGCCAAAAAGAAGTGAACGTCAGGACTGCCGCGCGGGAAGCATCTTGCGCAGGGTGTCGTCGCGCGAGATGAAGTGATGTCGAACCGCCGCCCCGGCGTGCACGACGATGAACGGGATGATCGCGTAGCCGAGCGCCTTGTGCAGCGCGAGAAGCACCTCGTAATGATGCTCGTTGTAGCCGATGAGGTCGGGGAACTGGAACAGGCCGAAGAAGGGCACCGGGAATCCCGCGGCCGACGACATGAGCCAGCCCGAGACCGGCAGCGCGAACATGAGCGCATAGAAGCAGAGGTGGACGAAGCGCGCGGCGACCTGCTGCCATTGCGGCATCGCGCCCACCAGCGCCGGAAGCTCGTTGCCGAAGCGCCACGCGAAGCGCACCGACGCGAGGCCGAGCGCGAGCATGCCCAGCTCCTTGTGGCCGATGATCAGCCACACCTTCGTCTGGTTGAATCCGACGTCCGGAAGCCGGGTCATGTAGAGGCCGATGACGACCAACACGATCAGCAGCAGCGCCATCGCCCAATGCAGGACGATGGCAATCCCGCCGTAACGCCGATCCGAGTTTCGCGCCGGTGTCATCGCCCTATTGGACGGCCGCGTGGTGCGATAATTCCGCCAGGAGGTGCCTCATGCATGGCGCCCGCCCCTGGCTGCTCGCGGCCGCGATTCTCTGCGCGGCCGCGGCCTACGCCATCGACCGCTTCGGCTACGAGCTGTGCCATCGCGGCCTGCCGCTCGCGCTCCTTGCGGCAGGCACGCCGATCGCGGGCGCGCTTGCCGGCCTCGCGGCGCTGTCGAGGCGCGCGCGCGCGTGGGTCATGGCCATCGGAATGGCGGCGGTCGCCGCGAACGGGTACTACCTTGCGATGGCAATGCACGTGCTGATGAACGCCGGTTACCTCTCATGTGGCTGAAGGCATAATCCATCCATGGCCATCGAAGGAATGAACCACTTCAACGTCCTCACCGACGACGTCGAAGCGACGCGCCGGTTCTACGTGGGCATCCTGGGGCTCGAGGAAGGTTATCGCCCGCCGTTCAGCTTCGACGGCCTGTGGCTCTACGCGGGCGGGCGGCCGATCCTGCACATATCCGCGGCGAAACTGCCCGGCGATCGCGCCGGCGTGATCGACCATATCGCTTTCACGTCGCGCGATCTGAAGGGCACCGTCGCGCGCCTCGAAGCGAACCACGTCACCTACCGCCTCGGCAAGCAAGTCGGCACGAACCTGTGGCAGGTCTTCTGCCACGACCCGATGGGCGCGAAGGTGGAGCTGGACTTCGACGGGGCGGAGCCCGCCCCCTGAACTAGCGCGGCTCGACGTCCGCCCGCAACACAGGGTAGAGGTTGTAGCGCTCGTCCCAGCTGGGATGGCGGCGGTAGAAGAAATCCAGCCGCTCCTTCTTGCTCTTCGCGAACTCCGGATCGGTCTCGATCCGCTTGCGGAATTCGGCCGCAACCTTGGGATCGGTCGCCACCACATGGCGTCCGATGTCCTCGGCGACATAGTCCTCCATGTACTCCTTCTTCTCGAACGCCGTGGCGAACCAGCCCCAATACGCGAGCGAGTCGGGCGCCTGCGGCTCGAGCAGCGCAGCCACCAGGCGCGCCTTGGACTGCGACGATGGAACGTACAACGCGCCCGCGGCGATGTCGCGCGGCTCCACGGCCCAGCGGCCCTCGAACGTCATGGTCTGGTGCCCCTCGTTCGAGGCCGGCGAGAGCGTGACCTTGGTCGCGCGGAAAGCCTCCATGGGCGCGCGCAACGACGCCGCGATGTTCCGGAACGCAATGCCGTGCAGGCTTAGTTTCTCGCCGACGATCGCGGCGTACGGGGCGGGCACGATGTACCCGGCCTTCGGCAGGCTCACCACGAGGTCGGGACGAATCTCGTCGCGCAGGGGAAGGCGCCAGATCTGCGGCTTGTACTCGTTGTAGCGTGTCGCCAGGGCGCCGGAAATATCCGATGGCGTGCGGGTGTACTCGTAGCCCTTGAACGAGATGGTGCGCGTGGAATCGGTCGCCTTGTAGGTGAGCGGCAGGGAGTTTCCGGCCAGGGACGCCGCGCGCTTGTCGGCCTCGGAGGCGATGGCGAGCCACGCGGCACCCGCGTCGGCGATGCGCGACATCACGGAAACGATCGTGTTGCGCGTGGCGCGTACGCGGGTTGAATAATCCTTCCACGAGTGCGTCTCCACCAGCATGCCGATGCGGTTGCGCAGGTAGAAGTAGCCGTGCGACAGGCGCGGCGGAGCCACGTTGTCCACGAAGCCCGATGCGGGATCGTCGGTCACGACGAAGGAGGGATAGAAGGCGAGAGGCAACGATCCCTGCCTGGAGAGGTCATCGATCACGCCGTCGCGCAACTCCTTGCCCGCCTTGCGAAGGGCCTCGTCGCCGGCGTGCACGGGCTCGACCAGGATCGCGATGTCGTGCTGGAACTTCGCGCCGTCGGTCACGTGCAGGTCTATCGTGGCGAGCGGGTCCCATGTGTCGACCAGGCGCAGCATCGACTGCATCTCGGGCGAATCGCTCTTCACGTAGTCGCGATTGAGGTTGAAGTTCTGCGAGGTTGTGCGCCAGCCCATCTCCTCGGGGCCGCGCTGGTTCGGGCGGTTGTAGCGGCCGAAGCGCTCGTGGCCGTCCACGTTGAAGACCGGCACGAAGATGAGGACCGTCTTGTCGAGCGCGCCCCTGGCCGCGCGTCCCTCCAGCATCTCGCGCAGCGCCAGGAAGCCCGCGTCCTTGCCGTCGATCTCGCCTGCATGGATGCCGCCCTGGATCAACACGACGGGCAGCTTCTTGCGGCGCGCCTCGTCCGGCAGCAGCGTGCCCGCGCGCGACACGACGAGCGCCACCATCGCGCGCCCCTCGGGCGAGCGCCCGAACGTCACGCAGCGCACGAAGCGCGGATAGGCTTTCTCGAAGTCGCCGCAGAGCTGCAGCACTTCCGAGTAGCGGCCCGTGACACGGTACTTGGAACGCTCGGCGACGGTGGTGAGCGAGTCGCCGGCCGCCGTCGCGGCAAGCGGCAGCGCGAGGAGGATGGCGGCACATGCCGCCTTCATGTTCACGCTACTGGATGCGCCGCACGCGCGGCGAACGGTTGCTGTTCTCGATCTCGAGGAAGAATCCGCCCAGCATGCCCCGGCGGACCACGACCTTCGGATTGTCCACGTTGAAGTAGGCGCGGCTGTCGTCGACGATCTGCCAGACCTGGCCGTTGGCGAGCTTGATGCGCTCGCCCGGCCCCCAACCCTCGAAGTGACCGGGAATCGTGCTCGCCAGCGTGGCGGGCGGTTCCACGGCGGGCGCGCGGCTCTCATAGCCGAATGTCTTCGCTGCCGCTTGTTGTTCCGGCGGCGACGCTGCGGGCGGGGACGCCGCGGTGGCCGGAGCGGTCGTCGCCGGGGCCGACTTCGACGGTGCGGCCGCGGTCGACTTCGGCGCCGCGATGGGCGGCGCTTGCGTGGCGGCCGGTGTCACGTTCATTGGCAGCGCGTCATAGCACGCGAGGCGATTCGCGGCGTCGGAAATCCCGCGGCAGCGCTGGAATGCCGCGTCGTCGATCGCGTGGGCTGGCGCAGCGGCGGCGAGTGCGAGCGCGAGGCCCGCGATGCGAACGTTCATTTGAGCAGTGCCTCTCTTCGTTGCAGGCTCTCTTGGGGCCAGTATTGCTTGCGATCGTAGTACTCCTCGACCGCGGGCATCCCGGGCGGGATCACCACCCAGGGCTGCTTGGTGGACGTGAAGATGTGAATGTCGGGCGGAAGGCGGCCGGGCTCGAGGAGCGTGCCCACGCGCACGAAGCGCACCTTGTCGCCCGCGCCGGCGTAGTTGCTCCACACCGCGACGTGGCACTTCGGACAGCGGCTGATCCTCTGGCCCTTGCCGCTGTTGGACGGCGTGTCGACGATGACCGGCTCGCCGGCCAGGATCTCCACGCGCCCCGCCTCGATCATCGCGTTGATCGCGAAGGCGCTGCCGCTCTCCCGCTGGCACCACGTGCAGTGGCAGCAGTTGGTGAAGAGCGGGCGGCTCGTCATCCGGTAACGCACGAAGCCGCACGTGCACTTGCCCTCGAACGACTCGCTCACCGCCACGCGCCTTTCTTCTCGAAATAGAGCGTGCCGCCCACGGCGGCGCCGACGAAGAAGACGAAGAGCACGAGCTGCGCCCAGAACGACTTGAGCCAGGTTCCCTGGTACATCATCAGGATGATCGCGCCCAGCCCGCAGCACACCAGCAGCAGCTGCCCGCCCACGGCGTGCACGTGGTACCAGTGCGTCGTGCTGTCCAGGGTGCGCGGCGTTCGCAGCCCGAAGTAGTTGTTGGGCGGCACCATCCGCATCGCGAGCGGGATGGCCGCCATGCCGATGACCGCGTAGAGGATCAGGAAGAAAACGACCGATAACATGGCACCTCCCTTGTTGGTGCGCCGTGGATTATCCGGCTTCGGCCGTGGCCCGCGCCCGGAGCAGCTCGCCCAGGGTTTCCCTCCGGAAGGGTTTCGCGAGCGTGGCATTGAAGCCGATCGCCGTCTTCGCGGCGTGGAAATCCTTCGAATGTTCCGCCGACGTGGCCACCAGCTTCGCCGCCTCGGGATTGCGCGCGATGCGCGCACGCAGCAAGCTGGCCGCGTCGTTGCCCGAGAGCCCTTCGAGGGTGGTGTCCACGAGGACGAGATCATAGACGTCCTGGTCGAGCGCCGCGAGGGCCTCTTGCAGGTCCTGCGCGAGCACGAGGCTCGCGTCGAGCTTGCCCAGCGCGTGCGCGGCAAGGATCTGCGCGTCGCGATGCGCGTCGACCAGCAGCACCGTGGCGCCCTTTCTCTGCTCGCGCAGCGAGTGGCGCGTGACCAGGGTGGGAGTGTCCTCCGCTTCTACCGAGGCGCCCGTCACCGCGAGGATCGCGTCGTTCAGCTGCCCGTCGTTGATCGGGTAGCGCATGTAGGCCGAGATGCCGTTCTCGCGGCACGCGATCGCATCGCCGGGCTTGCCGTGGGTGGCGAGCATCATCACCAGCGTCGAGTGGAACTTCGGGTGGTTCTTGATGCGGAACGACAGCAGGAACCCGTCCTGCAGCGGCAGCTCGTTGGACAGGATCACGAGCGGGATCGCCGCGCCCTCCTGCGCCATGCGCTCCAGGAGCGCCAGCGCCATCGGCGCGTTGTCCGCCTCGAGCGGTGCCATCCGCCAGCCGCGCAGGCGGCTGGACAGCGCGTCGCGCTGCTCCGTGTCGGCCGAGACCACCATCACCGGCAATCCCACCAGCGACAGGAACGACGCGCGCTGCGGGAGTTGCGGCGCGGGGCGCAGCGGGAATTCGAGCGTGAACGAGTAGAGCGTCTCGCCCGCGCCGCGAGAGGCGATCGCGACCTTGCCGCCCATTGCCGTCACCATGAATTTCGCGACCGCCACACCCATGCCGGCATCGGTGTTCATCTTCGCTCCGGCGGCGCCCGCGGCCGAGGAGGCCACGCTGAAGGAAAGCTGGATGCCCGATTCCGTCACGTATTCCGGCGTGATGGCGAGCGCGATTTCCGACTCCGGGAAGAGGGAGAAAGCGGTGTCGAGGAGATTCTTCACCACGAGCTGCAGGCGTTCCACGTCGCCCTCGAGCCAATTGGCCACGTCCTGCTCGACCTTGAGGCGCAGGCGGCAGCGATGCTCCTCCGCATCCGGGATGAGGCGCGCGACCAGCTCGGCGAGCGACTCGCGCAGCGCGAACTCGCGCTTGTGCAGCACGACTCCGCCGGACATCTTCGAGAAATCCACCAGGTCGCCGATGGCGGCCATGGCGGTCTCGGTGGATTTCTTGATGCGCTGGAATGCGGCGACCATCGCGGGATCGACTTCCATCTGCTGCGCGCGGATGGAAATCGCCGCCAGTCCTTCCATCGCCACCGACAGCTCCATGGCGATCTTCTCGATGAGCGAGATCTCGGCGACACCCTTCGCGCCTTCGACCGAATCCGCGCTTTCCCTGCGCCCGACGTGGATCGCGCCGGCGGGCGCATCGTCCACGACGATCGGCTGGCGCTCCAGCGACTTCT